>Ga0255346_1006849_pt1 | contig 10945 bp, 7 predicted proteins | sample wastewater_treat_FD_194410 | JGI IMG/M metagenome (GOLD analysis project Ga0255346, IMG submission 194410) | Wastewater microbial communities from Lulu Island WWTP, Vancouver, Canada - plant22 | ecosystem: Engineered > WWTP > Wastewater > Unclassified | place: Canada: Vancouver, British Columbia... | reverse complement strand
GTGCTCGCTGATATACAAGGCTAGTGCTCTTGGAGTATAACTGCAATCTAATAACTACGTCGCACTATTCTTCCATTGTATAATAACTCTAAAAGGAGAAATTTTTCCAATATAACAATTTTTCTATTGAAACCTATATGAATTAAATATATAATTTAACTAAATGGTTAGTAAATAACTGTGAGGGATAATATGACAAATAAAGATTCAACTAATTCAAAACAGAGAATATTGGACGCAGCAGAGCAAATTTTTGCAGAAGCCGGCTTTGACGGAGCAAGGGTAGATGATATTGCATCAAAGGCCGGTGTAAATAAAGCTTTAATATATTATTATTTTGAAAGCAAGGATGCAATTCTGGATGAGCTATTTGAAAAGCTTATGGCTGACGGTAAAAGCGTGCAGAGCCGAACCTTGTCGGATTATCCGGATATGGACAGGGAAGACATGTTTATGGCATTTATGGAAAAAAACCTGGAATTTGCACTTTCACACAAGAATCTTATTAAAATAGCCCTCACTGAGTCTATGAAATCCAACTCAAAACACTCCGGCTTACTGAAAAGATGTGACATGATAATAGAGGCGGAACTGGAATATATCAAAAAAAAATATGACAGTAAAGGTATCGCATTTCCCTATTCCAAGGAAGAGCTTGCCGTAATGGAGTTTTTCACGGGAATAATGCCTATATTCAACTTTGCGGCATATTCTGATACCTTTCGAGACTATTATGGAATGAGTGAGATTGAATTGAAAGAAACCTTTATAAAGGCATTCAGATTGACCCATATGTCAGGTCATCAAAAGCTGTACGGAAAATAAAAATTTTGCTTTAAATTAACTAAATAGTTAGTTGATAATTCTATTACTATATTTTTACACTGCCATAGTAATAAAAGTATCAGGAATAGAGCAGAATACCATTATATTAAAAGAAAAATCTTGAAGGGAGGAAAGGTTTTGGGCAAGCTAATAGAAATACGCTGGCACGGACGCGGAGGCCAAGGAGCGAAGACAGCCGCACTTCTCCTGGCAGATGCCGCTTTTAACACAGGAAAGTATATTCAGGGATTTCCTGAGTATGGTCCTGAGAGAATGGGAGCACCGATAACAGCCTACAACAGAATAAGCGATGAAAGGATTAAAATTCATTCTAACATTTATGAGCCGGATTATGTAGTAGTGGTGGATGAGTCTTTGATTTCAGCAATTGATGTGACTTCCGGCCTTAAAGAATCGGGTGCAATTATCATTAACACTGATAAGAAACCCGATGAGGTGAAGAAGCATCTGAAAGGATACAAGGGCAAGGTTTGTACCATAGATGCCAGGAAGATATCTGAAGAGACATTAGGCAGGAATTTCCCAAATACACCTATGCTTGGTGCGGTAGTAGTAGTAGGTAATATTATGGAGCCTCAGAAGTTTCTGGAGGATATGAAGGAATCCTTTGCTCATAAGTTTAAGACAAAGCCCGAGATAATTGAAGGAAATATGAAGGCCATTGAACGGGCTATGCAGGAGGTGCAAGGTCTATGAGAGGAAAAGCAAAAGAGATGACTCCTGAAGTGACTTGGCAGGAGATAACCCCGGGAGGCACTATATATGAGCCGGGTAATGCAGAAGGCTATAAGACAGGGGACTGGAGATCCATGAGGCCGATATGGATTGAAGAAAAATGCACCCAATGCATGCTATGTCCGCCAGTCTGCCCGGATACTGCAATTCCTGTAAAGGACAGTAAGAGGCTCGACTTTGATTATGACCACTGCAAGGGCTGTGGAGTATGCTTCAAGGTATGTCCTTTCAATGCAATAGATTTTATCAAGGAAGAAGATAAAGAAGAATAGGAGGTGCAGTTACACATGTCAATAAGGGAAAGGTTATCCGGAAATGAAGCAATAGCAGTGGCAATGAGGCAGATAAATCCAGATGTTGTTGCTGCATTCCCAATAACTCCGTCAACGGAGATACCCCAGTATTTCTCCCAATTTGTATCTAACGGGCAGGTACAGACAGAATTTGTTGCGGTAGAATCAGAGCACAGTGCAATGTCAGCCTGCATTGGAGCACAAGCAGCAGGAGCAAGAACAATGACTGCCACTTCTGCAAACGGTTTGGCTTTGATGTGGGAGATGTTATATATTGCTTCAGCAATGAAGCTGCCAATGACTTTATCCTGTGTCAATAGGGCACTGTCGGGACCCCTGAACATACATAACGACCACAGTGATTCAATGGGAGCAAGGGATTCCGGCTGGATTCAGCTATACAGTGAGACCAATCAGGAGGCATATGACAATCTGCTTCAGGCAATAAGAATCGCTGAGCATAAAGATGTGCAGCTTCCGGTCATGGTATGTCAGGACGGCTTTATTACCAGCCATGCTGTAGAGAATATTGAGCTTCTTGAGGATGACAAGGTTAAAGAATTTGTAGGAGAATACAAACCGGATCATTATCTTTTGAACCATAAGGAACCAATAGCCGTAGGCCCCCTTGACCTTCCGGCTCATTGCTTCGAGCATAAAAGAGAGCAAGCCCAAAGCATGATCAATGCAAAAAAAGTCATACTGGAGGTAGCAAAAGAATTTGAAAAACTTACCGGAAGGAAATATGAGTATTTCGAGAAATACAATCTTGATGATGCAGAAATTGCTGTTATAATAATCAATTCTTCTGCCGGAACAGCGAAAACCGTTGTAGATAAGTTGAGAGAAAATGGTATAAAGGCAGGACTTCTGAAAATAAGGATGTTCAGGCCCTTCCCGGCTGATGAAATCGCAGAAGCCTTAAGAAATGTAAAGGCTCTCGCAGTAATGGATAAAGCCGAAAGCTATTCTGCAATGGGAGGCCCTGTTGGTGCTGAAGTGAAAGCTGCTCTTTACGGGAAAGCGGATGGAATAAAGGTATTGAATTATATTTACGGTTTAGGCGGCAGAGATGTAAGGGCAGATGATATCGAGGAAGTATATAACTCCCTTATGGATATAGTAAAAACAGGTCAAATAGGAGAAACTTACAGATATATAGGTGTAAGAGGATAGGAGGCGGGATATTTTCATGGCATATAATCTTAAGCAAGTAATGAACAAGCCGGAAAGATTAACCGGAGGGCACAGGATGTGTGCAGGCTGCGGAGCACCTGTTACGGTGAGAACGGTATTAAGAGCATTGAAGCCTGAAGATCATGCCGTATGCTGTTCGGCTACAGGATGTCTTGAAGTATCTACATTCCTGTATCCTTATACAGCCTGGAAAGATTCATTTATTCATAGTGCATTTGAAAATGCGGGAGCTACATTAAGCGGCGTGGAAGCTGCATATACTGCTCTCATGAGAAAAGGGAAGATGAATGAATCTTATAAATTCATTGCCTTCGGAGGAGACGGAGGGACTTATGATATTGGGCTTCAGTCACTTTCCGGAGCGATGGAGAGAGGTCATGACATGGTGTATATATGCTATGACAATGAGGCATATATGAACACCGGAATCCAAAGGTCATCAGGAACACCAAGGTATGCAGATACGACTACAAGTCCGCAGGGTACCGAAATGCCGGGGAAAATGCAGTACAAGAAGGATCTTACAGGAGTAATGGCTGCCCATAGAATACCCTATGTCGCTCAATCAACATTAACTTCAAATTTCAAGGATCTATATGAAAAAGCAGAGAAAGCCATATATACTAAAGGTCCGGCATTTATGAACGTACTTTCTCCTTGCCCCAGAGGTTGGAGGTACAACACCCCTGATCTTATGGAAATTTGCAAGCTGGCAGTTGAAACATGTATATGGCCGTTGTATGAGGTTGAAGACGGGAAATGGAAGCTCAACTACAAACCCAAAAAAAAGCTTCCGGTTACTGAATATTTGAAACCCCAGGGAAGATTTAAACATCTGTTCAACGATGAAAACAGACATCTCATTGACAATATACAAGAGGACATCGATAAGAAATGGGAAGAATTATTAAAGAAGTGCGGAGAGGATTCCTGAAAAAAGTGCAAGAGTATGTTTTTCAATGACCACAAAAAATCGAATGAAGTTTCATTCGATTTTTTGCTTGTTTTCAAATTCAGAATTAAATCAGACATAATACAAAGAATAATACAAAATATAATATGAGGAGGAAATGTGATGGAGATTTCGGGAACATTAGAATTATTAAATAAGGATAGAATAATAATATCAAACCCCGAAAAGTATGAACGTGTAGAAATAAGAAACCTGAACTACGATGATGGTGAAGGTCTGGCAGGATATAACGGAAATGTTGTTATAGGTTATGGAGATGATTCAAAAGACGTGTTCTTTCTATCAATAAATAAGATTAAAGATGAAGATATGAATATTATCTGTGAAAAGGTAATGGAGCAGTTTGGTCAGGACAGAAAGCTTCTCAACCTTATTATATATAATGGTGAAAGTATTATATATTACTTAAATGATGAAGAAGGAGAAAATGAAAGCCAGCCTGTATTTACTAATTGACTTGTGAATGGAACATGTCCTTTCCGGACAGCGTTGCTGTCTGTCAGCAATGAAGCAAAAGCTTCATTGAATGGACAGAATCGTTGAATGTTATCTGATAAGTATATGGAAGAAGTTTCTTGTTGATACTTATCAGATAACGTGATAAGATATAGTTCCTGCTTCGGAAACGGCGAATCGGTGAAGCAGAAAAAACACGAAAAAAGAAACTCAAATTACCACAAAAATCCTGATTGACAACAAGTTTGGGATGTGGTAACATAATAAACGTCGCTGAAACAAAAGCGGCAGGATATGAGAAGAATCGCAAGATCTTCCATCAAGGATTTGTACCTTGAAAACTAAACAGTGTAAAATGAATGAAACCAAGAATTCTTTTGAGTTAGGGCAAATGAAAAAGTTAGAATTCGCGAAAGCGAATGATATATTAACTTAAGAGTTTGATCCTGGCTCAGGACGAACGCTGGCGGCGTGCCTAACACATGCAAGTCGAGCGGAGATTTCTTTGGCACTGAGTACTCTAGTAAAGACGCAAAGGAAGCGTCATGAAGAAACAACATAGATGTTAAAAACACTGATAAAAGTTTCTTCATCACGCGTTTTTAAAGTGCCAACACAAAGAGGGAAGGATAAGTAGAGTATTGAGTGCCAAAGAAATCTTAGCGGCGGACGGGTGAGTAACACGTGGGCAACCTGCCTTGAAGTGGGGGATAACACCGGGAAATCGGTGCTAATACCGCATAACATACACAAACTGCATGGTGAGTGTATCAAAGGAGCAATCCGCTTTAAGATGGGCCCGCGGCTGATTAGCTAGTTGGTAAGGTAACGGCTTACCAAGGCGACGATCAGTAGCCGACCTGAGAGGGTGACCGGCCACACTGGAACTGAGACACGGTCCAGACTCCTACGGGAGGCAGCAGTGGGGAATATTGCGCAATGGGGGGAACCCTGACGCAGCAACGCCGCGTGGAGGAAGAAGGTCTTCGGATTGTAAACTCCTGTCTTCTGGGACGAATAATGACGGTACCAGAGGAGGAAGCCACGGCTAACTACGTGCCAGCAGCCGCGGTAATACGTAGGTGGCGAGCGTTGTCCGGAATTACTGGGCGTAAAGGGCGCGTAGGCGGCTTTTTAAGTTAGATGTGAAAACCCGGGGCTTAACTCCGGGCGTGCATTTAAAACTGGAGAGCTTGAGTGCAGGAGAGGTAAGTGGAATTCCTAGTGTAGCGGTGAAATGCGTAGATATTAGGAGGAACACCAGTGGCGAAGGCGACTTACTGGACTGTAACTGACGCTGAGGCGCGAAAGCGTGGGGAGCAAACAGGATTAGATACCCTGGTAGTCCACGCTGTAAACGATGGATACTAGGTGTGGGAGGTATCGACCCCTTCCGTGCCGCAGTTAACGCAATAAGTATCCCGCCTGGGGAGTACGGCCGCAAGGTTGAAACTCAAAGGAATTGACGGGGGCCCGCACAAGCAGCGGAGCATGTGGTTTAATTCGAAGCAACGCGAAGAACCTTACCAGAACTTGACATCGTCTGAATCATCCGTAATGGGAAAAATCCTTCGGGACAGACAGACAGGTGGTGCATGGTTGTCGTCAGCTCGTGTCGTGAGATGTTGGGTTAAGTCCCGCAACGAGCGCAACCCTTATTGCTAGTTGCCATCATTAAGTTGGGCACTCTAGTGAGACTGCCGGAGACAATTCGGAGGAAGGTGGGGATGACGTCAAATCATCATGCCCCTTATGTTCTGGGCTACACACGTGCTACAATGGGTGTAACAACGGGAAGCGAGCTGGTGACAGCAAGCCAACCTCTAAAAAGCACCCTCAGTTCGGATTGCAGGCTGAAACCCGCCTGCATGAAGTTGGAGTTGCTAGTAATCGCGAATCAGCATGTCGCGGTGAATACGTTCCCGGGCCTTGTACACACCGCCCGTCACACCATGGGAGTTGGAAGCACCCGAAGCCGGTGACTTAACCGCAAGGAGAGAGCCGTCGAAGGTGAAGCCAGCGACTGGGGTGAAGTCGTAACAAGGTAGCCGTATCGGAAGGTGCGGCTGGATCACCTCCTTTCTAAGGAGCATCGTAACAGAAAATGTTACGTATCCTAATGGTCGATATCCTCAATAGAGGATAGCAAAACAAAAACCAAGGATTGTCAGAGCCAAGCAGTTCAAGGAAGACGAGACTGAATGAGCGGAGCGTATAAATCATACGTGAGCACATGAAGTCGAAGTCTGACGACGAAATGCGACGGCTATCACAATCCGAAAGATATCTAACAAAGAAGAATGAGGTTCCATTTTACACTGTCTAGTTTTGAAGGATCAAATCCTTCTGAATGTTTTCAGTAAGAAGTTCTATGAACTGTTGCTGTCGCACGCAGCTTGCGCTGAGTGCTCTCACAACAGAGAACTTCTAACTTCAAATCATTCATCTGTACCTTGAAAACTGCACAATACCGTACAAACAAACGCAGGAAATGCTTACTAAGGTAAGACATTTCCGGGGTAGCGAAGTATGAAAATACCTAGTTACAACAAGCTGAGAATTCATCAAAGCTAAAGGTAGAAATGTTTTCCTCTAAGAAATTCCATGAACTTATGCTCCATTGCAGCGCTTTCGCGCGGCAACCCGCATAAGGGAATAACTAAGAGAAAAACAAGTCTTAGATCAAGCTAGAAAGAGCATATGGTGGATGCCTTGGCACCAGGAGCCGACGAAGGACGTGATAAGCTGCGATAAGCTGTGGTTAGCCGCAAATAGGCCTTGACCCACAGATTTCCGAATGGGGAAACCCACCAGAAGTAAAGATCTGGTACCATAACATGAATACATAGTGTTATGGAGGGAGACCGGGGGAACTGAAACATCTAAGTACCCCGAGGAGTAGAAAGAAACATCGATTTCCTAAGTAGCGGCGAGCGAAAGGGAAAGAGCCCAAACCAGTGAGGGAAACTTCACCGGGGTTGAGGACCGGCGATAAATATTGGAGCTTTAGCCGAAGAGATCTGGAAAGGTCTATCACAGAAGGTAAAAATCCTGTAGGCGAAAAGGCAAAGATAGGAGCCGGGATCCAGAGTACCACGAGACACGAGAAACCTTGTGGGAAGCAGGGAGGCCCACCTCCCAAGGCTAAATACTACCTGGTGACCGATAGCGCATAGTACCGTGAGGGAAAGGTGAAAAGAACCCCGGGAGGGGAGTGAAATAGAACCTGAAACCGTATGCTTACAATCGGTGGGAGCACTATTCGAAAGAAGTGTGACCGCGTACTTTTTGTAGAACGGACCAGCGAGTTACGTTAGTCAGCGAGGTTAAGGTGTTAAGCACCGGAGCCGAAGCGAAAGCGAGTCTTAATAGGGCGCTAAGTTGGCTGATGTAGACCCGAAACCGGGTGACCTATCCATGGACAGGGTGAAGTTGGAGTAAAATCCAATGGAGGCCCGAACTCACCGTTGTTGAAAAAACGGGGGATGAGCTGTGGATAGCGGAGAAATTCCAATCGAACTCGGAGATAGCTGGTTCTCCCCGAAATAGCTTTAGGGCTAGCCTCAGTATAGAATACCGGAGGTAGAGCACTGAATGGGCTAGGGGCCTTATCGGTTACCGAACCCTATCAAACTCCGAATGCCGGATATTTAATTACTGGGAGTCAGACTGCGAGTGATAAGATCCGTAGTCAAAAGGGAAAGAGCCCAGACCATCAGCTAAGGTCCCCAAGTATAGGCTAAGTGGTAAAGGATGTGTGACTACAGAGACAACCAGGATGTTGGCTTAGAAGCAGCCATTCATTGAAAGAGTGCGTAATAGCTCACTGGTCAAGTGGTCATGCGCCGAAAATTACCGGGGCTAAAGCCTAACACCGAAGCTATGGCTGGTTGTGTTACCACTAGTATTCTTAGGAGAGAAAGGAAGCAAGGTAATTTCACCAAAAGCGACCATAGGAAGTCAATAAGAAGCTTTTGGTCAAATTCACGAAGGGATAAAGACAAACTAAGGATAGCAGTGGTAACACAACCGGGGTAGGGGAGCGTCGTATACAGGCAGAAGCTGTACCGTAAGGAGCAGTGGACAGTATACGAGAGAGAATGCTGGTATAAGTAGCGAAAGTGGAGTGAGAATCTTCACCATCGAAAATCTAAGGTTTCCTGAGGAAGGGTCGTCCGCTCAGGGTAAGTCGGGACCTAAGGAGAGGCGTAAAGCGTATCCGATGGACAATCGGTTGAAATTCCGATACCGCCGAATATCGATTGAAGGAAGCAGTGACACAGGAGGATAGGAAGAGCACGGAGTTGGTATACCGTGTCCAAGCATCGAGGCTGGTCAGTAGGAAAGACCGCTGACCGATAAGGCTGAGGTGTGATGGGGAGCGAAATTAGAGTAGCGAAGAATCCGATTTCACACTGTCAAGAAAAGCTGCTAACGAGATATCAGGTGCCCGTACCGCAAACCGACACAGGTAGATGAGGAGAGAATCCTAAGATGAGCGAGAGAAGCGTTGTTAAGGAACTCGGCAAAATAACCCCGTAACTTCGGGAGAAGGGGTGCCAGGGAAACCTGGCCGCAGAGAAATGGCCCAAGCGACTGTTTAGCAAAAACACAGGTCTCTGCTAAATCGAAAGATGACGTATAGGGGCTGACGCCTGCCCGGTGCTGGAAGGTTAAGGGGAAAGCTTAGCGCAAGCGAAGGTTTGAACTTAAGCCCCAGTAAACGGCGGCCGTAACTATAACGGTCCTAAGGTAGCGAAATTCCTTGTCAGGTAAGTTCTGACCCGCACGAATGGCGTAACGACTTGGGCACTGTCTCAACAACGCGCTCGGCGAAATTGTAGCACTAGTGAAGATGCTAGTTACCCGCGATTGGACGGAAAGACCCCGTAGAGCTTCACTGCAGCTTGACATTGGGTTTTGGTATTTCATGTACAGGATAGGTGGGAGACAGAGAAGCAGTAACGCCAGTTACTGTGGAGTCGACGTTGGGATACCACTCTTGAGATACCGGAATTCTAACCAGTGGCCATGGAACTGGTCATGGGACATAGTCAGGTGGGCAGTTTGACTGGGGCGGTCGCCTCCCAAAGAGTAACGGAGGCGTCCAAAGGTTCCCTCAGAATGGTTGGAAATCATTCGGAGAGTGCAAAGGCAGAAGGGAGCCTGACTGCGAGAGAGACAACTCGAGCAGGTACGAAAGTAGGGCTTAGTGATCCGGTGGTACCGAGTGGAAGGGCCATCGCTCAACGGATAAAAGCTACCTCGGGGATAACAGGCTTATCTCCCCCAAGAGTCCACATCGACGGGGAGGTTTGGCACCTCGATGTCGGCTCGTCGCATCCTGGGGCTGAAGTAGGTCCCAAGGGTTGGGCTGTTCGCCCATTAAAGCGGCACGCGAGCTGGGTTCAGAACGTCGTGAGACAGTTCGGTCCCTATCCGTCGCGGGCGTAGGAAATTTGAGGAGATCTGTCCTTAGTACGAGAGGACCGGGATGGACGAACCACTGGTGTATCAGTTGTCCTGCCAAGGGCATGGCTGAGTAGCCAAGTTCGGAACGGATAAGCGCTGAAGGCATCTAAGCGCGAAACCGACTCCAAGATAAGATTTCCCACAGCGTAGGCTGGTAAGACCCCATGTAGACTACATGGTAGATAGGTCGGAGGTGTAAGCACAGCAATGTGTTCAGCTGACCGATACTAATAGGTCGAGGGCTTGATCTAAAAAACGATTTTTCGGTTAGAGGTTCTCTGTTGCGAGAGCACTTTGCGGAAGCAACGTGCGGCAGCAACAGTCATAGAACATCTTAGCGAAAAACGTTTAGCTGAAGTAAATCTTCAGCGGAAAATGCGTGAAAAATGATTAATATCGGTATTGTGCAGTTTTGAAGGTACATGAAAAAAGTACCTGAAGAATAGAATAGAAGAGGATTGATAAAATCAATCCAACCGAGAAGCATCAGAAGCGAGCAGTTCAAGGAAGACAAGTCTGAATGAGCGGAGCGTATAGAGACATACGTGAGCACATGAAGACGCAGGCTGACGACGAAATGCGAAGCTTATGGTGATTCGGAAGATCTGGTGGCAATGACGGAGAGGCCACACCTGTTCCCATCCCGAACACAGAAGTTAAGCTCTCCAGTGTCGATGGTACTTGGACCGAAGGGTCCCGGGAGAGTAGATCGCCGCCAGGTAAAATAAAAAAACAACAGTTTTCGCTGTTGTTTTTTATTTTACCTGTTGGCAATGAAGCAAAGCTTCGCTGATTACGATATATTGTGGGACAGCAAATCTCTGGTTAGTTTATTGCTCTTTTATGCATTGAATGTTAAATATTCTCCAAATTTCTCTCAATTTGTGATAAAATTAAAAAATAGCAATTGTATTTTTATAACAAGATTTCAATTACTAACCATTGTAGAAGCAGGAGATATCTTTTCTAATCG
>Ga0255346_1006843_pt1 | contig 10948 bp, 10 predicted proteins | sample wastewater_treat_FD_194410 | JGI IMG/M metagenome (GOLD analysis project Ga0255346, IMG submission 194410) | Wastewater microbial communities from Lulu Island WWTP, Vancouver, Canada - plant22 | ecosystem: Engineered > WWTP > Wastewater > Unclassified | place: Canada: Vancouver, British Columbia... | reverse complement strand
AATGCGTTGCCTCAGGCCCCGGCTTATGGTTTCATGCTCGCGGCAGTAGTAGTAGCGAGCCCCTCGGCCCACACGGTGGATGATGATAGCGCTGACGAAACAGGTGTCATCGCCAACCTGCGAGTCAGTGCCGATTATCAGTTTGTAGTCGGCACTGGGCACGTCATGCACGTAGGCCATTATGTCGCTAAACGCCTCATCCAGAGTAAGACGGCCTTTGGTCGGACTCACGAAATATCTCAATCCACATCACCACTTTCGCCGCCGGATTTTCGGTCGACCGCGTGCACCGCCTCCAAGGCGACTGCGGCCCTTGCCAGGCGCGCAAATTCGTCCAGGCCGAGCTGCTCAGCACGCAACCTCCCATCTATACCAGCGCTGCCTAGAACCGCGGCCACAAGATCGTGGTCGCCGCCAAATAGCGCCGACGACACCAGCGAGTTGCGGATATTCTTGCGACGCTTGGCGAATCCAGCGCGCACTATCGCAAACAGCTCGCCCGGATCCAGATCGCCCGCGCAGGGCGACTTGCTTACGGTCATCCTCACCACTGCCGATTGCACTGACGGCGGAGGCGCAAACGATGTGGGCCCCACCGTGAACAGTATCTCCGGACGCGTGTAGTACTGGGCCATAAGCGACAACTCGCCGTACCCCGCAGAACCCGCTGTGGCCGTCAACTTCTGAGCCACTTCAAGCTGGATCATGAGCGTAAACGCCTCGAACAGCGGTGAAGCAGACAGGAGCTTGTGCAGCACTGGGGTGGTTATGCAGTAGGGGAGGTTCGCCACGACCATAAAGCGACGCAACCCCTGGGCTCCTCGAGCACGCTCCAGTACAATCTGCCCGATGTCGCATGACAGTATGTCGGCGTGGACTATGTGCACATGCGGCAGATCGGCCAGTTCTCGCCGGAGGCGCGCCGCCAGCTCCGGATCGACCTCAACGCCGACCAGGACATCGACACGCCTGGCAAGCATGTGCGTCAGCGCGCCCCTGCCGGGACCTATCTCGAGAACGAGATCACCAGGACCCACACCTGACGCCTCGATTATCGCATCGCGCACACGGGTATCTACAAGGAAATTCTGGCCGAGCGCTCTCATGTGTTTATTCTACCACATCGCGAGCTGGAAGGAAATATAAAAAACCGGCCCACAACGGGCCGGCCGCGATCCCACGCATTGCTCAGCGTTCCTCCAGGACATACACTTTCACGCGCCTGCGTCCGTACCTGAGAGCCTCTTCAACAGTGTTGAAGAAGAGGTCGATCCTGTTTCCCTTTATGGCGCCTCCCACATCGGCCGCCAAGGCAGGCCCGTATCCTTCCACATATAGCTTCGTCCTGAGAGGGATTACCTTGGGATCCACCGCTACAATACCAGGTACGGCCTTTATGCCGATGGCCGTATACCCATCCGCGTACTTGCCGCACGATCGTTCCGACGGCTCGTAGGCAGTGGCAATCATGGTGTAGGACTTCCTGTAGGTATAGCTGCCTCGGCTCGTCATCAGGACTCTCAAGGGTTCGCGCGTTCCCATCGCTATTACTTTGGGCACAGGATTTACAGCGACCCATTCTTTCATGACAGCCTCGGCCAAAACGCCAGACTCCCCGCGCCGAACCAATATCACCTGCTCCATCACGCCATCGGATCCTTCGCGCACCACCCGGCTCATGCCACGGTCAAGCCTGGCATCGGAGATGCGCTCGGTTTTGCGTGGTATTGGCATCTTGCGCTTGACAATGTCCTCGGTGACCCAGCCCGTCAGCCCTGCTGAACTCCGAACCTGAGCCGATGCTATATCGACGCCGGACTCAGCCAGTGCTCGTTCGACGTAGCCATTTCTAGGAGCAAAAAGAACCGCCCGACTCGGTCGGTCAGCAGTTGCCGGATGAGTATGGAAAGCGACACCAGCGGCCAGTGCCAGAAGCACGACCGACACGGATGCCACAGCCCTACTTATCGGCCTGCGCCTAAGCCTCGCGGGTAGCACATTGAACCCTCCTGTCCCAGCGCTGCAAGTAATGCCCGCTCCCGGGGTTCGTTATTTCACATACTACACATCCAAGGGTAGGTTGTCAAACTTGCCCTCGACAACGTATGTAGCAGCGCCCTAACCTCAGTTATCGCACACACTTGTCCCGATTATTCGCGCAACAGGCAATCGATAACGATAAGAAGCGGGGACGGCCCCAGGCCGTCCCCACCACCCGTATCCGTTACATGGTTGCCGTTTTTGCCGATGTGCCTCTGTATAGCCCTACTAGGAGCGAGCCTTTGGAAACGCTTTCCATACGATCGTGTGCGATTTCGTCTTCGCATCCGGCATCGCTGCCTGTTCCGGTCTGGGCGGTTCCCGCTCTAGCGCCGGCTCCGCCGCCGGTTTCGCCAGCCACTCGCCCGTCGGCCCTACCGACGGCTTCTCCGGCAGTTCCCCCAGGGGTTCCTCTGGCCGCTCCACGAGCAGACCCGTGTTCGCGCCCATGGTCGACTCCACAGCTGGCTCAGGCAGGATCTGTTCCGCGGGCACAGGCCAGGCCGCGTAGTTAGAGTGCCCAACGGGCTCAAGTCCAGAGTGCTGGGGCAAGTAGCCCTGGCTACGAACGAAGTGAGCTACCGCATCCATCTCCCGAGGTCGCAAGGGCACATCGGCGCGGCCCGTGTCGCCAGGTAAAGTCACCTGCAGCATCACCCCCCTGGCGTCAGTCAGTTCCGATGGGCCGGCCCATCATCACTATATTCCCGCCAGGGTTGTCACTTGCCTCGCAGCCGATAGCTTACTTCGATTTGCCGGCCCGCCCCTGCCACGCGTGGAGCGCCAGCGCCACAGCGATGACTCCATACGCCAGGAAACTCCTGAAATACTCGCCAACCTGGGAGACCCCAAACAGGCGCTGCCCGGCCAGAGGCGATACCACGAACAACGTATGAAAGAGCAAGGTTCCCACTATGGCGTTCCATATGGTGGCGCGCCTGGTTGTGGCGCCGCCCACCAGAATCGCCGCGACTGAGAACATGCCCACCTGCTCATGGCTACTATATGTGTTGAAGGTGCCAATGTTCTGCAGGAAAATGAGCTGTCCCCAGGCAGCGAGCACAGTCGACATCATGGTAGCGATGATGCGCGTTCTATCCACATTGATGCCCGCCACTTGGGCGATATGCATGTCCTGGCCCACTGCCCTCATCTCTTGCCCAAGTTTGGTACGGGTGATGAAGGTTGTCACCACACACAGTATGCCGATGACAAGCAGCGTGCAGATGGGAAAGCGCCACGGGCCAAGCCGGGTCGCGCCTATTGAAGTGAACACGAAACCATTCCACAGCCAATCCATTGCTCGATCCAGCGAGTAGGAAAGGCCTATCAAGTCGATGGTGTTTCTCAGCCCTATGCCTGACCCGAGAATGAGCACTGGATCTTTCATCGGTATGAGCGTGCCCAGCAGTACCAGAAAGACCAGCTGATAAATGCCGTTGGCGAAGAAGCCCATGATCATGCTTGTGACCATCTCGCGCCCCTTGGCCTGGTTGAGCGTTCTTCCCACAAGCCAGCCCAACATCATCGCGATGGGCACCGATATAACCGCAGCTAGCATGAAGCCGGCCAGGCCATCGATACGATAGTGCGTCACGATCACCAGGGCCGTCTGCCCGGCCATGGCGCCGATGACTATTCCGAAGTTGAGCCCCAGCCCCGCCATGACCGGAATTATCAGCGATATCACCAAGAACGCATTGCGCCCGAATCGCCCTACTACCTCGTTAATCAGGTAGTTGATATCCAGGCGCGCCGCGGCTATTCCGGCAATGGATATGACAAGGAAGAATATCGGAACTGACCAGTTCCTGAGTATGCTCGAGATTCCCACGCCCAGGCCTCTAGCCGGCGTCTCGACCTGTGCAGTTGATTGTTCCGACATACCGGCTACCTCCTTTCAGCCCGGGTGAGGGCGTAGATAATCATGCCGTTGCTCATAATCATGCGGGCAATCTCGCTAATGTCCGCCCCCTGTAGCACCGTTTGGGTGACCGGCAAGGCTATCGTGAGCAGCGTGTGAAATAGCACGGTCCCGAGGAGAGCGTGCCCGATCGTGGCCTTGCGAAGCGAGGCGCCGCCAATAAGAACAGACGCGACGGCAGGGAATGCCGCAGTCAGCGGAGCCGTATACAGCTGCACAAAGCCGTAGCTCTGCGAATACACCAGAATCCCTATTGCCGCCAGCACCGTGGAGAGTATCACGCCCAAGGTGCGCATCCCCTGCACGTTGATGCCGGAGGATCGCGCATACATTGGGTTAGACCCGACAGTGCGCATTGCAAGGCCCGCCTTGGACTTGAAAAACAGGGCGATCGCTACGTAGAACACGCCCATGAACAGCAGAAGCCCTGTGGGGATGTACACATCGAGGATGCTGAACCCGAGGAAGTCATTGAGCACCTTACCGAACGTTCGGTCCAGCGTGATCGTGGTCCTCAAGCCCTTCCCACCCAAAGCGAAGATCATCGCCGGGTTGCGGTAGGGCGCAAGCAACCAGAACATGCACATGCCCGATACCAGAGAAAACCCAACGTAGGTGCCTACCATCATCTCCTGCCCCTGAACCCGCTCAAGCAGCATCGCGTAGAGATAGCCCGCTATCACCGCCAGAGGTATGGCAATCGCCGTTGCCGCAGCGAACCCGGCGAAACCCTTAAGGCCCCAGTTCATGCTGGTGACAGCGCCCACAAGACCAGCTATCACACCTACCGGCAGCCCGAAGTTGAGGCCGACTCCGCATGCCAGAGTAGGCAGCATGGCGAGCACCAAGATGCCGTTCATGCCTATCCTGGTGATTGAGTCTTTGACCAGGATCGCCAGATCCATGCGCATGATCACTGCCACCGCAAACAGCGACAAGAGGAAGATGATGATTATGAGCCGGGGCAGGCCCAGTTGTTCATATGCGTTCCTGACGTACTGCCGAACGTCGGCCTTGGACTCATCACTCATATCAGCTCACCTCCTCTAGCGTCGCGCTCTTGCCGGCCATCATCAGGCCGAAGTCAACATCGGACGCGTCGGGCGGCAGCACGCCGGCGATCTGCCCACGGTAGACTATGGCTATCCTGTCGCAGATCTTCCTGAGTTCACCAAGCTCCGATGACGTCATCACAATGGTCATGCCATGCTCCCTGTTGAACTTGACCAAGAGGTCGAGCACTAACTGCTTGGCGCCTACGTCTATGCCGCGCGTAGGCTCCGAAACCCAGAGCACCTCCGGCTCCATCGTGAACGCGCGACCAAGGCACACCTTCTGCTGGTTGCCTCCTGAAAGCCGTCGCACAAGCTGAGCAGGGCCCGTGCACCGTATGTCGAGGTCCCGTATGACCTCAAGAGCATGCTCTCTCACGGCAGCCCGATCCTCGAGGCGCAGGTTGGGTAGCACGCCCGGCTTCAGAAACTTGCCCTGAACCTGCATGGCAGTGAGGATGATATTCATCTCGATGGATTCATCCAGCAGCAGCCCAACGCCCCGCCGATCCTCCGACACGAAGGCCATGCCCGAAAGCAGCGCACGCTTCGGATCGTTCACAGGTATCTGGACCCCGTCTTTGGCAACTCTACCGCTCGCTGGATACATGCCTATCACACCATTGGCGATTCCAACCTTGCCGTGGCCGGCGAGACCGCCTATCCCCAGGATTTCACCACGTCTCACAGTGAGGTTCAGCCCACGTACGCGCTCACCAGGCATATCTACCTTTAGGTTATCGACCTTCAAAACTACATCCTTTTCGGACGGCTCCGACTTCCTCGGCGGCAGGACCGGCCTTTCGATTTTCCTGCCCACCATGAGCTGGGCGATTCTGTCGAGCTTCGCCTCGCTTCGAGGCATCCTCGACACTATCTCTCCGTCGCGAAGTATGGTGATATTGTCGGCAACCTCCATCACCTCGTCGAGGCGGTGCGTAATGAAAAGAATCGCGATGCCCTCGGAGCTCAACCGTTTCATGGCGGCGAGCAATAAAGAAGCTTCGCTTTCGGTCAGCACGGCGGTGGGCTCATCGAACACGAGCAACCGCACGTTCTTCTTGTCGATTTCGCGAGCTATCTCCACAAACTGCATATGCCCCACCGGCATCGTGCCCACCAGCGCCATCTCATCGATAGACACCGCCAGCTTGCCCAGGGCCGCTTTGGAGTCAGATTGCATCAAAGGCTCGTTCAATGTCTCCAGCTTGGGCCCAAACAGGCGTGACGCGACGTTGCGTATGGTCGGCTCGCGGTTGAGCTTGATGTTTTCGGAAACGGTGAACCCCGGTATCAGCATGAACTCCTGGTGTACCATGCCGATGCCGAGTTCCATCGCTTTCCTCGGCGAGTCGATCGTCACTGCCTGCCCACCCACGACTATCTGACCGTCGAACCCGCCGGTATCGAATATCACTTGCATTCCGAAGAGAATGTTCATCAGAGTGCTCTTACCTGCGCCATTCTCGCCCACAAGCGCATGAATCTCTCCAGGGTTCATGCTCAGATTGACATCCTTCAGAACGGTTGTTCCAAAGAAGCTCTTGGTAATACCCTTGAGCTCGAGGACATTTCCGTTGCCCATATCAAGACCCCTCTCGATAGCCTGAAAGGGTAATCGCGCGCGGGCGCCGAACAGAGCCCGGCGCCCGCCACGCTATGCGCTGCACACCATGATGGTGGGCAGCTGGCCTGCTAATGCTCTGCTACTTAACGTCCTTGCCAAATATGATCGAGCTAATCAGATAGCGGTAGTAGCAGCCTGTCGCGCTATGACGCTCGAAGTCCATTGGCACGCCAGCGAGCTGCTCAACCACTTTCTCCACGGCGGCCATGTCCTTGATGTTAAGCTTCTTCTCCACAGCAAGCTTGGCAATCTCCACGCCGGCCACGGTATTCAGATAGCTTGAAGCCACAGGCCAGGTCGCCATGCGCCCGGACATTCCCCTCTTGACTATCTCGGCGTTGATGGCCTTGACTATCGCAGGGAAATTGCCCGCCATCTGTTCAGTGATCTCCAGGCCCAACGCTCCCGGATACCCATGTGTCGGGCTCGGGCAGCACTGCTCGGGGAAGATCGCTCCGGCCTTCAGGACCGCTGTGATCAGAGGTTCCTGCATCCCGCAGTTGGTGGAGAAGAAGGCAATGTCCTTTCCGTACTTGGCCACCTGCCGCGGCACATCCTCCAGGATGAACTGCTGAGCTGCCGGGAGACCGCCCTCACCCGTCGGATCGGGGGCATTCACGAAAACAAACTGCATTCCGAGTTTCTTGCACTCCTGCTCCATAATGTCGCGCCTGGCAGCCAGGTCGGCATAGGACATGTGACGCGGGAACGAGTAGTGCAGGAAAGCCTTTGCGCCCATCTTCTTGGCCAGCTGAGGAATGGATTGGCCGCGAGCTGGGTTGTTCGGAATCAACGAGAGGTCGGCTACAGGGTCGATCACCGGTGGATCTTCGTGAGGTTCACCGATCACGAAAAGAATGTCCGGCCTGAGCTGCTTGACTTTACGGATAGCAGCCACTGTGCCCGGCACTCCCTGGTTGATCACGATGGCCTTAATGGCCGGATCGGCAGCGAGGCTGGTGATCTGAGCGATGTAGGTCTCCTGCTCGGCCATGAAGTTGTCAGGATACGTACGGTGCTCGATCATCCCGGGGTATTTGGCAACCACGAACTCGGCCCCACGATATTCATCCTCGCCCTGTGACACTGTGCCGGTTACGACACCGATCTTGAACGCGGGCGCGCCCAACGATACACTGGCCACACCGAGAACCAGGATAAGCGCAGCGATTACCAATAGACTCTTCTTGAACATCTAAGCGCTTCTCTCCTTTCAATTCTTCTGGGGCGGTCGTTCATGCGACACCTGCCCCGAAGCATAGGTTGAAAGCTACTATTCGCCTTGGCTCGCCAGTTTCCTGCTTCCGGCCCGATCTTGTGCTTATTCGCTTCCGCACTTTGCGCCCGCACAATCCCGATTTCCCTCGATCGACCATACAGGACTAATCGCCGATACGTAGTAATTGTAGTGTGGGACAAAAGCCATATTGCCTCCGCAATCCGAATAGAATGGACACCGACTACATGTCTTGAGAGGAATGAGCCTGCCATGAGTTCTGTTGAGGACAGAGAGCGCGAGATAATGTTGGAATTGGTCAGAGTGACTGAGACTGCTGCGTTGCGCGCTGCTCGCTGCATGGGGATGGGCGACTGCAACCTGGTGGATGACGCGGCGGTCGACGGCATGCGCGGGATGCTGTCACTGATAAACATCAACGGCACAATAGTGATAGGCGAGGGCGAAAAGGACCAAGCGCCGATGCTCTACTGCGGCGAGAGGGTAGGCACTGGACGCGACGAGTGCGATGTCGATCTGGCCGTCGATCCTGTGGAGGGCACGAGGCTAGTGGCCAATGGCCTGCCCAACGCCATATCAGTGATGGTTGTAGCCAATCGCGGCACCTTGATGCCGGTGCCCACATTCTACATGCACAAGATCGCGGTCGGCCCCGAAGCTCGCGACTACATCGACATAAACGCCCCTGTCCGCGAGAACTTGCGGGTCGTAGCCGCAGCTCTGGGCCGCAAGGTCAGGGATCTGACGGTGGTCATTCTGAATCGTCCCAGGCACGACCAGCTCATCAGCGAGGTGCGCGAATGCGGCGCGAGGATAAAGCTGATACAAGATGGCGACGTCGCCGCCGCTATATCGACTGCCCTTCCTGATACCGGTGTCGACATGTTAATGGGAATAGGCGGCGCGCCGGAGGCCGTGCTCACAGCGGCCGCCATCAAGTGCCTAGGCGGCGAACTCCAGACGAAGCTCTGGATAAGAGATGACGAAGACGCGGCCCGTGCCCGGGAGCGTGGCTTCGACGATACGGAGCGCGTGTACTCCTCCGAAGATCTAGCGCGCGGCAACAGTATCGTATTCGCCGCCACGGGCATCACTGACGGGGATATGCTGCAGGGCGTCAGGTACTACGGCCAGAAAGCCACTACGGAATCTATAGTCATGCGCATGCTGACCGGCACCGTCCGCCGAGTACATACTACACACGATCTTTCACGGAAGACTCTCAGATCATTCAAGGCCGGGCAAGAGATGATACCGTGAACCTGGCGCCTCCGGCGGCTTTGCCGTCGGCTCTGATCTGCGCATCGGCTGTATACTCACCCGGCGGCAATTCGGGGCCCTCGAGCTTGACGCGAAAGGCTCGCACACACCCTGGCAGCGCCAGCGCCGGCTCGAGTTTGGCCTCCGCGGCACGCGAACCGTCAGCAGCCTGAACGAGCACCCGTCCGTCGACCCTCACATATGCGCCGCCCTCGTTGGCAACCTTCAGTGTCAGTGCAGGGCGGCCCTCTTCCGTCAATTGGCCTTCTGCGTACGCTTCTACGATTGCGATACGGGCGTGGTCGCGCCACGGGAACTTGATCATTACAGGCAGCACTACCGTGCTGCCGACATCGAGGCCCTGCAACGCAGGCTTTGCACGCACGGGCGCACTCGTTATGATCAGCGCAGCACAGAGCCCACTTCGGTCCGGCATGTTAGCATATGCGCGGTCCAGCTCCAGCCTGACGGTAGCCGCCTGACCAGGCATGACAGTCACCGGCCCCGCCGGCGACAGGATCAGCGCGCCGACCGCCTCGGGAGAGCACGGCAACACGTTTATGGCGCCATCCTCGGTATGCGAGATCCCTGCGATCTGGATGTCTATCACTACCGGGGCCGTGCCGCGGTTTGTCACGTTTATGTGCCCGACCCGGGTATCGGGCAGCCACAGAAACCGACCCAGCTCCTTCTGGATGATCGCGGGCCTGACCTCGATCCCTGACACGCCTCCGGCAAGCCAATGTCCACCCGCCCCTACAGCACAACATACGGCAGTGGATACAGTAACAGCGATCACAACCGCAAGCGCCATTCCGACGCGCACAGGACACATCTTTCGCACATCGTTTCCCCCTTACTCAGGCGTCGGTCGCGTTTGCCTACAGTACCGTCTCAATGGCGAATTTGACCTTTATCTCGTATGGGGTATTGGGGTTGTCCAGAGGAGGATCAGAATACTCCACAACTTGGCGGAATGAGATCAGCTCTGTGTCTCCATCGTTGGAGGTGGGCCCCCCTGTGCGTATAGTAGCAGGCTGCACACATATGATCTCGAAGTCGCCGCCGCCGCACTTCCATTCAAGAGGATTGGCCAGCAGATCGACCGGCCCAGGGCCCTTCAGATGCGGCACGGTGCAGCCGATTGTGGCCTTGTAGTTCACATTGCTGAACATTGTGACCGCAACCGCGTTCTCGAGCGTGTTTTCTCCAGGGTACATCTCGTTCCACTCGATCAGGCCAGGCGAAATGGAGATGCTGACTGCAGGCACGATGTTCCCCTGAAGCACAAGCTCGCAATCCTCCTGGCCATTTGCGTACATGCTCCACATCGTCATCACAGCAAGCGCCATGAGAAGTGCAACACGGACAGTGGCCACATGATTTCGGCCGGACTTCGGCCTAAGCGGAATCGTGATCATAAGCAGAAACCCCTCCTTAGTATAGTTGGTCCGCCGTGCGCCGCGCCCGGGTCGCTTTGCTTGGCGGTCCACTCAAGAAGGGGCATTCCCGCTCATGCCATATTATTCCTCTCACACTAAGGGGTGATTTCAGATCGCCCGAACTGGCGATATTTCGAAGATCCCTGCAACGTTGGCCGACGTCGCCGCAGCTACTTCCTGAAATGAGGTGTTCCTGATCTCCGCAATCTTCTGCACAACCTCCACTACATAAGCAGGTTCGTTCCGCTGCCCACGGTACGGACTCGGGGGAAGGTACGGAGAGTCAGTCTCCACCAACAGGCGATCCAGTGAGATCTGCGCGGCAACCTCCACCAGCTTTCGCGCGTTCCGATACGTAACGGGCCC
>Ga0255346_1006819_pt1 | contig 10979 bp, 18 predicted proteins | sample wastewater_treat_FD_194410 | JGI IMG/M metagenome (GOLD analysis project Ga0255346, IMG submission 194410) | Wastewater microbial communities from Lulu Island WWTP, Vancouver, Canada - plant22 | ecosystem: Engineered > WWTP > Wastewater > Unclassified | place: Canada: Vancouver, British Columbia... | reverse complement strand
TCCAGCCGCATTTGCACCGTAAAACCCCGCCCTTCAGGGCGGGGTAGTTGATGGGCTACAGGTTAATAACTTTCTTAACGATGTCTTTAAGATCGGGGCGAAGGTCTACAGCCTTATATTTTCCCTTACTAAGTTCTTCAATTTTAAGGGCAAGCGGGATAGACGATCCCCTTCTTCCTCTCAATACAGCGTTAAGGTATATTGGTGATATTCCTATCGCCTCAGCTAATTTCTTTTGTTCGCCTGTTCGTTTTTTCTTCATAAGTTTATTAATAAATTATAATCGCTTAGTTGTCAAGAACAAAATAAACATTTTACGGCAATTGACAGAAATAAATAATTATTATTTATATTATTAATATGAAATTAAAACGATTTTCTAAATTTGAGGATGTTGTACGACACAATATTTTAAACCTTTTGTCCGAAAGAGAAATACAACAAAAAGAACTTGCATATATGTTAAAAAAGAAACCGCAGCAGCTTAACAATGCATTAAAAAAACGCACTACTATTATAAATCTTATTTCAGAGATTGCAGATGTTTTAAATATTGATGAAATGATTTTATTCCAGATATTATAGCACAAAATAGAAAATATTACTTTGTTTTGTCACTTATTCATAATATAGCACATATCTAATTGTCCGTTCCAAAAAATTTCACCTGAAAAAATAATTTAAAAAAAATAAAAATATTTTTATTTTGTGCTTGACAAGTAAACAGGAATTATTTATTAATAATATAGCAGTAAACAGTAATGGTTTATTACTTTTTATATAGGAGGCACCCATGAAGGAAATCACAATTACCTGCCCCAAATGCAAAGGCGAAAGAAAATCCTGCCCGATCTGCAAAGGAAAGGGCAAGGTCAGGATTAACGAAAAGAGGGACTTATGATCTGTAAAAGATGCGGCAAAGAGGTCATCGGCGCAGGCGTCAATAGAATATATTGCAACCAGTGCAGCAGGGAAAGACGCATTGAATATCAGCGCAACTATAACAAATCAGTCCAGAGCCCCGGCAGAAAGACGGCAAAGGGTCGCACGATCGCAATATGTCCAATGTGCGGCAAAAAATATAAAACCACTGTCAGGTGGACAGGACACGGCACGCCTCGGATATATTGCAATTCCTGCCGTGCAAATGACGCTGTTCAGACGTTATCAAACGATACATATAGCCAATTAGGAGGATTAGCATGAACAGACAGGAATGGCTTGAAGATACCCAAAGGAGAAAAGAAATAAAAAAACAGCAGTTACACGACTATCTAAGCTCGCTGTACCACGACACCTGCGAGGATTGCAAATATTATGAGAATGAGATTGCGCCTCATCTTGGAAAGACATGCAAGGGGACAATAAAAACTAACAATATCTGCTGGGCGTTCTGGCGGATATACAGGGGGAAACATGGACAAAACAACCATTAGTGACAAGCTGTCAATCTTATTAGTGATTATCTGTACCTGTCTGTTTTGGGTCTTTTTGTTCAAAGGCATCTGCGATGAAATGGATCGCAGGGACAAAGTATCACAGCGCAAATGGGCGCATGAAAGGGCGCTCAATGAATACGATACGGAACGGCAGCCTGAACTTATCAAAGCAATGCAAGAGGTAAAAAATGGATGGCAAATCCCGCAGAAGCGGTAATGCAATACTGTGTTGAAAGGTTAAAGGGTTCGGGGGGCTTACCTAAGAGCCCCCAAAGGAGGGAAAGATGAAAGCATTTATTTCGGCATTAAGTGATGGGCACAGCAAGATTGAGTTTGTTGATGAATGGGGTAATACGCTCGATATCTATGATGTTGAGGCTATCCACGTTGAAATGAATAGAGAAAACAATGAACCATTGACAAGGATGCACAAGCCCCAGACGCTAAGGTCTGGGAGGTTTTACGCAAATTAAAGGAGACAATCCATGATGAAAGAGACGATATACAGATTCACGCAAAGGAATGAAGGCATAGTGTTTGGAACATCAGAGGTGATACACAACATCAGCACAGGGCAGGTAAGCTATGAAATATATTTTGAAGAAAAGCTGTGGAATGACAAAGAATTATCTATAGAAGGGTTGGAAATGGTAATTGATTTACTCCAGGCGACCTGCGACAAAATAAAAGAAATTAGCGGATTAATACCAATCAAAAAAATAGCATAGGAGGGTATCATGTTAGCAAGAAAACCGCAAAATTCAATAGGAATAATGGCTCTTATCTATGGTGAAACAGGAGTAGGCAAGACTGTTTCAACCCTATCCACTTTACCTAAACCCATACTCTATATCGAATGCGACCCAAAGCCTGTAGAACGCACAGCAGGACATACAGTAAACTTTACGGACATAGACATACTTCATCCTGAAGACTTCCTTGACCTGTTCAACTATCTCAACCAGCAGATAGAGAATATTCCAAAGAAGTATAAATCGCTTGTAGTTGACCCAATTTCGTTTCTGGTGAATGTTGTACTGCTGGGAGACATTGAGGATGAAACAGCGAAAGCTGAAGTCTTTGGAAACACAAGACCTCTTGTAGCACTTGGTAGAACGGACATGACAGGATACGGAACTCTGGCATCTCTTGCTAAAAGGCTATGTAAGACACTGGGATTTATAGCTACGCAGGGTGTTGCAGTAATCTGCATATCTCTTCTGGATGATATGCCAAAGTGGAACAGGGAGTTGTCTGCTGCTCCTGCATTTACGGGGAAGGATTTCAACAAAGATTATCCTGCATTTTTTGACCTGATAGGACTTGTCCAGCAGAGATTAGACGATAATGGGAATGCTCTATATCCACCAATGGTAACATTTACTTCAGACGGTAGCTTTATCGCTAAATGGTCAGGTAAACGTTCAGGTAAAGAAATCAAGGGATTGCTGAACTGGACAAAGATACTTGCGTATGAGAAAGAAATCAAAGAAAAGAAGGAGGTGAGTAATGAGGGATAACACGGACAATTATTTATTTGGATATGGAGATGTAGATGAAGATGAGCTTGACGAATACAAGCAGAGGAAACTATGGCTACGTAGGTACAGATACGATGACGACAACCCAACAGTCTCCAATGAGGAGATAAAATTCTATAATATGGAGGTATAACATGAGGTACACAGATGCAGATTGGAGAATAGGCTTTTCCCTGTTATCAGAAGGGAAACACACCTTCACGATAGGTGAGGGTAAGTTTGGAACAGCTGAAGATGGAAGCTCTACAAGCAGGATTAGTTTTACTTTGACATGTTCTGAAGGTGAAGAAACAGGCAGTAACGCTTTCGTAACGTTTGACCTGTCAAGACCATCAGGGCGTAAGAGTTTTGCCATGATGATTGCTGGTGCTGGGATAGTAGACAAGATAGAGAAGAAATTTAATCTCAATCCAGACCTGTCCGTTCAGGAATGGGCAAATAAGTATCTCGATATCTCCAGCGCTAAAGCCATGCAGGTAGTCAACATGACTATAGCTCAGCTTGCAGGTAAAACAATTACAGGACTTGTAAGACATAGGTCATACAAGGATAAAAATGGAACGGATAGAGTTGTGGCTGATGTGTATGAATTTGTCTCACCCAAAACTTCCAAGCCTTCCAAAGATACAGAGAAGGAAGAAGTGTTTACAAAAGAAGAAGATGAGGATAGTTGGTAATACCAATGGGGAGAGGGCAGGAATGTTCTCTCCCCTTCTCAAGGAGGGTCGACATGAGCTTCAAGATTGAGATAGAAGACAAAATAAATGATGAAATAAGACTTATGGCTGATATATACTTCAAGAAAAATGAAACTACTATATGCTTATACTTTTCAGCGGTTATGGATGGGATAGATGAGAATGTCATTAACAGGACTGTTAACTTCTTGAATAATGTGATTAACGTTAAAAGGCATATAGAGAGTAATCAAATATTCCAAAGCATATGATAATCCATAAGTTCATTCCACAAATAAAAATCCCTGATGGCTTTGTGCTTGTAATAGATACAAGAGAGCAAATGCCGCTGTTCCAACTTGTTAACAAGCCGTGGATAATCTATAAGAAATTAGACCAAGGGGACTATTCCGTGCTGGGCTTTGAAGATAAGATAGCAATAGAACGAAAAAGTCTAACAGACCTCTTGAATGTCATAGGAGTAGGAAGAAATAGATTTGAGAAAGAAATTACAAGATTGAAAAACTACTGGTGGAAAGGATTGCTTATAGAAGGAACAGAGAAAGATGTGTATGACATGCACACATATTCTTCTGTCCATCCTAACGCACGGTATCACAGTCTTGCTTCATTCGAGATTAGAGGGTTTCACATCTACTATGCAGAAAACAAACTGAAAGCAAAATGGTGGGTGCTATCACGATTGGTAAAGTTATACAATCATTTACGAGAAAGCAAAGATATAGAAGGGGTATCTCCTCTCAGTAAAGCGCCCAATTAACGAAAGGAGGGTTTCATTTATGGAAGTAAAAAATAAGTTTGGTATAGTTTACGAGATAAAACCAGGTGCTAATTTAGCAGGAGTTGATTTAGCAGGAGTTGATTTAGTAGGTGTTGATTTAGCAGGTGCTAACTTAACAGGGTCTAATTTAACAAAAACTAATTTAGCAGGTGCTGATTTAACAAATGCTACGTTAGCTTGGGCTAAGTTAGCAGGAGTTGATTTAACAGGTGCTAAATTAACAGGTGCTAATTTAGCAGAAACTAATTTAACGGGTGCTAATTTAGCATATGCTAAGTTAACAGATGCTAAGTTAGAATGGGCTAATTTAGCAGAAGCTAATCTAACGGGTGTTAAATTAACAAATGCTAAATTAGCATGGGCTAATTTAACAGAAACTAATCTAACAGGTGCTAATCTAACAGGTGTTAAATTAGCAGGTGCAAATTTAACAGAAACTAATCTAACAGATGCTAATTTAGCAGAAACTAATCTAACGGGTGCTGTTTTAACAGGTGCTAAGTTAACAGATGCTAATTTAACAGGAACACAAGGGTTAGTTAAGCAGATTGGAGTTGAGGTCGGTAATTTCTATTGGAAAAGATTTGGAGAAGGACTTATAAATAATGGATACCAATTTAAAGTTGGTATTAACAAACTTAGAGAAGGAGAGGTATTTGCTGATGATGAAAGAAAGTTGTGTACATATCCTGGGTTTCATTTTGCTTCCAGGTCTTGGTGTGCAGTAAACTATCCTAATAGACCATTGGAAGCAAAAATAAGAATACCAGAAGGGGCTAAAATTAATGAGCCCTGGGCTACGGATGGTAAAGCAAGTGCTGATATGATTGAGATTTTACAAGTGTTTGATGTTAAAACTGGGGAAGATGTAACAGAGAAGTTAAATAAGGAGGGGCTTATGATATGCAAACAACGCAGTAAAGAGGTTATCGATACAGTCGTCAGGGTAACCCTGGTTGTTTTAATGTTGTGTATCTTCTGGGTCTTCCTGTTCTATGGTATATGTGCAGAACAGGATAGAAGAGAAAGACAAAAAAGCAATAGACAGTGGCTGCATGAGAGGGTACTGAATGAATACAACGTAAAGAACCCCCCTATGCAAGAGAAAGAAATCCTTAAGGCAATGGAAGCAGCACAAAAAGGGGGGAAATAAATGGCAGTATTAGAAGATACAATCATTGAATTAGAGAATGTAGTCAATACGTTAGAACGTGTATATGATACACTGGGTGAATATTGCCATGTCAACAACACAAAATTAGATGCTTTTGTGGATATATTCGATGCAATGGATGAGATTGAAAGTGCAATAAAAAAGCTGAAAGAAAAGATGAGGTTATAATGATTTCAACATGGCTGATGAAAGCCCTGCTTGTAGAATATATGATTATCGCAATCGCTTGTGCATTTGAACATGATTGGGCTAAATGTCTTTACTGGGTATCTGCATGTGGAATAACGATTGCTATTTTGTGGGGAATGAAATAAAAGGAGCTAAATGGATAAAGCCACAAAAGGAAAATTAGCGGGTAAAAAACTCCGTGATGTTCAAGTAGACGCCATAAACTTTATCAAGAGCAGCAATAAGAGATTCATCGCTATCAACGCCCCAACAGGCAGCGGTAAGTCTCTTATTGCTATGGAAGCAGTAGAACCCCCATTCTTCTATCTCTGTTCATCACGACATTTACAGACACAGCTCCAGCAGGACTTTAATTTCTGTTCAGTTCTCTGGGGTAAGAATAATTACAAATGTATAAAACTTGGTAGTGGAGTCGATAATGCTGGAGATTGTAATTTGACTGTTAGATGTTCCGATTGTGAATATGAAGAAGCTAAAACTAATGCTTTGAGAAATCCCTGTTCTATCCTCAACTTTGCCTATTTCATCACTGCATGTAACTATGCAGGGTTTACTGACAAAGACAGGTATAAGCCAAGAACGGTAATCATAGATGAAGCCGATGCAATAGAAAATGTTATTGTGGAGTTCATATCGTTCGTATTCAACACAGATATACTTACTAATCTTGGGATAGAAGTATTACCAGACAGGAAAACAGTGTTGGAAAGTTTTATTGAATTTGTTCAACAAGCGATACCATCAGTATCGCTAAGACTGCAAGAATACCACAAGCAAGTGGTAAAAATATCGCATCTCAAACACATACAACAACATCATAAACGTATATTGAGACAATATAACACTATTACAAAGATACATAAGAAACTATCATTCCTATTTCACGTAATAAACAAGCAACAACTAACAAAGGATAGATGGGTATATTACTATTCAGGGAACACTATCTATCTCAAGCCCAAATGGATTACCAGAGATTTAGTGGATATGTTTCTGTTCAACTATGGGAAAAGGTTCATATTCGTGTCGGCCACCCTGCCAGCGAAAGAAGTGTTATGCAAACTGTTGGATATACATGCTGACGATATGGATTACGCTGAATTTCCATCCATATTTAATACCGATAACAGACCTATTTACTTTATCCCAAAGTGGAGCTTATCTCACACCTCAAAGGTAAACGAACACACGATAAGAAATGAAGTATCCAAACTCTTACAGATAGAAACAAGAAAAGGTATTATCCATACAGTCAACTATTATCTATCATCTACTCTAAAAGACTTATCACCGAGATTGTTTATTCATGATTCATCTAACAAACAGGAAGTATTCCAAAAATTCATGAAATCAAAAGATGGAGTATTTGTCAGCCCTTCATCTATACGAGGTATAGACTTGCCAGATGATAAAGCACGATGGACACTATTCATAAAGTGTCCATTTCCTGATTTGAATGACCCGTTTACCAGTGCACGGTGTTATGCAGGCAAGTGGGGTAGATTATGGTATCTATCCCAGTGTACACAAAACATTGTTCAAGGTTCAGGCAGGGCAGTAAGACACGAAAAGGATTGGGCAAGGGTATATATCTATGACGAGAAAGCAAAAGAGATATTGATAAAGTATCCTTTACTGTTTCCGTTGTGGTTCAGGGAAGCGGTGGAGTTTGAGTTACGAGAGACTATGACGTGGTTATGAGAAATGAGATACGCTAATATACTGATGGTTATAATCACGAAAACGGATACAAAAGTAAAATCTGAGTTAAGAGAGACTATGACATGGCTATGATGGCTATAAATTGCTATTCAATCACCATATTTCATCTACAATCGATTTTTTAGAAGGCACAGGTAGGGTAGAAAATTGATTGTAGGGCAAATGTGGCGATAAGAGAAAACAAATAGGAGGAATACAAAATGAAAACATTACTAATTGCTCTCTTGTTTATTTCTTTAACGACACTATGCTTTGCACAACGTGATATGCAACAGAATGAACTTAAATACAATCCTATGGAAAAAACATGGTCTTATGAAAAACCTAACGCACAACTACAATATAACCCCTTCGAGAATAAATGGGATTATGGTAGACCAGAAACTACACCATTGTATAATCCTTTTACCAACAAATGGGAAATACAGAAATGATATGAAATACGTTGACTTGCATATCCACTCTTCATATTCCAAAGCTACCTCTGCCCATATCACACCAGAAGCTATCTTAGCTGAATGCAAATCAAAAGGCATTGACATTGTAGGAACAGGTGATATACTTGTAAAAGAATGGGAACGTGAATGGAAAGCATACATAGACAATTCAGACGTAGAAGTATTGCCTACTACGGAAGTATGCAGTGTAGACAGGAATAAGCAGTGTCATGTATTGCTTATCATGACATGGAATGATGTGGAGAAGGTGAGGAAGCAACTGGAAGACTGGGGTAATCTTCAGGGTAGACCTAATATTTACCTCAACCTCCATGACCTGAAAGACGCCGTTAAATCTGTATCGGATACGGTCCTATTTATTCCTGCCCACTGTCTAACCCCCTGGTATAGTATCATGGGACATAGATACTCATGGACACCAGAACAGGTCGTAGAACTCGAACCAGACGCATTGGAGACGGGTCTATCGGCTTCACGAGAGATGATATGGAGTATCTCATGCCTGCGACCCATTCCACTTGTATCCTTCTCCGACGCCCATAGTATAGATAAGATTGCCAGAGAAGTTACCATTATTCCAGATACTCTAACCTTCCATCAAGCAATCGCACAGAAGAGTTACTGGACATTAGAGTATCCACCAGAGCTTGGAAAGTATTACCTGAACGGACATAGAGATTGTAATACCTCTTCTGGTACAGATACGATATGTCCTGTATGCGGTAAAAAATATACTATCGGCGTAAAGTACACAGTATCGAAATATAAAGACACTATCTCACCTATCAAAGACACTTATATCATTCCTCTATCCAACATCTTACAAGAAGCTAAAATCAACATAAACATTACAAAAGAGTTAGACATCTTATCAGGTATGGAAATTACCGATAACGACTATCTCAATCAGCTTATCGATAGGATAAGAAGGAAAAATATATCATTCCAGGAGGGTTACGATGGAAAATATGGCAGGTTTGAACTCCAAACCAAGAGTATCACTCTCTTCAAGACAACCTACACCAATAGAACAACAAAACATTACTGAATATGTCAAGACGGTTAAACGATATGCTTACAACATAGCATCAAAATATCATACTCCTTATGATGATTACGATGAACTTGTATCCTTTGGAATGTATAGTCTATTCAAGCACTTACGAGTATATGACTATACACGTGGAGAATTTAAATCCTTTCTTATCAACATCTACTATAACATGGTGAAGTTTGCTATCGAAATGAAAAACAAAAGCACTATATGTTGTGCTTTCGATGAAGAAACAACAGCACCTCACAACGGCAACACTATCGACACCGATAATGTAGACAATAAACTTATGGTTGAGCAAGTACTATCGTTGCTCACTGAAAACGAAAGAAAGATAATTGTAGACAGGTTTTTCCATGACAGGACATTAGAACAGATAGGAAACGACTTTGGATTATCAAAGGAAAGAATAAGGCAGAAGATAAACTACATAATCAAGAGAATAAGGTCTACTATTTTAAGCACCCATTCCATGCTTCCCAATCTTTGAGCCTTATCATTACAATATCCTTGCTATGTTCTTTACCGTGTAAATGGACTATAACAATAGGTGTTTTCCCTTTTGGGCAATTGCGTTCACTCTGTAGAAGGAACTTTTCTCCAGCAAACGTTTTTCTATGTTTTACTTCGACGCTCCAATCCGACATTTGTATATCCTCCTTACCCAAAACACCAACACGTGTGCCGCCTATGTATTTTGCGATTGCACGTTCAGTATTCTTTCCACGAATACGGTTATTCATTCTTCTGCTTATTATTCTTCCACTTCCTTATACACTATCCCTTCATCTGTAAGATACGGAATGAACTCCTGTCCTAACTTCCATCCCTTTGCTCTCATACATTCAACAGGAACTGTAATAGAAAACACCCAGTATTCAGTTTTTCCTTTTTTTGTGTTCGCCGTTATCTTCGATTTTCTTAGCTTTACTTTTTTGACTAAATATTCCATTTTTTACCTCCTATCATAGATTTGGATAACCGTACCTAAATTTACACTATCTATAATAATATATACTTCTGATATAGAAAAATATCAAGTATTATTTTTAGAAAATTTAGCACAAAAGAATTAAACAATAAGAAATAAAGACACAAGAGAATTAAAACACAAAACACAAGAGAATTACTTGACATTTCCATCACTCAGAAAGTATATATAATATATCTCTTCCTAATAACCCCTCCTTTACCCCTGCTGCAATGGCAGGGGTTTTGTATTATGTTACCGTACATATGCACACAAAGGAATTAACGCACATAAAATCAGACCTTCTATAGATTTCCTTCTTTGCCCTTGTGTTACGTTAAAAAAAAAGGGAAGGATTATTAGTCCTTCCCTTCCAATCTTACTTTGCTTTTAAAACTTTGATTTTTTGAGGAACTCTGATGGTCTTCTCTTTCACGTCATACGTATCTAACAAGCATCTAACCGTTTCCAGTATATCATCACAAAGTTTATCAAATTTTGTAATTATCTTTACTCTATCAACCAAGTCTTCATCTACCCAATCTTCAAAATCCATTTCCTCATCAACCCCTTTTGAGGTAATATATTCCCTTCCGTTTTCAAGTTTTCTTTGATATAAAACAATATACCCTCCACTTCTACCGTTAAACCCTACTGTCCAGCCATCATTTTCAATCTCAAAATTGCATATTTTACCGTTGATAGCATACCAAAAGTCGCTTGTTTCAATCATTTCGAATAGTTTGTCTTTTTGTTTACTGTTGATGGGCAAGTTACGTATTTTTATGTTATGTGCGTATGAATGACTTCTATTCCAACTGTTCAATGTGTAATACCGATAATGGTTTGTAAGAAAGTCAATCATTGACCGCCTATTCTCTAAGTCCACTTTTTTTTGAAAATATGTTTTCATTTTGCCCTCCTTTACCATACATTAATTTGAGCATAACAGC
>Ga0255346_1006810_pt1 | contig 10993 bp, 9 predicted proteins | sample wastewater_treat_FD_194410 | JGI IMG/M metagenome (GOLD analysis project Ga0255346, IMG submission 194410) | Wastewater microbial communities from Lulu Island WWTP, Vancouver, Canada - plant22 | ecosystem: Engineered > WWTP > Wastewater > Unclassified | place: Canada: Vancouver, British Columbia... | reverse complement strand
GGGGCCGGGGTGACAAAACCAACCCATAAGATGTCGGGATCCACCTCATCGGTAAACTCGAAGCGCTGTTTCACCACCCGCTCATCGTCGTAATCAAAACCAATCATGATATCGGCCACAACCGCGATATTATTTCTCCGCAGGATTTCTATGGTCTTCTTGATCTGGTCAATGGTGATGCCCTTGGCGATCTTCTTGAGTTCCTCGGGGGTGGTTACCTCTATTCCGAACACCCCGATGAAAAGCCCGCTCTGCTTCATGAGCGGAAGGATCGACTCGCAGTTCACCCAGTCAACCGCCCGGCCCAGCGACACCCATTTGACCGGGATGTTTTTCTCCAGCTTCAATTCACAAAATCGCTTTACCCGCTCCGGATTCACGTTGAAATTATCATCCTGAATCACGACAACCTGAACGCCATATTTCTTATGGAGCAGCTCCAGCTCTTCGATGACCCGCTCCGGCGATTTTGCCCGCCACTTGAGAAAATCGGAGGGAGAACGGGGATCATACTGGTCCCACTCATAGCAGAAGGTGCAGGCGGACGGGCACCCCCGCGAGGTTACCATCTCAACAAAGGGCTTCCAGAAGGTATGCCCGACATATCGCTCCATGGGAAACAGGTCATAGGCGGGAAGGGGAAGTGAATCCAGGTCCTCCAGCAGGGGCTTGTGGGGCCCCATGACGATCTCACCGTTTATCCGGGACGTCACCCCCGCGACGTCCCGTAGATTCTTTTTCCGGTCAAGGGCTTCCAGCAGATCATAGAAGGATTCCTCCTCCCCCATAACCACGAAATCCACGGCGGGATTGTCCTCCAGGGTCTGAACCGGCATCGCCGAATACCACAGCCCGCCGAAAATTATCCTGGCGCGGGGGAGGACCTGCTTTATCCTTTTAGCCGCCTCCTTGAAATGGGCAAGAATCCCGTACCCCCCGTAGGAATGGAGCATATCCCCGATAACAATGATGTCCGGATTCTTTGCCTTCACCATATCAATCATTTCATCCATGGGGATTTCCAGGGCCTTGCAGTCCAGGACTTCCACGTCTTGAAACCCCTTTTCCCGCACATACGCCGCCCAGTGCGCGTACAGCTGGTTTGGACCGACGTGCTTCCCATGGGTCGCCCAGGACCCAACCTTCGGCATGACAAACAATATCTTCATTCTCATACCTCCTTTTTATCCTTTTTCAACTATCAGCGCGGCATTGATCCCGCCCCGGCCCCGCGAGATGACCAAGGCCTTGCCGATGCTATGCTCCTGAGCATGGCGGGTTACAAAAGACAGATCCCCGCGCTCCGGTTCATCCAGATTGATGGTGGGGGGAACCAAACCATGCTCCATGGCCAGCACCGTGGTAATCAAATCCAGCGCGCCGGAGGCGCCAAGCATGTTCCCGAACATCGATTTGGGACAGCTCGCCGGTATGGCACGAATCCTCGCGCCGAACACCTGCTTGAGGGCATTGATCTCCCCCGTGTCCCAAATGTCAATCGCCAGGCCGTCCAGGCTGATGTAGTCAATCTCGTCGGGGTGGGTCTGCGCATCCGCCAGGGCAATATTTATGGCGCGGGCCAATTGTTTTCCCGAAGGGTCCGGAAGAACCCGGTCCCGCCCATCACAGGTTGTACCGTAACCGGAAATGCAGGCGGCGATGCGTGCGCCTCTCGATTGCGCGCGATCTCTGCCCTCCATCACCACAATCCCCGCCCCTTCACTGATGACAAAGCCGCTGCGCTTCCGGTCAAAGGGGCGGTAGGCTGTTTCGGGATGGAGGTTATCATGGGAAAGCCCGCCGTAGGTATTGCAACAGAGAAGGGCATACGGTGTCACCGGGGCCTCCATGCCGCCCGCCAAGATCATGCCCAGTTTTTGTTTGCCTAACGTCTTACAGGCATACCCCATTGCCAGCAGCGAGCTCGCCCGGTCCGCCACCACCGTCTTGCTGAACCCTTTTATTCCATAGTAGATGGAAACCTGGCCCTGCGGCGCCGCCGGGAACCAGGCTGATGCCATGTAGGGGGAAACTCCTTCCCGGCCCTCGATGTAAAGATCGCGGAGCTCGGTCTCGGCATAGAGCCAGCCGCCGATGGCATTGCCCAGGAAAATGCCCACCTGGTTTTGATCCTCCTGCTTGATATCGATGCCCGCGTCCTGCAGCGCAAGCTCGGCGGCGATGAGCGTCAAATGGGAAAAGACATCTATCTTCTTCAAGAGGCGTTCGCTCACATGGCTGTATTTTTCCAGCTCATCGATCTGCCCCGCTATGTGAGAAGGGTAGAGCGAGGCATCAAAGCGGGTAATCTTTTTTACAAACGAGCGGCCCGCCTTGATATTAGCCCAGAACTGGCGCTTTCCGATGCCGGGGGGGGCAACCACGCCTAAGCCGGTGACTGCAATCTTTTCCATCATGCAAACCGTTTCAGAATCAGAGATGAGTGGATCCCGGAAAAACCGCTGCTGGTTTTCAATATGGTGTTCACCCGCGCGGGCCGGGCTTGATTCGGTATGTAGTCAAGATCACACTGAGGATCTTTCTCTTCCTGATTGATGGTGGGGGGAAGCAGGCCCTTCGCGAAGATCATGGCGCATACGGTCAACTCGATGGAGTTGGCGGCGGCCAGGGGATGGCCGATCATGGATTTCAGCGAGCTGATGGGCAAGCGGTAGGCATAGTTCCCGAAAACCGTTTTGTAGGCATTGGTCTCGAAGATGTCGTTCATCCGGGTGGATGAGCCGTGGGCATTGATGTAGTCGATTTCCCGGGGCTTCAGCCCGGCGTCCTGCAGCGACAGGTCTATGCACCGCGCCATCGCCGTTCCATCGGCGGGCAGATCGGTCATATGAAAGGAGTTGCAGCTGGTGCCGAAGCCGGCCACCTCGCAGTAGATGGGGGCGTTCCGCTTCAGGGCATGATCGGCTTCCTCCAGGATAAGGATTCCCGCGCCTTCGGAGAGAACGAATCCGTCGCGCTTATTGTCGAAGGGGCGGCTCGCCGCCTCCGGCGTATCGTTCAAGACCGACAGAACATTGATGACGTCGAATGCGCCAAAGGTTATGGGGGTGATGGGCGCCTCGGCCGCACCGGTTATCACGAGATCCTGTTCGCCGTCCTGAATCGCCTCCAGGGCATAGCCCACTGAATCGGTTCCGGCAGTACACCCGGTCGACAGCGTGCTGCACATGCCCTGCAACCCCAATCGGGCCGAGATTTCAATGGAGGGCGTGTTAAACATTGCGGCATCGTATAAATCAGGCCGGACTTTCGCGGGGTCAATAGGGTTTTTCCCGCTGTCGGTAACCAGGGCAAACTCTTCCTCCATATACTTCGTGCCGCATATCGCATTGGCAAGGCACACCCCGGCGCGTTCGGTGTTTTCGCGGGACAGGTCCAGCTTGCTGTCACGGATCGCCATATCCGCCGCCACGACGGCGAACTGGACATACCGGTCCATCCGCACCGCCTCGCTGTGGGAAAGCCCCAGTTTAAAGGGGTCGAAATTTCTCACCTCCGCGGCAATGCTGGTATTGAAGAGCGTGACGTCAAAGTGATCGACCAGCTTCACGCCGGACGCGCCTGAAACCATTGCCTGCCACACTGCATCCTTGCCGATACCGTTGGGTGAGATTACCCCGATGCCGGTAACCACCACCCTCCTTTTTGCCGCCATATTCTACATGCCCTCGCTGTCGTCACACCTTGATATTCTGAATACGACGTTGCCCCCATCCGGGCAGGTTACCGTGTCAATGGAGTCAGGATTGTCCATGAAGAAAAAGCGTGCGCCAAAATTAAGGGCAAAAAGGGCGGGAAACGCCGTATGGAATGCCGAACCGCAAAACCCCGGGATACATTTCAGACCCTCGGTTTCAAATTTGTCTCCCACTTTATAATTATAGAAACATTTCCCTTTGGCCTGAACAACCTCGATCAGCATCTTTTTCGGGTTCGGGCCGTGATAGGCGGGATTTTTCGACAGGGTCTCAACCCGGCCGTCCTGGTCCAGCACCTCCACCTCAAATTCCAGCTTGCCCCCGTCGGGGCAGGTCACCGAAAGAGACCGCTGATTATCCCGGAACGGAAATTGCGCGCCGAAGCTCAAGGCATACGCCACCGGGAAGAGGGCATGGGCAAGCCCCAGACAGAAATGTTCGGGGGGGTGGGTGAAGTCTTCCAGGACAATTTCATCGCCCGCCTTATATCCATGATAACATTGCCCGTACACATTGAGTACGGTAAGTTTTATGCTCGGAAACGGTGATTCAATCATACGGTCGTTTTTCCCTTTTACTGCACGAGGCCAGCGGTTTCTGACAGCAGCTCCCGCCGTGTCAAATGTCTGCCGGTACGCTCCACCCGGTGCACCAGGCCGACCAGCATTTCGTTCAACGGCGCGGCATGATTATGATCCCGCGCCAGGGTGACGAATTCCCCATTGATGTAGTCTATCTCGGAAGGTCTTCCTCTTCTGATGCTCTGCAAAATGGATCCGAAAAGGGGTTCCTCGCTGAGGTTGATCATCATCCCGGAAAATATTGTTGCCGCCTCGTCAGTTGCCATCGAGGTTAGGCGCGTCAGACGCTCCACCGGGAAATTGGGCAGGGAAGCCAGCGCAATCGCTGAACGGGTGACAATATCCAACCCCTCCTTCCAGACGGCAAGACATATCCGGCTGGTTGCCACATCGCTGAAGGCCTCCTGCATGCTCATCCCCAGTATGGCGGGAATACAGTTATTGGCGTTGACAAAAACCTTCAGGTATTTCATGCCCTTGATATTGTCACTGATGACGGTTGGAAATGCCTTGTTCAGCACGAACTGCACCTTTTGCAATATCTCTTCATCCGTCGCAAACAGCCGGCCGATAATCCAGCTTCCCTCAAAATTGTGCACTACCTGCCCCGGTTCCAGACACGTGGCGCCAAACATCACAATGCTGGGAACAATACATTCCCGGGGATGGTGGCGCGATGCAATCACATCCGCCTGAATACCGTTCTGCGTGGTGACGAGGATCGATTTTTTGAGAAGTTCCTTTGATTTGTCGAGCGCTTCCGGGATGTCCTGGGTTTTTACCGCCAAAATGGCGAGATCGGGGGCCTCATCCAAATGCCCGGAAATTGCCACTTCAACTTGAAAAGCTCCTCGCGCCCCCGATAGATGCAAGCCGCTTGCTTGTATTGCGCCGACCGAATCGGGCCGAGCTATCAACAGGACATCTTCTTCAGCCCGTTTTAAGTACCCGGCGACCAGGTTACCAATTGCTCCGGCACCAATGACGGCAATTTTCATCAGCAAGTATGGCGATTTTCAGGAAACCCGTATTTTTTGTAATCGATATCATTTTGATCAAGAAGCCTGATCATGATGCTGTAAAAAGGTATGGGCACATCCGTAAAAAAAGCGCTTACCACATCCTTTTCTTCAACCCTCTGCGCTCCGCGCAGTCTTGCATTTTCTTCCGCCTTAACGCGAACCGCATTCTCAGCTATACCCATGTGGAAGAGAGGTATTTTTGAGATCACCGTCTTAAATCTTTCCAATATATTATTTTCCCATTCCATACAATTATTTACTTTATATACAAAATTTTCATATATGGAAACTTTATATACGAATAACAAATCTTGTGTCAAGGAAAATATTTTTTCTGCAGCAAAATAATCGTATTTTATAACTAATGGGAACCTCTAATTATTCATTTTCTTGTCATTCCCCGACTTGATCGGGGAATCCAGTTATTTGATTTTTCTGGATTCCAACTGGAGTTTACCGCGCACTCGATACGGGACGGGAATGAAAGAAGTTGTGCATTGCGTGAAATTTTAGAGGTTCTCTTAAGTGTTCAACTGCAATCAGCGCCAGATGATAAAGGGCGGGGAACCGATGTTGGACCCATCGCTCTGCGGCCGCTTCGGTACCCGGCGCACCGGCGGGCGGTTTTTTGTTGATAACCGCCCCGGCAATTTGATATAAATAGTATGCGGTCGGCTCTATGACATTGGGGGGAGTCTATGAGGTTTAACCGGCAAAATCCTCACTGCGGTATTGAGCAATCGTGCTCAAAATGACGGTGGGGATTTTATCTTCACGAGCAACAACACGTGTCTGGTGGGATGTGCCATGGACGATAAACAGAAAACCAAAACACAACTTATCGAAGAGCTGGAATCACTAAGGGCTGAAGTAAAGCATCTGGATAAAACCCGGCAGGAGTTACTCGAAGCACGAAATTACCTGGAAAACATCATAAAAAGCTCGCTGGACTGCGTGGTGGTTACTGATAATAATGGACGCGTTACCAGGGCAAACAAATCGTTCCTTGACCTGATCGGATACACGAAAGATGAGGTGGCGGGAAAAATGATGTCCGCCTTTGTCCCGACCGAAACCGGCGTCTACAAGTGCAGCACCGGGGAATTCGTCCTGATAGACAAGCAGTTTTTCGATAAATCGACAACCATGGTGTCAAAATTTCTAAAGGAGGGGAAGGTATCCAATTGGGGAACCTATTTACTCGCCCGAAACGGGAACCTTGTTCCGGTGGATATAAATATCGCCATTCTCTACCAGGGAGAAGAGAGGGTAGGATCGGTGGGTATATTGAGGGACGCCACTGAGCGAAAAAACGCCGAAAGAGAAATCCAGAAAGGAAAAGACTTTCTTGCCAACATCATAGAAAGTAGCATGGATGGAATAGCCATTGTCGACCCGCGGGGCCACATCATCTCTGTTAACAATTCCCTGGTCAAAACATGCCACTACGAGAAGGAACGATTGATCGGAGAACACATATCCGTTCTTACGGTGGAGGATAAAACCCTAAGAAACCATATTCTAAAAAAGACCGAAGAGCTTTTTGAAAAAGGATATGCCTCATACGAATCAAAGCACAGGACCGGGGCCGGTCATTACATTGATGTGGCATGCAGCGTTTCTCTGGTCAAAGATGGTAAGGGGGATACCATCGCCGGAATCGCCATTATCAGGGACATCACCGAATCAAAAAAAATCGAAGAAGTGTTGCTGGAATCCGAAGAAAGGTTCAGGGGTGTCGTCAACAATATCGCCATCGGAATCTCGCTGATAAGCCCAAACATGGAAATATTGTCTCTGAACAATCAAATGCAGCAATGGTTTCCGGAAATTGACGTGTCGAAAAAACCTGTCTGTTATAAGACGTTCAACAATCCCCCGGCAAAGGGCCCCTGTTCTTATTGCCCTACCATTCAGACCCTGCAGGACGGGCAGGTTCATGAATCAGTCACCGATACACCGCGGGGCGATAAGGTCATCCATTACCGGGTCATATCTTCCCCCCTCAAAGATAAGGAAGGCAGGGTAACCTCAGCCATAGAGATGGTTGATGACATCACCGAGCGGAGGCATTCGGAAGAAAAAATACTTGAATATCAGGGCCAGTTAAAATCTCTGGCATCACAATTAATAACCTCTGAGGAGAGAAACCGGCAGGACTTCGCGGCATTCCTGCACGATCAAATCGGCCAGTCATTATGTACTTTAAAAATCAAGCTGGAAATGCTGCAGCAGGCAACGTCTCTGGAAGAAAACCGGTCGCTTGCAAGCGATATGCTGTCCACCACTTCCCGGCTGATCGAAGACACCCGCTCACTCACATACGAGCTGAATCCCCCCATTCTCCACGAACTGGGCCTCGGCGCCGGATTGGAGTGGCTTGCTGAACAAATGAAGAAACGGGAAGGCATCATCGTGCAATTTGAAGATGACGGGCAGCCGCAATCCCTGGAGAAAGAGATAAACATTCTCCTCTTTAATGCCGTGCGCGAATTGCTGATTAATGTCGCGAAACACGCCAGGGCGGACAAGGTAAAAGTTTCCATTCAGAGCGACCAGACCGGTGTGCACGTAGATGTTGAAGATAACGGCATTGGATTTAACCATCCCGAAACCGGTTTGCCCGCGAGAAAAAGAAACTCGTTCGGGCTTTTCAGCATCAAGGAGCGGTTACACTATGTCGGCGGCAACCTGGAAATTAAGACCGCACCCGGCAAAGGCACCCGCATAACCCTCCGCATACCGCATACGCAGGCCTGAAGAAATCCCTGTCCCACCTCCTGCCCGGAAAAACCCCTGGCAAAAAATACTAAAAGGTTGTTGAAAAAGTAGTTTTCCCCAGGCTGTTCAAAAACATCCAGATGCAAGGCACGCGAAATCCTTAAGGAATGAGGCGCACATGCAAGTACGCTGCAGCGACGAAGGATGCATGTAATGATTGCTCCGGCATGCTCCTTCGCCCACATCACTTTCTGACCTGTCAGTGTATCGGACCTCTCCACAAGCGGGGATCCGGTCACATCAAAAAGGTAAGGGCGACCGATCGGTCGCCCCTGTTACTCATTCCGTCCCGCCCGGACGCTCGCGGTCTGACGTTCAGCAGCCCGGCTCCCCGGGGTGGCCGCAGCAGTTCTGTGCGGTTTTGAGCTTGGTAAAATTGTTCCTGATAAAGAGGCGTAGCTTCTCCCGCCAGGGCATTTTCCGGCGCATGTTTGCCACAAAATCCTTCGGGCTGGGCCGTACCATCGGAGCCTCCTGGAATAAATTCGAAGCACGAAATGCCGGCGATGTGCGATATAGGATGTGTGATGTGGGCTGAAACAATTTTTAATCCCATATCGCAGATCACACATCACTTCTTCAAAGCCACCCGGCAGGTCTCCCCGGGGGTAACCTCGATTTTTATGCCGACCCTTTCGGCAAATTCCTTCCACAGAGGTATACACCACTTGTGGTGCACATCCTCCCAGGTGATGCTGAAGGTCCCCAGGGAGCTCACGATTTCCAGCATTTCCTTGTAGGGGCACTGCAGCAGGCGTTCTCCGGGTTTCACCTCGATCCTTTCGAACTGCTGATAGTGGCACGAATTCGCCTCAAAGATGCCCCACAACCCCTTCTCCGGACCCTGTTCCTGAACCCAGCCGGCGATCATCTCCAGAATCGGGCCCAGGATGTGGGCCTCATGCTCCACCTTTTCCTTCCACAGGTTATGCTTGACGGCAAAATCAAGCCCCTGGAGGTGAGCCTTTATCAGGGCATCGTTAAACTTATGCGGATAGGGCAAAACATCGGTATAGGTCTGGTAGAGCATCCGCACCGCCGGCTCTACATTGGCTGCTTGTTGCGCAAAATCGAATTCAATGCCCGGCATGTTATCCTCCTGTGCTAAATTATTTGTCGCCTGTTCAACAACCCCCCTTTTAAAACACTCAGCGCCCCTTCACCACCACCTTGAGCTGGCTGCCGGCGGGCAGCTCTTCGGTTAGCGCCCTTCCGTTAATCAGTGCCAGCTTTTTTAATTCAGTCTCCGGCGTGCCAAGTTCTAAGAGCGCCTGGCGCAGGGTCATGCGCCTGCCGATTGTTCTGATCCTGATCCGGTCGGGCTGAACCGCCAGCTTGTCGGGATCGCGCAGCGTCTGGAACCCGTCCATGGTCTTACGGAATTCGTTGCGGTGGGCATCAAAATTTCCCTGCGCGGCAAGTCCGTGAAACACAAAAATAGAAGCATCCCGGCTGATAAAATATGACAGGACCGAAAGCGCCCCTGACTGGCCGGGCACATTGCTGAGAAGCATGACGGCCTTCAGGCCGTTAACCGAAGCTTCCTTCTGGGTATAGGTGGTTGCCCCGCTTTCCTTCAGAAACTTACGGGCCTCCGCCCCGGGAGTCGTCTCCGATCCCAGGTTAAAAAGTATCACGGCCTGCTCATCGCCCGAGATGATCTGGACCTGCGCGGGCAGGTTCTGCAATTTCCACCCTGCCGGCACCGGGAACATGAATTGCAGTTGCGGATGATAAAAACGGCCGTTCTCCACGAAGCCCTGCCTCGGATCATCCCCGAACACCAGCCCGTCGATTTTTGCCAGGTAGGCGCTGCGGTTAATCTTCGGATTGGTCAGGTTGAGCTGAGACTGCCACTGCCGGGCTGACGCCGTTATGGCGCCGATGCGGTTTTCGGGATTGGGATGGGTGGAAAGAAAATCAGGCAGGCTCGCCTGTTTGTTTTCCTGCATGTTGTTGAGGGTGTTAAAAAAATTGGTCATTTCCCGCGCGTCGTAGCCGATTTTTGACGAATACTCAACCCCGAGACTATCGGCCTCACGCTCGTTATCCCGGCTGAACTTTAAGAAGAGCACGCCGACGCCCTGGGCCGCCAGATCGGCAAAGCGGGCAAAGGTTGGAGATACGAGGGAACCAAAACCCAGGCCGAGTTGGGCAACCTGCGCCTTGCTGTACTGTTGCGCCGAATGGCGGGCGGTAATATGCCCTATCTCATGTCCCATGACTCCCGCCAGTTCCGCTTCGCTGTTCAGGTATGCGAGGATCCCGCGGGTCAGGTAGACATACCCGCCGGGAACGGCAAAGGCATTAATCACCGGAGAATCCATAACCTTGAATTCATAAGAGAGCTGCGGGCGGTGCGAAATGCCCCCCATGCGCCTCCCCAGGTCTCGGATATAGGCTGCCAGTTCCCGGTTCTCATAAATCCCGTAGGTCTGGACCACCTGGGGGTCGGTGCTGCGCCCCATGGCGATTTCATCCTGCTCACTTAAGAGCATCAGCTCCATCCTGCCGGTTACCGGATTCGTGGCGCAGGAAAACAAAATAAGCGCCACCGCCACGATGCAGAAACAGGTGAATGCCGGTTTCATGTTCTTCTCCGTGCGCACAAAAAAGCCTTTACTCCCCGATGATCTTGACCAGCACCCGCTTTTTTCTCCTGCCGTCAAACTCGCCGTAGAAAATCCGCTCCCAGGGACCGAAGTCGAGTCTGCCCTCGGTGACCGCCACCACCACCTCCCTTCCCATGATCTGGCGCTTGAGGTGGGCATCGCCGTTATCCTCGCCGGTGCGATTGTGCCGGTAACGGGAGACCGGCTGGTGGGGGGCAAGTTGCTCCAGCCACTCCTCATAATCCTGGTGCAGGCCAGATTCATCATCGTTGATGAAC
>Ga0255346_1006809_pt1 | contig 10993 bp, 7 predicted proteins | sample wastewater_treat_FD_194410 | JGI IMG/M metagenome (GOLD analysis project Ga0255346, IMG submission 194410) | Wastewater microbial communities from Lulu Island WWTP, Vancouver, Canada - plant22 | ecosystem: Engineered > WWTP > Wastewater > Unclassified | place: Canada: Vancouver, British Columbia... | reverse complement strand
TCGGATATTCAGATGTGCTTACGCAGTTTATGGGCCCTGCTTGGGGCATAGGATTTCTTGTGGTTGCAATCATATCACAGTGCGCTATTTTCAATACATATCTTGCATCGGGCTCCAGGGGGTTCTTTGTTCTGGCAGACGATCACCTTTGTCCGAAATTCCTTGTAAAAGTAAGCAAAGGCAGAGGGGTCCCATATGTCGGCATCCTTTCGCTTGCCTTTGTCACAATGCTTTTGGCCCAATATGATTTTGCAACGCTGGTCATGGCAGAAGTCGTGTTTATACTGGCTCTGTACATAATACTTCCTCTGGCCGTTATCAAATACAGAAAGGTGATGCCCATAGAAAAGCGAGGCGGCGTTTATCTAATTCCAGGAGGAAAACTCGGACTGTATTTCTGCTGCCTGATCGTAGTAGTGATTTCCGTTCTTGCCCTAATGATAAACGGCACGGATTATTTTGTAATAGGAATTGCCGGCATCGGTACAGGTCCTGTCGCCTATCTTTTCTTTAAATGGTTTTACGGCGGCCTGCATAAGACAGAGCCGGAGAAATATCCTCTTAACCCAAAAACCAAATTGGCGATGGGAGATCTGCTGCGGCTCTCATATTACTGCATTATATCCGGAATCGCCGGTATATTCGGGAAGTATTTTCTTTCATGGTATGAAGGCGAGTGGGGTGAAGAATATTATCTCGAAGTCAATGAAAGCGGATTCTTCAGTAACTTCGAAGCTATGTTGAATGCTCTTCTTGTTGGCAGCATCATAGTGCTTGTGATAGGAGCGGTCCTCTTTATGATAGGTCGTAAAATGGATAGAGCGACAGCACCGTCCGCATAGTATTTAACTTATAATCAAAACAGCCTCCGATTCCCTTCCGGGAAGCGGGGGCTCTTTTACCTTGGAAATCTATTGACATTCTCATTAATAATTAGTATCATGAATCCGTTAAATGATGATGATCGGAAACAAGTAGATGCATACCCACTTGACAGAGAGCTGCCGGACGGTGAGAGGCGCGGAAGATGGATTGCATTGAATACATTCCGGGAGTTGCGGGCTGAAGGATGGATCTGCGTAGGCTTTGCCGGGGGCACCCGTTACAGTGCCGGGGTGTGACAGCACCCGCTGAGATAAACTTTGCAAGAAGTTTATAAACTGAGGTGGTACCACGGATATCCCGTCCTCTGAATGAATCATTCGGGGACGATTTTTATTTGGAGGGAATATGATCATAACAGAATTACTTGAAAGAAATGCGGTATTATATGGGGAAGAGATCTGCCTGACGGAGATAAATCCCGATATAAAGGATTGCAAAGTGAGCTGGAGGGACTATGATCTGGTCGAAACAAATCCAGCCAATAAGTATCGCAGGGAAATGACCTGGCGCGAGTTTGACGATAAAGCAAACCGCTTAGCCAATTTCCTGCTTGACAGAGGACTGCGCAAAGGTCAAAAGGTAGCGGTCTTATTAATGAATTGTCTGGAATGGCTCCCTGTATATTTCGGTATTCTCAAGATGGGGGCGATCGCTGTGCCTCTTAATTACCGTTACACGGCGGAAGAGATAAAATACTGCCTGGATCTTGCGGAATGCGATGTCTTAGTATTCGGACCGGAATTTACCGATAGGATAGTGGCTATCAAGGATGAAATACCGAATGTCAAGATGCGTCTTTTTGTCGGGCAGGGCAGACCCGCCTTTTCAGAAAGCTATTATGCACTGACAGCATGCTGTTCATCGGTAAACCCAAAGATATCCATTAATCTTACGGAGGATGCGGCAATTTACTTTTCCTCAGGTACCACCGGCTTCCCCAAGGCTATACTTCACACCCACCAAAGCCTTATAACTGCCTGTGAGGTGGAAATGGACCATCATAAACAGGGGCGAAAAGATGTTTTCCTTTGTATTCCTCCTCTTTATCATACCGGGGCAAAAATGCACTGGTTCGGCAGCCTTATGTCCGGAAGCAAGGCAGTGCTGCTTAGAAGCACTGCACCTGAGATAATCATCAAGACTGTCTCAGAAGAGAGAGTAACCATTGTATGGTTATTAGTACCTTGGGCTCAGGATATATTGGATGCAATAGAGAGGGGAGACATCAGGTTAAAGGATCACCGGCTCTCCCAATGGAGGCTCATGCACATCGGCGCCCAACCGGTGCCCCCCAGTCTGATCCGCAGATGGAAGGAGTACTTCCCTGACCAGGATTATGACACAAACTATGGTCTGTCGGAGTCCATAGGACCCGGCTGCGTTCATTTAGGCATTGAGAATATCCACAAAGTAGGAGCCATCGGGAAAGCGGGATATGGCTGGCAGCTGCGGATAATAGATGAAAACGGGGAGCCGGTTGAGAAGGACAATGTAGGAGAGCTGTGTGTAAAAGGACCCGGCGTTATGAAATGCTATTACAGAAATCCCGAGGCCACCGCATCTGTCCTGAAGGACGGATGGCTGCTTACGGGAGACATGGCAAGGGCAGACAAGGAAGGGTTCATATACCTTGTGGATCGTAAAAAAGATGTGATCATCAGCGGAGGGGAAAATCTCTATCCCGTGCAGATCGAAAACTTCCTGAGGGATTATCATGCCGTCAAAGATGTGGCTGTGATCGGTATCCCCGATAAAAGACTGGGAGAGATCGCTGCGGCAATAATAGAAATCAAACCGGGTTTCACCTGCACAGAAAAAGAGATACTGCAATTCTCCGAGGCCCTGCCCCGCTATAAGCGCCCGAAGAAGATCATCTTTGAGGAGATCCCGCGAAATCCCACGGGCAAAATCGAAAAACCCCGTTTACGCGAAAGGCACTGCGGTCTTAACCTTGTCGAAGCGCAAACAGAGGGGTAAATAGAAGTGTAAAGATTTCTGAAAATTGCAAAATCCGAAAAAGCAAATAACTTATAGATTAAATTACCATTTAGTGATACCATTATAGATGCGAGGTCAAACCGGACTGTTTCAGCGTTGATACTCGCTGTATAACGTGTATAGGACTTATACATTTTCAGGAAGTACAAAGGAGTGTGAGTTATGTTTACCTGTGATGTAAAACGGATGGAAGACAAAATCAAGACATTCAGCAAGTTTGGCGATGCCGGTCACGGCGGTATCACCAGGTATTCCTTATCTCCCGAAGCACTGATGGCCAGAGCTGAGTTCAAAAAGAGAATGGAAGCCATCGGCGCTACTATTGAGGTTGATGATGTGGCTAATATGTATGCGACCATCCCCGGCACCGACCCGAATGCCAAGAGGATAGTCATGGCTTCCCATGTAGATTCCGTTAGAAACGGCGGGAATTATGACGGCATTCTTGGTGTGATGGGTGCCATGGAGGTTTTGGAAACTGTAGTAGCGAACAAGATCCCGCATAAACACCCTCTGACTGCAATGATTTGGACTAATGAGGAAGGCTCGCTGTATCCGCCGGCAATGATGGTTTCCGGCATAGTATGCAACGATTATCTTCCGCCTGCTATTGCTAAGAACTTCAAGCTTGAAAACATGATGGCCTCAAAAAGCGTAATCGATCCGAGCAAGACCTTCGGCGAAGCACTGGAAGCTTCGGGCTACAAAGGCGATAAGAAATATAGATTGAACCCGGAACAATACAAAGCTATGTTCGAGCTTCATATCGAGCAGGGACCGATCTTGGAAGATGCGGGAAATGAAGTGGGCGTAGTCGATTGCGTATTGGGAATGTTCAACTACAGGATCAGCTTCTACGGTCAGGCAGCCCATGCGGGCACCTTCCCGATGCACAAAAGAAAGGATGCTCTGTTTGCAGCAGCCCAGGCATTGTGCTATCTTCATGAGGAAATCGATAAACTGGGACGTCCGGAATTGGTTTATACCACGGGAGAAATAGTATGCAAGCCTTGTGTGCATACGGTAATTCCTGATTTCGTAGAGTTTTCTTTGGATTGCAGACATGAGGATCCGAAGGTAAGGGAACAGGTCCTTGAAATCGTAAAGAGCCTTACGGCGAGGGAATGGGCAGGATGCAAATGCGAAATAAAAGAGGCATGGAAGAGAGATACGGTCTATTGGACCGAAGAGTTGGTGGGATATGTTGAAGAGGCTGCGAAAGAAGCCAATGTGAAATACCAGCACATCAATTCAGGCGCCGGGCACGATGCTCAGTTTGCCAGCTACATGATGCCAACCACAATGATTTTCGTGATATCAAAGGATGGGCTTTCACACTGTGAACAAGAGTATTCCACCCCCGAGCAGTGTACTGCCGGAGCGACAGTCTTGCTGAACGCTGTATTGAAAGCAGACGCCAAGTAAGTTATAGGGCAGAGAACAAAGCAAACTATGACCAAGCCGCAGCAAAGAAAAGCTGCGGCTTTTTTTCGGTCACTTGTATCATATTTCTCTTCAAAGCTAATTAGCGTCTCAGCGAACCTGTCGCAGTGAATATTATGTTTATTCTTTTGGAAATTTAGTGTAAACTGGGAGTGATTCGCAGGATAATAACAGTTATAATAAACACAAAAAGGGTATATATGGATTAAATACTTTGCGGTAACAGCGAAGGCATATAAGCTGCACTATAAACAAAGCTGATCAAAGAAAGGAAAATAACATGAAAGCACTTGAGATCAGAAAAGACTGGTACTGGGTAGGCAATCTTGATCCGGGACTAAGAGTCTTTGATATTTTATTGGAGACGGAGTTTGGAACATCGTATAATTCCTATATACTTAAGGGATCTGAAAAAAATGTACTCTTTGAGGCGACGAAACTAAAATGTTTCGATGAATTTCTGGAAAGGGTCAAATCGGTCATGCCTGTGGAGGAAATCGACTATTTGGTTGTCAGCCACACTGAGCCTGACCATACAGGGGTCATAGAAAAGCTTCTGGATATCCACCCGGGCCTTAAGATAGTAGCCACCGGCACTGGTATCGGCTTTATGAAAGAGATCTGTAACAAAGACTTCAACGCTGTTGCCGTAAAGGATGGGGATGAGATAAGCCTGGGAAACAAAACTTTGAAATTCATACATGCTCCCAACCTCCATTGGCCCGATACTATGTTCACCTATGTGCCTGAGGATAAGACCCTTGTTACCTGCGATGCCTTCGGAGCTCATTTTTCCTTTGAAGGCATTACCAATGACAAGCTTTCTGCCGCCGGACAGGAAGAAAACTACTACGAGGCTATGCGCTACTATTTTGACATGATAATGGGACCATTTAAATCCTTCATGCTTCAAGGCATTGCAAAAATAGAAGATCTGGAGATCGAGACCGTGTGCCTCGGCCATGGACCGGTGCTTGTCAAGAAGCCATGGAAGAATATAGAGATTTACAGAAAGTGGGCTTCCGAATCAAGCCCCAATGTAAAGAAGACCGTTGTGGTTCCTTTCGTTACAGCCTATGGCTATACCGGCATGATCGCCGATAAGATCGCAGAAGGCATCCGTGGGGCGGGAGACATAGATGTAAAAGCCTACGACATGGGAGAAGCGGATAATAAAAAAGTGCTTGATGAACTCTTTTGGGCTGACGGGATCCTTCTGGGAACTCCAACCATCGTCGGCGAGGCTCTAAAACCCATATGGGATTTGACCTCTGCAATGTTTCCCAGGACACACGGCGGAAAGATCGCATCTGCATTCGGGTCCTACGGGTGGAGCGGAGAAGGAGTCCCTCATATAATTGAGAGATTGAAGCAACTCAGGATGAAGATTTACGGCGAGGGATTGAAAATTAAGTTTAAGCCTGATCAGGCGCAGCTGCAGGAAGCCTATGAATTCGGTTATAACTTTGGCAAATCCGTTCTGGCAGGCAAGATCATAGAACCGACGAAGCCTTCCGGAGATAAGCGCAGGTGGAAGTGCGTAGTATGCGGCGAGGTGGTGGAAGGCCCTAATCCGCCGTCAGCATGCCCCGTCTGCGGGGTTGGCCCTGAGCAATTCGTTGAACTCTCAGCCCCGGACATCACTTTTACCTCTCAAAAGGAAGAACGGTTCATCATCGTCGGAAACGGTGCTGCAGGAACAAGTGCCTGCCAGGAGATCAGAAAGAGAAACCCAGTTGCGGATATTGAACTGATTTCATCGGAGCATGTTGCGGGTTACAACAGACCGATGCTTACAAAAGGCATCTTGTCAAAAGTCGAAGGGCTCACCTTTAATATCAAACCGGAAAACTGGTACAAAGAAAACAATATCAAAGTCACGCTTAACACAACCGTAACGGGGATAGATGCGGAGAAAAAAACATTGACCCTCTCAAACGGCGAGAGCCGTAATTATGACAAGCTGGTGCTGGCCATTGGAGCCGAATCAAATGTGCCTGCCATGGAAGGTGTGGATTTGGAAGGGGTCTTTTCCATCCGGTCTCTTAAGGATATTGATAGGATAAAGGCTTATCTACCCAAGGCTGAAAAGGTCGCGGTAATAGGGGGCGGTGTGCTGGGTCTGGAAGCGGCCTGGGAGATCCGCAAAGCCGGCAAGGAAGTCACTTTGATACAGAACTCAAAACATCTTATGAATAAACAGCTGGACGCCAGAGGCTCAGAGATTCTTCGCGGGATCGTGGAAAAAGCAGGGATAACGGTGAACGGGGGGACCGGATGTGCAAGGATCACCGGCAGCGGAGAAAAGGCGGCTAATGTTGAACTGAAAGACGGCACTGTCATTGAGGCGCAGATGGTGTTGTTTTCATCGGGGATAAAAGCAAATACAGAAATAGCAAAGAGTTGCGGCGTGGAAGCCGATCGATTTATCCTTGTCAATGAGAGAATGGAAACAAATAAAAAGGGTATTTTTGCTTGCGGAGACTGTGCGGTCTATGAAGGTAAGAGCTATGGACTTTGGAATCAGGCCATTGATATGGGTAAAGTAGCAGGGGCTAATGCGGCGGGAGATGAGGTCACATATGAGACCATCGTGCCCGCTACCGCATTCAGCGGAATGGGAACATCTTTATTCTCCGTTGGCGATTCGGGAAAAGACCCGGATAAAAAATATAAGAGTTTTGAGATTTATGACGAAGCAAAAAATTCTTATGAAAAACTGTATTTTGTCAACAACAGATTTGTCGGCGGGATATTGATCGGAGATGTTTCCAAATCGGCTCGTTTGCTGGATGCTTTCAAAAAACAGGAACCAATGGAAAAACTGTTGTAGCGGAGGAATGAATTTGAACGGTGATTTTAAGCTCATACGCGATTCATTAAATAATGAAAAGCCGATAGTCATCAGTGTTGCAGCAGCCGGAGACAGGGAGGTCATCCGTACTGTCAAAGCTGCCGGAGATGCGGGATTGGCAGAGGCTATTCTGGTCGGAGACAGAGAAGATATCAAAAAACTCCTGGATGAAGAGGATGTTTCATTTACAGTATCCATTGAACACGAGACAGATGAGGAGGCAGCATGCCAAAAAGCGGTTGGGCTGGTAAAAACCGGTGAGGCGGGACTGCTTATGAAAGGATTGGTAAACAGCAGCATATTCCTCAGGGCAGTGCTTCAGGGAGAAAAGGAAACGGGAAGCGAAGTTTTTTTGAGTCACCTGGCAGCTTTTCAAATAGCCGGTTTTAACAGGTTGCTTTTCTGTTCCGACGGAGGAATGAACATAGCACCCGGGCTTGCCGAAAAAGTCAGGATCATAGCCAACGGTGTGGAGGGCCTGCATCGCCTGGGTATTGCCGTACCTAAAGTAGCGGTGCTTGCAGCCAACGAAAAGGTAGATTCGAAGGTGCCTGCTTCAGTGGATGCGGCAGCCATTGCCGAAATGTGGAAAGAGGGACAGTTCTCGGATTGTCTTCTTGAGGGTCCGGTAGCCATGGATGTGGCGCTGAGCAAAGAAGCGGCTTTTCATAAAAATATAGACAGCAGGATCGCCGGAGAAACGGATTTTTTTATCGTACCTGATATACAGGCTGGAAATATGATGGGTAAAGCATTGATATATTGCGCCGGCGCCAAAATGGCCGGTCTGATTCTAGGAGCCGAATACCCCGTGGTTATGACATCCCGTGCAGAGAATGCCGAAGGAAAACTAAATTCGGTGGCACTGGCAGCGGCAATCGCAAAGGGGGAGAAAAATGGCATTTAAAATCCTTTCGATCAATCCGGGATCAACAAGTACCAAGGTAGCCTTGTTTGTGGACGAAAAAGAACTGTATAGCATCAACATCGAACATAGTACGGAAGAGCTAAAAGGGTATGGCGGTGTGATCGAACAGCTTGACTTTCGCACAAAGGCAATCCTCGCAGAAATGGAAAAGCAGAAAACAGATTTATCAGAGCTTTCAGCTGTGGTCGGCAGAGGCGGAATGCTGCCTCCCGTTTCCGCAGGAGGATATCTGGTCAATGAGAATATGAAGAATGTTTTGCAGAGCGACAGAGTTGTGGATCATGCATCCAACCTGGGCGCACTGATAGCGGCTTCTGTCGCAGAACCTCTGGGGATTCCGGCTTATATATACGATGCGGTATCTTCTGATGAGTTCTGCGACCTGGCTAGAGTTACCGGGATGCCGGAATTCCCGCGCAGAAATTTATCCCACGTGCTCAATACTAAAGCTATGGGCCGAAAGTATGCCGCGGAAAGAGGCATATCTTATAATGATGTCAACCTGATTATTGCCCACCTTGGAGGAGGGATATCCATCAGCGCTCATAAAAAGGGCAGGATAGTGGATTCCATCAGCGACGATGGAGGCCCATTTTCTCCGGAACGCTCAGGCAGCCTTCCTCTTAACTTTATTGTCGAACTTTGTTACTCCGGCAAGTATACCAAAAAAGAGGTGTTAAGGAAAATCAGAGGCGGCGGCGGCCTTAAAGCTCACCTCGGTACCGCTGATTGCAGGGAGATCGAGGATAGGATAGCAAAAGGGGATGAATATGCGAAACTGATATATGAAGCCCAGGGTTATCAGATAGCTAAAGGGATAGGTAATATTTGTACCGTGTTCGGCGGGACTATCGATGCGATCATCCTCACGGGTGGAGTGGCTTATTCTAAAATGCTTACGGATATGATAATAAGCAGGGTAGCCTTCTTAGCTCCCGTTTTGATCTATCCCGGAGAAAACGAAATGGAGTCCCTGACGCTAGGGGCGCTGCGGATCCTAAGAGGAGAGGAAACTGCAAAAGAATATATTGAATGATCAGTGATATATTCTTTTTTTCAGCCCCCTTGTAAGCCAGATAATGGGCACGGACAGCAGGAACCATAAAAGTGTATAGAGAAAGCAGATCTGTCCCATAAAGTCCAGAGGATAATGGGAATAATCCCATATATTCCAGCCAAGAGCCAAGTTAAACACACATCCGAACACAAATTCAACAATGGTGATGACCGCAGCTCCTATAATACAGTTTTTCCACAAGGGGAACTTAAATTTGGTAAATGCATAATACAGGATGGAAAAGCATAATCCGCCGGCTATAAACATTGTCCAATGTGTAAAACCCCTGAAGAGGACCTCCAGTATGCTGTAGACTGCAGCACCAAATAAAAAGACCTGTAAATATTCCAGAAAGGATGCCATATGTGCCCTCACACTGTTTTATATTAATACATTTAGTGTTTGCAGTGCGGGCGGGAATTAACAGCTGAAAATTTTTCCGAATTCATATTGAAATTCTGTTGAATGTAGGGTATTATTATCTTCGAGTTCTTTTGCGGGTGTAGTTCAATGGCAGAACGTGGCCTTCCCAAGGCTAAGGCGAGAGTTCGATTCTCTTCACCCGCTCCAGCGTCGGAGCAGCATCGGCTTTGCTCCGACATTTTTACAGTTCTTTTAAAATTGTAATTTTCTTGGTATAATATTGTTGCTTGCCGCCAACCGGTTTGTTGCTGCTTTTGCATTGAGTATTGCAGTCGATGGAGAATGACAATGAACATCAAAGAAATCGCCCGTCAGGCCGGTGTATCCGTTGCCACGGTATCCAGGGTCTTGAACCACCCGGGGACCGTAGCCCCCAAGACCCGAGAACGCATTCTGGCACTCATGACGGAGATGAACTATAAACCTAACTGGTTTGCCCGAAGCCTGAATTTTAACAGGACAGATACCCTTGCTCTTCTGATACCGAGCATAATGAACCCGGCATATGTGGAAATCGCCGAAGGCGTCGAATCAGTAGCAAATCAAAAGGGATATACTGTGCTCCTTTGCATAACGGAAGGGGAGGTCGAAAAAGAACGCCGATATATACAGACTCTTATAGACCGCCGTGTCGACGGTGTTATATTAGTATCCTCACTGCTCAACAATGATGATTTGAACCGGCTTAAGCAGCAGGGGGTTGCAGTGGTGCTTGTTGGAGAAAATAACGGAAATTCACCGGAGCCAATGGTCCGGATCGACTGCTGCTCCGCTTCGTATCAGGCGGTTTGTCACTTACTAAACTGCGGACATAGAGATATTGCTCTTGTTTATGGAAGAACACCCGTTATGGAGAATAAAAACAAGATAGAAGGTTATATAAAAGCCCTCCGGGAAGCCGGTATCCCGGTGAGAGAGAACTTCCTCATTGAGGAGGAAAACACAATAGAAGGCGGATATGTGGCTACGCGGAAACTGCTGGGGTTGAAAAAACGCCCCAGAGCAATTTTCGCCACATCGGATTTGCTTGCCTTTGGGGTAATAGATGCTCTCAGGGATGAAGAACTTCACATTCCTGAGGAGGTGGCAGTAATGGGATTTGATAATATAAGGATATCAAACCTTATGGTGCCCAAGCTTTCCACGGTAGCGAAACCGCTCCATAAAATGGGCCTTTCGGGAGCCAGACTGTTGCTGGATGTTATCGAGAGCGGCGAGGACGGAGATTTAATCGTGAAGGAAATAATCCTTCAATCCAAATTAAAGATACGAAAATCCTGCGGACATAAAGAGAGAATAAAAGAAATCTTTTAAGGAGGCAGCCATGAAAACCAACTTTTTAGGCTTACCGCTAAAGAGTCCTGTTATCGTAGCCGCCGGGCCCTGGAGCAGGGATGGTGAAAGC
>Ga0255346_1006798_pt1 | contig 11001 bp, 9 predicted proteins | sample wastewater_treat_FD_194410 | JGI IMG/M metagenome (GOLD analysis project Ga0255346, IMG submission 194410) | Wastewater microbial communities from Lulu Island WWTP, Vancouver, Canada - plant22 | ecosystem: Engineered > WWTP > Wastewater > Unclassified | place: Canada: Vancouver, British Columbia... | reverse complement strand
GCGGCGGGTACTGCTGTCCAGCAGCGTGAACCTCTATGCGGCCCTGGGCGGCGGTACTGCGCCTAAGGCGAAATAATTCAAACGGCACGATGAGCTTCGTGAAACGGTGGGAAAGATGGCTATGACCAAGCAGCAGAAGAAATGGTTGATCAGAATCGCAGGGTTACTGTTTCTGGGTGCCCTGGGTGTCTTTTCTTGGCAGAAATTTGTCGTGGATGACCGAAACAAGGGTCTTGTCAGCGGCAACGGCCGTATTGAGGCGGTCGAGGTCGACGTGGCCACCAAAACAGCCGGTCGGCTGAAGGATATCCTGGTACGGGAAGGGGATCTGGTCTCCGCTGGGCAGGTCGTTGCGACGATGGACACGGAAGTCCTTGAAGCACAGAAGCGGCAGGCCGAAGCGCAGCTTAAACAGGCAGCAAGCGCCGTCGAGACGGCGCGGAGTCAACTCTCGCAGCGCGAAAGCGAAAAAGCGGCCGCGCAAGCGGTGGTCGAGCAGCGCGAGGCCGAACTGGGCGTCGCCCGGAAGCGTGCGACCCGCTCATCAACTCTCTCTTATGAAGGGGCCAGTTCGCAACAGGAAGCCGATGACGACAATGCGCGGGTCCAGAGTGCCGGTGCCGCCGTCAGCGCCGCTCGTGCTCAGCTTGCCGCAGCCGAGGCGGCCATCGCGACGGCGCGCTCCGGGATTGCCGGCGCTCAGTCGGCCGTCGAAGCCGCAAGGGCCACGGTCGAACGTATCCAGGCCGATATCAAGGACAGCGCCCTTAAGTCTCCACGCGAAGGGCGGGTGCAGTACCGCGTGGCTCAACCCGGCGAAGTACTCGGCGCCGGTGGCCGCGTGCTGAACCTGGTGGACCTGAGCGATGTCTACATGACCTTTTTCTTGCCGACAGCTGCGGCAGGAAGGGTCGCCATCGGCACCGAGGTGCGGCTGGTGCTCGACGCGGCCCCCCAGTATGTGATCCCGGCGAACGTGTCGTTTGTTGCCAATGTGGCCCAGTTCACCCCCAAAACCGTGGAAACGGCCAGCGAGCGCGAGAAGCTGATGTTTCGCATTCGAGCGCAGATCCCGGTGGATCTGCTCAGAAAACATATCACCTATGTGAAGACTGGGTTACCCGGCATGGCCTATATAAGGCTGGATCCCGCTGCGGCGTGGCCGGACCATTTGCAGGTGAAAGCTACGCCATGAGTGAGCGTGACCCCGTAGCCGACACTCTGCCGTCCGCGAGGCAGCCTGTGGCCCGCCTGCAAGACGTCAGCCTGCGGTACGGCAAGATGGTAGCACTCGACGCCGTAAGCCTTGACGTCCCGGCAGGCTGCACGGTCGGCCTGATCGGCCCGGACGGCGTCGGCAAGTCCAGCCTGATGTCGCTGGTGGCCGGTGCTCGTGTGGTCCAGACGGGCCGGGTGGAGGCGCTGGGGGGCAGCATGGCCAGTGTGCGTCACCGCAATCAAGTATGCCCGCACATCGCCTATATGCCGCAGGGACTCGGCAAGAATCTCTACCCGACCCTATCCGTTGAGGAAAACCTGCAGTTTTTCGGACGCCTGTTCGGCCACGACGCGGCCGAGCGTCGGCGGCGCATCGACGGACTGACGACCGCCACCGGCCTCCATCCCTTTCTCAGCCGTCCGGTGGGCAAACTTTCGGGCGGCATGAAACAGAAACTGGGCCTGTGCTGTGCATTGATCCACGACCCGGACCTGCTCATCCTCGACGAGCCGACCACCGGTGTCGATCCGCTGGCACGCAGCCAGTTCTGGGATCTGATTGGGCGCATTCGCGCTGAGCGACCCGGGATGAGCGTGATCGTCGCTACCGCCTACATGGACGAAGCCGAGCACTTCGACTGGCTGGTGGCGATGGATGCGGGCCGTATCCTGGCCACTGGAATGCCGCAGGAACTGCGCGAGCGGACCGGCACCGCATCGCTGGAAGCGGCATTCATAGAACTGCTGCCGGAAGAGAAGAAGCGAGGCCACCGGGCCGTCGTGGTACCGCCCCTCACTGCAGGCGAGGATGATGCAGAGGTCGCCATCGAGGCCCGTGACCTGACCATGCGTTTCGGCGACTTCACAGCCGTGGACCACGTGAGCTTCCGCATCCACCGCGGAGAGATCTTCGGCTTCCTCGGCTCCAACGGCTGCGGCAAAACCACCACGATGAAGATGCTCACCGGCCTGCTGCCGGCAAGCGAGGGACGGGCCTGGCTCTTCGGCCGCGAGGTGGACCCGCACGACATCGCCACGCGACGGCGCGTCGGCTACATGTCGCAGGCATTTTCCCTGTACTCAGAGCTCACCGTGCATCAGAACCTGGTTCTGCATGCGCGCCTGTTCAGCGTACCGGAAGCGGATATTACGCCGCGGGTCGAGGCCATGGTGTCCCGTTTCGGCCTCAGCGGCGTACTCGGCACCCTGCCGGACAATCTGCCGCTGGGCATCCGCCAGCGCCTGTCGCTGGCGGTAGCGATGGTGCATGAACCGGAACTCCTTATTCTCGATGAACCGACCTCGGGAGTCGACCCCATCGCCCGCGACAACTTCTGGCAGTTCATGATCGACCTGGCACGCACGGATCAGGTCACGATCTTCATCTCGACACACTTCATGAACGAGGCTGAACGCTGCGACCGCATCTCGCTGATGCACGCCGGACAGGTGCTGGTCAGCGACGCCCCGGCCGAGCTGGTGAAGAAGCGAGGTGTCGCAACGCTGGAACAGGCCTTCATTGCCTACCTGGAGGATGCCGGCGCGCAAGGCGAGCAGACGGAACCCTCCGCAAGCGCGGCCACCGCCCCTTCTGCTACGGCCGCCGGTACGGCTCGCGGGCCGTCCGGCACAACGCACCGTCGCCGTTTCAGTGCGGCACGCGCTTTCAGCTATTCGCTCCGCGAGACGCTGGAACTGAAGCGCGATCCGGTGCGCGGTACGCTGGCGCTGTTGGGTAGCCTGCTGCTGATGATCGTCATAGGTTACGGCATCAATATGGACGTAGAGGCTCTCAGCTTCGCGGTGCTCGATCGCGACCAGACCACGCTGAGCCGGAACTACACGCTGAACCTTTCCGGGTCGCGCTATTTCGTCGAGCATCCGCCGATCATTGGCTACGATGACCTCGACCGCCGCATGCGGAACGGCGAGCTGTCGCTTGCGATCGAGATCCCGCCCGGGTTTGCCCGCGACGTGAAGCGCGGCACCCCGGTCCAGATCGGCGCTTGGATCGACGGCGCGATGCCCTCGCGCGCTGAAACCGTGAAGGGTTACGTGCAGGGAATGCACCGAGCCTGGCTGGTTGACATGGCAAAGACCCGGCTCAGCCAGGACACCGTCGCCGGTTCAGCCACCATTGAGACGCGCTTTCGCTACAACCCGGACGTGAAGAGCCTGCCGGCTATGGTACCGGCGGTGATCCCGCTCTTGCTGCTGATGATTCCGGCCATGCTGACCGCGCTTTCGGTGGTGCGCGAGAAGGAGCTGGGCTCCATCATCAACCTCTACGTGACCCCGGTCACCCGAACTGAGTTCCTGCTCGGCAAGCAACTGCCCTACATCGTTATGGCGATGGTGAATTTCCTGCTGATGGCGCTGCTGGCGATCACCCTGTTCGGCGTCCCGGTGAAGGGCAGTTTCGTTACTCTGGCCCTGGCTGCATTGATCTTCGTCCTCTTTGCCACCGGCTTCGGCCTATTCGCCTCCACCTTCACCCGCAGCCAGATCGCGGCGATGTTCGTGGCCATGATCGGCACCATGCTCCCGGCGATTCAGTTCGCCGGCCTGCTCAACCCGGTGTCCTCGCTGGAGGGTGTCGGTGCGGTCATTGGGCGGATCTATCCGGTCACGTATTTCCTCACAATCAGCCGCGGTGTGTTCAGCAAGGCGCTGACATTATCCGACCTGTACGCCTTGTTCGGCCCGATGCTGCTAGCGGTTCCGGTCATTATCGTGCTGTCGATTGCTCTACTGAAGAAACAGGACACTTGACGATGAGCCGTGCGTCCAATATCTATCGCCTGGGCATCAAGGAACTGTGGAGCTTGGTCCGTGACCCGATCATGCTCGTATTGATTGCATATTCCTTCACGGTGGCAGTCTACATTGCCGCCACCGCAATGCCCGATTCCCTGCACAAGGCGGCGATCGCGATCGTGGATGAAGACCGATCGCCGCTGTCGGAGCGTATCACCTCGGCCTTTTATCCCCCGCACTTCATGACACCGAGCAGGATATCCCTGACTCAGGTCGATCCGGGCATGGATGCCGGCGAGTTTACCTTCGCACTCGATATTCCGCCGGACTTCCAGCTCGATGTGCTGGCCGGACGCAGCCCTGTCATACAGCTCAATGTCGACGCGACACGGATGAGCCAAGCATTTACCGGCAGCGGCTATATCCAGCAAATCACTTTCGATGAAGTCAGCGAGTTCGTCCAACGTTACCGCAGCAACGCCAGGCAGCAGGTCGATCTTGTCTTGCGCGCGCGCTTCAACCCGGCCTTGACGCCGGCCTGGTTCGGCTCGCTGATGGAGATCATCAACGCCGTCACTATGTTGTCGATCATTCTCTCAGGTGCGGCGCTGATCCGCGAACGCGAGCATGGCACCATCGAGCATTTGCTCGTGATGCCGGTTACCCCCGGCGAGATCATGCTCGCCAAGGTCTGGTCGATGGGATTGGTGGTCCTGCTGGCAACGGCCTTTTCACTGGGTTTTATCGTTCAAGGCGTGCTGCGTGTGCCGATCGAAGGCTCGGTGTGGCTGTTCCTGTTCTGCTCGGGGCTGCACCTGTTCGCAACCACTTCGATGGGCATCTTCATGGCGACTCTGGCACGCTCGATGCCGCAATTTGGTCTGTTGATGATGCTGACACTGCTGCCGCTGCAGATGCTATCGGGGGGCACAACGCCGCGCGAGAGTATGCCGGAGTTCGCCCAGAACGTGATGCTGGCCGCACCGACCACTCACTTTGTATCCGCATCCCAGGCGATTCTCTACCGTGGCGCAGGCCTGGAAGTGGTGTGGCCGCAGTTCCTCGCCCTCGTTGCGATCGGTATGGTGTTCTTCATCGTCGCCCTGACCCGCTTCCGCAAAACGATAGGAGCCATGGCATAAGGCAGCGGTGCAGAGCGCGGAACAGAGGAATGGGAGTATGTCAAAATAAGTGTGGATTTAGGAAGACTTGGCCAGCAGATCGCACAGTGAATCGTAACAGAATTTCCTCTCCAAAGCAGGGCATTCATCGGATCAGACCATTACAAACGCAAATCTACAATATGTTTTACTTACTGGACATAAAGCTTAGTAGGTGAACTCAGCGATTCCACCGATTGGACAAGATTAAAAATCAGTAGATCGACTTTTTTGTGCGTAACTTCCTGTAATGTTTCTTCCCAATCTCGGCTTAAAATGCTGCCTTACAATCAATAATTGTTACACCGAGAATTAAAAAACAGAGCGAATATCCCTTGAACAGGGGTTATCTGTGCATCCTTCTCTTACCCCCCACCAACCCAGACATGCCGCGGCCAATCAATTAAGCCAGGGGTGTCCCGAAATCGTATCTCCGTTTTACGTATTTCATAATAACGTCAATCTCGACCTTTTGCACACCGTCTATATGACTGAGACGGTTGTATACAAGATCATGAAGCTCTTCCAAATTCTTGACGACGAATTCGGCGTTTAAATCGGATCTGCCGGTTGTAGCGACTATGTACCACAATTCCTTGAATTGACTGATCGAGCTTATTACGTTTTCCATCTTGGTCATGTCAACGCTGATGTAGAGATCACCGGTGATTTCAAATCCGAGTTTGAGAGGGTTTGATACTGCGACGATCTGGATAATTTCATCATCTATGAGGCGTTTTATTCTCCCCCGTATCGTTGCCTCCGAGACGCCAAGCAACTTTCCTATTTCCGTGTTGCTTATTCTGCCGTCCGATTGAAGAATCGTGATTATCTTGGCGTCGAGGTCATCGATATTTCTTTTTTCAACAGTCATAAAGCCATCCAATCCTAATGATAAGCGTGTCTTGCTGACGGGAAAAGGAACACCGGCGTAAGCTCACAACTATCTAATAAAGTTTATCGAGTTCCTCTTGCTTCATTGTAAAGACATGCTCTGGACTTGGGAAGGCCCCTGTCTCGACCTCTGTCTTGTACTGAATAACCGCTTCCCGGATCATGGATGCAAGATTGGCATATTGTTTTGCGAACTTTGGAGTGAACCGTTCAAAGAGACCGACCGTGTCATGATACACAAGGACCTGTCCGTCACAGTCCTTTCCCGCACCGATCCCTATGGTAGGAATCCTTAACTCTTCCGTGATCCTTGCCGCCAGAGAAGCCGGTATACATTCAAAGACAATCATAAACGCCCCGGCCTCTTCCAGGTCCTTTGCAGACTGTATAAGTTTCCTGGCCCCTTCCGCGTCTTTTCCCTGTACCTTGAACCCGCTCAGCATCGTTGCCGTTTGCGGGGTCAGCCCTATATGGGCGCAGACCGGTATCCCCGCTTTCACAATGGCCCTGACAGTGGAGGCGAATTCACTTCCTCCTTCCAATTTCACTGCATCACATCCAGCCTCTTTGATAAAACGCCCGGCGTTTTCAACCGCCTTTTCATCGCTTACCTGATAGGACATGAAAGGCATGTCCGCAATAAGAAAGGCGCTCTCAATCCCTCTGGCGGCCGCTTTGGACATGAACAACATCTCATCCATGGTAACGGGCACGGTTGATTCATATCCAAGGGCAACCATGCCTCCGGAATCGCCGACGAGGACTGTGTCGATTCCAGCCTGATCCAATAATCTCGCCGTGGGATAATCGTAAGCCGTGAGCATGGTGATCTTCTGTTTTTTTTGCTTCTTTTCCTGTAATTCAGCGATGGTGACTTTTTTCCTGCTCATGTTTTATCTGCCTCCTAAATAGGTTTAGTTAGAAACGGAAGACGATTATACGATTATCGACGTTTTAGTCAACATATATTTCGATATTATGCTGACAAATATTTAATAAATACGATTTTAGCAAATAGGCTTTTAAAGGGGTCAAATCTTTCATCTTGACAATTGGAACCGCATGCCTGGAATTCCGTACCCTGGAAACTCGGGGACGCCATACCAGTTTCCCTTTTATTTTCACTCCCACTTTCTCTGATCTACAATCAGCGGAAACTGGATGTTCCGTTCCTTCCGATCTATCTGAATTTTTCCGTCAAATTTGTTCCTTAGACAGGAAACAAAAAATGATGAACAATACCGACGGTTCGTTATTGATGACGGATACTTATCTTATTTCTACGCATAGAACTTTTTTCTGTTTCAAATTGTAAGAGCAGAAAAGTTGGTCAAACACCACCAGCAGACACCCGCTTGCCGACGGGTAGCTTTATCCCAAAACTATTTGTCATTTCGAGGAGCGCAGCGGCGAGAAATCTTAAGGTTTGCTTCTGCTTCTGCAAAACAATGAAAAAGTCCGTTGACCGACAGTATTCTATTATTCACAAATGGTTTGCCAAACCATCTTAAAGAAATACAATGCACACATGAAAACGAAGCTGGGAAAACAGGAAATGCAGTTGTTGGCTTACATCCAGATGCGTAAACGCCGGACTGTCAAGACCGGTGAACTGCTCGATCCGCTGCAATTGAGTCGTGATCAGGAACGGGAACTGTTCCGCCGCATGGCCCGTGGCGGTCTGATCGCACGGGTACGTCCGGGTCTTTATCTCGTTCCCGAACAACTGCCCCTCGGCGGCTCCTGGAGTCCCGACGAATTTCTGGCGCTGAACACCCTGATGGAAGACAGGAACGGACGTTACCAGATTTGCGGCCCCAATGCCTTCAATCGCTACGGATTTGACGAGCAAATACCCAGCCGCGTTTATGCCTATAATAACCGGATCTCCGGTGAACGCACCATCGGAGTAATCGAGCTTACTTTGATTAAGGTGACCAACAACCATCTTAACGATACGGATCAGGGCCAAACAGCCGTGTATGCCTCCCGGGTCCGGACACTGATCGACGCCGTATATGATTGGTCACGGTTCAACAGCCTGCCCCGGGCCTACGACTGGATCAGGCAGGAATTGAAGGAAAAGCGTGTCAGTATGGAGGAACTGGTGACTGCCGCCTTACGTTATGGCGACAAGGGAACAATCCGACGCATGGGCGCTTTAAAGGAAAAATACTTGTCCATGATGATCCCGTCGGGACTTCTTCGACATCGATTACGCCGTGAGAAAACTTGATTTCCATCCGTTGGAAAGAGAGGCGATCGAACTGGTAAAGAAAAAACTTGCTGTTCCAGGGAACGAACCGGTTGATGTATCGCCGCAGCGACTGGCATCGCTTCGAAAACAGCGGAATGCTCGGTTAAAGCCTGTTCTGCGCTCATCCGATTTCAAAGAATTCGATCTGGAACGCTCCTTTGGGATCGTGCTTTCCGTAGCGTCGGCGATCACGGCAAGCCAGGCAGGGCTATCCGGGACATAAAAAGTCCGTTGACCGGGGGTAGGAAATGGACTATAAATTCCTGCCGTTAAGTTCTTCAAAATCCGGTTTTGAGCATGGAATAAAAAAGTCCCGAGAGAGCACCATGCAGAAAGTACACGAATCCGATCGAATCGATTTCCGGTTGGATTTTTATGCTTTCGACAAGGAACCAGTATGGTGTCCCTGGTTTTTCGAGAACAGAAATCACACGGGGAAAATTGTCATGAAGAAAATATTACCTTGCCTGCTTTACACATTCATTTCCGTAATTGTTTTTCTCTCATTAACGGGTTGTGCGTCAAATATGACAAAGAACATCGCCGACAGGCTCATAGCCGATGAATTGTATAAAACTTACCCTGTCAATCCGGCGGACTTGTCTTCCGATTCAAAATGTCAAAAACCTCCTGCCGTCAAGATCGTGAATATTGAATCCAGAACCGGTGACTATGAAACGATGGAAAAGGCGGTCACCAGTGAAGTGATCAATCCGAAAGACGTGATGAATGCATTCGTTGCATATTTGGAGAATGGATTTCAAAAAAGCCAGGTCAAAGTTGACAACCATTCCGAGAAAATCCTGCAGGTAAAAATGATCGACTTAAAGTCAAAATCGCATTTTTATAATTTTGATACCCGCTTCTGTGCCGAGCTTACCATTCCGGAAACAGGATTTGTAAAATACTACGAGGCCAGCGAAAATGCAGGGTTGGCCTGGGCTTCAGCCGCCCATGCCATGCACAATGTCTCAAGGCAAATTATCGACGACCCCGCGATCCGGGATTACATCCTGTGCAAGACCGGGAAAGCGGACATCGTGAAGAGTGACAAGGAAAAATCGTTCAGTCGGAAACTGATCGAATTGCAGGAAGCCTTAATTCACGGGCTCATTACAAAAGAAGAATACGACCTTAAGCGAAAAGAGCTTCTTGAAAGGTTTTAGGATGCTCGTTTGCAATCATCATCGATAGATTTCTTTCACTGCACCCAAGCGTTGCGGTCCTTCGCTTTCAGTTAAATACAGGAAATATCCCGGTTTTCTCGCGTTCGTTCGAAATGACCGAGAAAAGTAAAGCCGTCATGCCGGACCTGATACGGCATCCATTCGCAGGGCGTGACGTGCTGGCAATGTCACGCGACGCTTGCCCGGCATGAAAAAAAGTTTGCAGATGTCATTCTGAGGAGCGTCAGCGACGAAGAATCTCTCGGCAACCAGATCCTTAGCCTGCACTCAGGATGACAAACTTTTTTCTCAGTCTTCGGGAAGCATCGCGCAATCGTCATTTCGAGGAGCATAGCGACGAGAAATCTTAAGTGTTCCATGAAAGTAATGAAAAAGTCCGTTGACCGGCGGGGGGAAACGGACTATAAATTCCTGCCGTTAAGTTCTTCAAAATCCGGTTTTGAGCATGGAATAAAAAAAACTTGGGGGGAGCACCATGCAGAAAGAATACGAATCCTATCGAATTGATTTTCGATAGGATTTTTTGTGCTTTTAGCAAGAAGTCATATACCTCCGGCAGAGCCGGAGGCTTGAATTTATGAACCGCTCAAAGCGGATTAATTACTGAACCACCTGAAGGTGGTTATTCCTGAAACATACTCAATTGGTCAAGGCGTTGATCTTCCTTTTCCTGGTTCTTTATATACAAGCGAATGGTCGCTTCATCACGACCGACCGTAGAAACATAATAGCCTCTGGCCCAGAAATGTTGACCTGTAAAATTCTTGCGATGTCCCATAAAGGTCCTGGCTATATGGATAGCACTTTTACCCTTGATGAAGCCAACTACCTGCGATACCGAATACTTCGGCGGTATGGAGATCAACACGTGGACATGATCAGCACGAAGATGGCCTTCCAATATTTGACTTTCTTTCTGACTCGCGAGGTCTTGGAACATTGATCCCAAATACTTCCGCAATCCCTCGTATATCGACTTCTTTCTGTACTTCGGTATCCATACAACATGATCCTTGCATTCCCATAATGTATGGCTTAAACTCTGGCTGTCGTTCAATCGAAACCTCCTTCCCCGTAAACTTTGAGCGGTTCACGGATAGGAGGTTTTCTTTATATTCCCGGAATTGTCAAACTCCGGGAGTCCCCCGGCAAAGCCGGGGGTTTACCTAAGGACAATTAAATCGGCGGGTGCGGGTGCCCGCCATTGGCTCAACTTCGTGTTAGCCCCAAAAGGAAAGAACGATCGCGGATGGAAGAAGTTACAGGTCTTCTGCAACCGAACCAAGAACACAAAAAACAGGTTGTCAAAGATCAGAAAAACAATCCAAAAAAGGAGGTGAAATGACCTGATGGAAAGGGGGTCCGAAGACCCTTTTGCAGCCCTTTTTACTGGCTCCATTACGGCGAAAATCGCTGGCTCCATTAAGGCGATCATTGACAGGGAACATCTGCCCGATATTTTCCATGGTCTCCTGGGTGCCGGTTCATCCCCACGTGTGTGGGGAACATGTGGCCTGTCTCTCCATGA
>Ga0255346_1006790_pt1 | contig 11011 bp, 10 predicted proteins | sample wastewater_treat_FD_194410 | JGI IMG/M metagenome (GOLD analysis project Ga0255346, IMG submission 194410) | Wastewater microbial communities from Lulu Island WWTP, Vancouver, Canada - plant22 | ecosystem: Engineered > WWTP > Wastewater > Unclassified | place: Canada: Vancouver, British Columbia... | reverse complement strand
TCTTCGACTGTAATCGACATATCCAATCCTCTTTGTCCGGGGTTCTTTGCTTTTGCCTGCCGGGCGGCTGGGCCGCGGTTGGGATTTTTCACAGATTGAAGTACTATACCAATTTGGGAGGCAATGTGCAAAAAAAGTCGGGCTGGGAAAATCTGGGTTTTTGGGCTGAAAATGCGGGGGACTTGGGCGGGGGCGGCGGCTGGAAGTGCTGGAAATAGAGGGGGTAAGAATTTTTTGATGCGGGGGGGATTTGAGGGGTCGGGAGTGTTGCGGAAATTGGTTGATGTGAACAAGCAGGGTCGAGAGTGAACGAAGGGGAAAAGTGAAAAGGGAAAAGTGAAGAGTGAAAAGGAAAAAGGGAAGAGGGGAATAGTCGAGAAGGCGGGGCTGGTTTTGGGTTTTGGGTGAAAAATTAAGCGAAAAATTGGGGAAATGGCTTGCCGGAGGGGGTTGGTTGGGTATAATGAGGGGCGGTACGGCTGCTTTGAAAAGACATCGAAAAATAGAAGGAAATAAAAATAAGGAGTTTTGCCAACCTTTGGAGGTGCACCGAGTTTCTGGGTCTGAGGCGAGAGAGGCCGTAATTTAATTTAAGGAGGATTAAAAACAGATGGGCGTCCTGAATTTTCCTGTTTTCCCAGAACTTTCCGCAAGAACTGAATATGGGTGCGATATGGCCGGGAATCCTGGCCGTCAAAATGGACCAAAGACAGGGGTACAGTCAGCTGGGGGTGGGGATGGGGGTATTGATTGGGGATCGTCAAATAAAGGTGTTGTTATTGGATTGTTATTATTAATATGCTTAAGTAATTATTTAAAGGATAAACATAATGTTCAATAATCAGGTCTTATATTTAATGCTGAGATTATCCTTATTGTTGTCAACAGGATGCAATGATAATTTGGAGACGGCTATAAGCCAATATTCATGTTTAAATTCAAAAGGAGATATTTTGGCCATATTAATTGGCTCAAAGATAAAGGGATGGGATTGTCCCGCAGCGTTAGAGACTCACCCTGTTTTATTGAAATTAGATGAAAATTCGTCACTTAATAGTTATAAGCATTATGGTGATTGGGTATTCCATGACATGGCTTGGAGACCTGGCCACAATAATCATTTCTATTATACGACTTTTGAAAAAGTATATGGGTCGGGTTTTTTTTATGAACCCAATAGTGAAAAATGGTTCAAACGTGGCATCGGAAGGTTAATGATGTTAGATGCCAGCATAAACAACAGTTTGGCAACTCAAATCAGTCAAGATAGCTATCCTAACATTATTACACACTTTCAATGGAATCCGAATGGCAGTTTACTGGCTGGTATGGCATTTGAGCCATCAAGCCAATTGATTAACAGTGGCGAACTTGCAGTTTCTTACGATGGAGGGAGAACTTGTGAGTTGACCGGAATTGATATGCACAGCAATCTTGTTTGGTTAAATAACAAAGAATTATATTTAATGACAGACCAAAACCATACGATTGCAAAAGTATTGTGTGATGGGCGCAATGTTATGATTACAGAGAGATTTATTCAAGAAAGCTATCGGATCACATTTAATGGAATCTTTGATAAAAAACTTGTTTATACTGCATATCCTCGAGAAAATGAAAAAGGGCAATATATAGACAAGTCAAGACGACTATTTGTTGGAGATAAATTAATTTATGAAACAAATAATCCATTGTTCCGCGTATTTGCATTCCCAGATACCATTATACTGGAGGCAGATGAAAGCGTATTTATTTTTGATGAGAATCTTTCTGTATGCCATAAAAGACTTTTAGGTAGGAATATCCATATATTAAATTATCATCCAGAAACAAATGTTTTATTTTTAATTAGGAACTGGAACACTATCTTGCATTATAATTATACCCATAATGAGGAACTGAAAAATTTATTTTCAGTGAACACGCTCAATGTAAACTTTCGCATTTTTGTTAACATTTTAAGCGGCCGGCGCTAAGACCTCCAGCAGGAACCGGAATTTTTTATTATGTACGGTCGAATTTCCGAACATCAATTTTATTCGTTCCCGCCAAAGCCGGCGACGCAGACACGCCATCGCATCGGCGAAGCTGCCCTTGGGGCCGCAGGTTTGAATCAGCAACCGGGCCAGCATCTGCCGCAGACGGGTCAAATCCCATCGCGCATCCGGCAGAAAACGATGATGGTTCTAATCCGAGTCAGATTTACCCGGTAGTCCAACCGCCGCTGTGAACACTGTGACTAAAGTGGAACGTGAAAACTTTCTATCAGATCAGGCCTTTGTTTTAGTAGTAAGTTTCTGGTTGTGGCGTCGTGTCTATATCGAAATGCTTATTCCAAAGTTTGAAAGCCATGCTGATATTTATGCTGCTGAGATTTTAGGGTTGCAGCATTATAGAGAAGGATTACGGCAGATGGCGAACTCAAAGTGGGCGTAAAATGACGCCATAATTTACGCCATAGGGAGTGTGAGAAGATAAAAAAACCTAATAATCTTCATTATCAGGCTAAAAATAAGGGTGGAAGATGGGATTCGAACCCACGACCCTCAGAACCACAATCTGATGCTCTAACCAGCTGAGCTACTTCCACCGCAAAAACCGGCCGGCTCATTTCATCCGGCCTCAAACAAACAGTTATTATACGAACGACCCCGCGCATTTGTCAATTGCCCCCCGCAAAATCCCCATTTTTTGTCCCTCACTTTTTCTTTTTCCGCCTTGATTCTGACCCGAAAACCCCTATAATAGGTCTCCCGATATGCTTCAAAAACGGTTGTTTAGAATAAAGGGGATCAATCTATGGCAAATGCAGTTGTCGGACAATCCGGCGGCCCAACAGGCGTGATTAACGCCTCCTTGGTGGGCGTAATCAATGAAGTAATCAAGCACAAGGAAATCGACAATCTCTACGGTGCCGTTCATGCCGTTGCCGGCATCGTCAAAGAAGACTTTATCGACCTCAAAAAACTCTCCGTCGAAACCCTCAGACGGCTGGCCTTTTCGCCTTCCGCCGCCCTCGGCTCCACACGGGACAAGCCCGATGAAGAATATTGTCGAAAAATCCTCGACGTATTCCGCAAATACGATATTGAGTATTTCTACTACATCGGCGGCAACGACTCCGCCAATACCTGCTACCTTGTCAACGAAATGGCCGAAAAAGTCGGCTATAATTTCCGCGCCTTCCACATCCCAAAAACCGTCGATAACGACCTGCTGGTAACCGACCACTGTCCTGGATACGGCACAGCCGCCAAATTCGTCGCCTGTGCCCTCATGGGCGATGACCTCGACAATCGGGCACTGCCCGGCATCAAGATTGATGTGATTATGGGCCGCCACGCCGGCTTTCTGACCGCCGCCTCCGTCCTCGGCAGGCAGCGCGAAGACGACGGGCCCCATCTGGTCTATGTACCCGAACGGCCGATCGCCATGGAGAAGTTTCTGGCCGACGTGGAAGCCGTTTACAAAAAATTAGGCCGATGTGTCGTCGCCGTCAGCGAAGGAATCTGCGACACCGACGGTGTCGTCTGGACCAAAAAAATCGCCGCCGTCGATGAAAAAGACCCCCACGGCAATGTCCAGCTCTCCGGAACCGGCGCCCTGGCCGACTACCTGGCCGCACAGGTCAAAACCAGACTCAAAGTCAAACGCGTCCGCGCAGACACCTTCGGCTACCTCCAGCGAAGTTTTGCCGGCTTGCAGTCCGACGTGGACCGCCAGGAAGCCGAAATGTGCGGACGAAAAGCCGTGGAGTTCTCCATCCAATTTGACAACGGCTCCGTAGCAATGAAACGAACCGGAAGCGGAAAACACTACGGCGTCGAATATTTCCGCACTGAACTGGCCAATGTAGCCGAAAAAACAAAATCCATGCCCGACGAGTTCATCACCCCCGAAGGCAATGGTGTTGCGCCGGCTTTTGTGGAGTACGCCCTGCCCCTCGTCGGCCAGCTCCCTCCGACCGAATACCTCGGCAACTATCCACGAATCAAACGGAAATAACCGCCGCAGAAAATAAAATGAAAACGCCTGCCGAAAAACTCTTCCTCGGCAGGCGTTTTTTATTCCTCACAAACCCCGCTCTTGGGCTTCTTTCTTCGCCGCTCCCCCTTCCCTCCCCGCTCTCGGCCGCCCTTACCGCCGCCATCCCGCTTTGCGAACCATCAGCGGAGGCATCTGCTCCGGTTTGACCTGCTTCATATCCGGCTTGATGCAGCTTCGAATATTCGGATAAACCTTAATCTCGCAATTCAGGATAAGCCACGGGGCGTTTTTATTGTTAATTCGCTTCAGCATCTCAGGTCCTTATCTTGACGCAGAAAAACTCCTTTTTTCTATCGGCCGAAAACACACCGCTCTTAACCGACCCCACCCCCCCAAAAACACCGTTTTTTCCCCTACACAAACAGGAATTATAACCGTATAATCAAAGTATCTGAAACACAGGAGACTTTATGGACCTGATTTTGCGAGAATCAAAAACCTCTTCCCATTTCAGCATCAGTTTCGTCATCGCCGGCGGCTGGACAGCCGAACCAAGCGTCCAAATCGACTTCCAGAAAGCCCTCCTCGAAAACGGTCTGGAATTTTCCCAAACCAACTTCTACAAAAACGGATTCCAACTCCGCCGCGAAGCCCCATCCTCACCCCTCCAGATTCTCCTCGAAAGCCCGGCCCCCCAAATCCACAACCTCAAAATCCTGGCCATCAGCCCCAATTGTGATTTGGACTATTTCTGTCGGGAAGCCGAAGCCGTAACCATCGCCTATCAGCAAATCTGGCCTGCCGAGCAGTACCAGATTCTCAACACAACCGCCCGCATAGACCATCTCTACAGCACAAAAATTCACGCCTTTCAGTACCTCTGGGAAAACCGACTCAACCAGTCGCCCGAAGATTTCAAAGCCCTCGGCGGACGACCCGTTCACGGCGGCGGTCTGCGGCTCCTCATCCCCCCTCATTCCGCCGGAACCCAGGAACCGGTAACCATTGAACTGCGAATTGAATCTTTCCTGCGGGAACCCTCCAAACTCCTCGTGGAAACCGCCTTTACATGGCCAAAACCCCGCATCATCAGCAGAGAAGGCCGTTTCGGCCCACGGCCCTATCTCGAAACCGTCGAAAACTTCGCCGCCACAGAAGTGTGGAATTTTATCACCAAATCCAACCAGTAACCCCCCGCCGGCAGACCAAACAATCCTCCCCCGCTGCCCCCAAGCCCCGCCAGTTCTTATGAAAGTTCCTCCAGCGGAATCCGCCCCAAAGCAGCCAGCGCAATTTCCACCTGACCCATCGGCGCACTGACCGCAAAGCCGGCCGCATGCGGCGCCAGCTGAACAATCATTTCGTGCGCAATCTCCGCACCAATCCGACGGCCCTCCTGCTTCGTCTTGGCCTTCGCCATTCGCTTCAGCAGCGCATCCGGCACCACAACGCCGGGCACCTCATTGGCCATAAACTCCGCATTCTTATAACTCACAAACGGCCAGATGCCCGCCAGAATCGGTATCCGGCAGTTCTCAACGCTGGCCTGAAACGCATAAAACATCTCCAGGTCAAAAACCGGCTGCGTAATCGCATATTCCGCTCCCGCCTGCACCTTCAGACGAAATCGGTCAATCTCCCGATGCAAATCCGACGCCACCGGATTCGCCCCTACCCCGATAGTCAGACCCAGCGGAGACGGCAGCAAATTGCCCCCAATATCAATCCCCCGATTCAGATTGCTGACAACCCGCGTCAGCGCCACAGAATCCAAATCATAAACAGCCGTTGCATCCGGATAATCCCCCAGTTTAGGCGGATCCCCCGTGATAATCAGCACATTCCGAAGACCGACGGCATAAATCCCAAGCAGGTCCGATTGCAAACCGATAAGGTTTTTATCCCGACAGCACACATGCAGAATCGTCTCAATCCCCACCTCCTGCTCAATCTTCACAGCCGTCACCAGCGGGCTCAGCCGAGCACTCGCACGAGGCCCATCGGGAATATTAATCGCATCAACCCCCAACTGGGCACAGCGAGCGGCACGCTGGAGAACCTGCTCAAGTTCCACCCCTCGCGGAGGCGTCAGCTCCACACACACCACCGGCTGGCCGGCCGCCAGTTTAGCACCCAGCGAGGACCGCTCCGACAGCGGCTTGGCCTCAGCGGCCTCCGGCTCCGAAATCACAATCCGCCCCGACGGAACCGAACGGCTCCCCGCCGCACGATCCAACGGACGCACCGACTTGACTATCTGCCGGATATGCTCCGGCGTGGTACCGCAGCAGCCCCCGATAATTCGCGCCCCGTTCTCAAAAAACCGCTTGGCATATTCCGCCATATACTCCGGCGTGCACATATACAGCATCCGCCCGTCCACCTGCCGCGGAAGACCCGCATTGGGCTGAACAGAAATCGGCTTATCCGTAATCGGACGAATCTTCTGAAGGGCTTCAAGCATAAACGAAGGACCCACCGAACAATTCAGACCCACCGCCGAAACCTCCGGATGCTGGGCGGCCGCCGCCACCGCCTGCTCAATCGGCGTCCCGAAAATCGTCTGCCCGTTCTCCAGGCAGGTCATCTGAGCCAAAATCGGCAAATCACAAACGGAACGGACGGCCTCCACCGCAATCAGAAGTTCCGATTCACTGCTGAACGTCTCCAGAAGAAAGAAATCCACCCCCCCTTCAAAAAGCGCTCGCGCCTGCTCTGCAAAAATCGGAAGAAGATAAGACGTAAGTTCCGGATCAGGCACAGGAACATTCAGTCCGCTCGGACCCATCGAGCCGGCCGTCAAAACCTCCACCGGCGCTGCCTCACTGGCAATCTCCGCCGCCGCAAGATTGATATCCGACACCTTATCAGCCAGCCCGAATCGCCCCAATTTGATGCTGTTGGCCCCGAAACTGTTGGTCTCAATAAAATCACAGCCGGCCTCGATATATGCTTTATGAACATCGCGTATCCAGTCCGGACGGGACAAACTCAACTCGTCAAAACACGTATTCACAAAGGCACCCCGCTGATAGAGCATCGTCCCCATCGCCCCATCACCGAGGAGAATGCCTTCACGAAGCCGCTGTAAAAACCCCTTTTTCATTGGAGCGATTTTATACAAATTCAGGGGTTTGTAAAGACAGCAGCCAAAGGAAAAAATAAACTAAAACAAGGCATAACAGGTCATCTTTGCCCGATAATCTTTCGAAAATCCTTGCTTTTTACAAACACTTCTCTATACTTTTCAGGCAGTTTCAAAAAGACTATCCCCATTTCTTTACTATAAAGGATTGTTTCGATGGCTGACAAACTGGACGAATTGAAAAAAGTACGGGAATTGATTGGTCTGATGAAGGAAAACGACCTCATCGAGATTGAAATTTCCGACGGAGACAAGAAAATCCACCTGAAGCGGCCCCAGCAGCAGGCCGTCCAGATGGTTTCCTCGCCGCTCCCCGCACCCGCTCCAGCCGCTCCAGCTCCAGCCCCCGAACTCCAAAAGCCAAAGACCGAAACAGCAAGGCAGGAAGAAGCCGGCCTCCTCGAAATCAAATCCCCCATTGTCGGCACCTTCTACGCCGCACCCAACCCTGATGCGCCCCCCTATGTAAACGTAGGAGATAAGGTCAAGCCCGATACCGTCGTTTGCATCGTCGAAGCCATGAAAGTAATGAATGAAATCAAGGCGGAAACAGCCGGTACCATCGTGGAAGTACTCGTCAAAGACGGCCAATCCGTCGAATACGGCCAGCCCCTCTTTAAAGTACGCCCCTGACCGTGGCGGGCCGCTCTTGCCGAATAGAGGAACCCTATGTTCAGCAGAATCCTGATTGCCAATCGCGGTGAAATCGCACTTCGCATTATTCGCGCCTGCCATGAACTCGGTATCGAAGCCGTGGCTGTCTTTTCCGAGGCCGACCGCGGCGCCCCCTACCTCGAAACAGCCGATGAAACAATCTGTATTGGACCGGCCCAGCCGGCCAAGAGCTATCTCCATATTCCAGCCATTATCAGTGCCGCCGAAATAGCCGACGTCGACGCCATTCACCCAGGATACGGATTCTTGGCCGAAAACGCCCATTTTGCCGAAATCTGCAATGAATGCGGAATCACCTTCATCGGCCCAGACCCCCAATCCATGCGGATGCTCGGCGACAAAGTCCAGGCACGACTCGTCGCACAGAAGGCACGAGTCCCCCTCGTCCCGGGCTCAGAAGGAGAACTCAAGAACGAAACCGAAGCCATCAAACTCGCCAACAAAATCGGCTACCCCGTTATCGTCAAGGCCGCCGCAGGCGGCGGCGGAAGAGGAATGCGGATCGCCCACAATGACATCAGTCTCCATAAGGCCTTTGCCGCCGCAAGAACCGAAGCGGAAGCCGCCTTCAAAAACGGAACACTCTATCTCGAAAAGTTTATCCTCGAGCCGCGCCACGTCGAAGTCCAGCTCATGGCCGACAAAGCAGGCAATGCCGTTCACTTCTATGAACGAGACTGCACCATTCAGCGACGCCACCAGAAACTCATCGAAGAATCCCCATGCCCCGTCATCGACGAAAAAACACGAGAAGAACTCTGCCGAGCCGCCATCCGCCTCATCACCGAAGCCAAATACCACAATGCCGCCACCGTCGAATTTCTGCTCGACCGCGACAAGAATTATTATTTCATCGAAGTCAACACCCGCATCCAGGTCGAACACCCCGTTACAGAAATGGTAACCGGCCAGGACCTCATTAAATGGCAGATTCAAATCGCCGCCGGAAACCCGCTGACCCTTCGCCAGCGGGACATCAGGCATAACGGAGTCGCCATGGAATGCCGCATCAACGCCGAAGACCCCTCACGCAATTTCGCCCCTTGTCCCGGACCCATTCATCGCTTTATCCAGCCGGGCGGATTCGGCGTGCGAGTCGATACCCACCTGGCCCAGGGCTCCCTCGTTTCTCCTTATTATGACTCCATGGTAGCCAAACTCATTGTCCATCAGCCCACACGCGAACAGGCCATTGCTACCATGAAGAGGGCACTGCGGGAGTTCCGCATCGAACCGCTCAAAACCACCATTCCCGCCTGTCTGAAAATTCTTTCACACAATCTGTTTGTCAAAAATCAAGTGGATACCAGCTTCATTGAGCGCCACCTGAGCATTTGAAAAAACGAAAGGAATCCGCCCATGCACTTGCAGCGGACACTGCCCCCAATCCTGCTGCTTCTGCTGCCCCTGATGGCAATAATCGCCGTTATCGCCGCTCACCGCAACGCAGCCCTGCTGAAGAAAAAACAGTCCGCCCCCATCCCAACGGCACATTCCAACTTCGGCACGGCCCAGTGGCCGATTTTCCGAGGCAATCCCCAACTGAACGGCCTGGCCGAAGGAAACCTCCCCGACCAGATCACAATCGCCTGGAAATTCAAAACCGGCGGCCCCGTCAAAGCCGCACCCATCGTCGCCGCAGGCAAAGTCTTTGCTCCCTCAACCGACCGGAACATCTACGCCCTCGACCCCAACACAGGCACCCTCCTCTGGCAGAAAGAACTGGATGGAGAGATAGAGGCCCCCGCGATGGCGGCCGACCAAACAGTCTATGTCGGCACAACAAACGGCTGGTTTTACGCACTCGACGCCGAAAGCGGCTCTATCCAATGGAAATACGAAACCAAAGGAAAAATCGCCGCCTCGGCCAACTTCGTCAGCGGCCAAATCCTCTTCGGCGACTACGAAGGCGTTCTCCATGCACTCAGCCCACAGGGCAAACTCTTATGGTCTTACAAAACCGAAAGTTATCTGAATGGAACGCCCGCCGCCTCCCAATCTGCAATTCTCATCGGCGGATGCGACGCCAACCTCCACATCCTTTCCCTGCACGAACCCAATCAGGTCCGCCGCATCGACACCGGTTCTTACATCCCCTCCAGTCCGGCCGTCTATGAACCCTTTGCCTATGTCGGCAACTTCAGCGGACAAATCCTTGGCATACGCATTCAAACCGCAGAAATTGCCTGGACCTCCAGCAGACCGGACGACGCATTCTTTGCCGCCCCCGCCGTCAATGATTCCTGCCTGGTGATCGGCTCCCAGTCAAACAAACTCCTCTGCCTCGATCGCCAAACCGGCCAAATCCGCTGGACGTTTCAAACCGAAGGCGCCGTCAACTCCAGCCCCGTTCTCTGCGGCACCAGCGCCCTCTTCGGCTGCGACGACGGCTTTTTGCGAATCGTCTCCCTCACCGACGGAAAAGAACGGTGGTCCGCCAACCTGGCCCAGCCGATTTCATCCCCCGCTGTGGCGGCAAATCGCATCTTCGTCGGCTGCGACGACGGCTGTATCTATGCCTGGAAACAAAAAGACCAACAGTAACAGGAGAAAAAATGGTTATCCTATTCGGATTTGGCGCATCCCGCCGCGAAAACCAGGGCCCCACAATCGACATTCAATGCCCCCATTGCGGACTCCTTTCGCCCGCCGTCTCAAAGGAAGTTATCGATTGGTTCTCTCCTTTCTTCATCCCTTGTTTTCGCCTGCGAAGAACAACGCTCCGCTGTCTCAACTGCGGCAAAATCCTTACACTCCCTCTCCCCATAGACCAACTCAGCCAAATCCCTCCAGACACCCTCAACCAGATGCTCGAACAAGCCGTTCCATCCGCATGCACTTCTCTGCTGGCCGTCCTCGCACTGCCCGCTTCGCTGATACCGATTGTCGGCATAGCCATCGCCGGCTCCGCCCTCGCACTGGCATGGAAAACCTGCGGCTGGCAGAAAACGTTCTCCGCCATCGCACTCGTGATGTCCATCTTTTTCACAATCTTTTTCCTGGCTTTTTATAAACTTAACTTTTTCTAAATCCATTATTTTCAAGCAGTTAAAAAATAATATTTCAAAAATTAAACTGTTTTACAAATAAAACTTGCTTTTTCTGAAATATTCATTTTATAATGGACGTATAACACAATGGAAAAAGTAAATAGGGTCAACAGGCCTATGAGTCCGGAACTGGAGAAAGTCATCCATGATTTGA
>Ga0255346_1006788_pt1 | contig 11012 bp, 9 predicted proteins | sample wastewater_treat_FD_194410 | JGI IMG/M metagenome (GOLD analysis project Ga0255346, IMG submission 194410) | Wastewater microbial communities from Lulu Island WWTP, Vancouver, Canada - plant22 | ecosystem: Engineered > WWTP > Wastewater > Unclassified | place: Canada: Vancouver, British Columbia... | reverse complement strand
ATTGGTTCATTCTGTTTCATAAGACGTATCCTCCTTTTTGCCTCTATACCAAGAGACATTGTATGTTTTGTGACTAATAAAGGATACGTCTTTTTTGTTTCCAAACACAACATTTGATTATAACTCAGATCACTGGCTCCTTTAGCTGGATTGATCACCGGTTGTTTTCGGTCGTGATAAAAGGAGCCAAAAATGGTCGTCTGAAAGTTTACCAAACTGAAGTTCCGAAAACTGGGCGGGACAAGGGGACAGAGGCGCGATGGTAAGGTTTAGCCGGGGCAAATCCCGGATATAGTTGAGAAAGGTCATGCCTTTCCACTGCCATCATGTTGCGCCTCAATTCCCTTGTCCAGTCCAATATGGGATACTATGCTAAGAAATGTCCTATTGGGAGGAGCCACCCGTGAAGAATGCCTTTGTGCAACAATTCTCCGAGAATATCAAGTTCAAATACAGTTGCTTCGACCGTGTCATCCTGCGGGGGTACATCCTGTGGCTGTTCTTTCCGGCAGGCGTGGTCAATCTCCTATACGCGATGGGTTTCAGAAAACTCTCCAATGGCGTCATGCGCATCTTGACCGACCAGTTGAACGCCCATATCCAGAAGGTGGCCCAGGCAAAGAAAATCCCCATTCACTGGTGGCCATCAATGGGAGGCGGCAAGGACGGGGCCAAACAAAAGTTCGTCCAGGAAAAATACGCCCATGACACCAGCAAAGGTAACCACCTATATTGCATCCTCACGGACAAGGAACCGGTAAGAACCTTTGTGTGCCGGGAGATCATCACCAAAAACGGTAAGAAACATGAGAAAATCTATGACTGCCGCAAACCGGTGAAGCAGTACTACATCTACTTCCACGACCAACTCCTGGGGGGACCGTGCTACCTGAAGATCTCATCCTATCTGTCCTTCCAGTGCGAATTCTATTTCAACGGCCACAACGCTATTCAAATCCATCTGGACAAGCACGGCGTTCATTACCGCCGCAAGGACAACGCCTTCGTAGAGGTGGACGATCCGGAAGCCATGGACAAGGCCGTGGAGTCACTCAGCGGAAGAGCGGTCCTAAACAGGGTTGAATACTGGATGAACATCTTTTTCAAGTTCGACAAAGGCAAATACTCCACCTGCTCCAAGTATCTGCATCACGAGTGGTATCTCTCTCAGGTGGAAATATCCTCCAACATCGTGTTCCGATCAGCGCGTTTTTGCACCAGTCTCTTCGAACGCCTGCTGGATAAGTTCCAACGCCTCGGATTGCCCGGGAGCATTGCCCAAATCTTCAGCAGAAGACCACATCGGGGAACTATATCCAAAACATTCTGGAGACTCTACGACAACAACGCCTGCATCAAACACTGGTTCCGTGGCAACTCCATCAAGCAGTACAACAAAACCGGTTACTTCATCCGCACCGAAACCACCATCAACAACCCTCCCGCTAAGGCGGGACTGGGGCTAAAAAAACATGCCCTCTATCTCCAGGCATGCCTGTGGAAAGGTATCGAATGCAACAACCGTTTTCTTGACTGCTGCGCCGATGTGGATACCGCATCCATCTCCGAACAGGAATCAGACATCTTCACAAAGCCTGTGACCAATACGGCAGGGCGTACCATAAGCGCCCCGGACATGAGAAAGGAATGCCAAAAAGCCCTGGCCAAGGAACTTCTCAAACCCAAATACCAGGTGTACGGCTTTAAAACAAGTGATCTGTATAAAAACCTGTCCCACCAGTTCCAAAATCCTGCACAGATCCGATATGAGATGAACAAATTAAGGGCAAGAGGAGTGTTGATAAAACGCAATAATCAATCATTCTATGTGGTTACTCAAAAGGGCTTCTACTGGCTGTGGCTCGAAATCTGCTCCAATAACTTCTTCAAAAATCCAATGATTTCAAGGACCATGAAAAATGACGCCCTCCAACTCGCCGCGCAACCCTCAAAAATCGAAGAAGCCTATGACCACATACATCGCGGATTATCCCAATTAACTCAACAACTTGCCATCAATGCATGCGCATGAAAAAACGAGAATTTTCCTCACGTTTTTGAAGGGAAAAGCTTAAAAGCCTTGGCGATGATCTCGGTTTTGGTTGTCATTGTCTCATTTTCCACAAAAAGGTTTATCCAGAGATGGGTGTGTCTGTGATCGGAACGCCGTTATCATCAAACAGCATTTGATCAAGCACTTCGGCAATCCGAACAACCTCTCCGATGATTCGGTTCACCAAAGGTGATTCTCCTTGCTTTGCTGCATTGAGAATCTCGATCCAGGGTTCATGAGAGATGCTCCAATCATAATATGGTGGTTCAAAATCCCGATACCAGGGCCACCACAAACTCTTTCCTCCATGTCCCAGCTTATCAGCCATCCCTCTAATATCAGATATATTTTTTGCTTCCTCATCGTCTCTGGCATCCTTCGATACGCCATACGCAAAAACACGACCCTGGGCGCCATCAAATTCAAAAGTAATTTTATACTTTTTCCAAGAGTCCCTTTTAAAAGAAAAGCTTTGGTATCTTGCGCCTCCGAAGTTATCTATACACCAGTCCAGTGTGATATTTGTTGGACATTTTTGATGGAGAATACCCCTTAAATCATTCAAGAGTTTCTCCTTGATATCGGTTTGGATTTGAGAAACCGCAAGCGCTATCTCCAGATTCTTCGGATCTTCGAGGATATACGCCTTAATCATATCCTTTTCATACATTGCCATGCCCCCCTCAAATTGTATCCTTAGATAGTCTTCAAAATCCTGTAAGAAACAGCGTACCCGTTCCGAACGACAATCCTTTTTGAATCTATTCACGCAAGTAATGAATTCACGGTAGGAAAGGATTTTCAGATGCCCGCTGCTTGTAAGCGCCTCTCGTTCTTTTTCCGCAACGCTGTCTTCTGACGGTGGCTCGCCTGTCCCGGATAGATAGATGAGAAGATATCGGTTTTCCCCATATCGTTTCAACAATTGTTTATTGTAATCTGAAATTTGATCGATCTGATCACATGCCCATGGTTTATTTTCAATGGCGAGGCCAATATTACCAATATTCAGTTCGATATCGATCCGGCGTTGTGATGTTTCAATCAAATCCGTGGCTTTTTCCAGCGTCAATGTGGCCTTTACCGTTCCATTCAAGTTATCCTCAAAGGCTTCCAGAAACTTTCGCATGGGTTTATCATCTTGTTCTTTGCCCTCAGTTCGGCCAATCATATCCAAAAAAATACGCAAGAATACATTACCCTGCCCATGCGATGCCTTCGGGTCCAGGAAGAAAGCGATGATCTCGGACAATTTATTCTCATTGGGACCGATGAAATCAAACAGGTTGAAACGAGGTGCCAGCGAAGATTCATACAACCTCATAAAATGAGCATAACTATCGCATTTTGCCTGTAGCGTAGAAAAAAAATGTTCAATTTCTGTTTTCTTGTTTGTCGTCTCTGTCATCACCGCTTTCCCCTTAACTTATCGGCATAGCTTGCATCGTCAGATTAGCATATGATGTATCGAATGAAAACCAAATACCATCTATGTCATATTCTTTCGGGTTCATCCTACTCCGCCCACGAATTCATATGGACTTCGACGGCCTGAACCTCCTTGAGGACATTTGCATCCACCGTTACCGGCAGATCAATATTGAAAACGCCGTCCGTGACGATCAGGAGCTGCCGGTTCCGCAAGTCTCGCCACAAGATATTCGGCGGTTTGAAACCTTCGCCGGACAGGACAAAACGGAGCGTGGAACTCCTGGGGTTGCCGCGCTCATAGACAATTCCCTGCTTATTACAGCTATCGCTGTCTTGTCGTTGAAAGGCATAAGAAGCGGTATGGACCTCATTGCCTGTCCTGTCTTTAAAAGTCAGGGTGAGCGACATTGCGTTGTCTGATGCAGGCAGATTGATCAGGGACCTCCGCCTGCCGGCATTACGGGTGAGTAAATCAGGATGTCGATTTTCCAGGATCATGCAGTTTTCCGCTATGCCCGCCCTGATCCGGCTTTGAGGAGAAAAACAAATAACTGTGCCATTTCTGAGATGCTTTTTATTGATTCCTTGGCTGAATGAGAGAATATCGGCCAGTTTGAGTTCTTGCCTCGCCACTTGCTCCATTACAGAGCGCAACTCATGTAGAAAAGCTTGGTCCCAGCGGATCTTCAGGGATATGCCCAGGGTTGCCTTGCCCGTGGCTTGATCGACGGATTTGATTTGAGGTGCGCCGACTTCGATCGTATAGGCAGCCTGTGGGTATTTGGAGATGATTTTCTCCAGCAAGGCGGCGCCGGAGCGCTTTTCCTCCATCCTGCCGGTCGCCTCATTAAAAAGTGTTTCCCCTTCTACATTACGGACGGCGATGTTCAGGAAAGCGAGTTTTCGTCTCAACTTCGTGACGACGACATACGCCTCTATGGTGACGACAATATGCCCGTCCTGGTCATGTTCTTCAGAAACGATCCGGGTGTCTCTGACATAACCGCCGCTGTAACCGAGAATCTCGTCTTTCAGAATTGTATTATTCGTCACACGGGTGTCTGCCGTTACATAAATCCCAATGACATGTTCCACGGCATTTCTGATGGCGTTCAGCTTGGCTGCGTCCGCATCAGCGCCAATTCCTGTGACAATGACCTTCATCGTCTTTTCCAGTTCCTCAGCATCAGCCGAGAAGGGTGAAAAACAGAAGATCATACCGGCAAGTACACAAAGGACAATCTTACCAGCCATTGCGATGGCGCCGGATCTCTCTATCCGGCGGTCATTCATCCAGTATCTCCCGGCATCTTTTCAACTCCAAAACCCTCTTCTTGACGAGCTCCATCCGGTCGCTGTCGCCGACAATCAACCACATCGTTCCCTCTCTGCTGTTGACGATCAGGTCCGACAATTTTGACTCCGCATCCCGGAACTTCAACCAGGACGCTTGCGAAGCCTTCAACACCTTCTGGCCGTTCGCATCCAGGCGCTTCATAAGATTTTTGTATTGTAGATTCAATTCTTTATCCCACAGGCCGTAAGCATTGCCATAGCAATTTCGCTGACCCGCCGTGGAGTCGTCCTGTGCCACGCAATTCGCAAACCAAACATCAATAGGATGCTTGGAGTCTTGTGCTGTTGCATGCCCAGCAAGAATCGTGAAAAATAAGAACACTGCAAATAAGATAGCTGATTTGTTACTGCTCATTGACCATTCCTCCTTTTCTTGTTTCCTTTTTGTCAAAGGTAAGGTTCATTCGGATACGGCACCTTGCCTCTACTTCATAAATGTTTACAATTCATTGCATGTCTCCGCAATGATCCCGGATCGCGTCTATGAAACCCATCAGCAAGAGAAAGAGCCGTCTGCTGCATGAGATTGACGCCGAGATCAAATGCTTCGCGAATGGTCACTGTTTCCTTTCCGGCCGGAAACAATTGATCCAATGAGTGTGTCGTAAGCACATCCGCATATTTCCTGAGCTCAGAAATTCCGAATGTTGCGTTATCAGCAGGCAATTTCCCTTCCCAGGCAAAGGGCGTGGTGCCGACGGCCACGACGGGCGCGTTGATGCCACGGCATATTTTGGCGGTCAATGGCGCCGTCATCGTGCCTGTAAGCCAGCCCATCCCGGCCATGATAATGATCAGATCTGCATCCTGGAGCGATTTGACGATCGCTTTTTCATATGACTGAAAGATTCGGGAAATCATCAAGGCAAGCCCTTCATCTCTGTAGGATGCACATGATGACATCTGTTCAATCTCCTGGAGGAATATCCTGTTTGCGCCTTCAGCCCTTTCCATGTCGGACCTTTCGCGGCTGATCAACAGGCAGTCGGACGCATTGAAGTGCCTGCCCATCAATCCCTCGACGGCACGGCAGCCTGCACTCCCCACACCAACCAGTTTGATTGCCGGCAATGCTTCGTGTTTCTTGACAAGATCATACAGATAGCGGACGCCGGCAACGGCTGAAGATCCTGCAAAGAGAAGGGCACCCATCCCTATGATACCTTTTGTGAAATTCCTGCGATCCATTTTTTCACCATGATTATTTCAAATCGGTAACAACGCCTCGATCATCTGCAGCCAATGCGCACCACCTGCCGGAAATCAAATCGTTATTCCCAGTCAAACTTTGTACTGACGCTGCCGTCCTCTCGCGTTGTCTTTTTCTGAACGGACGGCAGACGCTGTTCCCGAAAGGCCAAGGGGAGATTTCTATTCATTCGGTCCTTCACTTCATGGATGATCCTTATGATGCGGTCGATGGAGTCGCGGTGAGCAAGATCAAGCTGAAGGACAAATTTTGTCTTGGGCAGGGGCAGCTTGGACATGTCGTCAATCAGAATGCAGGGAATGTCGTCATAACAACCGTCGCAGCAGTTTACATAGTAGCGCCATGTTTCCGCACCAAGCAGGCGGCGATCCACAATATGGATGAAGCTGCCGACGGCCAGAATATCAGGCGCGGTATCTTCGTTGTACCAGATGCGGCACCCCAGGTCATTTGCGCAGCGACCCAGGGCAGTCTTCAAATGATCGTTTTCGGATTCGCAAAAGATGGTGTTGCGCCAGGCCATGCCCGTCTCGCCTGGAACGGTCGAAGACATATTCTCAATGCTTGATGATGCTTGCGCCGCTGCCAAATCTTTCCCTAAACCCATGCCAACGCCTGTGATCAAGGCTGATTTCAGAAAGTCGCGTCTCGATTTCATACGGTATGTCCTTTTTGAAAAACTGTGGTATTTCTTATTTTGGCTTTTGATTATCACGATGTTTTTATCCGAACAACCATCAAACGACAACTGTCTGTCGTGAAAAAAAGAAAAAGATGCTATAAACACCTCGGATTGATTTTCGGGAGGGATAAATTATGGCGCAGGCAGTGGAAACACCGGGCAGTATGCAGAAAAAACTGGCCCGGCTTGGTAGGATGTTGCGGGCCTTCATGGAACGAGAGAAGGTTTCTTCGTCGGCCTTGTCGGAATCATTGCAAACAACGGTCCGCACGATCCAGCGTGACATCCTGTTTCTCAAAACGGCGGGATTCCCGGTCAAGGAAACGGCCAGGGGGATGTATTCCCTGGACAAAAGCCTACTCAAGCACTTTGAGGTCTACGACGATACTGAACTGGCCCTGGTGGTCGCCCTGAAAAACCTTGTCCTCCAGCTTGGCCGACCTTTTCAAAATGCTGCCGATGGTCTTTTCAATCGCCTCTACGATGTAGTCATGGCGGAACCGGTCTTTGTCAAGATCGATGAATCCATCCCCCTGGACAGCCACCTCTTGAGTCGGATCGTCAAGGCCATCTGCATGAAGAAGCAGGGCCATTTTCAGTATACGGTCTTTTCACCCTACGAAGTCATTGTTGAACCTTACAAGGTCGTTTACTTTGACGGCTTCTGGTATCTGGTGGGCAGGGACGTCCGTGACGGGGAGCTGAAACGCTATGCCTTGGACAAGATCAAGGATTTCAAGGCTACCAAAACCTGTTTCAAATGCATTCCCGCCACGCTGGATGGCGACTTGAAAAACAGCGCCAATATCTGGTTCGCCGTGGAAAGGACCATGGAGATTCTCATCCTGGTCGATCAATCCTGCGCCGACTATTTCAAACGGCGTAAAATATTCCCTACCCAGGAGATAAGAGAAGAAAAATCGGACGGTTCATTGATCGTCTGTAATCATCAGTTTGAATATCCCCCGAAAACATCAATTCGGTTGTCCCCCCTTGTAGCTCTTTTTTTTACTTCCTTTAGTTCCTGAAAAACTGACAAAAGATATTTTATTGTTTTTTGGTTTCTCTTAGTCCTTTGATTCCTCTGGTTTTTCTGGTTTCTTTATCGTCACCATATCAGGGGGGTGACGATGCAAGGGAAGAGAAAAACCTGTTGTATATGCTCCATTTCTTTTTGGCCTCACCGGAAGTTGGGCGAGCGGCAGAAGACCTGCGGCAACCCGCTATGTCAGAAGGCCCTCAAAGCGAACAACAATGCTCGATGGCGGCGGGACAATCCCGGATACGGCAAAAACGATTATCCCAGGGTTAAGGCGTACCTGGAGAAAAATCCAGGGTATCTCCAGAGGTATCGCCAGAGTCATCCGGAGTATGTTCAAAAAAACCGGGATGCGCAGAAGTGTCGGGACAGGGCGAAGAGAATCCATCTTGATATACAAGCCAAGTTGAGCAGACAACCTTCTGAAATCGTTGCGCAATCAAAGAGCATCCCCAAGGTTTCCCATCTTGATATACAAGACGAGTTCATCATGAAACCAATTGAAATAACGTTGTTTTTGTCTCGTTTCGTCCATTTCTCCCATCTTGATATACAAGCCGAGATGGATTTTTCTGTCTCCCTGCCGGACAATGGCATCATCAAGCACGGAGGGGGCGCCTATGGATGCAAAATGGCTCATCGATCCTGACCGAATCCGGAAGATCACTGTGCTCTATTGCAGCTTGCAAAAGTTTTCTTGCACCTTCACGGATGATTTCTTCAAGTAAGGATTTGACCTCTTCTTTTTCTTGCTTTTTTTCTTCAATTGGTTCATTCTGTTTCATAAGACGTATCCTCCTTTTTGCCTCTATACCAAGAGACATTGTATGTTTTGTGACTAATAAAGGATACGTCTTTTTTGTTTCCAAACACAACATTTGATTATAACTCAGATCACTGGCTCCTTTAGCTGGATTGATCACCGGTTGTTTTCGGTCGTGATAAAAGGAGCCAAAAATGGTCGTCTGAAAGTTTACCAAACTGAAGTTCCGAAAACTGGGCGGGACAAGGGGACAGAGGCGCGATGGTAAGGTTTAGCCGGGGCAAATCCCGGATATAGTTGAGAAAGGTCATGCCTTTCCACTGCCATCATGTTGCGCCTCAATTCCCTTGTCCAGTCCAATATGGGATACTATGCTAAGAAATGTCCTATTGGGAGGAGCCACCCGTGAAGAATGCCTTTGTGCAACAATTCTCCGAGAATATCAAGTTCAAATACAGTTGCTTCGACCGTGTCATCCTGCGGGGGTACATCCTGTGGCTGTTCTTTCCGGCAGGCGTGGTCAATCTCCTATACGCGATGGGTTTCAGAAAACTCTCCAATGGCGTCATGCGCATCTTGACCGACCAGTTGAACGCCCATATCCAGAAGGTGGCCCAGGCAAAGAAAATCCCCATTCACTGGTGGCCATCAATGGGAGGCGGCAAGGACGGGGCCAAACAAAAGTTCGTCCAGGAAAAATACGCCCATGACACCAGCAAAGGTAACCACCTATATTGCATCCTCACGGACAAGGAACCGGTAAGAACCTTTGTGTGCCGGGAGATCATCACCAAAAACGGTAAGAAACATGAGAAAATCTATGACTGCCGCAAACCGGTGAAGCAGTACTACATCTACTTCCACGACCAACTCCTGGGGGGACCGTGCTACCTGAAGATCTCATCCTATCTGTCCTTCCAGTGCGAATTCTATTTCAACGGCCACAACGCTATTCAAATCCATCTGGACAAGCACGGCGTTCATTACCGCCGCAAGGACAACGCCTTCGTAGAGGTGGACGATCCGGAAGCCATGGACAAGGCCGTGGAGTCACTCAGCGGAAGAGCGGTCCTAAACAGGGTTGAATACTGGATGAACATCTTTTTCAAGTTCGACAAAGGCAAATACTCCACCTGCTCCAAGTATCTGCATCACGAGTGGTATCTCTCTCAGGTGGAAATATCCTCCAACATCGTGTTCCGATCAGCGCGTTTTTGCACCAGTCTCTTCGAACGCCTGCTGGATAAGTTCCAACGCCTCGGATTGCCCGGGAGCATTGCCCAAATCTTCAGCAGAAGACCACATCGGGGAACTATATCCAAAACATTCTGGAGACTCTACGACAACAACGCCTGCATCAAACACTGGTTCCGTGGCAACTCCATCAAGCAGTACAACAAAACCGGTTACTTCATCCGCACCGAAACCACCATCAACAACCCTCCCGCTAAGGCGGGACTGGGGCTAAAAAAACATGCCCTCTATCTCCAGGCATGCCTGTGGAAAGGTATCGAATGCAACAACCGTTTTCTTGACTGCTGCGCCGATGTGGATACCGCATCCATCTCCGAACAGGAATCAGACATCTTCACAAAGCCTGTGACCAATACGGCAGGGCGTACCATAAGCGCCCCGGACATGAGAAAGGAATGCCAAAAAGCCCTGGCCAAGGAACTTCTCAAACCCAAATACCAGGTGTACGGCTTTAAAACAAGTGATCTGTATAAAAACCTGTCCCACCAGTTCCAAAATCCTGCACAGATCCGATATGAGATGAACAAATTAAGGGCAAGAGGAGTGTTGATAAAACGCAATAATCAATCATTCTATGTGGTTACTCAAAAGGGCTTCTACTGGCTGTGGCTCGAAATCTGCTCCAATAACTTCTTCAAAAATCCAATGATTTCAAGGACCATGAAAAATGACGCCCTCCAACTCGCCGCGCAACCCTCAAAAATCGAAGAAGCCTATGACCACATACATCGAGGATTATTCCAATTAACTCAACAACTTGCCATCAATGCATGGGCATGAAAAAACGAGAATTTTCCTCACGTTTTTGAAGGGAAAAGCCTATCATCTCCTGTCCTCTGTCTCCTGTCTTCTGTCTTCTGTCCTCTGTCTTCTGTCCTCTGTCTTCTGTATTCTGTCTCCTGTCTCCTGTCTTCTGTCTTCTGTCCTCTGTCTTCTGTCCTCTGTCTTCTGTCTTCTGTCCTCTGTCTTCTGACCTCTGACCTCTGTCTTCTGCCCTCTGTCTCCTGACCTCTGACCTCTGTCTTCTGCCCTCTGTCTCCTGCCTCTAACCCTCTGCCTTTTTCACCTGTTCTTTTAGTCTACGGATATGTCCTCTACCAAGTCCTTTGACTTCACATCCTAATTGGAGATAGCGTCTGATTTTATCATCGTCGAGGATGCCGAAACAATCAACTACTGCAATGGGTTTGCCTGCCTTTTCAAAAACCATTTCAGGATTGAGGT
>Ga0255346_1006787_pt1 | contig 11014 bp, 5 predicted proteins | sample wastewater_treat_FD_194410 | JGI IMG/M metagenome (GOLD analysis project Ga0255346, IMG submission 194410) | Wastewater microbial communities from Lulu Island WWTP, Vancouver, Canada - plant22 | ecosystem: Engineered > WWTP > Wastewater > Unclassified | place: Canada: Vancouver, British Columbia... | reverse complement strand
GAGGTCTCCTACAACATAACAGGCGAGGGCGAACTTACTGCAAAATCTGAGATAAATGCCGATATCACGGTATCTTCGGGTGCGAGCATGACCGTGGTGACTGACATTGCCGTGGACGATTCCCAGCGCAAACAGCGTGACGGCGACTATGCGATAAAGCTGTATTTCGGCGTGGAAAACGAGGATATCTGGGACATCGCCAAGCGCTACAGCACCGATGTTTCGGCTGTCATGGAGGAAAACGAACTGGACGGCGACAGACTGGAAAACAGCGGAATGCTGCTCATTCCCATAGTTTCATGAGAAAAGGAGAACGACATGGTTAAAGATATCTACAGCGACATCGCCGAGCGTACAGGCGGCGACATTTATATCGGCGTGGTGGGACCCGTCCGCACCGGCAAATCCACATTCATCAAGCGCTTCATGGAGACTCTGGTCATCCCGAATATCCGCAGCGAGTATATGCGTGAACGTGCAGTTGACGAGTTACCGCAGTCAGCGGCAGGCAAGACCATCATGACCACCGAGCCTAAGTTCATCCCCGAAGAAGCGGTGGAAGTAAGCGTTGGCGGAGGTGCAGCTTTCAACGTGCGGCTCATCGACTGCGTGGGCTACATCGTTCCCAGTTCTCTGGGATATATCGAGAACGAACAGCCCCGTATGGTGATGACCTCATGGTTTGACGAGGAGATTCCCTTCAATATGGCAGCCGAGATAGGCACTCAGAAAGTTATAACCGACCATTCCACCATCGGCCTTGTCATCACCACCGACGGAAGCGTTACCGACATTCCCCGTGAGGAGTACGAGGAATGCGAGGAGAGAGTGATACGTGAGCTGAAAGAGCTTGGCAAGCCCTTTGTGGTCATTCTCAACACCGTTGCTCCCGATTCTGCGGAGACCAAAGCGCTGGCAGAAAGGCTCACCGACAAGTACGACGCAAAGGTGATACCCGTAAACTGCCTTGAACTGGACGATGCCGACATACGCTCAATTATCAGCGAGATACTGTTCTCCTTCCCCGTCAGGGAGATAAACATCCGCACCGCAGGCTGGATAAATTCCCTTGAAAAAGGCCACTGGCTGAAAACCGAGATACTGGACTGTATCCGCAATGCCGCAAAGGACGTAAAGCTGGTGCGTGAAGCCGCATCAGCCGCCGAAGCCATGGGAGAATGCCCCGATGTGGTGAAAGCGGAAGTGACCGCCATCGACCTTGGTACGGGCTCTGTGACCATTACCGCCGACCTTGAAAGCTCACTTTTTTATCGTATCCTTGGCGAGGCAACGGGAATTGATATAGAAAGCGAAAGCGACCTTATGCCCCTGCTTCTGGAACTGAGCGACATCCGCCGAAAATACAGCAGGATACAGCCTGCCCTTGAGGAAGTGGAGGCTACGGGCTACGGAATAGTCATGCCCGAAATGGAGGAACTCACGCTGGAAGAGCCGAAAATAATCCGACAAGGCGGAAAGTATGGTGTGAAACTCAAAGCGTCAGCACCCTCCATTCACCTGATGAAAGCCAATATCAACACCACCGTAAGCCCTATCGTGGGAACTGAACGGCAGTCGGAAGAACTTGTGATGTATCTGCTTGACGGATTCGAGAACGATCCTGCCAAGATCTGGGAGAGCAACATTTTCGGTAAATCCCTCCATGAACTGGTCAACGAGGGACTTCACAGCAAACTCTGCAAAATGCCCACAGATGCGAGAATGAAGCTTCAGGAGACCCTTGAACGTGTCATAAATGACGGCTGTTCGGGACTTATCTGCTTTATCCTCTAAAAGCGGTTGATGAAGAATTCGTACTTGCTCATATCGAAGCCGTCCTTCTTTACGCCGTCATCAGTCATCCATTTTCGGATGACCGCTTCATGATCCGAATAAGACCGCCCTGTGCTCTGCATATAGCTGTCAACTTTCCTGATATAGTCCTCGGTATTGCTTTTGCCGTGATCGCTGACAAGAGAGCCGAACTGTTCATCGGAAAGAAGGACATTGCCGTATGGTCCACGGGGCTTTCTTTCCCTTTCTTTAATATCTTTCTTTTTTTCTTTATATGTATGGTTGTCATTTTCTGCAATAGCAGCATTGCCAATTTCTGCAACCCCGGCATTGCAGTTTTCTGCAACTGTAGCATTGCCATTTTCTGCAACGGTTGCACATTTCTGCAAGTCTGATATTGCATCTTCAATGACAGAAATAGTCTGCGGCTTTATGCCCTTTGCGGCATGGCGGCAAATTATCCCCATCTTTTCGAGTTTAGTAAGGCTCTTGGAAACGTGTTCAGTCCTTACTCCTACCGATTCTGCAATAACAGTGAGCGGAAGTTCGGCAAACTCCCTGTTGTAACCGTAAGTCATGCGGATTATACAAAGCATTATCCGCATTTCGCTGCCTGACAGCTGAAGTCTGCAAAGACCGTCAAGGACATCGTTGGGTATGCGAATGAAGAATTTATTCATAGTAGCCATAAAAGCACCGCCTTTCACTATAGGGCGGAAAACAGCCTTCATTCAACGCAAACCCATTGAATATTGAATGTAAATTTTTTGTGAATTAATTTTTTGCATTAATGCGTAAGCCCTCGCATTGTCGAAAAACCAATTGTGGGACGTCGAGGACGCCGTCCCCTACATAAACAAGCGAAAGCGGACAAAGCAAAGGACCGCCAAAGGCGGCCCCTACATATCATTCAATCCGTCCCGACAGGGACACAAAAATTCCGAATTCCGAATTACGAATTAAAAAATCCGTCCTGACAGATATCCAAAACGGGAAATGAAATTTTGTAGGGGCGCTTTCCGAGCGCCCTTTTGCTATGTCACACCAAAATATAAGTGCGCACAAAAAGGACCGCCAAAGGCGGCCCCTACATATCATTCAATCCGTCCCGACAGGGACACAAAAATTCCGAATTCCGCATTACGAATTATAAAGTGCCAGCGAGCGAAAGCAGAGTAACCGCAACGTACGGAGTAAGCGAGTTTACGAGCGAATCGTGGATTGCGCCGCCGCTCGCTCAGCGGCTTACGCATTATGAATTATTTATAAAGTTCGTCCATGACGGAAGCGTATTCGGGATTGGTTTTGCGCAGGTGGTCGAGGGCTTCACGGCGGTAACGGAGCAGCGACTCATACACCTTCGGGTCGCTCTCTTTCAGCGAATTCTCGAACCGCTCGCTGTGTCGGCGGATGACCTCAAAGGCCTCATGACTGCGCTCACCGATACGGCTTGCCAGCTTCAGTTTGCGGAGTTCTATGGCTTCCTCTATGCGCTCCTCGCTGATGCCCAGCTTTTCCGCAAGTTCACGGAGATGCGCCTGCAAATGCTCCAGAAGTTCCTCCTGGTCGGTGTCGCCTATGCCCTTCCACAGCGTGTCTGCGTGGACGATATGGCTCAGCTGCTGTCCCGAGTCCTCGCCGCTGTGGATATTCTCCATCAGCTTTTCTGCATAGCGCTCCATTTCCTCGTCAGCCATGGAGCCGAATGCCCACTCAAATTCAAGGCGGCTGAACCTCTCCGCAGGTACTGTTCTTTCCGCAGAGCCGCCGTTTTCGGTCTCATAGGGAGGCGCTATCCCTGCGTCGAGAAGTGCGGCAGGAATGGTACGTCTGCACCGCCCCTCCTCAACCATATAGCCGATGCCCAGTTCACGGAAACGGTCGTTGAGACTGCCGATGTGTGATGCGAAATACAGCTTCACTCCCTGCCTTTCCAGCGATCTGTAGAGGGACTCCGCCCGGTCGGCAGCGGTGATGTCCATATTGCACACCGCACCGGAATCCACGATAACGCATTTGGTGTCGTCCTTCACGGCTTTTCCGATGTCGTTCACCAGCATTTCGATGTTGGCGAAGTAGAGATTCCCCGAAAAACGGTAGATAACAGCTCCCCTGACAGGCGAAGCGTAGGTGTTGCGCTCAAGGCTGTGGAAGCCCTCATGCCCCTCGATAATGCCGAGAAACGAGCGCTTTGGGTTGGCGGTGTTGATGATAACGGAGATAAACGACAGCACCACGCCGATCATTACGCCGTACACCGTGCCGAAAATGAGAACTCCGAAAAATGCGCCGCAGAAGATGAAAAGCTCACGTTTGTCGTGCCTGAAAAGACGCTTTGCAAGGTGGACTTCCACCGCTCCCATCAGCGCCGAAATGACGATGGCGGTCAGCACGGGCACGGGGAGATACTGTATGAAGCCTGCCGCAAACAGCAGTATCACTATCATGGTCACGGAGGCGGTCAGTGACATTACCTGCGACTTTCCCCCGTACTGTTCGCCCATTGCGCTTCTCGAAACAGAGCCGTTCACGGGACAGCACCCCGTAAAGCTTGCGGCGAGATTGCCCAGGCCGTACACCAGGATCTCCCTGTTATTGTCCAGTTTATAGCCGTTTTTGTTGGCAAGATTGCTTGAAGCGAGGAGGGTTTCAGCCATTATGACGATGGCCACGGTCAGGCTTGTGGACAGCACATCGCTCAGGTCAAGGGCATGGATATCGGGAAAATGCCACTGAGGAAGTCCGCAGTTTATCCTGTCCAGCTTTGCAATTCCGTATCGGTCGGCAAAGCCCGTATATCCCAGTATTGCGCCGCCTATCATGACGAACACCGACATCGGAAGCTTCGGGGCAAGCTTTTTCGAGATGAGCAGCACCGCCAGTGCTCCGACTCCCGTAATGGCCGACATATAGTTGAAGCTTTCGCCGAATGTATGGACGATGTGAGCGATAAGTTCCGCTATTTCGCCATGGCCGCTGGCGCCGCCCAGTATCTTCGGTATCTGCATGAAAATGATCGTGGTGGAGATACCGCTGATAAATCCGCCCATGACGGGAGTTGAGATGTAGGTCACCAGCCTTCCTGCCTTCACCACGTACATGAGAAGGAGCCACATTCCCACGAAAAAGCTGACCACGGGCACGGTCCGAACCGCCTCAGCCGAGCCGCTTTCGATGCCTGCCGTGGCGAGGAAAGCTCCCACAAGAGCGGCAGGAGCGGCATCAACTCCGAAGATGAACTGCCTTGACGTTGAGAGCAGTCCGAAAATGAGTATGGGGAAGATCGAGCCGTAAAGCCCGTATACCGCAGGAAGTCCCGATACCTGAGCGTAGCCCATTGATATGGGGATGGAAACAAGTGCGATTATGATTCCCGTGAAAATGTCACGGGGGATGTCTTTGATGTTCAGTTCTTTTATCTTCAAATTTTTCTCCCTTAAAGCCGCTGAGCGAGCGGCGGCGCAGTCACGAGTCGGCTCTGAAGAGCCTAACTTCTTACATTTAGCATAATCCGCTTTCGCTCGTTGGCACTTTATAATATTGTTGTGTCCCTGACGGGACGGATATCATCCGCAGAATATGATAACTCATTATAACATATTTTTCACCGAATTTCAACAATTTTTCACAGCGAATATGTCCCCGATTTAAGCATAACATAAAATTTCAAAAAGATGTTCCGTGCCTTATTTACATTTTTTTTATCATATGTTATACTAATGATAGCATATAAAAAATCCAAAAGGGGGAGCAAATTGAAGATCAGACACGCTGCTGCAATGGCGCTGGCACTCTTTTCACTTACAGCCTGCGGCAACAAAGTAGTTCCGAACGCCACAGTCAAAGTCGAAACAGGTGAAGCACTTCCCGAAAGCTTTGCCACAGTTTCAGGTTCTTCGACATCCGCAGCCAAAAACAACAAAACGAAAACAACGACAACAGCCGCAGCTTCCGAAACTTCGGAAGAAAAGAAAGATACAACAACTAAAAAAGCCGACCCTCCTGCCGATCTGGTGCTGACAGGTCTGGAACAGGTGGAGGTCTATCAGGAGATAAGCCTTGACAGCTTCATCACCGACAAGAACGTTGAACTGAAAGACCCGGGGTTCCTCCTTGATACCGCCGATCTGGGCGAGCATAAGGTGGATGTGGCCTACATCAGCGACGGAAACGAGTTCACAAAAGAGCTGAAATACAACGTTGCGGACACTACTCCCCCTCTCATCATCAACGATGGCTGGGATACCCGTCACGTTCTCGGCACTGCTTTCGACCTGAACAACTACATCGGCTACGGCGATAACTACGACAAGACCCCGTCCATGAGCTACACAGGCGATATCGACCCAAACACCGCAGGAAATTATCCGCTCCACGTTACAGTTGCCGACAGTTCGGGAAATACTTCCGAGTTTGACGTTAATATCATGGTGCTCCACGAAGTTATAGATGAACCCGACACCGAGCCCCGTGTGGACTTCAAGGACTTCATCAAGAAATACGACAGCGGCAGTGAAAAGTTCGGCATCGACGTTTCCACATGGCAGGGCGATATCGACTTCGAGGCTGTGAAAAAGGCAGGCTGTCAGTTCGTCATCATGCGTATCGGTGTGTGGTACAACACCTACGGCGAGGTGAAAATGGACGACTGGTACCAGTCCAACATCGAAAAAGCGCAGGCCGCAGGGCTTGAGGTGGGAGTTTACTTCTACACCACCGACAACACTCCCGAGGGCATAAAGGATCACTGCAAATGGATAGCCGATGCTCTTGACGGCAGAAAGCTTGATTATCCCGTTGCATTCGACTGGGAGGAGTGGACATCTTTCCAGGAATTCGGCATGAGCCTCCATGACCTCAACGAGCTGTACCGTCTTTTCAAGAGCGAAATGGAAAGCTACGGCTACACGGCGATGCTCTACAGCAGCCGCAATCTGCTCCGCACTATCTGGGACGACAAGTCCAAGGCTATCGCTCCCGTATGGCTTGCACATTTCTGCGACGAGACCGACTACGAAGGAGTGTACGACATCTGGCAGGCAAGCTGTTACGGCAATATCGACGGCATTGCAGGCGACGTTGACATGAACATCCGTTACAGGTAAGCTTACTCTGCTTTCGCATTGGCACTTTGTAATGCGCTGTTTATAATGCGTAATTCGTAATGCGTAATGCGTAATTGTGGTGTCCCTGTCGGGACGGATTTAAAATAAATTGTAGGGCGCACATTGTGCGCCCTTTTTCTGTGTGATTTTATTTGCAATGTTATGATATACAGCGCCCCATAGTCTGACGATAAAGGCAGATTTAATGTGGAATTATCGGGCGGACGAGGGCGTCCGCCCCTACAATACGGCTATGCTTCGTGAATGATTTTGTAGGGGACGCCGCCCTCGGCGTCCCGAAACAGGTTTTAAACAAGCTGAGGGCGCACACTGTGCGCCCCTACATTTTTCTCATTTGTCGGTTTTCGGGCGGATAATATCCGCCCTTACAAATTGTTCGGCCACCATTAATTACGCATTACGCATTACGCATTACGAATTGTAAAGTGCCAGCGAGCGAAAGCAGAGTATGCTAAACGTACAGAGTTAGGCTCTTCAGAGCCGACTCGTGATTGTGGTCAAGCTGACGTCAGCTTGTCAACAAGTCCCAGCATGAACTTCTGGATCTCGAGAGCGTCAAGATTTGTTATGCCATCGCCGCCGCCTGTTACGTCACCGTTAGCCTTGCCCTTTTCGGTGATATGAGTACTGTCGCTTCCCGATGTGCCGTACTTGGCAGGATTTGAAAGTGACTGCATGATAAGCACAGCGTCGGAGATATCAACGTTTCCGTCACAGTTGGTATCGCCTGCAAGTCCCTGTTCTTCGGGCTGTGCGGTGGTGGTTGCTGTTTCGGTAATTGTGGTCGGCTCGGGAGTTGTGGTCTCCTCGGTGGTTGTCGTAGTAGTGGTTGTGGTAGTTGTTGTAGTCGTTGTGGTGGCCGTAGTAATCTCCTCGGGGATCTCAGTCCTTACCGCAGGCTCGATGACGAACTTCTGCCAGTCGCCGCCGTTGAACTCCCACTGACCGATATTTGCGCCGGCTTCCGTGCTTTTCTCGAAAACATCCCAGCATGACTTGTATTCGGATGCGCCTGTCATAACGGAGTATGAGCCGTCCTTGTTGCAGATGAGCTTCATATTTGCCGAATCTGCGTTGTTTACGCCCTTATATGCAACGTCCTCGCCGTTGGAGCCGTTATCAACAGCAATGTAAGTTGGCTGAACAGGTATAGCGTCGTCGATGGGGAGAGAGAAGCGTGAATTTTCGTCGATATCCCAGGCAACAGCCTCAGCGAACTGGATAAGGCTTCCGCTTGCATTCATACCCACGTAAAGGCCGCTGTTGACGTTTCTGAGAGTGTAAGTGCCTGCGTTGACCTTTGGGTAAACGGGAGCGATATTCCACAGCTGGCAGGCATACTCGTTGTAGGCGAACTGGTTGACGTTTCCGCCGTTTTCCTTGGACCACTCGAAAACGTCCAGAGCGCCCTTGCCGCCTGAGCACTTGGAAACTATGCCGTAGGAAGAACCGCTCTTGACGATCCTGAACAGCTGATTGTCAGCGCCTGTGTAGGTCTGGAGTTCCACATTTGTACCGTCGTCGGCGGTATCCTTAGCCACGGCGATGCACTTGCTCTCGTCGCCCATTGAAACTATCCTGCACCATTCCTTGTCCACGGAGATTATGCGCCACTGCTGAGCCCACAGCTTGTTGAAGTCCCACTGCTGGATGTTTGTTCCGTTGTCCAGTTTGCCTTCGGGGAGGTCAAGAGAAAGTCCGCTGTTCACGTTGGTAATGAAGTAAGGCACACCGCTGAGAAGTTCGGTTTCGCTTATTTTCAGCTCAGAGCTGATGTCACCGATAGTTTCGGGAGCGAAAGTGAGAACGTCATTTGAATTTGTGTAATCGGCAGCGCCGCCCTTGCGTTCAGTACCTGTGAAAGCCTTATTCTGAGCGCCCCAGATGGTCTGGTTGTTGCTTCCCACAGCGGTGAAGGACATTACCTTGGTGCCCTTTTCATTCTGAGCCGCCATAAAGTAGCCGCTGTACTTCTGACCGCCGATAGTGAGAACAGCCGCAGAGCTTGCCGCATCCTGTGTCCATGTACCGCTGACATCGCCTGAGATAGTGCCGTCAGCGTTGAGTTTTATCTTCTTGTAGCCGATGATCTTGCCATCGGTGGAGTTGCCGTGGTTGATGTATTCGTAGTCGCCAACTATGTCAGAAACTTCGTAGCCGCTTTCGCTCATAACATCGCCGCTGTTCTCGAAAGGCGCAACAACAGGCCAGCCTTCTTCGTTGAAGTACATCTTGTGGACTCTCACCTCATGGTACTCGCTTCCGTCGTCGAAACGTGCATGATAGAGGAGGTACCACTGACCGTCATCGTCACGGAGAACAGAGTTGTGTCCGCAGGCCATGTACGCTTTGTCCAGTGTGGAGAACTTGTAATTGCCCATGACTTTCAGTCCTGCCTGGTCAAGGTTGGAGTTAGCGTTCATGATTCCCGATCTGCCTGCGGGATCGGTGAAAGGACCCGTAGGGCTCTTGGAGCGGTAAACACGCATATTGTAGCCGCCGTCGGAGAAAAGTCCGCCGTAGGTCTCCCACAGATAGTAGTAGCCTGTGTCGGCATTGTACTCGATGAACGGGCCCTCGCCTGATTTATGGTAGCCGCCTGTCAGCTTGGTTCCGAAGTAGCTGTCAACAGTGCGTCCGTCGGCAGTCCTGCCGCTCTTGGGGTGGATGCATTTACCTGTTTTCTTGTCTATCTCAAGGGTGTAAAGTCCGCCTGACCATGAGCCGTAGACCATGTACATCTTTCCCTCGGTATCGGTGTAGATAGTTGGGTCGATAGCGTTGGGGAATTCCCTGTAATTGTAGCCGCCGCTTCCATCAAACCACGCATTGTTGTAGGTGACTTCCTTGGAGTTTATCAGCTCGTCGATATTGGTGGAGGTGTACTTGCGGTTGACATTTTTAGTTGTGCTCTTAGCGTAGGTGTCGTTGGAGGTGAAACCCGAATAGATAAGAGTATCCACGAAAGTATATGGTCCCTCTATCTTTTTTGAAGCGGCATAGGCGATAACTGAGGTATTCCACGTTGAGGAAGTGCAGAAATACATGAGATAAGCGCCCTTTGAGCCGTCTGAGTTGACATAGTCGGGATTCCAGTAAACATCCGGAGCCCATACCGCAAAGCCGCCCACGCAGTCGCCTAAGTCCTCGCCTGCCCATGCGAAGGCTTTTTTCAGGTTCTCGGAAAGGTTGCCGAATTCCACATTATTGGTGCGAGCGTAGCCGTTGGTGAAGGTTTTCCAGTTCTGGAGATCGTTACTTTTAGCGGCATCGATGTGCGAGCCGAAAACGTAGTAAGTGCCGTTTGAGTCCTTGATGACTGAGGGGTCATGGACTGAAACTCTTGATTTACCTGCGGCAAAAGCGTCAAACTGAGCGAAAGGAGCCGAGAGGGCGGCTGACATGAGCAAAGTGCCCGACATAGCCACAGCCGCAGCTTTCTTCATAATTTTATTAATCATATATGATCCTCCTGAAAATATGATCGATTTTGTTTTAATATCCTCTGAGAGGGATTTTCTATGATTAAATTATACAATACAACCTACATACAAGTCAATGATGTTTTGTAGATTTGAACTGACAAATCGTCTCATTCAAACTGACGTCAGCTTGACCACAGTCACGATTCGGCCGCTGAGCGAGCGGCGGCGCAATCACGATTCGCTCGTAAACTCGCTTACTCTGTACGTCAAGCTTACTCTGCTTTCGCTCGCTGGCACTTATTAATGCGTAATTCGTAATTCGTAATGCGTAATTAATGGTGGCCGAACATTTTGTAATCTGCCCGAAAGCGGGGACGCCCCCGCTGGCAATCCACGTTTCGCTTGCTACGCTCGCTTACTCTGTACGTCAAGCATACTCTGCTTTCGCTCGCTGGCACTTCTTTATAATTCGTAATTCGTAATGCGTAATGCGTAATTAATGGTGGCCGAACATTTTGTGATCTGCCCGAAAATCGACAAATATGAAAAATGTAGGGGCGCACAGTGTGCGCCCTCAGCTTGTTTAAAACCTGTTTCGGGACGCCGAGGGCGGCGTCCCCTACAAAATCATTCACGAAGCATAGCCGTATTGTAGGGGCGGACGCCCTC
>Ga0255346_1006776_pt1 | contig 11027 bp, 22 predicted proteins | sample wastewater_treat_FD_194410 | JGI IMG/M metagenome (GOLD analysis project Ga0255346, IMG submission 194410) | Wastewater microbial communities from Lulu Island WWTP, Vancouver, Canada - plant22 | ecosystem: Engineered > WWTP > Wastewater > Unclassified | place: Canada: Vancouver, British Columbia... | reverse complement strand
TCTCTTTGCATAGTTGCCTTGCTCCTCTAATAAACCACCTGGACCAGCCCATAGTTGCGTAGTAGAGTCTAAAATTACAACTTCCATTCCGGAATCTGCGCACAGCTTAATTGCTTCCGTATACTTTTCAGCAGTAAAAGGACTTTCTAATGTAATTACGTTATAACGACCAATTTTTACTCCGTCATATGTTGCTCCTACATATAGTTCGCCTGAACCATTTTCAGAGTCAACTAATGCAATTTTACTCCAACGAAAATCGTCGCTTTTATCTGGATACTTTCCTTTCATTAGCCCATATGCAATTAACAATGAACCTAATGTCTTTCCTCCGCCAGAGGGAGCTGCCATTCCTAATTTCAAATATGCTTTTGAACGCTGTGCTTTTCTTAATTCTAATGGTGCCATATATTTTTTATTCTCCTATTTTATATTTTCTAAAAACTTTTTAATAACATTTTCTCTATCTTCTACATAGCAAGGGTTACTCTTATTTGCGCTCATAAAAATAATCAAATCTTCGTTTTCGTCTCCTATTTCTTCCGCAATTTCTGAACGTCCTGAATATCTTCCAAGAATCATTTCTGTGCTTATCTTCCTATTATTTGATATAACATTCTGCAAATTTTTATATTCATCTTCTAAAGAGTTTCTCCTGCTATCTACAAAAACGGTATTATAGGGTAAAAACATACTTTTTATTCTTCTATATTCCGTATCTCCAACATCAACAAAAACAATAATCTTCATTTTATACCATTTTTCTATTCTCCTTTCCAGAACTTTTCTGACTATATAATACATTATTTTTATTTACAAAATCGTCATATTTAAATAGATATATCTTTGTGTCTGAACCTTTATCTCCTCCTGTAGCGATTCTAAAATACTTTTTTTGGTTAATCATATTTTTTATAGAATGAGTACTATGTATTGTGTAAACAATTCCTTCTTTTCTATGCAATTTGTATATATAAAAATCCGCTTCTGTCGTACTTATACCAGATGGTTTCCCTCTGCAAGAAAATTCTATTGCAAAGTTTCCTGTTTTTCCAGATAAGAAATCTTCTTTTATCTCAAATGTATAATCAACTCCATTAATCGATGCAAGTAAATCATATTTCGAATCTGTCCTATACTCTTTTACTATAGCTCCATATTTATCTAACAATAACCGAGCTACTTCTTGCTCCGTATTTTTAGCAGTAGATAAATCTTTCCTAAAATTGTAATTTCCCATTATTAATGTTTATGTATTATTTATAGATTAGAAGATTTATTTTTTTGTGCTTTTTTCACTATCGCTTTGATTCATAGTTTCTTGAACTTCTAAAGCTACTTCTTGAATAAACGTAGCAACCGTATTTAAAGCATTTTGAAGCTGCTGATGGTATTGCAATGTACCAGGGCTATTTTCAGCTGCCTGTTTTACTAAGTTGAATGCCATTGCCACTTCCTTTATTTTTTCTCCAGTCATAATCACTCCTCTTTCAATTTATTTTTTATTATTCTACCACAGTTTTGCTATTTTGTCAAGAGCAAACTATGTGCCTTTCTTTGGAAACAAAACAATTATATCTCTAACCTTATTATCCTTTGAGCCACACGATGTAATATCTAATGTATAATTTGGCATATTTTCTTTAAAATATTCGCGCAAATATTTTACAACTTCATCAGATAAACTTACTCCAAATAGGTATAAAGACTGTTTATCTTTAAGCTTTCTTTCCTCAATCTTTTCAAGTAAATATGTAAGATATTCTTCTGAATTAGAAATTAATGATTTTTGCATACAAACACTTCTCCTTTTCCAGGAATTGATACAAGCTTTGCTTTTAACATAGAGATTTTTTTATGACAAAGAGCACACTTAACTATATCCCATTCTTTAACCATTTTGTCAACTTCTTCATCAGTTATATCCATGTAACCGTTTTGCTTGCTTTCTTGCTTATTTTTGTTCTCCATAATTGTCCTCCTTCTATCAAATTGTTACCGAAGTATACCACAATTTTACAAATCTGTCAAGTGGTATTTTTCTTTCCAGGCAGCCAGGGAAAGTGGTACAATAGGAGAAATTAGTTCTTCAATCGCTTTTGCATACTCTCTAATTTCTAACTGAGCATCCTTTGCACTTCTCTGATATAAAAAATTAAATAAATTTCTTAAATCTGTTTTTGCATAAAAAATTGTATATAATCCTACCGGTAATATTATTCTTGCCTGCTCTTTTCGTACTCCGTGTTTTAATAACAAATCATATTCACCAAGAGCCGTAAAATAAGCATTTCTCAGTATTTCTTTATCTTCTTCAGGAATATTTTCGGGAATATAAAAGCAAATTTCTCCAGATGAATGTCTGCGACTTACCTCAGAATAATTCCACGTTCTGTGACGCATCCATTGCCTTGCTACAAAAATAGGAGCTTTTACTAAGAATTGGAATTCAACCTGTTCAAATGGAGACATGTGGTCATTTTTAATTAACATTTTAATTAACTCTTTATCTTTATTTCCATCTCCATTGCTTGACTTTAAATAAGATAATCTAGCTGCATCTACAATTGTCTCATCATTACCCATTGAGTCTAACAATTCAATAAATCCTTTATCTAAAACCTTCATTATTTCCTTCTCCTTTCTTCCCACAGCTCACATCCAAAATCTTTTGGGCAGACTAACCGCTTCCATGTGTTAAAATCAACATCTTCTGGTATACCACTACCTTCTCTAACCTCTAATACCGCTACTCCATTCACTAACTTTATCACTACTTTGTTACATATACCAACTGCTCTAATTGTATCATAATGAGCACAGTCTCTACACCGCCTGCTCTTCTTCCTAAATATATCCATCTAGTTTATACTCCTCCTTGTACCAGTATACACCTACTAGTAAAATTTATTATACCACACTTTTATCGTTTTGTCAAGTACTAACTTAACACTTGCACCAAGGGCTAATTTACCATGCTTGTAGGGGAAATTTTTATAAAAATATCCACTTTTCTACTCCTTTTGCAATTATTTATATTGTTGTTATAAATTTTAATTTTTCGCCATCCTCACTCTATATGGTATTCTATATGGTATTCTATACAGTATTCTATATCTGTAGTCTATGATTCCTATTAACGAACTCTATAATATCAATTTGGCCAACTCTATAATGTCAACTTCGCCAACTCTACTTTACCCACTTGGCCAACTTGATGTCGTAAACTTGGCCACCTTTACTTTGTCCACTTGGCCACCTTTACTTTGTAGACATGCCTCCTCTACTATATTTGCTACTATTGATGTAATTTATATGAAAATAGTATCATTCGGAGCTATAGTTTTACACCTTTTTATTGTTATTTTGTCAAAAAGCGAGTGTTTGTGGGAGCGGAAGCCTTTTTTTCACACTTCTTTTTCCCCTTTTTATTGCGCCGTTTTTCATATTTTACCCATATTTTCCTCTACAAAATACCCCTTTTCGGGGGTATACTATAATACTTTATAAACTACCCCGAGTGGGTAAAACGTGCTCTTGGTATCGTAATGTTTACTGTTTGGTATCAGAAGAATAATGATTATGTAAAAACAATCAATACTTGACAAAACAAAAGAATTGTGGTATACTTCTTTTGCTCAAATATGATTCCAAAGAGCAGAAAAGAGGAGAATAAAAAATGGCTGAAAACGATAAAATGAACGAAATAAAGATTGCACTTTTACGAACGGGAGAAAAAGAAGTACCAATAACTTATATGTGGATGGATAAGTTTATGAGCAAATATATCTATCCGTTATCGAGATTAGCGGAAAAAAAGCAAGTTCGCTATGATACGGATTTTTATGTTTATGACAAAGCCGGGTTAGCTGTTTTTCCAAAAGAAATTCCAGAAGAAGAAAAAACAGATTGTTTCATTTACATTAAATTAGAGGATGATAATTTATCAGAAGATATTGATGGGTATGAGGCTGCGGTACTAATTGTTATCCCATTAAAAGAAATTCCCCAATATGTTATTTTCCAACCACCAATATCCCCACTAGAAGAGTATAAACTTCCATCGTATGTAACACGAAGGAAAGTGCTTTTACAAGAAAAAAGAAAATTAGCTCCAGAGGATTATGGCTGTTTTTATGTAGGAAAACCGAAAATAATCGCCAATATTTGTGGGGATGTTGGCACTGCATATTATTCTAAAAGACTACTTTCTCTTGCTATTAAAATGGTTACAAAAATATTGGATAGGACAAGGGAAATAGGATTTGTTGCTATTTCTACAGATTACTGGGGCATGGATGCTGATGAAGATGAAGAAATTTCATATACTTAAAGCTACCAAGTTTAGTACTTGAAAACATATACGAAATTGTAAGTAATTTACAGGTAATATATGCCAAATTATTATGCAAAAAACAGTATAAAAGGGACATTTTAAGAGAAGAGGTAGAAATGGAGCAAGATAAAGAATTAGTTGAAGAAATATTAAAGTTAATTCGGGAATATAGAGCTATTGAAAAGAAAAAGGAAATGATTTATTCTGAAAACACTCTAAGGGATATGGAAAGGCAAGTCAAAATTATAGGGAGTGTCTATGATATTGTCGGCAAGTTATTACGGGGGGAATATGACAGTACCAATTAGAAATGAAAAAGATTTACGGGAAGAAATTATTACAAAAGTTACCGATGCGTACTGGGAAGTATTTTCACTTCCCTATCAAGAGCGCAAGATAATGCCATTAGCAATAGTGTTTATTTGGTATTCCCCAGAGAACAAAAATCTGTACTATTGCAGAAATCATTATGAATCTCATGCCGGCATGAAAACAGATGGGTGGCACAGATGGTATGATAAAGAAATTATAAGTTTTAGCTGGGGATTATTTTCTTATGGGGAAATGAACCCTGTATATGAAACTGACTATAATAAACTCAAAGAAGAAGTATATAATAGACTAAAGACGAACTTAGACAGATATATCTATAGCTATTATGAACAAGTCTTACTATCAGAATTGCAATACAGCCTTTATATGACTTTCAAGGTTGTTGGATTAAACGCATCTCATTTGACTTATATTTCCACCCCAGTATTAAAAAGCGAAGTAGAAGCTATAAAAGAAAAATATAATCTTACAGATTATGAAGTCAACAAGAAAATTGAAACAGAAGTTAGTAATCTTATAGATAAAATGCTAAAGAATTGTCTTAACGAAGAATAGCAATTAGAGAGGAGTATGATATGAGTGCAATTGAGAGAAAAATAAAAAGTACAAAAGAATATAACTTGCTTAGTCTGTTAGATGCGAATACAAATCCTCACCAGGTTGGGTTTGAATATATTCGGCTAGACCATAATTTAAGGCGAGCTTTTGTCTGTGATAGATATAAGCTTTTAGTCGTTACTTTAGAGCCAGAGCCATGGAATGAAATCTTTGGCTCACTACCGGAATTGCTGGCAATTACAAAGCTGAGAAAAGACTCTGTCACCTATGATACCGGAGATGAGTTTTTAAGACCCGAATATGCGTCGATATTTAGCGCCGTTGGCCAAGAGCCTAATTATACTCCAGTAGCCGTGTTTGACCTTGAACTGCTTAATTGTTTAACCAGAAAGTTCGACTATGTCTTTTTCGTAAAGCAATCCGGCTCTGTATTGTTCATGAGGTTGATTGGTGACCAATATCCCGCTGGGGAATATCTGGCGGGCATCATGCCTTTGAAATGCGATGATGATAAAATCAATGAGACATTAGAGTTGCTAAAGGAATTAGGCAATGAAAATGAACATTAAATCGGCGCCCGTTTATTCAGTTGAAGATTTCGAAGAAGAGCTAATTTTCCTCGCCCAAAAAGTTTATTGGGCACATTATACTGGGGAAAATAAAATAAAAGGAGAATCTAAAGTATGGTATTCTCCACAAGCGCGAAACCTTTATATATCTGAAGAAAAAATAGCGGGTGAATTCCACGCTTGGGATAAAATGATAACCGCTTACGAAGCCTTCAAAAGCAACACAAAAGACTCCAAAAGACTAAAAGAACTTGTGTCCAATGGGGAGCAAGCTAAGTTTGATAACCAGATAAAAGATTTTGTAGAGCTCGTTCTAAAGAATAGCATCTATGCGCTCTGGGGAGAAGTCATTAAGGCAGATTTGGATTATAACTTGCATAATCAGCTTCTATCTGGGTTATACCGCACCGAACACGTTTTTGTTCACCTCTTATGCCCCAAAGTAATGCTAGACACATTAGCAGAAAAATGCGATGTTAATGAATGGGATATTATCGAAGAAATTTCGTTTATTACATCAAATCTTGCATCAGATTCTGCATCAAAAACGGCGGAGGCATAAGATATGAATATAAGTTACAAAGAGTTTATAATGTTGTGCAGAAGCATCACAGAGGAGTACTGGCATACCAAAACCTCCGGATATATAAACGATGCGGGATATTTGTTGAATATCCTCTCTGACGTCGATGACGTGTCTATAGAAATATATTTGGAATGGTCTGGAATTTCTGATTACGATTATTGCACCGCAACAGTAGAATTTGATATTCATTTGGAACTTAATACAGAAGAAAAGTGCATAGAGGCAGAACGTATAACAAAAGATACTCTGATTACAGCAAAAGAGCTTACCAATGCGCTAAAAGATTGCAAAATTGATTTCAATGAGGCCTGGAAACAAGGACACCTTGAACAATATGAGTGGGATAATAAATTTAATTTATGACAATAACTATAGAAGAATTTATTTTTAATACAATTTTTCTTATACTTCTAACAGGACTTGCAGAAGCAATTATTAAGCTTGTATGGAAAAATATCAAAAGAAAATAAGGGTGTGTGAGCTAACCCGCCTTCGGTCGGATATATTAATATTTATATAATAAATGTGTAAATTCAATTTATTTCAATTAATATAATAATTGTAATATATTATGCGCATAGTTATAAGTTAGAATATATCATAATAATTATAATATCGGATAACTTAAAAGGTTATATAATAATTAATTTATCAGTAAGTAAAAAAATAGTTTAATTATTATACAATAATTAAACTATTCTGATTATTTAATATTTTAGTATTTAATTAATATATGCCTCCGATTCCTTAATATATTTATTTTTATCTAATGTATCATGATTATCGTCTTTTTTATTTAACCATACAGTTTTTATCACACCCGAATAAAAACTAATTACTATAGTTAAATCATATTTATTATTATATGGCATTCTGATAACTAATTTATTAATATTATTATTTTTAATCTCTAATTCTATTATATCAGAATTAGCCAAATTATACGACTTTGGTAATATTATAACCCCGTATTTATCCGTTAAGGCTGCCTCCCTTGCGTGCTTGGTATACACGCAAGGATAATCAGCATCAATTTTATTTATTTTAGGTAAAAAAACTAATTTATTGTAGAGACCATCCTTAAGCTTCATCTGAACCTAATCCTTTAACCCAGCCGTGCTCATTAGCATAATATCCGAATCCCGTTAACTCCCCGCAAGCTTGGCAAGTTAACCCGTCCCTCACAACAGCCCCGCAATACTCACAAATTACTTCATCAGACCATATATCTATTTTTTTATTTTTTTTATTCTTATTTAATTTATTCTTATTTTCCACTTTGCATCTCCACAGGATTATTTAAATATTCCTCAGCTATCGCCACAGCCTCAGTAGGATTTAACGGTTCTTCATCAGGACTAACCGCTATTTTAACCGTAGGTTGATTCGGTAGGTATACCGAATTAACCTCCCAACCTGACTCGCCCGCCCAAGCTTCAAATTGCAAAGCAGCCCCGAGCTCATCAGCGTTATTCCGCACATCAAATTTATTAACTATTATCATAATATTCTCCTGTAATCCTAATTTGCTTTTTTGTTTTATTATACACCCTGATTATTAACAGATTATTAACAGATTGTTAACGATTTGTTAAGATTTTGTAAAGGATTGTTAACGCCATATTAAATTAATTTTTTAATAAATATCAGATTCTAATAAATATTATAAATTAATAAATATCGGATTCTATTAAATACAAATTAATTAATTATTATATTAAAATATAAAATATCCATAATTTTTTCCTGCGTGGGTATGCGCGCATGCGCGTTAATTCCGAGCCTCATGGGTATTAATTTGCGCGTTAATTCAGCCAATAGATTTATTATTAATTCTGATATTAATAAATATCCAAATAATATAATTAATTTAATTAAATAAAAAAGAGCTAATTTAATAGCTCTTTTTTATTTAATTATTTATTTAATTATTTTTACCAGCCCAGCTTCCACGTTGGGCTTATGCTTCTATATGGCGGTCGGTCGGGCGGGCAAGCATCTTTGCGGTCGTCAATCTCATTAAATATCAGCCATTTAACATGGTCTTTAATCTCACTGTATACGCTCTCAGTAACAGCAGCTCGGAGTAAGTCTATGATAGCTGCTGGCTCACCGCAAGTAACTTTCTTATAGCTCGTTTCATCGGGCATATCTAAGCTATAATTAAAAATATCCGAGTCGTCCAATTCATTAACCTGATATTTAACTTCCTCACGGATAAACTTATCGCCAGCTTCCTCATCGTCATAATAATACTCCAAATCATTAAGTTTCTCACTTTCAAAGTCTTTCTCTATAGCTTCATTTATTTTATTTAAAATCTTCTGATACTCATAAACTTTCTGCTCGCTCATCCTATCACCTCGTCTATTTGATTATGCGCTCATTATAGCATAATAAATTCAGAAGTCAAGCCGTTGTATAAGGTTTAATATATTTAAGTCTTTTAAATAAATTGCAAATAATAAATCATGATAAAAATAAAAAATTATATATAATTTATTCATACGTAGGCATAAGCATATACGCATTAATTTAATAGTTAAGTTAATAATAATTATATCATAGAGGGAAATTATAGAGGGAAATTATAGAGGGAAATTATAGAGGGAAATTATAGGCCAAAGTGTGAGAGTTAAACTCCTGTTTAAGAATTAAATACACTTTCTGAATTTTACCACTTTCACTTTCTTTAATATAAATTCTATAAGTTTTATTATAAATATCTTCAGAAGCTCCCAAAGAATTTAATAAATTCTTAGCGTACTCGCCCTGCTTATGCGCAACAGGAACACATAAATAACCCATATTGTTTAACTTTGCGATATTAATTCTCGATTTTTTAATCTCCATTGCGCATCTCCTCTATTTGATTATGCCTACAGTATACTACAATTCGCCTTATTTGTCAAGGGGCAAATTTAACTTTCCACTTGATATTATACAACGCCACCCCATCTCTCCCGAGTGCTCTTATACTGCTCCCAGCGAGCCGTTTCTTCAGCCCAGCGTCGCTCTATCTTCTCGTCTTGATAAGCAGCCCACCAGGCGTCATCGTCATCATCGCTTAAAACCTGCTCTTCTTCGTCATCTTGCATTAGAAGATGAATCTCGTCAAAAGTTCTATCAACCGCTGAATTTAATAAATCATCCGATTCCCAGCACTCTTCTTCAGTTAAAACTTCTTCTTCTTTTGCAAAGTCGTTATATAATTCTTCTTTAAGCATCTTATCACCTCATCTATTTGATTATGCCTACAGTATACTACAAGTTGCCTCACTTGTCAAGGGGCAAATTTAATCTTAAGTGCTGGTGTATAATGCCCGCCAGCAGGCAGTATTAATTAATATCTTATACAAACGTTAATAAAATCTATAATAGATTCTTCTGGAGTATACGCCTCAGTAGGGTTATGGCGCTCAAAGGCTTTAATAAAATCATGGTAATCCATCGGGGTATATTCAGCGCAATAAGATAGTTCAGTATACACATCATACCAATCCAACGGGTTTTTAACAATATCGTTCCAAAGGTTAAATAACTCGTGCTTAAGTTGGCTGTGCTGATTAATCGCAGTTTCATACCTGCTATATCGTACTTCTACTGCATCCTTTTTTAGTTCCTTAGTTTGTACCATTTCTGCATCTCCTTATTTGATTATGCAAGTATTTTACTACGATTCACTTTATTTGTCAAGGGTAAAATAACGCCAATTTGCCACCAATTTTAACTTGACTTTTTACGCACGTTATGATAAAATATTCTGCTGTTATACTGCACACTAAAAACAAAAAAACGCAAAAGAAGCGCCACCCGTTTTTTGCCCATTGGGTAAAATGGCTATGCGGGTTAATTCCGAGGTAAATTCATTGGGCGCGTTAATTCTATGGTAAAATGGTGATATACATTAATTCCATGGTAAATTGGTTACTTGGGTTAATTCAGAGTTAAAATATCTCTTTACTTTGGTTTTATATATAATTTCAATATATATTATAAAAATAATCCTACCTGCCGATGCGTTTTAATTATAACTAAAAGCCCGCGGGGGGGGAGATGCGATTCCCTGCGGGCTTTACTCTATAACCCCCATTAATCTAATTAAGCAAAGAGGTTTTAAGATGCCATATTATTATGCAAAGATTGGTGAAAATTTTGGAGCTTCATCTTTCTCAGATAATACCGCTTCCAATCCTTCTCGGGAATCAATGTGCATCAAGGTTATATAACCCTTTTCCCAATAGCTTTTTTCAATCTCCCCAAGAGATTCATAATCCGTGCTTCTTATTCTTATAAGACTTTCTCCTCCTGCCGTAATCTCTTTTGTAATTTTCATTTTGCGTCTCCTTTTCAATTACACTTACATTATACCACGATTTTTTATTTTGTCAAGAGGCAATTTTTTACGAAAATTATTTTTATATTGTATATGCTGTGATAAATATTAATAAAATAAAAGTTTTACTTACTCCGTTTTTTTGGGTCTTCAATAACATTTGCCGTGCTTTTAATGCATTACTATATAAATATTATATTGGCAAGCGTGTTGCTTATGGCGGGCCGGAGTGGTAGTAATATAAAAGCCGAGTTAAAGAACTCCTATACTTACCTTTGCCCCCCCAGGGGAATCATCAACGGAGGAACA
>Ga0255346_1006775_pt1 | contig 11027 bp, 9 predicted proteins | sample wastewater_treat_FD_194410 | JGI IMG/M metagenome (GOLD analysis project Ga0255346, IMG submission 194410) | Wastewater microbial communities from Lulu Island WWTP, Vancouver, Canada - plant22 | ecosystem: Engineered > WWTP > Wastewater > Unclassified | place: Canada: Vancouver, British Columbia... | reverse complement strand
ATCTGGAAAAATTGCGCACAGCCCTGCTTTACGGAGCCGATGCCGTTTATGTCGGTGTGGAAGGATTGAGCCTGCGGGCAAGTTCATCCGAAATGTCCATGAACGATTTGGCAATAGGTGTAAAGAAAGCTCATCAAAAAGGTGTGAAGGTTTATGCGGCAGCCAATACGTTTGCCCGGAATGCCGATCTGATCAGAGCGGCAAAAATAATTCCCGAACTGGCCGCAACCGGCATTGACGCATTGATTGTCAGCGAACCGGGAATGCTTCAGCTTGCCCGCCGCGCAGCGCCGCAGTTGCCGGTTCATCTGAGCACACAGGCCAACACCACCAACATCGAAGCGGTAAAATTCTGGAAAGATCAGGGCGTGCGCCGCATTATTCTGGCGCGGGAACTGAATTTAAAAGAAATCGGGGAAATTGCCGCCGCTGTTCCCGACATGGAGCTGGAAATTTTCATTCACGGCGCGATGTGCATGTCCTACTCCGGCCGCTGCTATCTCTCGGCCTTTCGCAACCGTCGCAGTGCCAACGAAGGCGACTGCTCTCAGCCCTGCCGCTGGGAGTATAAACTCTACGAATCCACAAGACCGGACGATCCTCTGATTCTGGAAGAAGACGAACGCTACAGCTATTTGCTCAGTTCCAAAGATTTATGCCTCATCGAACATCTGCCCGACGTTCTGGCCGCCGGTGTGACCAGTCTGAAAATCGAGGGCCGGATGAAATCAGCTTATTACGTGGCCGTGGTCACGCGAACATACCGGCAGGCGCTGAATGCCCTTTTGCACGAAAAAGACGAATACAAATTCAGACGGGAATGGAGTGATGAACTGGGCACCATTTCCAACCGCGGTTATACGACAGGCTTTGTTTTTGCCGAAGAAAAAATAAACGAAACGAATCCGGACATCAAATATGCTCAGACCCACGAACCGGCGGGCATCGTTTTGCAGTATGATGCCGCCCAAAAAAGAATGCTGATCGGCGTCCGCAATCGTATCGTTGCCGGAAGCCAAATCGAGTTGATCCTGCCCGATGAGACGGTTTTAATCGACACGCGTATTTTAATGGATGAAAACGGACAATCGCGGACAGAAGCCCATAACGATCAGCGGATTTATCTGCCCGTGGGAAAAAAAGCGCCGGTCGGCGCTATTCTGCGACAAAACGCAAAATAAAACAGAACCATTCGCAACTAGATCAATCCATCAATTTTGTCATACCGGCGGAGGCCGGTATCCAGTTTTCTATTTATAACTTGGTCCCCGGCCCACCGTTAGGTCGAGTCTTTTTGACTCGACCGTGATAATTTGACAGCCAAGTCAAAAAGACTTGGCTGAACCAAGAGGGAACTGCGCCGCCGTTAGGTCGAGTCTTTTCGACTCGACCTTCAAACACAACTCAAATTCTATCAATCAAACTGAAATCATCTTTTTCATAAAGCCTTGCCGAACTCCACACATAACCGCAGGCATCAGTGACAATTCCCGCGCGCACCGGATTGTCATGGATGTAGTTCAGTTTTTGAATGAAAAACTTATCGCTTTGAATTTCTTCCGCACCGTCGTCCTGTATCCAAAATTGATATTGCGTATTGGCATTGTTTTCTTTTCCGACAGTTCTCATCACGTCGAGAATCCAATGCCTGTTTTCTTCTTTTTGCATAACCTGGATTATTTTCTGAGCGGTGAATTTTTTAAAATCCCTGATGATCTGCCAGAGTTTAATGTTTTCGTCATGAGCGCTGATGATCAGATGCACATGGTTGGTCATAAAAACAAACCCGAAAAGCCGGAGCCCTTTTTCATTGCGGCAATATTGCAGGCTGTCCCAGAGAATCTGCAAATATTCCGGTTTTGTAAAAACATTTAACCATTCAACGACGGTAAATGTAACAAAGTAAGGAATACCGGGTTGTGTGGATTTGAAGTTTTTAGTCATGGAAGACTTTTAGCATAGAGGGTTACTTCAGTCGAGTCGAAAAGACTCGACTGAACAATGACACAGAAGGGTTAATTCGGTCGAGTCGAAAAGACTTGACTGAACAATAAGCAAAACGATAGACAAACCGTTGGGTCGAGTCACCGTTAGGTCGAGTCTTTTCGACTCGACCTAATAATGAGTTTTTTCCGCACCGGACACGTTATTTCCGTTTCGGCGGCTGGATTCTTACAATTCTTTCTGCGCCTTTCACCATGGTGATCGCGTTTTGCGGACAGAAATGCGCGCATACGCCGCAACCGATGCAGCGGTCTTCCTGTCTGCGGGCTTTTTTATCGTCATTCAAATACGCGGCGTAGGTATGGCATTTCTTCACGCAGGTGCCGCAGCCGATGCAGAGGTCGTCGTTCACCACTGCCATAAAACTGGTCACGTTGGCGATGGGCGCGATCATATGATCCACGCCGTTGCCGCAGCAGCACCGGCAGCAGTTGCAGATGCTGGTTTCATCCTTGGTGGTGTCGAAATTGGGATGATAGGCCTTGTGCACCAGGCCCGCTTCCTCGGCTTCTTTTAAGACTTTCAGGGCTTCTTCTTTTGTAATTAATCTTGAAAATCCCTGCTCGGACGTAAATCGTGCCGACTTGCCGAACGTAAAGCAGGTTTCCCTGGCGTCCGTTTGTTTGCAGGGTGTTCCCTTGATGTCCTCGTAATGGCGGCAGAAGCAATGACCCAGGGCGATCTCGTCAAACTTCTGAATGAGTTCTTCAACCCGTTGAGACGGCACAACCCGGTCGCGGGCCTCTTCCAGTTTTTCATTGATGACGATTTTAACCGGTTCACTCTTGGGTTTATTTTCAAAGACAGGCACCGTTCTGTCGATGGCCGGTCCGGCCATCAGCATCGGGACAATCACATCGTAATTATCCTGAACCATGTTGTTCAAATCCGCAAACATCTGCTTGAACAACCCCGCAATTTCCTTATTTCTGTCGTCAATGACCAGTTTACCCATGAAATTGTATTCGAACGTTCCGACGTTAAACAGCGGCAGCAACCGGAAAACCATGATGCCCTTGCTGTTGGGCTGATTGAAGATAACGCCCCTTTTCGCCAGGTCTTTCACTTTTTTATTGATCTCATCTTCCGACAGGCCGCTGGACTGCTTTAACTGCTCCATGGTCTGGGATTTCTTTTCCGCAAAAGCGGCAATAAAATCCAGTTCGTCTTCCTTGATAAAAAACTTTAAAAGTTTGATCAGCGTCTCATTGACGGGGAGCGGCGTGCCTCCCGCTGTGCTGATAACCTCTCCGGCTCGTTTATATTTTTCATCAATCGTCATGTTTTCTACCCTCTCTTGCTTTTATGAATTGTTGTTTCATTAATGAAAAGGAATCTATTTCAAATTTTTAAACGCTGCAACTTCTTTCTTTACCCAGCCAACCCATTTGTCTATCCCGGCTCCCGTTTTGCAGGACACCTCGATGATTTCAATTTTGGGATTCAACGCCAGAACCCGTTTGCGCATGGCTTCCAAATCAAAATCGCTCATCGACATATAATCAATTTTATTGACCAGCAGCACATCGCAAATCGAGAACATTAGGGGGTATTTCAGCGGTTTGTCGTCCCCTTCGGGCACGCTCAGAATCATCACATTTTTATGCGCGCCGGTATCGAATTCCGCCGGGCAGACCAGGTTGCCCACGTTCTCGATAATCACCAGATCCAGATCGCCCACGCTTAAAGCGTCAATGCCCTTGGTCACCATCGTGGCGTCCAGATGACAGAACCCTCCCGTCTTGAGCTGCACGGCGCGGATTCCTTTGGCGGCAACTTTTTCCGCGTCCACCATCGAATCGATATCAGCCTCAATCACGCCCAGTTTCAAGCTGTCCTTCAGACCGGCAATGGTTTGCAGAATCAGGCTGGTCTTGCCCGACCCCGGCGAGGACATCAGATTGACCAGCATGGTTTTTGTCTTTTGCAGGTTTTCCCGGACTCCCGCGGCCACCTTGATGTTGTCCGCCAGGATTTCCTCCTTGACTTCAATCAATCTTACTTCTGCCACTACTGGACCTCCATATCTTTAATATAATATTCCCGCCCCGAAAGAAGCGAAGCGCCCTCTTCCCCGCATTTCGGACAAACAAGATTTTCCAATCCCGCCATTTCGACTTCATAGGCATGGGAACAGGCATTACACTGCATCTTGATCGGCATCCGCTCGATTTTCAGTTTGGCCCCTTCCGCCAGGGTGCCCTTGCTCAAATGATCAAAATAGCGTTGAATCCATTCATCTTCCAGATCGCTGAGTTTGCCGATCTGCAGATTGATACTGACCACCCGCTGCACATTGTTTCTCTGGGCATGTTTCAGGACAACCTTCAGGATTTCATCAGTAACGGGGAGTTCGTGCATCGATCCTTTTCCTTTTCAAAAGAGAACATCTATTTGACAACCAAGCAGAACAAATTGCCTACCACTTTAATATCATTTTTTTATTACAAATGGTATCTTGAAAGTCATTCTTGCGAAGGCAGGCGAAGTGCCCCTATAGTGCCCTTTAGGGTATTCAGGGTAAATCCAATATTTTGCCACTATAAACTATGTCTGTAATTCAAATAATTTAATGTCTTTCCTTTTATTGCAACAAAATAATTGTTTACATTACAATACAAATATGTATTATAATGTAACTGACTATGAAGAATTATCGCGAGACATATATCTGGCGGGCTGAAATCGCGCAGTTGATTATCCTCAACCATTTGTATCAGCAGCGCGGCAGTCGCGATCTGATCTTTCAGGGCGGAACGGCTATCCGCTGGTGCTATGGCGGCAACCGTTTCTCGGAAGATTTGGATTTCGTAACGTCTCTGCCCATGGAAAAAGTATGGCCTGTTCTGGAGTCGGCCCTTCAAGGCATGGAGCGGGTCATGATTTCCCATTTCGGCACGGGCGCGCTTACAGCCGCGGAAAAACAATCACGCAAGGATTCGTTTAAATGCTTTTTGAATTTCCACCCCGAATCATCAAGGGAAAAGATTTCCGTGAAGTTTGAAGTTGAAGGACTTGCTCCCAAACAAAGGCCGGAAAGCAAAAACCATGTTCTTTCCGGCCTTTCGCCGGTGGCTTATTTGATTGCCGACGGCAGTTTCCGCATCCCGCGCCCCAACGCCGTCATCGTCGCCGAAACACCGGAGGAAATTCTTTCCGACAAAGTGCGTTCCCTTCTGGAAAGCCTCTACCTTAAAGGACGTGACCTGTTTGACGTCTGGTATCTGCGCACCATTCTGAACGCAACCGCGAATATCGAATTCATCGAAAGAAAATTCAGGATGTACAGGGAACCTTTTGTTGCACGTCGTTCGATGGATTTTTTTGCCGCACCTTCAAAAGAAAACAAAGCAGCAATGACAACGGCCATCTCGCAGGATTTATCGCGCTTTCTGCCGCCTGATGTTTTCGAGATTCAACGCAAAGAAAGTTTCGATGCTTATATGGGCGCCGTGCAATTACTCTTTAAGGAACTCAAGAAAAAAGGAATGCGGCTGCCATGACATCTGTAACGATTTTAAGGCAACTGCCGCAACTTTTCCGCTATGCCGATGTTGAAAAATTTACCGGCAATGCCAATGTATTTCTTACACGGGCGCTGGCGAAAGGTTTTGTTGAGCGGGTAGCACGCGGCGTTTATCTCAATGCCATGCGAGACGGCAGACCCGTCATTGAGGAGGTGGCCTGTTTTCTGCGAACGCCGTCTTACATTTCCTGCGAATGGGCGCTGAATCGTCACGGTGTCATCCTTCAGGCGCCGTTTGTCTGCACCGTCCTGACGCTGGAGACGGCGGTCGGCCAATCGCGCAATATTGAATTCGGCGGCGTGACTATTGAATTTTCCCGCATTACCTCACGCTTATTCAACGGTTTCGAAACAAGGGATGGATTTAATCTGGCGCTACCGGAAAAAGCGCTCCTCGATACCATCTATCTGCGCAAGCATATTCCGTTTTCGGATGAACTTAATCTTAAACACATCAATAAAGACAAGCTTATGCAGATGGCAGATATTTTTCCGGCTGTCGTAAAAAAGCGGCTGGAAGAATTTTTTTCAAAAGACTGAAGCGGTGGAAAAACTAGTATGGTGTCACAATGTTTTTCTTAGATTTTAGGGTGAGTAAAATAATTCGTGGGCGTCCCTTATTATGTTTAATTTCAATCACCCCATTACAATTAATTCACTCACAGTTCCTCTATACTCCTTCTTCCCAGACAAAACACTTTTTCGAGCTATAGTCAGTATTTCAAAATCATTTTTATACAAATTTTTGATCGATTTGTGATTAGCGTTCGTCAAAATTATTTTCGCACCACGTTTTTTAGCGCGCACAATAGAGTTGCTTAATCTTATTTGATCTTCCCAACTAAAAAGCTTCTCATTATATTTTATAAAACCATTATTATCGTGACGCACTGTATAGGGCGGATCAACGAAAATCAGATCATTTTTGTTTGCTTTATTAATTATATTTTCAAAGTCATCAGGAAGAAGATCTGCGTTTTGAAGTGTCTTGCTTATTGTCTCAAAATCGTCATCTTTCATAATAACATCAGTTTTAGTTCCAATTGGCACATTAAACTCACCATCTAAATTTACACGATAAAGACCATTCCAACATGTTCTGTTTAAAAATATTAATCGTGCTGCCTTGTCGTATATGTTTTCTGGCTTATCCTGTCTAATTTTATAATAGTAAGCCTTATTAAAAAGTTTTTGATGTTTCTGTAACCCATGAAGAACTTTTTGCCAGTCTTCTTTTATTGCTTGATAGGTAACAATTAACTCCTTATTAATATCAGATAAAATTGCTTTTTGCGGCTGCAACTTAAAAAAAACTGCACCACTCCCCAAAAATGGTTCAATATAGGTATTAAATGTATTAGGAAATATTTTTGAATGTTGAGATATAAGCCATCTTTTTCCACCAGCCCATTTCAAGAATGGCAGGCTTTTATTTTCATGAATATCTTTTATCATAATGCTACTAACTGTTTTATATTTTATTGCAAAATTGAAAGCACAGACATAAAAGTGTTTAAATATTTTAAATAGAGTCTTCCGTTTGCAAAAATAATTTGCCTATACCTATTTATATCGTTACGCTAAAGATGATTCGCTTATTCCAAGTGCCATATCACGGCGTTCATAAAATTCGTATTTAAGGTGTTTCATCAATTCATAATCTTCTTCCTCATATGTACGAACACTGGATGAATGTGCTGGTATTCGTCGTAGCTCATTAAATTTAGCAAGCCATCCAACGTAATGTGCTTTGCCCTTTTGCTCGCCCTTTAACGGAATACTCATTACATTCTCAAATAAAGGCCAGTTATTTTTTTGTGTAATAATTTCTTTAAGCCCGATAATATCAACATAAGCTTCTATTGGATGCTTAGAACCATCATCAAGCATTCTTTTGTATGCCTCTTGTTTAATTTTTGGACTTTCCACTCCCTGCTCCCAGAAAGCCTTCTCTCTAGACCGTCCTTCTGAAATTCCATAATTATCTTTCAGAACTTTGAATACATAGTCAGTGATGTCCTTTGAGAGTTGTATTACGTCTTGATCCGTTTGTTTCACTCGTTCATCGGATCGCTTTGCCAATCGCATCCTAAAATCTTCTGAGCCAAAATCGGGAAATACCTTTAGTACCAGCTCTGATAGCCTGTCTGCATATTCTCTAACCCCGCCCTCACCAAATTTCCGTGAGAACTTATCATAAATATCGGCATCATCAGATTCACGCACAAAATCAAATACAGGTTTGCAAATTCTACAAAGTTGCTTAGCTAATGAGTCTTCATCAAGTAATTGAGCTTCGACATTTTCTCTTGCGTTCAGATACTTGATGACGTCCGCAATAAGAAGCAGGTGTGCCCTTATTCCAGGATTTGTAGAAATATAAGCAGATCGTGCGGCTTCCCATCGCGATTGATTTGCATCTCGAAGCAAACTAAAGTATCTATTTAAAACACGTCGCGCACGGTCGTTTGTATCATCATCTGTAGCTCCTGAAAGTGGCCCAGGTGATAGCAGACCTTTATGAATGTTTTTTCCAATCAAACCCGAACGGTTCAACCCATTTACAACTTCTGGCATCGTGAGGCTTTGATTTTCTTTTGCTACCACACCCTGTGTAGTGAAACGTTGAAATAAAGGACTCGTGGGATCTGAGTTAAGAGTTTTGACTAACCGTGAACATAATGCAGAGATGCGTTCTTTAGGGTCTTCAGCGCCCCATTTGAGATCAGCCTGCAAAGAAACAATAACACTTCTTGGCACGCTTTTTTGTTTGTGATTTATGGTAACGAATAAATCAGCTTCGTCTTTCGTATCCATTTCCTCAAAAGCAATGACAGCGATATTTTGGTTCCAGTATTCATCATCCAAATTAGAATAACCATAAAGACGATGCTGGCCGTCGATAATCCAAGCAGATTTGTATTTACTCGGCAAATAAAGCCACCCAAATTTGATGTGCGGATCAACGTTCTCTTTATTTGACACCAAATCAAACCGAACTTTATCTGTAAAATTGATCAACAAATTTGTTGGGAAAAATCCACCTCTTCGAATGAATGTCCCTATTTCTTTTATTCGACCAGGCGCAATCATTCGCTGATAAGCTGGACGGCCATCAGGATGATTCAGTGCCAAATGATTCACAAATGCAATTTTTAGCAGATGTCGCGGTGTTGTAACAAAGCTATAAAACTTGTGTTTCCCAAGTGAACCGCGTGTTGCAGGAACTTTCATATTTTTCAATCCTGGGATGTCTTGACCGTGTAAAAATTCAGCGAGAAACTGGAAGCGCCCTGCAGGTCCCATATGTCTAATAAATGAATCAAAGTATTGCATCTCGTTTTCTGTAATGACTCTTACATTTATAGCTGCTGCTCGTTCTAAGTCAGGTTCAGACCATATAATGTTGTTTGTTATGTACATCCAAATGATTTTAGGTTTGAATTGTCCGCCATAATGATTGCGAATACTTGTCGCAAAAGGATTTTGAAGTGATTCTGTTTCATGAAGATCTTTTTGAAGCGTTCTTCTGCCGCGAGTTTCTCTTGATTTGCATTCAGCAATGATAACCGTTTCATCGTCTTTGGCAAATACATCAATTTGCTTTTCCGATAACGTACCATCTTGTCGTGCATACCGAATCTTAAATTTTTTCCCACCGATTTCTTGGTAGCCCATTCGATAAAAAAGACACCACGCTTGATCTTCAAGCAAAGTATCGTGATTTTTTTGTTTCTTCATCCGCACTTTCCTACTGCTTTCTTTTTGAACAGTCCATCCGTCAGATTCGTATTTTGGAACATCAGCAGGATTAATACCTTCTGTAATGAACGTTTCCTTACGAACAACAAATTCTCGTTGTTTTGCAGGTTTTGTTATTAACAATGGTGCTAGCATGGGTTCTGGTGGCTTATATTGAGTTGTCATATGATTTCCCAAATGATTAGAACATTAAATGTAAGGCTTGAAATACGAGATTTCACCCTCCGTTTTGTATTGCAATTTTATTTTACTGAAATATGCAGAATCAAAGGTGCCATCCGACACTCGCCGCATAAATGGGACAAAATTTAAATAATCCTATATTAATCACAATGCAAGAAAAATATTTAACAAGTTCAACGTACTATGTTCAATGTTAATCGCTCATCTTTCTTGTATTGTCTTGACAAAACAGGGCTTGATTTATATTGTAGTTCAAATTAATTTATTGAAAGGTTATGTTATGCCATTTGTCAGACCGGGAATACTCAGACCGCCCAGTGAACATGCCAGTTATTATCTCCCCCTGACATCGGGGTGCTCCAATAATTCCTGCACGTTTTGCGGGTACTGTTTCACCACGCTCGGCCTCCGCGATCTGGAGGAGGTCAAGCAGGAAATCGACGCGATGTCCCTGTATGTGAACCGCGGGATGTGGGTGCAGGGGCAGCCCGAGATTGTTTACGCGATCCTGCAGGACTGGGACGGCAGGCGCGTTTTTCTTCAGGATGGAGACGCCCTAGTCTATCCGTATCCGAAATTGCTCGAAGCTTTGCAGTATCTGAATAAAAAGTTTCCCAACCTTGAGCGCATTGCCAGCTACGCCACGCCGCAGGATATTCTCAGGCGTTCGGTTGCGGAATTAAAGACGCTCAAGGAGCAGAAGCTCGGCATTTTGTACATGGGCGTGGAAAGCGGCGATGATGAGGTTCTTAAGCGGATTAAGAAAAATGCCACGCACGATGAAATGGTGGAGGCGGGTAAAAAGGTGAAGGAGGCCGGCATTCTCCTTTCGGTGACGGTTATCCTGGGGCTGGGCGGCATCAAGGGCAGCGCACGACACGTATCAGAGACGGCCAGAATTTTAACGGAAATCGATCCGGACTACGCGGGCGCTCTGACACTGACACTGATCCCGGAGACGCCGATTTACAAGGAACTGGAGCGCGGCGAGTTTGAGCTGGTCACACCGTTTGATTCGTTGCAGGAATTGAAAGGAATGGTGGAGCAGTCAACCTTTACCAATTGCTTTTTCAGTTCGATGCACGCTTCCAATTATTTTTCGATTCGGGGTTCCATGCCCAAGGACAAGGCCAAGGTGCTTAAACAGCTAAATACCATACTGTCGAGCAAGGACCCCCGCCTGCTGCGACCGGAGTATATGAGAGGATTGTAAGATTTAAGTTTGTCAAGCCGGGACGTTGCCCCGCGCAATCGAAACCATCACCACCGCGATAATAGCCAGGACAAATTTGTCGATTTTTACCTTCATCCGTTGTTGTTGGATTTGCCGGCAAAGATAGCACGAATTTTAGCTAAGAGCTGCGGACTGTGAGTTGAGCGGAGGGAAATCACGCTTTGCGGGACTATGAGCTGTAAGTAGAGGGATGAACTGGTATAGTCATAGTGGACACCTCGAAAAGAGTGATATAGAGAATAAACTAATTGAGGTGAGAGATGACAACAGAAAGAAAGAGCTATTCAAAGCAATTTAAAATTGACGCAGTGAAACTAG
>Ga0255346_1006773_pt1 | contig 11030 bp, 14 predicted proteins | sample wastewater_treat_FD_194410 | JGI IMG/M metagenome (GOLD analysis project Ga0255346, IMG submission 194410) | Wastewater microbial communities from Lulu Island WWTP, Vancouver, Canada - plant22 | ecosystem: Engineered > WWTP > Wastewater > Unclassified | place: Canada: Vancouver, British Columbia... | reverse complement strand
AGTCTAGACATATCTTTAACAATAATAGTCGCAACTTCATCACGATTCACAAATTCCATTAATCTTTGCCAGTCTGGTCTATTGAAAGTAGTACCAGAATAGCCATCATCAACGAACGTTACTGTGTTCTTAAATCCATTATCATCAGCATATTTTTGTAAGATGTTTTTTTGATTAATGATAGAGTTTGAATCACCTTGTAAATCATCATCACGTGAAAGACGGCAGTATAATGCTGTAATCTTTTGTGCTGATGTATTTAATTCTTGTAGCATTAGTCTGCCTCCTTTCCGTTAATGACTTTAATTTCATCAATTACACCATCTTCAAATAATTTAATGGCATACTTGATTGCTTCATCCTCACTCCAACCAAGTGAGTGGATATAATAATTGACTAAATAATCAATTCCTTTTCTTGAGGTATTGGTATCGTCAACCAGTTTGTAAAGCTTTGCTTTAAGTTCATTTGTGCTCATATAATAACCTCCTTTGGTTGTGTATATACATCACTCTAAAAGGGATTATTATCAAGTAATACGAGCACTTATTTTTTATTATTTAAAGGCATTTGAATGATAGGTATTTCAATAGATCTACGAATCATTTTTTCTACCTTTTTCTTTATGTAATCTTCATCTTTTTTATCGGTGGCAGGACTATTAATAACATAGACAGTGTCACCGATTTTTCTGTTATATGTAATTCTATCCATGTTACCTCCAAAGAGAATAGAGGCTAACCCAGAAGCCTAAATTAGCCTCTAAAATCGCTTAGTCTTCGCTTTCTTCTGATGAGTCGAGAAGTAATACCCTGACTGCATCTGCTTGCGTTAATTTGAAATCTAAGCGTTCTTTGACCGCATAGCCAATTTCAAACTTGTTTGCGAATAACTCATTAAGAACCTTAAGCTTCATTTTGCCTCTTAAGATAACTGAAAGATAAGAGAAATCGCCAAAGAGAATAGGCTTAGTTTCATCATTCATATAACTAGAAACATAGACAGGCTTTCCTAAGATTGTGTCGTTGTTTTGATTCCAAATATAATTACCATCACCATCTTTGAGTTTTCTAAGTTCAATAGCAATTTCATCAGATACGATGAAGCATGCGTTATCTCGATATTCTTTACTTAGCGAGAAATAGAAATCAATGATGGCATCATAACTTAGATCATTGGCTACAAAACAGGATAAGTCTTGATTAAGTAAGCCAAGTGGCTCTTTATTGCCACTACCATTGAGCATGAGTCTTTCCTCAGCCTTACCAAAACGTTTAGCAAGTTCACCATCTAGATAGTCGATTAAGTTAAAAGAATAATCAGAGATGAAATCTTGTTTGACTTTGACAATGGTTCCTAATTTATATGAAGAGAATCCCTTTTCCTCAAATTCATGTTCCGATACTGGGAAGTGTGCGTTTTCTTCCATGATTCCAGCAATATCATCAGATACAGGGACTAAAATTTTTCCATCAGTCTTAGAGACATTAAGGAATGTAGCTAGTTTTCTAAAGATATTGTATTTTTGGAAACTTTCCTCACCAACGTTATAGTTGATGAATCCAGCTTCATCGATATCAGTTCCAAGAGTTTCATTTATTTCAGTTGTATCATTGGTTGCTCTTAAGAACTTCTCTAATGCGTCTAGATATTTAAATGACATGTTTAATACCTCCAAATTTGTAGTTTAAGTAATGTTCCAACTCTTCCTTATTAAGTTCTGCAATACCATCTTCGGTTTTAACAAGATAATAAGGTTCATGAAATTGGTGTTCATATTCATAGACTTCAACAGCCTTATGATTATCGTTTGTATAGGAACGAACTCTTTTATAAGTTGCTCCTTCATAGTTGATTTTCTTAGGTGAAATCGGACCCTTTTTAACAATTAACATACGTTTTATTCCTCCTATTTTATATTGATTTTTTGTATGTTTGATTTATAGGGCATATACCCCGTTTGAATTCGCGTTTTTACGCGTGAATGCCCACCCCCGGTGTCCGTTTTGAAACTACCAGAGATTTGATGGCCCCCTGGGTCTATAATTTGAGTCGGACTTCTAATTGAGTTCATAATTACCTCCAAAAAAGATGAATTATGTCCTTTTTGTCCGTATTGTCCTCATAGGTGTAAACAAGAATAGATAGTTTAAAAATAAATAAATAATAAGTAATAACGTATCTATAGGGACAAAAGGACAAAACGGACAATATTACTCAGTGTTATAGATTGCTGGATTAACTAGATAGATTGTTCCTTTTGGCCTTCCGACTCCTTTAGCCACGAACTCTTTTTCTTTAAGATATCCATAATCACAAAGTAGATCTAAAACTGGTGGTAAATCATCTTTCTTGAATTGTCTGCACATCCTTTGAATATCTCTTGGTGTTATTTCAGTAAGATGTGGTTCTTGACGGATGATAGCATTAAGGATTGTCTTAGCGTTTTTCTTTATTGAATCATTACCTAATGCGTTAAAAGCATATAGAGCATGTTCTAAGAAGTACTCACCAAGCTTTATGGCATCAAGCATGACATCCTTTTGAACGATATAGTTTCCATCTTTATCGGGTGTTCCATCATTCAAGAATGGGTCATACTTTATTTCTCTTGCCCTAGTTAGTAGTCCTGATATTCTAAGAATGTTACCGACAAGCTTTCCTGCCCATGCACCGATATTCTTAAGCTCGGTTTTAAGTCTTACTTCAAATGCATCGTGAAAGCTCTCAAGTTCCTTATAGGCGTCATCAGATAATTCTATGGTGTCTATAAACTTGGCATCTTCATTAAGAATAGAATTAACTAAACGATAGAATTCCTGTTTAATGTCATCGTTGATTTCAATGGTTGATAGTTTTCTTGTACCCACCTTAGATTCTGGAATTGAATATAGAAATCTTGCATTTAAACCACGTCCACTAAATACTGGGTTGTTCATGATGTTCTCTAACACCTTTGGTTGGACCATCAATAGAATTGTTAGCTTTGGCTTTTTAAGTGAGATAGATTCACGACCGATTCTATCGACTCTAACGAAGTCACCTGAATAAGCTTTTAGAAGAATATCTATATTTACAATCTTTGAATAAGCACCAGAGATGATATCGAAGATACCGCCTTCACTAGAGAATATGGATAATGATTCATCTTGTTCCTTTAGCTTATTAGCTAAGACTTCAGGAGTAACATCATCTACAGTAAGGATTAGTCTATGAAGTCTATTAAAACCATTGATTTCGGTAATAACAGCATCTAAATCAGAAGATTGTGCTTTGCCTTTTTCAACATCTTTTACAAGCTTATTTCGCTTAGCAATAAGGGATTGATATTCAATTTCGCTTTTCTCTCGTTCTAAAGCATGTGCTTCATTGTAGTTTGTTTCAAATGCGTGAATGACTTTAATCATCTGGTTAATGACAGCAGACTTTCGTTCGCTTGGCTCAGCTACAACCATCACATACAAGTTAAGAGGCTCTATCCAGTCATGCTTTCCTGCAATTTGATATTTTCTTTGCATCGACAATGCAAGTAAGGCTAATGCAATAACGCCTGCCATATCGATAGGTGTCTGTGTTGCTTCACTTACTGCAAGACAATAATTCTTGATGGCATCAGGTAAAACTTCTAGAGGAAACTTCACAAGCGGTCGTTCATCAAGCGGAATGATCTCATCACATTTTTCAACTCCATAGTCTTCAGGTTTGACGTAATCAGGACTTTTTTCTATCTTGTCCTTATAGTATTTAAGGGCGCTAGACCATATTTGTTTAAGTTCACTATCCTCAAGTGGTGGAGAGCACCTTTCATTTAACTTTAGAAATTCACTATAAGATTCATCAGTGTTTCCATACCTTTTTAATATCTTCACAGCTGATTTATGTAGAGTAGCATTTCTTGTACCTTCTACAATCGGCTTATCTTGAAGCAAGAATTCTTCCGACTTTTTATCTTTGATAAATTCATCAATGGTAAGCTCGCCATCTACATATTCAACTTGAGGGTTTTCAGTGCCAAAGAAAAACCTAGCTGAATCAAGTGCGTTATTATCAATATAGGGAAAACAATCATAGATTTCCTGTTTTAGCATTGAATAAGCTTTCTCATCAGTAATCTCATTGCAAAAGAAGATAATATGAAATTTAGGTCGTGGGCTTTTGCCGTTCTTAGGTTTCATATTGTTTCTTGAATAATGCACATAGAACCTTACATCTGGGAACGCCTCTTTAATTTTATTTATATCTATAAAGTCAGCTTCGTTATCCGAATGATCATTATCTAAATCGACTATGATGCAGTTAGAACTTATAAAGTTTTTAATGCTCCTAGTATTGTCTTTATATGAGACAGGTACATAATCAACTGATAGAGCCTTTCTAAGCGTTTCAATATTGGTAATTGTTATCTTGCGATTATATTTAGTGTTAGATGCAAGACCTCTAACATTTGATGCGTAAAGCGTAATTTCATTCATTTTTATACCTCCTAAAATTTTGTTTTTTCTTGCTTCATAGTGATAGAGAACATTTTGTAGATTTTGTCCCAAACTTTTTTATTTTTCCTTTCAATAGATAAGGGACAAGTTTTAGCCTTTTGATAGCCTTTTTGAATAAAAAAGTTAAAAAATTTTTTCATACTTTCTTTCCTCCTAAGTCTTAGTCGGCACAAATTAAGCAAAAGTTCGGGTTTTTAAAATATTTTTCTATTTCCCACTATATGGAGATTTTAAAGTTGTTTTGAGGTCCCTATTTTTTAATTTCCTCACTATATGGAGAAATATGAGCAACTTTGGTCGGGGTCATTTCTATATCTTCAATAGATAAAGGACAAAGTTTTTAAAATATGCATTTTTTCTATTCCCACTGTATGGAGAAAATAAGACTATTTTGACGGGGGTATAAAATAAAAAAGCTCACCAGAATTTAATCCAGTGAGCATTTAAGATTTATTTGCCTGCAATTTTGTATTTATTTTATTAATTGATTCAACGATATTTCTAAGTCTAATTTGCCAATAAAAATTCCTAATACTAATGTGTTTTCTAATGAAGCTACGTTCTTTAATTTCTTTGCTTCTACATTATAGATAGCTAATCCACCTATATTATTATAAATAACTGCTTCATATACTTCGCCATCATCTTCAATAAGTACATTTTTATTAAATTGAACATCATTGCTTTTAAAATAGCAGTTAATAGTATGTTCATCCTTATTTAATAATATAATGTTATCTACGATAGTATCGGTATAGCCTTTAATTTTCTTTTCTGATAATTGTGATAAAATTGTTGTCTTTGTCATTTTTCTTTCCTCCTAAATTTTTGTAATTTCCTATGCAGGCAGTTTTATTGTATGCCTAATTAAAAATAAAAATAATTTGCTTAAGATAATAATCGTAAAACAATATTTAAAATATTAGGTGAGGCTCAAAGATTAAAGATGAAAAATGGAAAAACACTAGAATTGATCTAACTGACTTATTTGAAGTTTCATTTAGCACTCAAAAGCATAAAAAAACTTCGAGATATCGAAGAAAATACTTGCGTTCTAAAAGAGAAAATGATATAATATTGTCATAATAGGAGGACATTATGGCATTATCATATAATAAACTATGGAAACTTCTTATTGATAAGGGGTTAAAGAAAAGTGATTTAAATAAATTAACTGGAATTAGCGATTCAACTATGGCTAAATTAACAAAAGGTGAAAACGTTAATACAGAAATACTGGAAAGAATATGCAAAGCTTTAGACTGCCAAATAGCTGATATAGTTGAGTTTGTTTCGGAGGGGAAATAATATGGTTAAACAATCAATGAATACACATTTAACTAGAGAAGAAATTATAAAAAGTGGAAGTGTATACACGGGTCCAGAATTAGTGGATTTAGTTTTCAGTCAAATAAACACCTACATTAATGAAAACACGGTAATAGGTGATTTTGGTTCAGGATATGGAGCTTTTATAGAAAAATTTAAAAACTATGGCAAGAGGTGTTTTGGTACTGAATTTGATGATCTTTCTTTTGAGTTACTTAAAAATGAATATCCTAATATAGATATTTATCATGAAAACTCATTATTAAATGTTAATAGAGAAAAATATGATTTGTTGGAAAGTGATGAATTGATAGTCGTTGGAAATCCGCCTTATAATGATACAACTAGTATTTTTAAAAAAGGTGAAAAAGGTGAATTAATTTGTGATTCGGATATTGTTTCGAGGGATTTTGGAATTTCTTTTTTAAAAGCGTATAATAAATTAAATGCAAAATATGTTTGTATTTTACATCCACTAGCTTATTTGATTAAAAAGCAAAACTTTAATTCATTGGGAGATTTTAAAAACAATTATAAATTAATTTCTGCAACAGTTTTTTCAAGCAAAGAGTTTGAAAGTATTAAAAAATCTAATTCTGATTTTCCGGTTGTTTCAGCATTATATAAAAGAGATAAATGTGGAATGGATTATGAATATATACAAAATTTCAGTTTTGATATTTTTAAGGGAACAGGCAAATTTATTTTAAATAATATTTTAACTATTGATGGCTATGTTGGGAAATATCCAACAAATCATAAAATAAAGTCAACAAAATATGATTTTAATCTTTTTGGAGAAGAACAAAAAAATGTTGATTTAAGTCCTCGACTTCAATTCTATACCTTAAGAGATATGAATGCATTATTAAGAAATGCCGGCTTTGTTGAAGGTATTATTCCTAACGGCATTGATGTCTCACTTGAAAATCTTTATCAGTATTCGTGGTTATATTTCCTTAAGTGCAATTTCAATCCAAAAGAATTTAGATTTTTATATGGGAATTTATCTCCACTTTATACAAACAAAATAAAAGAAGATTCTTTTAAAGCAAATGTTGTTTGGTATGCATATAATAATTGTGAATTAATAAAAAAGTTCATTGATGAAACAAAAATAAAAGCATTATATGGCCCTAAGATAGAACAATATAATGCATTATTTGAAGAATTAAATAATATATATGATTTATTTAAATAGTCTGTAAAATTGAAACAATATCGTTTTTGTAATTGATAGATAATGAAGCAAAAATATAAATGAGGTCAATCATAATGTTTTTGTTAGAGTTATCTATCTTTAAATTCCCTTTTTGTCCGCTTTTTCCATTATGGTTTATTATTGACGAGCCATTTGTGAATGAGCTTAGTGGAATATTTAAGAATACCATAGGTTGAATGCCACATGCTATTTGCTGTTTTTCATATAAAACATTTATTTCAACATTGTTTGTTGCTAAATAATAACTTGGCAAAACAATGTTTTTTTGTTGAAGTTGAATGTTATTAATATTATAAATATTTGCGTTTTGCATGAATATATTTCCGTTTAAAAAAACATTAAGGCTATTTATATTTGTTATATGATTATTTATTTCTTGTTGCGTTAATAGACCGATATTTTTCATTTCTTTTAAAATATCTGATAATTCAAAAGAATAGAAATTTGTTAAAATTGCAATCTTTGAATGAGATCTATTTGAGTCATCAGTATAATAGCCAATCTGCCATTCAATATAAGCGTTATTTGGTATTATAGTATTCTTATCACATGCCTTTATCTGTTGACCAAAACCATTATTAGGTATTTTGCATCTAAATTTTGAAATATTTCCAATAGGGATTTCTATATCTAAACTAACATTAGAGACATTGGGATTGATGTTTATATCTGCCTTAGCCATAATAAACACCTTTACTAAAACGCATTTTCAATAATAACATTGATAATTTCTAAGACATCGTGATTATGCGCTGAAGAACACATGCCAAAACATATAAGCAAATCAAAAATTGTTGATTTTAATGATTCATCAAATGTTAATATTCCATTTGGAGTTTCTGCAGATGTATGATTAATTATTTTATCTTTGTTATCAAAAGCATTGACTGGAACTATCAAGTATAACATAGGTTGAACTCCAGTTGCATATTGTTGCTTTTGAATCATAATTTCTATCAAAAGTTTTGAATCTTCCGGTTGAGTAATAAAGGTAGGTAGTTTTGTTGAAGAAGATAGGAATTTAATATTATTCAATAATACTGAATCTTCTTTCTTAACTTCAATAGAATATTTATCTTGTAAAAAAGTTTTTATAGAAGCAATTCTTTCGTAAACATCAACAATTTCATTTTTAGAAATTATATTATTTTTACACATGAAGTAAGTTATCTCTGATAGTTCATAAGGGTGCTTACTTTTTTTATTAGCTCCAGTAAAAATAAATTCATCAGAGTTTAGTTTTGTTTCTTTCTCGTCTTTCCCAATAATTGTATCATATCCTATTTGCCACTCAAGATATGAATTGCTTGAAATGATTGTTGATTTTGGAGCAAAACCATTACCAAAATCTTGAATATCGTTTCTTGTTTTGCATCTGAATTTTCCTTGACTTGTTAAAGGCAAGTTAACAACTATTTTATTATTTTTTATTTCGTAAGTCATTTCAGGTATTTTTGCCATTTTATATTTCCTCCCATTTTAAAATGTTAATTAAAAAATCTTTTGTTCGTTTATAATCAAATCTTTCCATTTTTGAAACAATCTCAATCATACAATTATGCATCGGCATTAGGTCAAAGTATTTCCCGCTATTAATGAAAAATGGGCTATTTCTATAAGCTTTTAATTTATCCTCAGTGCCATAAATAATTCCCGTTTGAGCATTAATCATCATAGTAATTTTCAGTTTACTAATATCCAAATAAATGTTTTTTTCATCTTGTCTATTTGAAATGCCATAATCTAAAGGAGTTCCTCCATGAGTTCCAAGAGTCATTTGTCCTAAAACCAATCCTTCGATATCTCTCCTTTGCTTATATGAACTAGAAGCCTTATATCCAAGTTTGTTAACTTGCTCTTGAAAAGGCTGTTTTTCTAATCCGGATGAAAAATTACTTATTCCATTTAACGTTTCAACGTCGTGAATTAAAATCATTATATCTTTACATTCTTCAAAGGAAAGATTTAATAATCCATTTGATATTCTTGAATCATGCAAATCAATTATTAAAGAAATATATCTTGAAGAATATTTTCCACTTCTAGTAAATTTCCAAAAAAACATACATGTTATCCTTTCCATCTATAAATTTTCTCAAAATGTTGTTTATGTACTAATAAGACCTAATAATTATATCATTTTTTTCTCAAAATTACTATTTCATGGCTATTTATTTATCCTGAAAATTATTTTTTTCTCAAATTATAATAGAAAGTTAATTAATTAAATTAATTCAAATAACAAAAAAACTACCTAGAAATTAATCTAGATAGTCATTTTGTAAAAATCGTTCTTACGAAGTGTGTTCATTAACTGCTCATTTTTTTTGTTTTGTTTTTTTTGAGATAGATCTTCCATTGGTTAAAGCAATGTAGCTTTTAGTTAATAATTAAAAGAAACGTTAGGCTAACTAAAAGCGTGTGTCCAAGTTATTGAAAGGGGAAAATAACTTGAACGATTAAAAGTCAAATCTAACCTTATTAAAAGGAGGTGAGAATAAAACACTATTAAGACTTTCATCTACTATCATTATACATAGATTTTTTTGTTTTGTCAAGAAAACGTTTGCTTTTTATCAAATCAAGCAATTTATTCATTACTTAGAAATATAAAATAATAATCATAATTGTATAGCAAATCAAAGATACAATCCCAATACCTAAATAAAACTTAGATTGATATGGTTTCTTTTCTTTCCAAACATAATATAAAATAAAACCTAAAAAAGGTATTATCAATGATGCGAATACAACAAATTCATTTATTCCTTTAACATTTTCAGCTGCCTCATTTGGATTACCAGGATTTGTTCTAATAATCAATGGTTCATTGCAATGAGGACAATTAGCTGTTTTTTCATCTACTTCTATTTGACATTTTGGACAATACTTCATAATCCACCTCTTTTTTATATTATAACATATTTTTTTAAAAAAAGAGCAAATGCTCTTATTTTTAAAGTAATTCTATAATTAGCATTACTACAAAACCAACAAAGAAACTAACTACACCAACATGAGAGTGATTTTCCTTATCAACACTACTAGGCATTAACTCTTCAATAATAATATAAATCATTGCTCCCGCCGCAAAAGCTAAAAGCCAAGGCATAATGCTTGTAAATAGAGTTGCTAGTAAAATTCCCAAAACTGCAAATATTGGTTCAACTAATCCAGAAAACATTCCAAACAAAAATGATTTTGTTTTAGAATATCCTGCTTGTCTGTAAGAGACGCTTACTGCTGCTCCTTCAGGAAAATTTTGTAAAGCAATACCTACCGATAACATTGCAGCTGATGTAATCAAAGTATAATTTCCACTTGCAAGTCCAACACCAAAAGCTAAACCAACAGATAAACCTTCAGGAATATTATGTAGCGATATTCCCAAGAAAAGCATAGTTGATTGTTTAAGGTTAGATTTCGGCCCTTCTTTTTCTAAATCAGGATGTAAGTGCGGAACTAGACAATCAATTAACATCAAAAATCCCATTCCTAATATCAAACCGAAAATAACTGGATAATAAGGAAACTTAACATCTCCATGTTTTTCTAATGATAAATCTAGTGCTGGCAAGATTAGTGAAAATACAGCTGCACTCATCATAACACCAGAAGCAAAACCCATAATTCCTTTAAATACTTTATCAGGAAGTTTACCTTTAATTAAATAAACAAGTGCAGAGCCAGCTGTAGTTGCAATAAAAATTAAAGCAATTCCTAAGACAGTACTTAACTTAACATCAAAACCAAACATTATGCTCCAAACTTTTCTTTATAAGCTACTATAGCTTCTTCAATAATCTTAACAGCTTTTTCTTTCCCATGTGAAGTAATAGCTGCAGTAGGCTTTTTTTCCAAACTTTTATAAACACTAAAGAAATGCATTATTTCACTTTCAATATGAGGTGATAATTCGGAAATATCTTTATAGTTATTCCACGTTGGATCTTCAAATGGAATAGCAATTATCTTATCATCAATTT
>Ga0255346_1006771_pt1 | contig 11031 bp, 11 predicted proteins | sample wastewater_treat_FD_194410 | JGI IMG/M metagenome (GOLD analysis project Ga0255346, IMG submission 194410) | Wastewater microbial communities from Lulu Island WWTP, Vancouver, Canada - plant22 | ecosystem: Engineered > WWTP > Wastewater > Unclassified | place: Canada: Vancouver, British Columbia... | reverse complement strand
CGGTGAGGGGGGTGAAGGGGTGAAGGGGTGAAGGGGTGAGGGGGCTGCGGGCTCGGGGTCATGGCGGTTTGGGAAAAGCTTGAAGAGATTGGGTATGATGGAACGAGGAAACGTTTTTGCCCGGATTCCGGCTGATCTTGCGGACGAGCGGTTTGACGAGATTGTCACGGCGGGAGCGGTGAAGGTCGAACGCATCGTTTCGGAAGGGCATTCCTCACCGGCCGGGTTCTGGTACGAGCAGGAGCGAAGCGAGTGGGTGCTGGTGCTGCGAGGAAGTGCCGGGGTACGGTTTGACGATGCCGCTGAAGTGGTCGTGCTGAAGCCCGGCGACTGGCTCAATATCCCGGCCCACAGGAAGCATCGGGTGGAATGGACCGACCCGGCAGAGAAAACCATCTGGCTGGCGGTCCACTATGATAATGCGCCTCACTCACCTTACGTGCCTGGCGCCTAACGGACTCTCATTTCCTGTGGTTTTCACCGCGAAACTCACGGAGCTCGCAAAGTGTTTTCTTCGTGTGACTTCGTGGATGAAAAAGCGGTCGAAGGGCATTCGGGTTATTTCTGAACGGCCTCCAAGGGGTGAAGCTTGCGGACGCGCTCGACGTTCAGGCTGACGGTCCCGAACTCACTTTCCACCCGCCCGTACAGCAGATAAGCCCGTTCCATATCCAATTCCTGGCAGAACCGTCGGAAGGCTCTTGGGAAAAAGACGGTTTCATAGATAGCCGTCTGATCTTCGAAGGAGAAGAATTCCATCGGTTCCCGTTCCCGGGTCATCACTTCCTTGCGGGTGATCGGCCAGCCGGCCACCCATACCCGTTTTCCCACAACCTGGGCCAGTCTCGATGCCGGTACGGGGCGCTGGAGAAGGTTTTGCATGGCGGGTTCCCACATGGCCAGCGGGTGTACGGAAAGGACCAAGCCGAGGGTCTCGAGTTCCTGCTGCCATTGGCGGGTGCGGGTCAGATCCGGCAGGGGAGGCACCGAAAAGGTCGGGTGGGAGCGGGAGCCCAAGCCCATGCCGATCTGTTGCCCGTTGCTCCGCGAGGCGGCCTTCCGGTTGAGCCAGGCTTCCACAAACCACAGCAACCGGGGGCGATTGAGCCGTGCCGGCGGCTGCGGGTTGTTAGCTCCTGGAGCTTGTCCATAAAGAAAACAGGAACCGGAGTCCCCCTTTGAAAAGGGGGATACCGGGGGATTTGCATGGCGGCAAGACTTGGAATCCCCCCTGTCCCCCTTTAGGAAAGGGGGAAACGCTGAGTGTGGATGAGTGCTTAGTTTTCGGTTCACGACAAGAAGGTCCTGCCTCTCGGCCGCCAAGTCCTGGAGCTCAGGGTTGGGGGTTTCAGCCAGGGAATCCAGGGCGCCGCTCTTGACCAGGACCGCGGCGTCGGCCGGGGTGAGTGCCGCCCGCTGCAGGAAATCCTCGAGGCCTTTGAACGGCCCATGGCGGTCTCGCTCCTCGATGATGCCCTGCAGGACATCCCTGCGGAGGTGCTGGAGCTGCTGCAGTCCCATGCGGATGGTCGTTCCCGAGCCCCGATAGGACCAGTCACTTGCGTTGACGTCCGGCCCCAACACGGTGAGGCCCATCCGCCGAGCTTCCGAGATATAGGCAAGGGGGCTGTAGTAGCCGCCGCCGTTGCTGATCACGGCTGCCATGAATTCAGCCGGGTAGTGGGCTTTGAGATAGGCCGATTTGAAGCTGACGAGGGCGTACGAGGCCGAGTGCGGCTTGCAGAAGGAATAGCCCGCAAACGAGAGGAACATCTCCCAGACCGCCGTCACCACGTCATCGGCGATGCCCCGCCGCCGACATCCGTCAAGGAAGCGCTGGTGATAGTCGGCAAGCTGTTCGGGACTTTTCTTGCTGATCACTTTGCGCAGACCGTCGGCATCCCCCCAGCTGAATCCCGCCAGCGCCATGGCTACCCGGACCACGTCTTCCTGATAGACCAGAATCCCGTAGGTTTCCGCCAGGAGCTCTTTGAGACTGGGATGGAGCGGCTCATAAGGGGCCCCGTGGAGGCGCCGGAGGTATTCCTGAATGAAGCGATTGGCGGCCGGTCGGATGATGGAGGAGTGGATGACGAGATGGTCGAAATCGCCGCATCCGGTTCGCTGCTGCAGTTGCCGCATGGCGGGCGATTCCACGTAAAAGACCCCCATGGTGTCGCCGCGACGGAGCAGCTCGAGCGTGGCGGGATCGTCCACCGGGTTCAGCAGGGCATAGTCGATGGCCTTGCCGGTGCTGCTCCGGATGGCGGCCAGAGTATCCCGAATCACCGCCAGGGAGCGGTTGCCGAGAAGGTCGATCTTGATGAGACCGGCCGTTTCCGATTGGTCCTTTTCCCATTGGATGATATTGATGCCTTTCGCGCTGCGTTCCACCGGCACATACCGGGAAACCCGGTCCGGGGCCAGGATGACGCCCCCGCAGTGAGTGGCCAGATGCCGGGGTAAGGCTTCCAGGCGGGTGGCGAGCTGCATGATTTCCGGCCAGGGCGGGTCGAGGGGGCAGCCGCGGAATTTGGGATGGCTTGCCACCCGCCCCAAAATGTCCTGCGGGTCCGTGTAACAACTCATCCGCCGCGTGACTTCCTTGATCTCGGCCGCCGGCATCCCATAGACCCTGGCAACCTCCCGCAACGCGGCGCGTGCCCCAAAGCCGACGTGATTGGCAACCGTAGCCAGGCGTTCAGTCCCGTAATACTGCCGCAGTTCCTCATGGAGTGCGTCGCGTTCATCCCAGGGAAAGTCCACGTCGATATCGGGCGGATCTTTTCGCTGGGGGTTGAGAAAGCGGCCAAAAAGGAGGTTGTGACGAATGGGGTCCACATGGGTGATCCCCAGGAGATAGCTTACCAGACTCGCGGCGGCGCTGCCTCGGCCGCAGTGAATGGGCCGCCGCCGTACGATATCGGCCACCACCAGGAAGTAGTCCACGTAACCTTTGGCATGAATCAAGGTCAATTCTTCTTCAAGACGCCGTTCGAGGATGGCGTTGCTCTCTCCGTAACGCCAGGCGATGCCCCTGCGGCATTCGTCCCAAAGGAGGGCGAGATGGTCCTGGGCCTGGTCGGCATAGTGCGGGAAAACCGGAGGGAAATGATCCCAGGCGGTGTGGCAGCTTTCGGCCAGCTTCATCGTATTGGCAAGGGCTTCGGGGGCATCCGGAAAATGTCCGGCCATCACTTCGGCCGGTTTCAACCATTGGCCGGGCTGGACGACCGCTTCCGGAGGCAGGGTGCTCAGGGTGCGGTTGAGCGCAATGGCCCGCACCAAGCGGTGCAGGGTGTAATCTTCAGGGTCGGCAAAATAGACCGCGTTGGTCGCTACGGGAGGGATGCCCAGGCTCCTGGCCAGCTTCAGCGCCTGGCGGCCGGCGGGGCCGGGCACCACCTCGACCCAGCATTCGGCGCGGGAACGCAAGCCCTTGATGAGGTCCGGATGGGAGCTGAGTACCGCAAGATGTTGCCGGGCTTCGGGGAAGTCTCGGAAGAGGGAGAATTTCTCGTCGAGGTGACGCCGAGTGAGCAGTTCGGTGAGCAGCTCGTACCCTTTGGCAGTTTTTGCCAGGATGACGATGGGAGTGAGGCGTGAGGCGTGAGGCGTAAGGGGGAAGGAGGAGGGAGTGGGGTGGGGCGGGGTACGGTTTTCCTTGTGTTCATGGGTTTGCAGGGTGGCGCCGACAATGGGGCGGAGGCCGTGACGGCGGGCTGCTTCCAGGAAATGGATCAACCCGTAGAGTCCATTGGTGTCGGTGAGGGCCAGGTATTCACAGCCGGCTTCCGCTGCTTTTTGGCAGAGGGCGTTGACGGAACTTACCCCCTGCATCATGGAATAGTGGGAATGCACGTGGAGGTGGGCAAAGGATTTTCTCTCATGCATCCGCAATCCTTTTGGTTTTTCCCCATACAATGGCTTGGCGGCCAAAGCGGTGGCGAATCGCATCGATGGCGTGCTGGATTTTCTGATCTTCCACGAGGGTTGCTTCTTCCCATGGGAATAAGGAAAGCTGTCGAGCGGGCATGGCGAAGTTGGAGAGTTCCAGCACCAGGCGGCGAATGGCGATGCGCCGCCGGAACAGGCGGTCAAAAGCCGAACGGGCCATGCGGAACAGGCGTTGGTCGAGCTGAGCGGTGATGGGCGAAAGGGGGTGCTGATGGCGAACGGTGACCCCGTCCGCGTAGCGAATCTCGAGAGCCAGTTGTCCCGGATAGCGATTGTGGCGGCGCAACAGCCACCCTGCTTCTTCCACCTGCTGAAAGAGCATGGCTTCCAGGCGCTCCCGGTCGATTTCATCGCGCCCCAGAGTGCGAACCACGCACAGCTGGGGGATCTTCCGGAAGGGGAGTACCGGCGTGGCATCCACCCCCTGGGCGAGTTGCTGCAGGCGGGAACCCATCCGGCCGAAAACGCCGGCCAGGATGCCTGCTGAGATGGCGGCCAGCTGCCCGATGGTTTCGATATTGAAATCGAGCAGGCGAGAAGAAGTTTTTGAACCCACCCCGGGGAGCGCGGTTACCGGCAGGGGAGCGAGGAAGACGGTTTCGCCGCCGGGGAAAATGCAGCTGAGATCACCCGGGGGAAGGCAGCGGGCGGCGACCTGACTGATCAGTTTGTTGGCAGCAAGCCCGATCCGGGCCTCGAGCCTTTCCTTCGCGGCCAGCTGTCGGTTCATCCGGGAAGCTGCATCCGGGCAGGGGCCCCAGAGCCGCCGAGTGCCCGTGAGGTCCACAAAATAGTGCCCCGGTGTGACTCCTTCTACCAGTGGTGAGAACTGTCCCAGGATCTCGATAAGATGTTGATGCTGGTGGTGATAGTAACGACCATCGGGGGGCATAACCAGGAGACGGCGGCAGAACCGTTGTGCCTGACCGAGCGGCATGCCTTCGTGGATGCCTTCGGTGCGGGCAAGCCGGTTAACTCCCTGAGTGATCGCCCGTGGTCCCGGTTCCGCCAGCACCAGCGGACGCTTCTTCAATTCCGGCCGGCGCAGTTCTTCCAGGGTTGCACAGAAATCGGGGATATCGATATGGGCGATGTGCCTTTCCACGGACGTTACCTTTTGCCGGTTCGGGCCTCACCCATTCACGAGCTCCAGCTTGGGAACCGGCGAAACCAGCGACGAAATGATTTCTTCGTGTGACTTCGTGGATAAAAAAGTGGTCAAAATGCTTGCCGGTTACCTGGGGACGGCACCTAACCGCCAACCCTCTTGCGGTAATGACGCAGCAACCCGACAACGGGCCCTACGATCTCCACTTCCTCTGCCGCCAGGTGAAGGGGTTCCATGTGGCGGTTGGCCGGTCGGAGTTCGATGGTTTCCCCCTGCTGATAGAATTTCTTCACCGTGGCCTCTCCCCGCACCAGGGCTACCACGGTTTGCCCGTTTTCCGCATGGGCCTGCCGGGTGATGATCAGGATGTCGCCTTCGCGGATGCCCTCCTCGATCATGGACTCCCCCCGCACCCGCAGGGCGAAGTTTTGCCCGCTTCCCAGAAAACTTTCCGGAACGTCAACCGCTTCCGGCACTTCAATGGCTTCAATGGGAGCCCCGGCGGCCACTGTCCCTAAAAAGGGAAGAGACAGCGACCCGGTGTGCAGCGGCAGCAGTTCCAGGGCGCGTTTCCGGTTGTTCCCGAGGCTCTGGAGATAGCCCCGCTGTTCCAGCTGCTTCAGATGCTTGTAGACGGCATTGAGGGATTGAAAGCCGAGATGCCGGCGAATTTCCTCGTAAGAGGGCGAACAACCCTGTTCCTGCAGGTAATCTCGGACAAACCGATAAACTCTTTGCTGTGCCGGGGTCAGTCCCATGTCATGGCCCTCCTTCAAATAGGAAACCTCGTCTTTTCCTGCTCCCACCGGGATCGATGAAAGAGCAGGTGCCATGAAAGATCTACTTTTCAGCTTAGGTGAATAAAAGGTGAAAGTCAAGATGGATGAAGCAATCAGAGAGATATCTTTTGACAGCTCATGTCATATTTTGCTAACTGAGCCTGCTCAGGATGCCCCACATTCCCATTGGCTGGGACATCGGCAGGCAAAGCTACCTTTTCGGATACTTCCTCCCCGCGCAGATTCTCATCAATTTTGGAGGAGCATATGAAACAATTGGTACAGGGAAAACAAGCCTGTGGTGCGGATGAACGAGAACCCACCGGCGGAGTCTGCTTGGAGGATCTGGCCTATCCGATCGACCATCTGGGAGATTCGCAACTGGTCATAGAAGATGAGGTGCTGCTCGAGTGGGCGCAGAGCAACCGGATTTCGCCGCGAAATGCTCCGATCGAGGCGATCCGGCGCCGAATCGTGCCGCTGCGTTATGCCAAAAACTTACGTTCCCTGACGCTCGCCGAACAAAAACACATCTGCGAGAGTCGGGTCCTGGTCTGCGGCTGCGGGGGACTTGGCGGGGTGCTTATCAACCTTCTGGCACGCGCGGGAGTGGGTCTGCTGCGTCTGGTGGATGGAGGCGTGTTTGTCCCCTCCAATCTCAATCGCCAATGGTGGTGCGATATCCAAGCCCTCTCAAGTCTCAAGGCAGAAGTGGCCGGAAGGCAGGTCCGATCAATCAACCCTCTGATCGAGGTTGAGGTGCTTCCCACTCTCATGGACGAAAACAATGCCCAGTCTTTTGTCGAGGGGATGGATCTGGTTGTTGACACTCTGGATGATCTCGCCGGCCATTTTCTGGTGGCGGAAACCGCAAAGCGCTTGGGGGTGTCCTTGATCCATGCTGCCGCGACCGGATGGTGGGGGCAAATCAGCACCTTCCTTCCCGAGTCCTTTTTCGATATGCACAGCGTTTACGGGCGTGGGGAAGAACAGAGTGAGCCGGATGAAGTGATGGGTGTTCTTGGGCCGGCTCCTGCCGTTATCGGAGGCCTTGCAGCCTTTGAAGCGATTCGCCTTCTGTCGGGCCGGAATTCTGCATATGCTGATCAGCTTCTTTACCTGGATGGCGAGAGCGGGCGCATGGATGTTATCCCTCTCGAATAGGGATTGCCCGCTGGACTGTTGGGGGCTTGGGCCCAGTGGCCCAGCTATTTTAGGTACGGATTATACATCTTTTCGTGACCGATGGTTGACGAGGCCATCCTGCCGTAGTTGTGCCCCGGCATCACAATCGTATCGTCCGGCAGGACGAAGAGCTTTTCCTTGATAGAATAGTTGAGCATGCGCCGCGAGCCTCCGGGAAAATCAGTTCTTCCAACGGCCTCCACAAAGAGGGTATCTCCCGTAAAAACATATCCTTGTGAATAGAGAGAAATGCCACCAAGGGTATGTCCCGGGGTATGAATGACCTTCAAGGAAACGTTTCCCACCGTGATCACATCCCCATCATTGACCAGAAGGTCCGGATAGGGCGACTTTTCCGCCCCGTGCATTTTGAAAAGAGGAAGCGGGGTGAACATCACGAGTTCCGCATCATCCTGGTGGACAATCAGCTGCGCTCCCGTTTTGGCTTTCATTTCCGCGTTCCCGGTCATATGATCCACATGACCGTGCGTGTTCACGATGTATTTGATGCTGATGCGGTTTTCTCGTGAGTCAGCAAGGATGCCGTCAACATTCGCGGCGGGATCAATAACCAAACCTTCGCCGCTTTCCGGATCGCCGATAAGGTATGCGAATACCGCCATCGGGCCAACCTGGATTTGTCTCACTAACATCCGTGATCCTCCCCACGGCAATCTGTCATGTTTGTGTCTTCCTCGTCCGGGTGTTCTGTTTCCTATAAGATACTGACGACAGGCGGTGGTTTCGGATTCAAGGTTTCCTCGTTGGCAAAATCACCAATCGATAGACGGGAAACCAGTCCGCCAAAATGAGAAAATTCCTCCTTTAGCATATCGACAAACATGCTGACGGTAAGCCCAAAGCACCAGCAATCGGAATAATCATACAAGGTAGTGTGCTCGGAAACATAAGAAATGATATACTGTAACATCTGCCGTGACATTACATCCTTATGGTAATATATAATAAGGCCGACCATGCTGAGGGCCATCACCTTTACATGAAAGCTGACGACGGATCCCCTTTCCTGCCGGTAATCGGGATGGTCCGTTAGATATACTTTATTTTCCAGCAAGGTGATGTTAGGAGGAATATCGTTCAGAGATTTCCTATTAAAGCATTCATCAAACGAGGGGAAGAGAGACGCATACACTGCTTTTCCATACCCCCCGTAACCGATAATATCAATGCCTGCGTAATAATGCCGGTATTTCAGGTATCTCTCCTCCATTCTATTTCGGCCGCCATTTTGATAGCCCACGGCACCCGCGAAATAACGCTGGTATTTCAAGGGCTTCTTCTCGCTTTCACCAGCTCCGATCTCTTGTCCCATGATATTTCCGATAGTTATGCTCGCTGCTTGTGGTTCTCTCCTTCAGGCAAATAAGCCGACCCACCCAAACGAAACAAGCGCCACGGACAGGCTGAATCCTTCCCCGCGTGTGCCCCTGATTGGATACGAGGGCACCTTGCACAACCATACCTATACTTGATTTTAGACACTTTTGATATTGGACTTTTCGCCGATACGGGAATGGCCTCTTTGCGAGGGCTTCAACCGGGCGCTCTTCAGGAAAGTTGGCCCGATAAGAAGAGCGGTGTGGAAAAACACCGCTCTTCTTATCACAGCCTCAATCAGGTTACTTTTCCCCTACCCGAGGTAAAATCCGGTCGGGTCAAGGGATCTGAGGATCTTAAGATCTTCCTCGGTCGGCACAGTGGTTTCTACTACATTGGGCGATACCTTGAGATCCCATGCGCAGGCGGCCCTGATCTTCTCCACGGACTGGCCGGGGAAGAACTCGGCCAGGTACATCTCCTTGGTGTCTTCATCGAACCTGTAGACGCCCATGGTGCTGATCACACAGTCCGGCCCGCCACCCTGCATGCCGAGCGCCTCACGGGCCCCTGGGCCGGTAAGGTAGCCGGGAGTGGTAATGTATTCACATGTTTCGACGAACTTCTTTTTATCCTGGGGTATAATGGTAACGGTCCTTTTGCCTGAAGTCGCCATGTCGTTCGCGCCGCCGCTTCCGGCAAAGTAGGTGAAGCTTTCCTTCTTAGACCAGTCCCCTGCTCCCGTCGAGTTGAGGTTGCCGTACTTGTCGATCTGGGCGGCGCCAAGGAAGGCAAGGTCGACCTCGCCGCGCTGCAACGCGGCCATGGTGGCCAGCATGCCGAATGTTGCATCGCCCCCGAGGAAAGCAGCAGGGTCATCCACGGTGATCGCAAGGGCCTGAGGAGGTGTCGCCCGGATGGCGCCGCCCTCGGTTAACATAATCATGTTGGGGGCGTGGGTGGCAAAGGCATATGCGGCCACCATAATTGGCAGTCCCACTCCTATGAAGACAACCTCTCCGTCGGCAATTTCTTTGGCAGCGCGGATTGTCATGAGTTCGGTCAGCTTGTAATCAGCCATAATTATTTACCCCCTTTCGCGGCGAGCGCTTCTTCGAAAGCCTTCAGCCGGTCATCCGTGTACAGCGGCACACCCTTCCAACATGTCGGATCATGGTAACCGTAATCGACACCCAGTTTCGGGCTCGGCGCAAAGCCGAGCTTGGGTTTCAGCAGGTCCAGGCCTGCCTGGCCGAATTTTGATTTATATTTTTCAATGTACGCTTCTTGGTCTTTGCAACCATAGACCCATTCATCGAGGAAGTGAGGCAGGAGTTCTTCGTACCGCTCATATTTGCCCTGATACTGGCTGAAGCGGATATCCAGGCCGTAGTAGCCGCGGCAGGCCGAGGGGTGGGCGCCATACGGACAGTGGACAACGGCCAGGGTTTTGAAGTAGGGAACAATCACGCGGTCCGGATCAGTTCTGGTTACCTCCGGCTCCACAATCTCCTCAGCCGTAACGATGACGCCCCGCTTTGCGCCGTTGGCGCCGAACTCGTCGGTGACGCCGCGTGTTCCATAGGATATCACATTGCCGAGACGGTCGGCCTTCTGGGCGTGGATGATGGCCACATCGGCCCGCCACGCGCGCACAACATTTACCTTATTGCCGGTGAAAGGATCTTCAATTACCCTGAGATCGGTTGTGTTGTGTTTTTGCATATCCGAGCCGATATTCCCCAGGATGGGCATGAAGGGAACGCCCATGAAACCTGCCATCATGGCGGTGGTAGCGCCGAAGTTGGAGATGTCATATCTTTTCAGGTGGCCGTTATTGAACGCCCGGCGAACGGCATAAGGGGCTTTCACATACCAGTTCATGATCCAGGCGGAGTGAATTTGCGAAACGCAGCCGGCGCCTACCATAAGATCCAGACCACCCACGTCCGTCGAGGATTCAATAGTGGTGAGATGTCTTTTCTTCTGTCTGATGATTTCGTGAGTCAGGGCCATGGGGACCATGATCTGGAAGCCCCCATAGTATACTACATCGCCATCATGGATGAATTTCGCTACCGCATCTTTCAGCGACATCCTCTTGTCGACATCCATCTAATCCTCCTTTTCTTGTTATCAAGAACAACGTTAAAGTAGGGCCAACAATTTCTGGAACGGTGATCACACCTCCTTCCTAAGGCTCAACAAAGCCACGTGCAATGCGTCTCTCATAACAGGGACGGCATAAGTAATATACGCGGACATTTCCGCAACCAGTGCCATAAAGCTGCAGGAGGAAGGTGCATTCAGGACAACTCGGCAACATGCACCGGTCCGCACAAAACCTGAAACTTTCTTCAGGCTGACCACATTCATCACAGTCTCGTGGGAAAATGGGCATCGTGCTTATTCCGTTAGTTTTTCGCTGTCATCAAAACAGCCGATGATGTCCAAATATAGGGTCAGAAGGGCAACAACCTGGAACAGCCCGAAGTCGAGGGTGGAGATATCCAAAAAATGCAGCAAGTCGCGCATCAAATTGAGTGGGGAGCATTCAGGAATTTTTACGTTGTACATTCGGTTTGAGTGCTCCCGTGTTCCCGTGTCTCAGCCCTCCGCTTTCGATCGTTCCGTCGGTGTAGTTGCATGATTTTCCCGTAGCTG
>Ga0255346_1006770_pt1 | contig 11032 bp, 9 predicted proteins | sample wastewater_treat_FD_194410 | JGI IMG/M metagenome (GOLD analysis project Ga0255346, IMG submission 194410) | Wastewater microbial communities from Lulu Island WWTP, Vancouver, Canada - plant22 | ecosystem: Engineered > WWTP > Wastewater > Unclassified | place: Canada: Vancouver, British Columbia... | reverse complement strand
GATCAGGGCGGTCAGCATGCGTACCGTTGTCGTCTTGCCGGCGCCATTGGGACCCAGAAAGCCAAAAACCTCGCCTTTTTCCACTTCGAGATTCAGGTTCTGCACCGCCTTCAGCTCCGTTTGCCCCTTCTTCCCGATCCTGAAGGTTTTGCTGATATTTTGTGTTTTGATCATTCTCTTCCTTTCTTCATAATTATACCTTTCATGAACTCCGCACAGACCCTGCCCTTACGCCTTAGTTCGCTCGTGGTCTTCTGTCCACGAGCCACATTATTATTTCCATACTGAGAATTGCTGGAATTTCTGGTGAAAACCACGTTTCTTTATGGAATATAGGTATAATAATCTTGAAAGAAGTATCGCTCAACTAGCTGATAAAAAGCTTTATCACCACAAGTGCGAATTTATAGTTTGCTTAGAAGTTTATACGGTTAAATAAGTTGGTAAGATAAAAGAAAACTCTTACTAATGGAATCAAAAACAGAGATTTCACAAGTGACTTGTTATAAAGGACATTCATTTGGCAGGAGGAAAAATGGTTGAAAGCGGCTTTTTTGTTCAAGTCTTCAAATGGCTGGCAGATGCTGTTGTCGGAAAGATCGAGGATGACCTTGTTGAAAACATTAGTGATTCTGTCCGTGATAAGAAAGAAAAAGCTCAGATAAAGCAAAAGCTCAATAAAACTTTTGAGCGCTATTTTAAAGAGCAATATGAGTATTTGCCCCTGTCTAAAGAGTTTGATATAAACACGTTAAATGAATGGTTGTTGGAAAATCTATATAGCATAGTATTAAATTATTTCATAGCGGACTCCTCAGAAAAAAGGTCATACTATAAAAGTTCCTTGATGGAGTCTTCATACGCGAGAGCCAGAGCTGATACAAAAGAAAAAAAGCAGGCTGTCTATGCTTACGTTGATTCTTTTCTGAAAGCATTTGAACAGTATTATTTCGACTTAAAAGATAGTCACAAAGAACAATATCTGCTCAATAAACAGACAGACGATATTAAAGCTATTATTCAGTTAGGAAACAAAGAATTAAAGGCTTTCATTCAGTCAGAGAATCAGCATAACTCTTTTGCCAAATTCATTGACAAATTAGAGCTGAAACCAATCAAAACAACGTTTCACTTCTTAAATCCAAAGATTGGTTTTGTCAGGAGAGAGGCGGAGTTCAAATTATTGGATGATTTTTTGGAGCATGAAGATCCTTTTCTTTCTTTGGTAATTACCGGGTTTGGAGGCATCGGAAAAAGTAAGTTGCTTCATCATTATATATTCGAGCTGCGATATAACCTGGATTGGAAAGCGGTGATGTTAAATCGTTCCCAAATCGATAAGCTATGTGACCCTGAAAATATACCGTGGGAATATCCAAAAAACTTATTATTGGTGATCGATTACGCTGCTGAAAAATCGAAAAAAATTGGAGAATGGATTCAGAGCATCCACAGCTTTAAGGGTAACCGTTTCAAAAAACGTATCATTCTCCTGGAACGTCAGGGTTTAACTAAAGTAAATGATCAGATTATCCAGCCCCTCTGGTATACAGAGATGAACAAAGCCTCTAGCAATATCCTGGAAGAGATCCAGTATGAATCGGTGGATGGTTTTTATGACTTGCCTCGATTCAATAAAGATCAAATGTATCAGGTAATGGATATGCTCCCTGATGCAAAAACCAGGCTTGATGAAGCCGAGAAAGAGGCTATCTACGAAAAGATCATCGGCTTCTCCGGCGATTATCAGGATGAACGCTTTAATACGCCTTTGATTGCCCTGCTATTGGCGGATGCACACATAAAAGGCAAAGATATCCCTGACGCTAAACAGCTGATGTTATATGTAATTGAACGGGATAAAAAGTCATGGGAACGTTATTTTCCAGTCTCTACAAACAGAACAAGCATGGCAGACGCTTTAGAACGTTTAACGGTTTATGCCACTGCAACGGGCGGTTGTGATCTTGCCAGATTACAGAGTCCTTTGGCTGAAGATTGGGAGTTGTTGAAGGATAATCTGACAACACATAACTTAACTGCTTTGCTGACCTCGCTTAATGGGATCGATTATGAATGTCATCAATTGGATCCATTAAAACCCGATATCATTGGTGAATTTTTTGTACTTAACTACATTGATATGTGGCAGCACAAGAAAATTTGTAAAAGAATCGTTAAAGCTTGCTGGGACAAACCTCACGAATTCCTGTCTTTTCTCATTCGCTGTGTGAACAGTTATTTGGGCGATTTCCCGAAATTGGTTTTTGGTAAACAAGCGATTTTGCTTCAAGGCGCTGACTCTTTCCCTAAAGCATTATTATTCTTAGGCATGACATTCAATTCGGAAATTAACCTCTGTAAACAAGCCGTTGAGCATCTTAAGGAACTTTACCAGGAAAATGAAAGTGCCTACCTTGCAGAGCTTTTTGCAAAGGGTCTGTTCAATCTTTCGGTTGAACAAGAAACAGCCGCAGCTCGTCAGGAAACAATAGCAGAGCTAAAAGTACTCAGTGAGAAATGGTCTGAAAACGCTGAGATCGCCTTGATATATGCAAAGGGTCTGTTCAATCTTACCGTTAAACAAGAAACAGCCGCAGCTCTTGAGGAAACAGTTGCTAAGCTAAAAGAGCTCAATGGCAAATGGTCTGAAAATCCAGAGATAGCTTTAGAGTATGCAAAGGGTCTGTTCAATCTTACCGTTAAACAAGAAACAGCCGCAGCTCTTGAGGAAACAGTTGCTAAGCTAAAAGAGCTCAATGGCAAATGGTCTGAAAACGCTGAGATTGCTTTGAGGTATGCAAGAGGTCTGGTCAATCTTTCTAACAAGCAAGAAACAGCCGCAGCTCGTCAGGAAACAATAGCAGAGCTAAAAGTACTCAGTGAGAAATGGTCTGAAAACGCTGAGATCGCCTTGGCTTATGCAATGGGTCTGGTCAATCTTTCTAACAAGCAAGAAACAGCCGCAGCTCTTGAGGAAACAGTTGCTAAGCTAAAAGAGCTCAATGGCAAATGGTCTGAAAATCCAGAGATAGCTTTAGAGTATGCAAAGGGTCTGTTCAATCTTACCGTTAAACAAGAAACAGCCGCAGCTCTTGAGGAAACAGTTGCTAAGCTAAAAGAGCTCAATGGCAAATGGTCTGAAAACGCTGAGATTGCTTTGAGGTATGCAAGAGGTCTGGTCAATCTTTCTAACAAACAAGAAACAGCCGCAGCTCGTCAGGAAACAGTTGCTGAGCTAAAAGTACTCATTGAGAGCCTGAAAACGCTTGTTAATACTTAATCTAAACTTTTTGGCAATAGGATCATAAAGCGGTGCAAAAAGTATTCATTCTGCGGCCTTGTATATGTGTGCCGGGTTTAACAGCGGCATGTAAAAAGAACTCGAAATAATTTTGGTATCCAAAAAATATTGATCCTTCTTTCAATACGTGATAAATCGGAAAGTTGAATTTGACATAAAACATACTCTCCGGTATACTGGATGACATGAATAACCGTGATGTGATTCTTGAAAACGCGCTGCTGCATTTCGCTTCCTATGGCTATGAAGCGGCGGTGATCCAGGATATTTGCGATGCTTCCGGGATCACCAAGCCGACGCTCTACCATTACTTCAGGAGCAAGCGTGGGCTGATGGAAGCTTTATTAAAAGAAAACTTCACGCCCTTTATCGCAAGGCTCAACGACGCCTGCGACTATCGGCGTGACCTGACGCTTAATCTCGAGCAGGTCATACGGGCGTATTTCCGCTTCGCGGAGAGCAACCCGCTCTTCTACAAATTACAGTACGCAATGCGCAACGCCCCGACCCGCTCCGAGACCTATGAGATCATCCGACCCTGGGTGAAGGCACAATACGAGCCTGTCCACAGCCTGTTCAGCAAGGCTGAGGCGGACCACGGCAACCTGCGCGGGCACGCCAACGCGAACACGATCACCCTGCACGGCATGATCCACGCCTATATCCATCAGGCGTTTGAAGACAACAGCTATCTCGAAGACGAGATCCTGTACCGCGCGCGGCAGCAATTTATGTACGGGATCTTCTCGTAATTTTTTTTGCTTATTAGACTATACCTGTGGGTATAGATGAGGATTGAATGATGAAGATAAATCAAAACGACATTTTTTATCATATTTACCCTTTGGGTGCCTGCGACGCGCCCAAGGTGAATGATTTTTACAGCGAGCCTCAGGCGCGAATCATGCGCATTGAGAACTGGCTGGATCATATTCAAAACCTGGGGGCGACCGCTATTTACCTTGGCCCGGTCTTTGAGTCCGGCTCACACGGCTATGACACCGCTGATTACTATCACCTTGACCGCCGTCTGGGCACACGTCAGGATCTGGCGAAATTGAGTCAGAACCTGCATGCCCGCGGGATGAAGTTGGTTCTGGATGGCGTCTTCAACCATGTCGGCAGGCATTTCTGGGCTTTTCGGGATTTGCAGCAAAACTTGCATCAATCGCCTTATAAAGATTGGTTCGCCGGGGTCAACTTTGAGCAAGGCAGTCCCTTTGGGGATCCTTTTTCCTACCTGGCATGGAACGGGCATTTTGACCTGGTAAAGCTCAACCTCGCCAATCCCGAGGTGCGCGGGCATCTTTTTGGCGCGATCAGCATGTGGGTGGAAGAATTTGGGATCGACGGCATCCGTTTGGACGCCGCTGACGCGCTTAGCCCGGAGTTCATGGCTCACTTGCGGGATTTTGTGGACCAAAACCACCCGGGGCTTTGGCTGATGGGTGAGGTGATACACGGCGATTATCGCGCCTGGGCGAATGACAAAATGCTGCACGCCACCACCAATTACGAGCTCTACAAAAGCAGCTATTCCTCTTTGAACGACAACAATTTTTTTGAGCTTGCCCACAGCCTTAATCGGCAGTTTGCTCAGGGCGGCATGTACGCGCATTTGCCGACGATGTATAATTTTGTCGATAATCACGATGTGACGCGCATCGCCAGCCAGCTGCGGGGCAAGCAGCACCTCTACCCGCTCTATGCGCTCATGTTTAGTTTTCCGGGCTTGCCATCGGTCTATTATGGAAGTGAGTTTGGCTTTGAGGGATTCAAACAGTCGGATGACTGGAATCTGCGCCCGGCTTTCGCTCTGCCAGCTTTGCAGGATCAGGAACATGGATTTGACATGAGTGGTTGGATCGCGAAACTGGCTGCGATTCGCAGGAATAGCCCCGCATTGATGTTTGGGGATTATCGGACGCTCCACGTTGGGCCGAATCAGTTTGCGTTTTTGCGAATTTGCGCTGAAAAACGCGCGATGGTCATCGCAAACAGCAGCAAGGAAGCGGTCGAGCTAACTTTGAAGCTGCCGGAAATGGCAGGTTGGCACCTTACGGACGCCCTGGCGGACAATGAGCTTTTTGTGGTTGAAGACGGTGTTTTGACAGTGCGATTAAATGGCAATCAGGTGAGAATTTTGCTTAATTAAAAGTAGGCCGGCCATCGTGCTCTCTGGGTATTGTGTTCCCGCCTTTAGGCGCTTTTTACAAGGATTCAATCCGGCGTGCATTCTGCCAGTTTAAGCTGTATTTGAATCTGGCTTACATTGACTTACTCAAAAAAAACACCCCCTTGAAATAATAAAAGACCCACCCCCTTTAATTCCCCCTCCCTGAATTGAGCTCTAGATGCGAATACCTGTGAGAATAAGTATTGGCTATGTGATTTGAAGGTAATTATCTTGCGCGTGGACAAGAGGCCACGCGCGAACAGAGGAGTAGATGGAAATAGATAGAATTCTTGCGTTGATATCAGATATTGAAATGTCGGATTGAAGAGAGCGGGTTTAACCGCACCTCTTCAATCCTCTTACGGGCACTTCGTCACGACTACTAAAAATCACAATCACAACCTATTCAGGCAGATGCAGGTTAATACAGTAATGCATCAACGCCATGGCAAGACCGGCTTGCCAGGTGATGATCTGGACTTGATTCGTGGTAAGTGCTTCTGAAAGCTCTTCAGCGGTGAAAAAGTGAAGTTCCTGCTCCTCAAGGTCGTCGGACTGGCGAAACTCCCGCGAAGGGTGGGCGTTTCGGGCGAAGAAATAGTGCCCGCGTCCGTTGCCTCGGTTGGCGTCAGTCATGAAGCTGCCCAGGGCAGTCCACTCATCCGCCTCGTATCCGGTTTCTTCCAGCAATTCGCGTTTTGCAGCTTCGAGCGGGTCTTCATTCTCCATTAAATATCCACCCACGGGAGCGAGCGAGGTGCCTTCGGCAGCGTATTTGGTCTGCCTGAAGACCAGGAAGCGACCTTGCTGATCAACCGCGCTGACGATCACAAAATCGGGCGTATTGATCCAGAGCCAGTCGTTGATCTTCATTCCATCGGGCAGTTCTATCTCATGGGCTTCGAGGCTGAGCCAGGGCGATTGCTTGTAGATAAGCTTCTTGGAGAGTGTTTTCCAGGTTTGCATGGCGCGCCTACTTCAAATCCGCGTAAGACAAATTCAGATCAGAGGGTTCAACTTTGAGACCCCTGAAATTTTCAAAGCTTAGATCCCTGAAATTGTTGCCAGTATTTTGGTTGAAAGCATTCAGGAGCGCGAAATAGCTTTGGTTGATGCGCTGCGCCCAATCCATGCCCAATTTATCCGCGGCAAGACGCACCTGTTCGGGGCTTTCCCCTTCCAGTTCAATGAAAAGCCCGAATGGCGTTTCATCCACCGAGAGGACGACACCGTTCATCAGGTAGTTGGCACGATATTTTTCATAGATCATGATGACTTCATAGCCAATGGTTTCCAAAAGGCGTTTGGTGGCATCATAATCGGCGACAATTGTCTCGATCTCTTTGCGCAAAAGCACGCCTTCCTCCAAAACGCCGGGACCCTTGAAGGTGAGATGTGCCTGGTGATCCTTACGCAAGCGCAGTACCTGGTGTGCCGAAAAAAGGCGTCTGTCAGGCTGGTCGAAGCGTAGATTGAGCTCGAAGACGCGTTCCTGGGTGCATGGCAGCGCCAGGGCTTTGATCTTGCTCATCAGTGCGGTGTAATCGGAAAGGATAAATTTAACTTCAATTTCTAGATCCATCAAAGGGCTCCCATTTTTGTTTTTGGATGGTGTAGTATGCCAATAAGGTAAAGCCTAAGACCTGTGTGCCAAGCGTAAATAACGGCATCTGTAAACGTTGGTCTTCGTGCCAAAGGAAGAAATATTCCAGCCAGTAAGAGGTGACATTGGTTACAAAGGCGAGCCAGGCAAACCAAAGGCAGCTCTCTCTTAGTCTTTTCCCAAAACTGATAAAGGCGAGACCGTGAAAGCTGAGTTTGATCAGACCAACCACCAACAAATAGATAATAAGACAGGTTTCGATCTCTAATTCCTGGAGGAAAATGCGCTGCTGTAGGACGGTGACCGCCTGAAAGGTCGCGATGATGATGTTGATCGCAAAAATAATGCGTAATAGAGAATGGAGGAGACTGTAAAGAGAGTGGGAATCTTTTTTTTCAGTTTTGTTTGCTTGCATAATCGGATAAGCTTTCGTCGTAATCACTCAGGTAGCCAAGCTGGGATAAAACCTGTCTGACCGCGGGAATGCCGCCAGGTTTGACGGTAACAGTTGTAGGCCCAAATGCCTCACCCAAATAACGCCCTGCCGTGCTGGAGCGCAATGCTTTCAGGATTTCAGGATTGGCAAGACGCAGGACGACAACTTCTTCCAGGCTGGCTTCTTTGCCTTCGTTTTGCCAGCGCAGAAGCGCTTCATAAAGGTTAGGAGGTAAGCTATTTTGTGAATGTTTGCGCAAAAGCGCGATCAGGTGTTTGGGGAGCAAACCCTGTTCCTTAGCTCGTTTCAAAGAGGAGGGCGTGACCTCATATTGGTAACTTCCTTTTGTATAGCTCAACCATTGGCAAGAACGGGAGATTTGATAGCGCAAAATCAGAGGTGACCGATCGGTCATAATAATTTTACCCGTTGATTGGACGAGCAGAAACTTATCCTCTTCAAATAAAGAAGGAAACTGCTCACTCAAGCCTGGGTTTGGGAAAGGTTGAAAATAGATATTGCCAGGATCCTCAGGAAGGCTTGTAACGGTTGCCAATCCGAGTAAGGGAAACATTGTGGCAACAACAAAGCGGATAAAAGAGCCCTCGACTTCATGCCAGCTTTCTGGGCCATCGGATTGAGCCGCAACTGAATCTGACAAACGTATTTTCCAGGTATAAAATTGTTCCTGGTTACGCAGGAACTCAGGATTTTGCTCGCGAACCTTTTCAATCAATTCCTTGAGGCTATACCATTGTCTGGTTGATAAAGTTTCCAGGAGGTTCTGAAGGTTTTGGCGGGCATTGGTCAGATTGATAGGCTGATCGCTATCAACTGACAATTCGGGCAGAAAATCGAATTCATTAAAAAGCTCGGTGTTTGTCCACTGCTTTTGCAGCCATTCCAGAGCTTGCGGGCGGGGCATTTCCAAAAATGTGCGTGCCAGATCGGTGGGTTCGGAATTGCCATCCAGGAAGCCAAGCGCATGGATCAATTTGCCAATCAGGTGCCAGTAATCAGCATCATCGTTTAGTTTCAACAGATGCGAATTTTGGTTTTCAAAGCGCACAGCAGCCAGGAAAGAACAGATATCATTGAGGATGGTGGTTTCGACCTTCGGTTCTGGCAGAATCAATTTTTGTGCTTGCAGCCCCAGTTCGGTGGAGAGAGCGAGCTCTGGCTCAGGCAGCATTGGACTGAATTCGTCGGGAAGATAGGCCTTTTCCTGCAGATCATCGCCCTCGTGTAGAAAATCGCGTCCGATTAATCCGCGATACCAAAGTTCTTCGCTGATTGAAATGGGAAAAGCCCAGGGTCTTTCCTTTTTACGCCTGGCTGGTCCCATTGCCCGAATCTCGCCATAGCGCATACTTAACACAATCCATGAAAGGCGATTCCCGTTGGCTTTCAGGTCAGACAAGGCTGTTTGGGCTGGTTGAGAAAGGGCTTCAAAAACGGTCTGGAAGCGCTCCGGATCGGTCATCTCAAGTTCAAGGGAAAGGCGCAGGCTTTCTTTGGAAGTGTCGGTCGGGTCAAGATTCCAAAAGCGAGCAATTTGTTGCAGTTGATCAAGGTCAAAAGCGCGTAAACTGGATGCAAGTCCTGGCATGATGAGTTTAGTTTAATCGATTTTTAGGGTCCTCACTCCATCGATTTTGGAAACTACTTCGATCAGGTTTTCGAGCTTCTCGCTGTTTTTAAAGCGAGCTGTGAGCTCAAGGCGCAGATGCTTGTTTTTGATACTTTTCTGGATAGAAAAAGCCATCACCTTATCAGTCAGTTTATAAATAGTTTTACGAACATCACGGATCACGCTTTTGCGGTCATGTAGATCGACCACAATATTGCGGACAATATTGACTCGGACATGTTTTTTTTCAATAACATCAACCGCAGTCAAAACGATGAGCATAATTGCGGTGGTGATGATGGCGATCCAATAATAACCAGCGCCGAGGACTAGGCCGACAATCGCCATTGTCCAGAGCGTTGTGGCGGTGGTTAGCCCCCTTACGTTAAAACCATAGCGCAAAATGGCGCCGGCACCTAAGAAGCCAATGCCAGAAATGACCTGGGCAGCGATGCGACCGGGATCGGTATCAGATACTGCACCAATATTAATTGAAAGGATCATGGCTAAACAAGCGCCAATGACGAGTATCATGTGGGTGCGTAAGCCGGCGGGTTGATTGTCGCGTTCTCGTTCAAATCCGATCACACCACCGAGCACCATCGATAGTCCGATGCGCAGAAGAATTTCAGTGAGAGGAATAGTAGTCATGCAAGCCTTCTTTTATATAGTAGACCTTATATTCTATCACAAAGATTAATAAGAGATTAACAAAACCTGATACAAACAACAATTCTCCGTATGGACTAACCTAAGTCTTTTTCTAGTTCGTACATGGTCTCCTGTCCATGTCCAGGGCTAAAATGAGAATTGCTGTGATAAAAACTATGTCAAATCTAATGGTAACAAAAGGCCGGATTCATAGAGAGAATCCGCCTACGGTTTTCAGGTTCTAAATTATGGAATGGATGGCAGGGCATCCTCGTCAGCGCAAATCAAGCCCACCAGTCCCCGTCCGGTATGGGCGCCCAAGGCGGTGCCAAGTTTGGCAACCGGTAACCAGGTGATCTGGAAGATGTTATCCATTGCCTTTTTAAGGATTTCTCCGCCTTCCGGGTTGGCAGCGGTGCAGATCTGGCAACGTAAATGGCTTCCTGCGGCATGGTTACGTAAAACCAATTCGATGATGCCATCGATGGCTTTCTGGAAGGAACGACGTTTGACCTTGTCGTAGTACTTCCCATCTTCTTTGCTGACCTCGATAACGGGTTTTATGCCCAGCAAAGAGGCGAGCAGCCCACGCAAATGGCTAATACGACCGCCGGCAATCAAATATTTGAGATCAGGCAAAGTGAATTGTGTGTACATGGCTTTTTGCATCTGATTGAGTTTGTCGATTATCTCGTCCATCGATTTGTGGGCTGCCTGCATTTTGGAGGCGGCTAAAACGTACCAGGCTTGTCCTGCTGAAAGGGTGAGCGTATCGATAAAGTGAATACGCGCGTTTTTGATCATAGCCGCAGCTTGTTTGGCAACATTACAGGTGCCACTAAGACCTGATGAGATATGAATGGACAGGATTTCATCATCCTCTTCAGCCAGTTTTTCATAGACTTCCACAAAAGCTCCGATCGAAGGGGTAGAGGTGATCGGCATAGTCGGGCTGGCATCCATCATGTCATAAAATTTGACCGGGTCAATATCGACGCCTGCCTGGTATGAGACTCCGTCTACTTCAACTTTGAGGGGCACCATGGTGACCCCGATCTCCTGGCATTCCTCAAAAGAGAGATCCGCGCCACTGTCTGTTACGATTTGTAGGATTGTCAAACATATTGGACAGTCTGCGATAAAAATTGAACAGGAGATAAGAACTTCAATGGTCGCATCGGTATACGGTTACTACGCTGATTGTGTCTTCTCAGTTGTTTCCTAAAATCCTC
>Ga0255346_1006766_pt1 | contig 11035 bp, 9 predicted proteins | sample wastewater_treat_FD_194410 | JGI IMG/M metagenome (GOLD analysis project Ga0255346, IMG submission 194410) | Wastewater microbial communities from Lulu Island WWTP, Vancouver, Canada - plant22 | ecosystem: Engineered > WWTP > Wastewater > Unclassified | place: Canada: Vancouver, British Columbia... | reverse complement strand
TTCATCCTTTAATTACATTATAAAACCCGATCCAGACGATATGCTTCGTGTTCTAGTTGGTTTAACATTTCATAGAGCAAAAATGAAAGATGTGTATTCCGTTATACGAGGGCGCGATATGGAAACCGGAGAATTCTCAGAGGAACTAAGAACGCAACAGTTTAACAGAATGAAAACGAATTTGCCGGTTGTCCTTGACAATACTAACTGGCAAAGTTTTCTAAAAATTCTTATCGGTGGAGGTTATAAAGACGAAGAACTTATATCGTCAAAAAATGCCGTTTTGTACAGCTATATTCTTTATCTTATTGGAAAACAAGACTTCAACACTCAAAATCACGAGCTACAAAGGATTATTGGGCGTTGGTTTGTGATGTCCTCTCTAACAGGTAGATATTCTTCTTCACCAGAAACTGCTTTTGAAAAAGATTTGAATAGAATAGAGGAATTTAAACCCGATGAGTTTGTTAGTGGTCTTGAAAAAATAATCAACGAGAATTTAACTAATGATTTTTGGGAAATTACGCTTGTCGGACAAATGGAGACATCATCAGCAAGAAGTCCGGAAGCAAACGCGTTTTATGCCGCGCTTAATAAGCTCAGCTCCCCAGTTTTATTTTCTCGCAAACTTGTTGGTGATCTTTATGATCCGTCTCTGAAAACCAAAAAGAAGCGTTTGGAAAAACATCATATCTTTCCGAGAAATTATCTTATTTCAAAATACGGATTTGATAAGAACAAAGACAAGGCAAAAATAAACCAGATTGCCAACCTGACATTTTTGGAATTTGAAGACAATATCGAAATAAGCGACGATAAACCAAGCGAATATTTTGCAATGGTGCAAGAAAGGTTCAGTGAGAACGAAATTAAAGAAATGCTGGCTCAGCACGCTATTCCAGATGATTTTTATCAACTTGAATATGACGACTTTTTGCAAAAAAGAAGAAAACTGATGGCTGGAATTATAAAAAAGGCATTTAATAAAATATAACTATGGCAGATAAAAATTCTACAATTCCAAAGGGCTGGAGAATGACAACGCTGGGGGAAATTCCAGAGTCTTGGCAAATTACAACAGCAGAAAAGTTTTGCTTAAAAGTTGCTGATGGTACTCATGCAACGCCAAAGCCAGTTTTAAACGGAAAATACTTAGTAACATCAAAACATATAAAATCTGGAAAAGTTGATTTGACATCCGCTTATCTAATATCTCAAGACGATTTTAATGAAGTGAATAAAAGAAGTAAAGTTGATCAATGGGATATTCTTTTTTCTATGATCGGTACAGTTGGGGAGATTGCTATTATTGACAAAAATCCTGACTTTGCAATTAAAAATGTCGGACTATTTAAGTGTGGCAATGAATTTAAAGCAAAATGGCTTTTTTATTTTTTAAGAGGAAGGATTGGGCAGGGTGAAATACAGCAAAGAATGAACGGCACAACTCAATCATACGTAACTCTAAGTGATTTAAAAAGTTTTCCCATAATTGTTCCTAGTTCATCAGATGAATTAAAGGCGATTGCGGCGGTGTTGTCGTCTTTGGATGATAAGATTGAGCTTTTGCGCGAACAGAACAAAACTTTAGAAGCCACCGCGCAAACAATTTTCAAAGAATGGTTTGTGAATTTTAATTTCCCCGGCGCCACCGGCAAAATGATTGATTCCGAACTCGGCGAGATTCCAGAAGGGTGGAGAGTTGGAGGTTTAATTGAAGATAGCATCTCTGAATTTGTGAAAACAAATATTGATAAATTTGATGGCACAAAAGACTATGTTGAAACCGCAAATGTAAATTTATCCAATTTTGTTGGAAATTTTGAAAAAATAACATACGAAGAAAGAGCAAGTCGAGCGAATATGCAACCTGTTGCAAATTCAATTTGGTTTGCACGAATGGCTGAAAGTAGAAAGTACCTATTATTTCAAGAAAGAGATTGGCAAAATATAGAAACAAAGATCCTTTCTACTGGTTTCGCCGGAATAAGATGTATAAAAGATTATTTGTACTTTTATTGGTGCTTTATATTATCGAACACTTTTAATAATCTAAAAAACCAATTCGCAGAAGGTGCGGTTCAGGTTGCGATTAGTAATGAAGGTATTCAAAGAATTTTGCTTGCATTGCCACCAAAAGAGATTGTGCAAAAATTTACCGAGACAGTGAGTTCTTGCTTTGAAAAAATTTCTAACAACAATTCCCAAATTCAAACCCTCTCCGCTCTCCGCGACACACTTTTGCCAAAATTGATGAAAGGCGAGGTTCGAGTTAAGGGATTTAAAGATTAAATATGAAAAAGAAAATAGTAAATAATTTTCAAACTAAAGATTTGTTTTCTTATATGGATAATATTTATAAAAAGGAAAACTTACCTTGGTTGCTTGATAAAAAAGTAAGAAAAGCTATGAATAAATTAATAAACAAAGCTTCCAAAATTACTAATCTAGAACAGAGTGAGTTATTATCTCAAATAGATTTTAAACCAAATGATTTAACTATTGAGGCTTTAGAGGGTTTGTTAGCTATATTAAGGGCAATACTCTGGTTAGAAGATTTTAATTTTACTAACATTGAACCTATAAAGAAGATAGATATAAAACAAACACCAGATTTTTCGGCATTTTACAAACCAAACATAAAATGTGCCGTTGAAGTTTTTTGTCTTACCAATAAATACGAACAACAAAAAGATAGCTGTCTTGACGTTTACGTAAACGCAGATCCTGAATTTGATGGTTCTAAATTTTATAAGGATTTTATAGCAAAGGCACATAGTAAAAAGAAACAATTAGACTCTGTAGAGAGTGTTGAAAAGAAAATATTATTGTGTGTAGTTAACTCAACACCTTTGGTTAATTTAAATGATATCTCTGATTGGAATAAACACGCACAATTTTTATATGAAAAGTTAAAATGGGGAAATAATTATCATATTGGATTTCTAACTGGTGCCTTAATTAATGGGAAACTATGTGATGTAATTTACCCAAAGTTAAGTTGAATTATGACCAAAATATTTGAATCGACAATTGAAGAGTTTGTCATAGAGCTTTTGCGAAATCAAGGCTGGCAATATTTATCACCCGAAGAACAAGAGCTTGAACGACCAAATTTGAGCGAAGTGGTTTTGAAAAATCGCTTGAAACAAGCGATTGAAGAGATAAATCCCACTATTTCCGAAGAAGCGCGCGAGCAAGCTCTACGTCAGGTTTTGAATTTGCCCAGTCAAAATCTAATAGATAATAACGAGGCATTTCACCGACTGCTCACCGAAGGCATAGAAATTGAAGTTATGGGTGAAGAAGGAATCAAAGGCGACAAAGTGTGGCTGGTGGATTTTGCGCATCCGGAAAATAACGAATTCTTGGCGTGTAATCAATTCACGGTAATTGAAAATAATATCAATAAGCGTCCAGATGTGGTTTTGTTTGTGAACGGTTTGCCTCTGGTTGTTATTGAACTTAAAAATCCAACCGATGAAAATGCAACCGTTCAAAAGGCATTTACTCAACTACAAAATTACAAAGCTGCCATTCCGTCAATCTTTCACTACAACGAAATATTAATTGCATCTGACGGTTTAGATGCAAAAGCAGGGACGATTTCATCAGATTTCACACGGTTCTCCACTTGGAAATCTCCGAATGATAATGAAGAAGAAGATAAAGTAATACCTCAAATTGAAACGTTAATAAAGGAAGTGTTAAATAAAAATACTTTATTGGATTTAATCAGACATTTCGTAGTTTTTGAAAAATCAAAGAAAGTAGATTCTAAAACGGGTCTGATATTTATCCAAAGTGTAAAAAAATTAGCTAATTATCACCAATATTACGCAGTCAATAAAGCTGTTGAATCGACAATAAGAGCGACCAAGGACACTGCCTCATTAAGATCAAACCCAATTACACTAAACTTACCCAGTATAGACACACAAGGTATGGGAGATAGAAAAATAGGTGTTTTTTGGCATACACAAGGAAGTGGTAAGTCTCTTTCGATGATTTTTTATACAGGAAAAGTGATATTAGAGTTAGGTAACCCAACAATTATTGTAGTCAATGATAGAAACGACCTGGATGACCAGTTATTTGATACTTTTTCAGGTTGTAAGCAGTTATTAAGACAAGATCCTGTTCAAGCAGAGAGCAGAGAGGATCTTAAAAATTTTCTCAAGGTAGCTGGTGGAGGTATAGTTTTTACCACCATTCAAAAATTTTTTCCAGAAAACGGCAATGAAAATTACGATCTTTTAACAGAAAGACAGAACGTAATAGTAATAGCAGACGAAGCACATAGAAGTCAGTATGGTTTCAGGGCAAAAACATTTGAAAAAGAGGGAAACATTTATACCAGATATGGTTTTGCTAAGTATTTAAGAGATGCACTACCAAATGCTTCCTTCATTGGATTTACAGGCACTCCAATAGAAAATGGCGATATTTCAACTCTAGCAGTATTTGGAAATTACATAGATGTTTACGATGTAGCACAATCCGTAGAAGATGGGGCTACAGTAAAAATTTATTATGAATCAAGGCTTGCAGAAATCCACATAAAGTCGGAGGAGAAAGAAAAAATTGATGAAGAAATTGAAGAGATTACCGAAACACAAGAAATTCAAGATAGTAAGAATAGTGAAAACGTTAAAGCGAAATGGGCTAGATTTGAAGCAATCGTCGGGCACCCAAGCAGAATAAAAATAATCGCAAAGGACATAATTGATCATTATGAAAAAAGACAAGAAACACTCGTGGGTAAGGGGATGATCGTATGTATGAGTAGAAGAATTGCAGTTGAAATGTATGACGAGATTATTGCCTTACGTCCAGATTGGCATAGCGACGATTTGCAAAAGGGGAAAATTAAAGTAGTTATGACATCTTCCTCCTCAGATCCGCAAGCTTGGCAACGCCACCATACAAACAAAATGGACAGAAAAGTGTTGGCCGAAAGGTTTAAAGACGAAACCAACGAGCTTAATCTTGTAATAGTCAGAGATATGTGGCTTACAGGTTTTGATGTACCTTGCTTACACACTATGTACATCGATAAGCTGATGAAAGGTCATACTTTAATGCAAGCCATTGCTAGAGTAAACAGAGTTTTCAAAGATAAACCAGGTGGTTTAATTGTCGATTATATTGGCATAGCCTCTGATTTAAAAGAAGCTTTATCAACCTACACAGAAAGTGGTGGTAGAGGTGAGCCTGTAATAGACCACGAAAAGGCTGTTGAAATGATGCTAGAAAAGATAGAGATAGTAAGACAAATGCTTTCTGGATTCGATTATAAAAAATATTTTAACTCGGATACTAAAGGAAAACTAAAGATAATCCTAGAAACACAGGAATATATACTAGGAATAGAAAACGGAAAAGAAAGATTCGTCAAACAGTCTACAATTTTGTCACAATCCTTTGCTCTTTCTATACCTGATGAAAGAGCTATGGAAATAAGAGACGAGGTAGGTTTTTTTCAAGCGGTAAAAGCAAGACTTATCAAGTTTGATACAGGCACGGCTGGAGGGAAGTCCGACACGGAAATTGAATCAGCTGTAAAACAAATCGTCGACAAAGCTATAGCTTCAGAAGGTGTTATTGATATATTTGATGCGGCGGGATTAAAAAAACCAGACATATCTATACTTTCCGACGAATTTTTATCAGAGGTTAGAGATATGGAGAAAAAAAATATCGCTATGGAGCTTTTGAAAAAAATTATCAACGATGAAATCAGAATTAGAATAAGAAAAAACTTTATACACGGTAAAAAACTTTCGGAGATGTTGGAAAATACAATAAGAAAATATCAGAACAACCTTTTAACTACTGTTCAAGTAATAGAAGAACTTATTAATATTGCAAAACAAATCAGAGAATCCAATAAACGAGGGGATGACTTGGGTTTAAATGAGGACGAGCTGGCTTTTTACGATGCTTTAGCTAACAATGAAAATGCTAAAGAAGTACTAGGAGACAAACAACTGGCCACGATAGCAGTAGAGGTACTAAAGAGTGTCAAAGGGAACGCAACTATTGACTGGACTTTAAAAGAATCTGTACGAGCACGATTGAGAAGAGATGTGAAAAGGATATTAAACAGATATGGTTACCCACCAGATCAACAACTGGCAGCAACAGAAAACGTAGTAAAACAAGCAGAGTTAATTGCCGATGATTTGAATAACCAGTAAATCTCTTATTCAAAAAGTAGGCATGGACTACTCACCATTCTCATCAGGAATAGGAAATTCGTAAATTCTACCAAAAGTCCAAAAATTCCTAACAAACTCATTGAAATCTTTGGAATCTTGTTCTAAATCAGAATATCTAATCATAATCTCTGTTGTCAAACCTTCGTAAGTTTTATCATTTTTAATTTCTTCTGCAACTTCTTCTGATGCAGAAACTAATTTACCTGCAGTCACTTCATATTCATCAGGAGGTAATCTCCTAAAATATGGAATTTCTTCATCTACAAAACTATGAATTGCCATAATTGCTTTCTTACCTCTACCCTTACCGTAATTTTCCCTTGTCATTATTTCAACCAAACCTTTCGTAGCATCTTCACTTAAATTATGATTTGAAGCCGCTTCTCTAACTATGTTTTCAATCTCCGGATTCTCCAGTCTTGGGGCATTCACGGGATACTCATCCACATTTTCGATTATTTCAACTAAGCCGTCGTAGTTAGCATCAGACACTATCAAACTTCCTCGGGAATTATAAAAAGGGAAGTACATAGTCTTTTTTTCAAAATCCATACTGTAAATAGGCTGAATCAAATCCCCAATAACTGTTAAAAACACTGTTTGTATCTGATGCGGTCCCGTAGCCATATCCCATTGCAAATATTCCTTAGGGCTATTTTCATTCAGTTTAACTATTTTAAATAAAGTAGTATTATGCAAATACAATCCATCTAAAAGCCCTGCAATTTTATTACCTTCCAAGTCGAATAACTCCATATTTACCATTCCGGTTTCTTTTTCAATTACATTCAAAACTTCTTTAATACCATCGCCATAAAAATCAACCATGATTGAGTCTTCATTAATTTTTGAATTATTTTCAACTGGGGTAGCACTAATATCATTTTTTCTTTTTGAAATGGTAATAAAAGCAAAGATAACAGCAATAATTGATAAAAATAATACGGGAAACAATAGTTTTTTGTTTTTTATATTCATGGCTTTACTGTTCTGATAATACTATAACCTGTAATATAATCAAATGGAATCTAGTGCATTTTGCCCAGAGTACACTTTTTTTAAATATATCCACTATGTAACCCCTGCAAGACAAAGATTCATCTAAAAATTCCTTTAAAATATCTGGATCTTTATCTAAATTTACTTTTACATACGAAGACACCTTGTTGTGTTTTTTGAGTTCCTGCTCCTCTCCCCATGAAAGGGTGTCATCAAACCATAAAAAATCTTCGTTCATATTTATAGCTTCCGTTTTTAACACTTTCCATTTAGTTGGTTTTATTTTCATTATAAGATCAGTTATTTCGGAAGAGACAAACTTATTCATATAGGAAACTGCAGTAGTAGCATCTCCATCACAGTGAGTCGTTAACCAATAAACAGATTCTTTAGCATGTATTCGAGGAATTCCTTTAGATGATTCGCAGGGCGCATATTATACATATCCGTGTTTATTAAGGTATCGTCAATGTCTAAATATATCTTCATATGAGTAATATTTATTATTACTCAGCTTTAGTGGAATTATCGTAGGCACTTTTAAGTACTTCTTGATAACTCCCATTACCATCAGATGACTTAAATTCGTACGAGTATGTGTATCCTGTAACAGCTGACATGTGATAGTTAGTCTCGATATTGTAGTAATTATTTGTTTTCTCGTACCTAACTCTTAGCGAGTTTCCCACCAACTCCCCAATATTTACCCATGTATCTCCCCTCTTTTGATAAATATAAAATGGACCGTTTCCTGAAGCACCGCGGATCATATTCTTACATACCATAGCAAAATATACTATTACTTCTTCTACCCCATCACCATTTAAATCAATATTTTTTGAAACGTCTCCGTAAGCTTCTTTATCTGATATTAAATATTTCGTGGAATCTTCTTTCATCTCACATGAAATAGATGGAGTTTCTTCTGCAACTTTTTTCAATATTAAATCAACTATTTCATCTGGTGTGGATTTAGTAGGAACCGAATAACTTTCGCTAGGAAAGGCAAAAAGATACTTTTGTGTTTCCTTTTTCTCATTGCTTGAAGGCTTCAACAAGGATTTTATTCCCAACATATTATCTATCAACACTATCTCCAACACTTGCATCAATAAAAAAGAAGCTCCAACTACCAGTAATGTAAAAATAGTGTTTAAATCCTTCTTTAGGTATTTTTCTATGAGTGTTTTTAGATTTAAAGCTGCAATAAATATAACCGTATGACCGATGAGATCAAAAAAAGAACCTCCTATAGCGTATTTTAAAATTATTCCTACTATAAATTGAAACAAAGGGTGGTAAAAAGTAACTTTTTCGATAGGTGGTAATAAAAAGATAATAAATTTGTTTTTCATAAATACCTCCTTGTATTTTTATATTATCATCCAAACATACTTAAATATATGGGTTACAATAGACTATAATAATGAGTAATGGACATCGTACTAAAGAAACCAAATCCAAATGAAGTTAATAAATACTTAAGAACGTGGGATTCACTAGAAAACTACACATTACAAGAAAGTAGTTTAAGGAAACTTTTCACTAATACTTATCCAAAAAATGTGTGTATGGATGATATTTTAATTAAAGTCTGCTCCCTAAATGATTTTTATAGTACAAACATATATTCTCCTTTCAAAGTGGCTAAACACATACATTCTTTAAACATAGACAACAGGCTATCTAAAGGTGATGAAAAGCTAGTAAACGATATCGCGAAAATAAAAGTAAATAAAGATAAAACAATGAATTTCTATTCATTTGCAACAAAATATTGTAGTCACCACCAACCACTTTTATATCCAATTTACGATAATTATGTAATTAAGGTTCTAAACTACTTTAATAAACAGGACAAATTTTCGAAATTCACTTTCCAAGAATTGAAAGATTATCCGAAATTTAAAAATGTCATTTTGGATTTTAGATCTTTTTATGGTTTAGATAAATTTAACCTAAAAGAAATTGATAAATATTTGTGGCAAGTAGGGAAAGAAAAGTTTCCCAGGAAATACTCCAGATAGAGTTTAAGGGAGCAATTTTCAATTAGACATTCTATATATGTCGAGATAACAATTTCTATTATCTGCTTTTTACATTTATCTGAAATACTATGTTCTTAGTGAACAGATATTTTATTAGTTTAATTAGTTTCTATTCAATTAAATTCAAATAATCGGGTATATTTTTAAGACAACTAGATTTTCGTCATGAATAATACTTTAAATGATCAGGATGATAAGTTACGTGAAAAAGCTCTTAAAATAATTTGTTCTGCTGGTCGTGTAACAAATGGATTATTACGAGCAAGGTTACATATTGGTTTTAACCTCGCGCAACAATTGATAGATGAGTTCGAAACAGATGGTCTGATAATCAAGAACGGTTGGGGTTGGGAAGTAGTAAATCACGAAAATAAGCCTTAGAAATAAAGAGACTAAGTCTATATGAAGTTAACAAATAATACTCAAAAAATGTTACTATAAAGTAGATATTATGGAAAAAGATCTTCTAGATAAACTGGAAAAAATAAATAAAGAATGTCCATTAATCCCCCACACCAACGCAGGAAGAATGTTTTCAATGGTTAGACGTATGAAAGCTGAAAAGGAAATGAAAATACCACAAGAGTTTCGTTCTGGTTTTGCAATCTCAGTAAAAACCGGAAAGCACACCAACGAGATGACTGCAGAAGAATGGAAAGAATTCTACGCAAGCATGGTTTCAAGCTTGAAAGAACAATATCCCGAGCTCTACGAACAGATTTTTAAACAATAATTTAGTATTTTTATACTGTCTCATTTCTAGCCCAGAGAGTATACTTTGATTGGGCTTCCAGATTCGACTGGTACTCCAAATATTTGAAATTCCGACCATTTCGCCTTCCTCATAAAAATTATTCTTTGCTCAAAATTTCTAAATTAATTTTTCTTCTGCCACTCAATAGAGAATTAAAAAAAGCACGTTTATTTATTATTCTATTAGGACCGAAACTTTCTATCGGATCAGAAATCAAATAGCCACCTTCCTCTGTACCATCATTTACAATCCCGTGTACAAGTATAGCGTGTAACGGTCTTGGAGGTATACTCTTATGCTCGCTACCTACCGGAAAACCTTCGTCCGGAATACCTAGTTTTTTACGTTCTTCAGCAATATTAATTTCAAGTATATTCTGAGGCGGTATAATTTTACTAATCACGTTTTTCTTCAACTTTTCAGAGTACTTCTCTTCCTGCTCTAGAGTCCAATATTGACGCGATCTATCTTTATTCCTTGATAAACTCATAGCAATGTAAAAACAGGCATGTTCATGTATTTGGCTACCATACTTCTTTTGAATTTCGTTTATCTTTTCGTAAAATCCTTCAAATGAAAAATTTTCCTCCATCACTTTATCTATGTCCTGCAAATCATTAAGTAAAAAATTAATTGCTTCTATCTCTGACGGCGGTATTTCAGATTTTAAAATTTCAAAGAGATAATTTTCTCCAACTCCTACCATTACAACTTTTCCCGACTCGATACTTGAATCTATTTTTTGCGTTATTAGATCCGGGGATAATTCTGATTGCTTTATAGTTAGTCTCTCCAATCTCATCTTTTGTTCTAAACCTTTATTAAGTTCTTCCACTATAAAATCTCTATCTGATTTATTTGTTCGCCCGATAACATCATGGGGTTGTCTTCTGTCCACACTTTCAATTAGATTTCTAAGATCAACAATGTTCTTCTTATCTTCATTCGTATCTTTATTCAAAATATTATATGCCATTAACATGCACGCCGGACCACACCCCGATCCTAGTTCT
>Ga0255346_1006762_pt1 | contig 11041 bp, 8 predicted proteins | sample wastewater_treat_FD_194410 | JGI IMG/M metagenome (GOLD analysis project Ga0255346, IMG submission 194410) | Wastewater microbial communities from Lulu Island WWTP, Vancouver, Canada - plant22 | ecosystem: Engineered > WWTP > Wastewater > Unclassified | place: Canada: Vancouver, British Columbia... | reverse complement strand
TAGAGGGGCTAAATCCTCTATTCCACTTGATATTCCCTATAAATTATAACCAATAAGTATATATTTTTCAATATATTTCCTATAGTAGAGGGGTAGGGGTGATTTACTAAAAGAGGAGGATTAGGGTAGAATTTGGGAAGTGGCGGGGGAGAACAGCTCCCTTTGATAAAGGGAGACAGTTTTTTGTGACAAAAGTTCCTCCCTTGGGGGAGGCTGTTTGTGGAACTAGGTGGAGGTTTTACCCCAACAACCCCCAACTACATTAGAACAACTTCCCCCGAGGGAAGGATTTCTTTGTCTCCGTGTGCTCACTTCGTTCACTTAGTCGAAATGACAGTCTGTGACTAAAATCCCACTACCCCGCTATTCAGCCCCGCTGTTTAGGCGGGGCGAGCGGGGAGATCAGCTCCCTTTGATAAAGGGAGGCAGTTTTTTTGTTTCTCCCAGAGGTGGTTTAAATTCCCCCTCCCCCCCTTAAATTACGGAGTTCTCCGTAACGAGCAAGGGGGCTTTTTTCTATCTTATTAAAGGAATTTGTGGATTGTGTTCCACAAATTCGCTTGATTTTATGGAATGTAATCTATATAATAAAATTACATTTATTTTTTTTATAAAAAATGGAATTTACAAGAACAATTGAAAAAGAGCTTTTGGAGAACTGTTTTAAGTGAAAAGCTATTATTATTTATGGTGCTAGACAGGTTGGTAAGACAACATTATGTAAAAAACTTTGGTGAAATCATCCTAATACTTTGTATGTTACCGGTGATGATTTTTCAATAGTACAATTTTTGACAGGCATTTCTCTTGTTAAACTTGAGCAACGGCTTAAAGGGTACCGTATTTTAATTATCGATGAGGCACAAAAAATAAAAGAAATCGGTAATACCATTAAACTTATTGTAGATAATATTCCAGACATACAAGTAATTGCAACAGGCTCTTCTGCTTTTGATCTCGCAAATAATATACAAGAATCTTTGACATGAAGAGTTAAAACTTTTCATTTACATCCTTTGAGTTTAGAAGAAATTTGGGCTGAAGTGCCAATTCATCAACATAAAGAATTGTTAGAGCAAAGGTTGTTATATGGTATGTATCCTCGTAGTGTAATTACCAACGATGCTCAAGAACTTTTTGAACTTGTTCAATCTTATGCATACAAAGATGTTTTCCTTTATGAGAGTCTAAGAAAACCAGATCTTATCGTTAAGCTACTCCAAGCTCTCGCTTTACAAATTGGATCTGAGGTTTCTTTTAATGAATTAAGTCAACTTTTAGCCGTAGATGTTAAAACAGTACAAAAATATATAGGGCTTTTGGAGCAGGCTTTTATTATTTTCCGCCTTCCTTCATTTGCTCGTAATCTAAGAAATGAACTCAAAAGAGGACAAAAAATTTATTTTTGGGATGTTGGGGTAAGAAATGGAATTTTGAGAAATGTACAAGCAATAGCGAGCAGAACTGATATTGGGCATCTTTGGGAAAACTTTATTGTTGCTGAAAGGATAAAATTTCTCCAAAATCACCGTTTGCCCTATCATAGTTTCTTTTGGAGAACTACTAGTGGATCCGAATTAGATTATTTGGAAACTGATTTTGGTAATTTTATGGCAAGCTATGAGGTAAAATGGTCTCCTAAAAAACATCCTAAACTTCCAACCAGTTTTCAAGCAGAATATCCTGATGCAAGCTATCATGTTATCACCCCAGATAATGCTTATTCGTGGGTTTCTAATTAGGTGTTTAGAGTGTTAGGGTGGATTTGAGAAGTGGCGGGAGAGAATTTGTTATACTTCTCGAGGGAAAAGAACCGTATGTTTACTGTTTTCAGGTTTTTGAAGTGTAATTACTGTGCCTTGTTGTTGATATTTTTGAGTAAAAAAATTGAGGGCGGTCAGACTTTTCCCATTATAAGCAAGTTTAACTTCATAAGGGATTCAATCTATAATGAAGTCGATTTCTTTTTTGTCTTGAGTTCTATAAAAATTCAGCTTTTCTGCTTTATATCCATTTTGAATATAATTAAAAAAACTGTTTTCAAACGATTTCCCTTCTAGGAAGTCAAACCCTTTATCACAAGCATTTCTCAGTCCATTATCTATGAAAAAGACTTTTGGCATTTTAGTCAGTTCCCCTCTAAGATTGCTAGAAAAAGGAGTAAGCAATTTAATTACGAAAGTATGTTCGAGTAAAAATAGTCGTTCATTCAACGTTTGGGTAGTGATATTGATTGTATTGCTGATTTCTGAGAGATTAACGAGATTTCCTGTTTGATGAGCAAGGAGTTTAATGAGAAGGTTAAATTTTTCGAGTTCTCTGATTTTCCCAATATCTTTAATGTCCTTTTCTACATAAGTAGTATAAATCTGTTTGAGATATTCTTTTTTGATTTCAGGGGTCTTTGCTAAAACTACTTTAGGATAGGCTCAAAATCTGATATACTCTTGATAGAAAAAGTTTATTTGATCGTTGATCAATTGCAGATCAATAGGTGTCCCTACAAGTTTGGCGAGATTGGGCTGATCTTTAAAAAGTAAAAATTCCTGAAAACTTAAGGGGAAAATCTCAAATTTTATTAATCTACCCACCAAAGAATCTCCCAATTTCCCTCTAATTTCTAGAGTAGATGATCCTGAAACAATCAGTTTGAGCATAGGATAATTATCATAGAGGTATTTGAGAAAATTGGTTGGGGAGTCTAAATATTGGATCTCATCGATAAAGAGTACAATTTCCTCTTGACCATCCCAGCCGAAGTAGGACTTGAGGTATTTGAGGAAAATATCAGGATTTTGGTTGCAAAGTTCTAGATAGGCTTTGTTTTCTAAATCAAAAAAGAAAGACTTTTTGGTCAGATATCTCTCTTGAATGATTTTCATTAGCGTAGTTTTTCCGACTTGCCTCGCACCATAAAAAAGCAGAATATCATTCGTTTCTAAAAATGGTTTAATTTTGGTAATAATCCCTCTTTCTATCATGGTTTTTGAGTTTAAAAGATAAAATGTACTTTATAAAATATTAAATATTTTAATTGGTATGGTTTATAAAATATTAAATATTTCAAGTAGTATAATTTTTTTCTTGAGAAAATCAAGTTTTTTTGTTTTTCTCACCTGTGGCTCAAATCCCCCCATCCCCTCTTGCTCCCCGATAGATCTCGAACAAAGTGAGATCCCGATATGTCGGAAGAGGACTCCACTTCGTTTCGCGAAAGGGAGACAATAATGTTGCAAAAAGATTTCTCCGTGCGTTCACTTTGTTCACTTAGTCGAAATGACAAGCTGTAGATAAATCTCTCTCACTTATGGCTTAAACCCTTCGTGTTTCATTGTGAAAAAAACTTGATTTATAGTTGTAAAACGATAGAAGATAGATGATAATTTCATATGTTTTTTAGTTTTGGTAGAAATTTAGGATGACTGTTCCTTTAAAAATAAAAGAACAGATATTAAGTATAATCAAGCAAAACTTGGATAATTTTTGAGATTATGTTGTTTTTTTGTTTTGAAGTCGTGCAGACTGAACCAACCACAACAATTCAGACTATGATATTTGAATTATGTGAAAAGAAAAAATCCCTTTTCTTGTGTTTTTGAAAATAAAAAGGGAATTAAATGAGTTGCCTTTTGTTATAGATTTTGTTGATTTTTCTGTTGTTAATGATAAAGTATTCAAAGATTTAGCTCTTAAAAATATAGTAAAGTGGAATTAGTTAAATTAAATAATCAAATAAAATTATCAAAAAAAGCTTATGCAACTTTAGACAAAGCTTTATCTTCCAAAAAGTTGTCTGATTTGGAAAAAGATGGAGTTTTTCAGAGGTTTGAATATAATATAGAGTTATTACGAAAAACTTGTAGGCTTTTTTTATTGTATAAATGAGTTCATTTTTCACCAAATCCAAAAGATATTTTCAGAGAAATATATAAATTATGAATTATACAGGATTTGGAGTTGTTTTATAGTTTTTTGGATGCTAGAAATTTAATGTCACATATGTATAGTGAATATATGTCAAAAGAGTTATTTGATATGGTGCAAAAGAATTACAAGGAGATATGAAATGTTTTGAATTCTTTAGAAAAAGCAGTGAAGTAGAAAAAAGGAGATAGAACTTCTAAAGTACCACCCGGGTGCCATTTTGACACCCGGGTGGGAGGGAATTAAATATAAATTCATTTATTAATTTAATAAAAATATAATGACAGAACAAAATGTTCAAACACCAGATAATTCAGTACTTTCTGATATTCAAAATGATCCAAAAATTTTACAGGCCCAACAAATCCAAAAAATTTTGGAACAACAAGAGCAAATAATGGCTAAATATCAAGAATTGAAAAGTTTGTATGAAAATAATCAGCTTGATTTGTCACAAAAAGAACTTGTGCATCAGCAAATGCAAAAATTAAATACATTATACACTCAAAACAAGGAAACTTTAGTCAAACTCTGAGTTTGACAAGAAAATGTAAACATTCAAAACACAAAAACTTCAGACAAAAAGAAGAAAAAGAAAGTTCCTGCTAAATTGATTTTCAGTTTAATTTGAGCGGGAATTACTTTGATCATTTGATGAGTAGCATTTTTTCTTTATTCTTTATTACAAAATTTAGATAAGGTCCAAAAGTTTGGTCTAACAGTAGATCAAGCAATGCTATTTTTACAAATATTTTCAGCAATATTTATATGAATATTTGTCGTTACATCGTTAATTATCTTGTCTATCAATATATTTAAAGTCATAAAAAAGACATACAAAAAGAAAATATCTTCCATTTTGTGATTGATATGATGAGGTGTTTTGTTTCTAGCTACTTTGGTTTTATGAGTAACTGTTATCAATGCTATCAGAAATATTGATTTAGATCAGTCTACACAACTGTTATATGGTCACTTGATTTTAAAAGATTGACCACAAGAAATTTGAGTTGATCCCGATTTATACATTATTGCTCCAGTCAATATTGAATTCAATTTCAATTATAAAGTGTTCAATAGAGAGATTGCTCCAAGTTTATGAAATCCAAAAATTTTATGACTTTCTTTGGATTGTTGAAATGGACAAATTTTGCCAATAAATGGAGATAAGTTCCAATGATCTTGTTTTTACCAAACAAAGTGAGATTATCAGCTTAAATTGAATGTTAATTATAGCAACTCTCAATGACAAAACAATCAAGATGTTTCAGTTTGAAATGTTGTCGTGAGATCTCAAATAAATATTAGTTCAAACTTGTGAGATATTACCACAAATAATAGCGAGTTATTTGTTTGAAAAAATCCTGTAAATATTACATACGATGCGTCAGACATTTTCAGAGAATTTCAACTCAGTGACTACAATATCCAGCTTGATGTAGATTGAGATTGAGCTTTTGATAAAACAGGGCTGACTTATTATACACATATATACACAGGTGCTGGTGTTATTCATTTTGGTTTTAATATACCTTCCTTAAATAACTATACTTATTCTTTCCCAATTAGAATAGAGCAGTCAGATGTACCTGTTGCTTATGTAGATTTTGCTGAATTAGACAAATGAAAATACAACATTTCAGCACAGTTTTATTGAGTTTCTCCGACAGTTTCTGAGTATAAATTCAATATTATCAACAAACAAACAAATAGTTTGATTGAATCAGTTTCTTCTCAAAACCCTACAATTCAATATACATTCCCTGGTAATGGATTATATTCTGTTCAAGTAGTATTTGTTACTACGGATGGAAAGCAAGGTTTAGCAGAAAGTCAGAATATTGATGTTGGATGATCTTATTTCCAAATTTATTATGATGTTCTAGCAAAAACTCCTACAAAATCAGAATTTGAGAAACAAGAAGATTTGGAAAACATCAAAATTACAGAAATTCCTACTATTATAAAAGTAAATATCAAAAACATAATTCCAAATGTTGCAGGTTTAGACATAAAAGCAACTGTAAACGGTTCAGCTACATTAATAGAAAACAATTCTTTCCAAACTGTAGTGGATTCAAATGAATGAGCTACAATAAAAATTATGGTTTGAGATCCAAATACAAACAACTATTCAGAAAGAGAGATAAAAATTATCGTGGATAGAGACGATATTATTGGAAGTTTTTTGGTAGATCCGGATACTGTTTGAATTTCTCCATTCAAAGTCAAGTTTGATGTTTCTGCGACCACTATTACAGATCCAGAAGATAAAATAATTTATTTCTCTTGGGATTTTTGAGATGGAAACAAAAAAGAGAATTTATCTCAAGCAATTGTAGAACATACATATACATACGATTTTACAAAAGAAAACTGAGTATTTTATCCTACAGTTACTCTAACAACTAAAAAAGGTCGTGAATTAGTTGTATGAAGTTGAACTAGAATCTCTGTTACAAAACCTATTATAAATGCAGAAATAGTACTAAACTCTCATCCTACTCAAAGAGCCAGTATTTGAGATAAAGTAGAAATGTCTTTGAATATTGATGGTTCGCCTTCAAAAATTGTTTGGAAGTTTGGTAATGGAAATGAGTTGGAATGTCCATGAAGATCTTGTACAGATGTTTCTCAAGTATATGAAACTCCTTGAGAATTTGTTATCACAGCAACTGTTTACTATGAAAACATGCCGACTGTAGACGGAAAAATTAATATAGTAGTAAAATAAAAAATTTAATAATTATTTTAGAAAATATGTTAAGTTTAGAACAATTTAGACATTTGCAAAAACTATCAAACCTAAATCTTGATTCAAATGAGCAGGAGATTTTTTTGGAAAAGATGAAATGAATAATTCAAATGTTAGATAATTTGTGAAAATTGGATTTATCGGATGTAAATATTTCTTTAAATACTTTAAACACTCTTAGAACTATAAAAGAGTCACAAGATTTTCCTTATAAAAAAGAGATTTTAGATAATGTAGAGCATGAGTTAATAAATAATTCAGTGAAAATAAAAGGTGCGATATAGAGGAGTTTATAAAGCCTGCCCCGCAGTACTGCGGGGTAGGCGGGTTCTTAAAGTTTATAAAGTTAAAAGTTGCAAGTTAATTAATATTTTTTTTATAAAAAAATTTTTCCCTTCGCTCTGATAGATTAATGTTCGGGGTGTTGTTGGACTAGGTGGGGTGTGAGCTTCCTTATTTCTTATGGAGAACTCCGTAGATAAGCGGGCTTAAAGTGGATCTAACCCCCAACTATCCCGTCCCGTAGGACTACGGGACGGGAAACAACTTCCCCGTAGGGGAAGGATTCCTTATTTTTTGATTTCTATCAGTCCAACTTATATGGTATTTCCCCAAAAATTGTTATGAAAAATTGTCTTGAAAAAGGTAAGTAATTTATTATAAAAATGTTTGATACTGCAAGATTTTTGCATTTTTTATTATTTAGTTTTTGTACAAATGGCACAAGCGATTCCTTTGGATAGGGTAAGAAACATTGGTATTATGGCACATATTGATGCTGGTAAAACCACTTTTTCAGAAAGAATTCTTTATTATACTGGTAAAAAACATAAGGTTTGAGAAACTCATGATGGAGCAGCAGATATGGATTGGATGGAACAAGAAAAAGAAAGATGAATTACTATTACATCTGCGGCTACTACTTGTTTTTGGAAAGACTATCACATAAATGTTATAGACACTCCAGGACATGTGGATTTTACTGTAGAAGTAGAAAGGTCTTTGAGAGTTTTAGATTGAGCTATAGCGGTTTTTGATGCTTCTCAAGGAGTAGAGCCTCAATCAGAAACAGTTCGAAGACAGGCGGATAAATATAAGGTTCCTAGAATGGCTTTCATAAATAAGATGGATAAAATGGGAGCAGATTTTTTTATGGCTGTTGACAGTATCAAATCAAAACTTACAGATAAATGAATTGTATGTCAAATCCCTTATGGTGCTGCATCTGATTTCAAATGAATAGTGGATTTGTTGGATATGAAATTGTATACATTTGAATGAGAAATGGGAGTAGATGTTGTAGAACATGAAATTCCTGCAGAATTACAAGCTAAAGCTGAAGAATATAGAGAAAAAATGATAGATGCTGCTACTATGTTTGATGATGAATTGGCAGATAAGTTTTTGGAGTGATGAGATATCCCAAAAGAATTAATCATAAAAGCTATTAGAAAAGGTACAGTAAGTAATGAATTGTATCCAATATTATGTGGTACAGCATTGAGAAACACATGAGTTCAGTTGGCATTAGACTATGTTACTAGATACTTGCCTAGTCCTTTGGATAGATGAACTATTTATGGAATAGATCCAGACAATGAAGAGAAAAAGCTTGAAAGACATGCTTCTCCTACAGAGCCAGTGTCTGCATTAGCGTTCAAAATTGCATCAGATCCATTTGTTGGTACTTTGACTTTTGTTAGAGTTTATTCTGGAACTATTAAATCTGGAGACTCTTTATTAAATCCTATTACAGGTCAAAAGGAAAGAGTAGGGAGATTGCTTTTGATGCACGCAAACAAAAGAGAAGAAATTTCAGAAATATGAGCATGACATATTTGTGCGTTCTTAGGATTAAAAGATACAAGAACAGGAAACACTTTATGTGACATCAAAAATCCTATCATACTTGAAAAAATAGAATTTCCAGAACCTGTTATCAACATTTCTATTGAACCAAAAACTAAAGATGATCAAGAAAAATTATGATTAGCGTTGGCAAAACTTATGTATGAAGATCCTACATTTAGAGCTTATTCTGATGAGGAAAGTGCTCAAACAATTATTGCTGGTATGGGAGAACTACACTTGGATATTATTGTAGATAGACTTAGAAGAGAACATAAAGTAGAAGTAAATACAGGGAAACCACAAGTAGCATATAGAGAGACAATTATGGCTGATAGTGTAGAATGAGAATGAGTATTCAAAAGACAAACTGGAGGTAGAGGACAATATGGGCATGTACTACTTAGACTTGAAAAACTTCAAGATAAAAACTACGAATTCGTATCAGAAATTAAATGATGAGTGATTCCAAATGAATTTATACCTGCTATTGATAAAGGAGCTAGAGAAACTATGGCTCAAGGTATTTTAGCATGATATCCTATTATAAATATTAGAGCGGTTCCTTACTTTGGTTCTTATCATGATGTGGATTCTTCAGAAATAGCGTTTAAAATTGCGACATTTAGAGCATTCAAAGCTGCATTTACAAAACCTGAAGCACAAGCTTGTATTTTGGAACCAATAATGAATGTGGAAGTAACAACTCCAGAAGATTATGTTTGAGATGTGATGGGAGATTTGTCTTCTAGAAGAGGTATGATTCAATGACAAGAAGCAAGAGGTAATGCAACAGTCATTAAAGCTAAAGTTCCATTGTCAGAAATGTTCGGTTATGCAACTGATCTTAGATCCAATACTCAGGGTAGAGCGAGTTTCTCTATGGAATTTGGTAGCTATGAGAGAGTTCCAGAAAATATTTCAAAACAAATTATAGATGAGAGATCTGGAAAAGTTAAATCAATGGATGAGGAGTAGAAATTCATCTCAACCACCCGGGTGCTGCTCGCAGAGCTAGCCAATTGCACCCGGGTGGTAGGATATAATAAATGATAAAATAATAAAGTAATAAATAAAATAATATAAGGAACGGTTTTGTAATCGTTCCTTTTTTATGCTGTTGATTTTTGGATGTTAAAACTTATTAATAGAATTGATGTTAAATATCTAATTTTTATTATCATTTTTATACTATGAAAAAAATATTGTTAATTTTTATATTTTTCTTTTGTTCTTTTTGATCTGCACAAATGTTCTCTTTGGAATGTGTTGATTGATACCGTTGAGATCCATTATGTGAACAAAATAAAAAATTTTTTGATAAGTTTCATAACTGAAAATCAAATCAAGATGAATTATTTGAAAAATATATTGTTGATTCAGAAGAGGGTGTTTGGGAATACTGAGTAGTTTGAGATAAAGAACAGCTACTTTATGATTGGATTTCTCCTTTATTGGCAAAAATTTATCAGAATGCAGACGATAAGGTATATATAACTAAGTGGACTAGTAAACTTTTTGAACAGTGTGCTGTATCTTGATCAATAAAAGAACTGAGAGATGTGTGTAAATTATTTTTGGTTGACTATGTGTGAAGTGATATAAAAATTACAAAATTAAATTATTCTCAAATTTATAAATCAATATATAATAACAGGTTAGAACAGGTATCATCTGAGTTTTGAGATTTTGTACATAATTATAATCCACTTGATGTTGTTTCAGCAGCGATACGTAAGGAATATGTTTTTTGAGATTATATGTTATGAGTACAGCGACTTGATGAAAATGAGGGTTGAATTTTTGTATTGAAAGCATGAGATACTCATCGACAACATTTTGCTAAGTTAAAAGGTGGTTTTATTAAATCTTGTTATAAGAAAAACAAAAAATTATTATGTGATGTTGTTGATATAAAATATTATAATTCTGGTATTTTGTATGGATATGAATTACAATCAAATTGATCCTGGAATTTAGTATCATGCTCAAGTGCTGATGTTAATGTTGCAGATAATTATGAAAAAAAACATTTAGATAAAAGTTTTTGTAAAGATAAAAATCATTTTATTTTTACTAATTTTTGACATTAAATTTACTTATAAAGTTCTTCACAAAAAACTACCTTATGGTAGTTTTTTTATTAGCTTAATAAAATAAAAAGCTGTTGTCGCATGTCGCGAATAGGTTTCTAGATTTTGCTCTAAATGACAGTAATTATGTTCGAAATTGAAATGACTGGCTTCACTCTGTTTGTGGTTTAATTTTCTATTATTAATTATTAACTGTAGAATCTTGTCACTCGATTTTTGTCAAAAGAATATTTTGATTTTCTATTATTATTGTATTCAAAATTTCATCTAGATTCCCTGCTAATACTGAAGGAATATTTGACCAAGATTGTTTGATTCTATGGTCTGTAATTCTGTCTTGTGGAAAATTATATGTCCTTATTTTTTCTGATCTATCTCAGCTACCAATTTGATTTCATCTAATATCTTTTTGTTCTTTTTG
>Ga0255346_1006758_pt1 | contig 11043 bp, 10 predicted proteins | sample wastewater_treat_FD_194410 | JGI IMG/M metagenome (GOLD analysis project Ga0255346, IMG submission 194410) | Wastewater microbial communities from Lulu Island WWTP, Vancouver, Canada - plant22 | ecosystem: Engineered > WWTP > Wastewater > Unclassified | place: Canada: Vancouver, British Columbia... | reverse complement strand
CACGCCATTTTCGACGCAAAAACACCAATTTCCTGGACTCACACACCACTACCAGACAAAATGAAGGAGTTGAACAAGGCGCTTGAGGCTATCGGCGACAAGTCGCCTCAGCCTCATCGCTGACGTTAGCGGAAATGAAGAAAATATGGGTATGCTCGCGGAGTTGCAGGGTGTATCCTCAAACGCGAAAGGAAAAAGTAATGAAAACACGAATAAGCGCTGGCGTCATAAAAATATTCTTACTCATCATCATGTTACAATGCCTATGCGCTCACGCACAGGCCAAGGATGCGGATCGTTCCGCAGAGTATATGGCCGAGATTGCATCTATGGAGCACTTTAACGAAGTGCAACGCGCCTCGGATATGCCGGGAATGTCCGTGCCAACATATGCGGAGTGGCTCAAAACGAAGATGGCAGAAGAATCATTTGCCGTTACATCAAATACCACCGCCGAAGATGAGCCAAACAAACAAGATCGAATGCGTCAATGGCTCAATTATGGAATAAATACGCCAGATGATGAACCTAGTTCAAAACAGGAGCAAAGCCTTGCGCGAAGAGAGCGGCTATGGGCCATGTCCGCGCAATTAATAAAATCGCACGAAGCTGAAATGGAAGTAGCGCGCGCACGAATCAAGCGAGCAGGCTTCGCGGAGTACGGGAAAACGGAAGATGGGATAGTTATAGGTCTTGTCGGGCTACAGGATGGTCTCCCTCGATACAACATCACATATAACGCCAGCGCCGCTGATACAATCTCCGTTGACGAACTCTGGCCGGGAGGGATCTCCGGCTTGGCCATTACAGGGTCAAACACGGTAATGGGAATCTGGGATGGCGGTGATGTTCTCACTAATCATCTAGAGTTCATAGCCGGAGCCGCAACCCGCATAGTCGACATGGATGGAGTCAGCCCACTTCCTATTGATTGGCACCCTACAGCGGTGGCAGGAACGATGTCCGCCGGTGGAAATGGTTACTCTAGCGCTAAAGGCATGGCCTACAATTCAACCGTATGGGCCTACGACTGGTACAACGACCTCCTGTCGGAAATGAATTCTGCATATGCAAACAATGTTCGGCTTTCAAATCACTCGTACGGAAACCAAGCGGGATGGGGCTTTATACAGCTTTCTGATGGGTCGATTACCAATTGCTGGTGGGGTGACCTATCCATTAGCGGAAACGAGAGTTTCCTCTTCGGGCGCTACGATTCTTATTGCACAAACATGGACGCAATTTCCTATGGGAACCCACTTAGTCTTACAATATGGGCCGCAGGAAACGAGCGAACCCATTCCGCACCGCCTGCCGGCACCCAATATCGCACATTCACAAACGGGGTAGAAATCTGGAGTACAGATTCCCGCCCCCATGATTATGCCAAGAACGGATATGACACGATCACGGATCGCGGACTTGCTAAAAATGTCCTAACCGTCGGTGCAATACATAAAATCATCGGGGGCTATAGCGGAATAGGTTCAGTAAATATTGCTGCCTTCAGTAGTTGGGGGCCGACAGATGACGGCAGAATTAAACCGGATGTTGTCGCCGCCGGTGTTGATGTATTCACGCCCATCCGGCATCCATCATACCCAAGCAATCCGTATTATTACATAACAACATCGGGCACTAGTTTCTCTGCACCGTCTGTCGCCGGGGCAGTTGGTCTGCTTGTTGACCTGCGAACGCGGCTTGCACCTCAACACCCCTATTTAGCATCAACTCTTAAAGGTCTTCTTATCCATACAGCAGATGAAGCCGAGACCATAGGTCCCGACTACAAAACAGGATGGGGCCTTGTCAATGCATACACAGCCGCAAACCTAGTCCAGTCAGATTCTGATGATGGCGGAAAGCAATACATAAAGGAGGTCACGCTTCTCGACGGCGATTATATTGAATTCGCCGTAACAGCAACGGGAGGGACGCCGCTGAAAACTACGATTTGTTGGACCGATCCTGCTGGCGCAGCCCAACCCCTTCAACTCAATCCAACAAATCTCGTTTTAGTCAACGATCTAGATTTGCGGATTATCAGCCCAAATGGTTCTACTAATTATCCGTGGATTCTTAATCCAGCGAATCCTTCGAATTCAGCAACAAAAGGCGATAACTATCGCGACAACGTCGAGCAAGTTGTTATTACGAATGCCGTTGCGGATGAGCAATACATTGTGCGTATTACGCACAAAGGAATCCTTGTAGATGATACCGGACAGCCTTCTTTTCAAGATGTTTCCATTGTCACAACTGGCATTGAGCCAGAAACACGCGCATACCTCGCTATTGCAGAATCATCTTTCACCAGTGATTCGGAAATCGTGATGTGGCCCTCGGTCGTGGGACAAAACTATCGTGTTCAATCAACGGTCAATCTTCTGGATCAAGATTGGACCAATGTGAGTGCCGAGATCAGCGCGTCCAAAACCAACACAACATGGGAATCAGAATTGCCACCTCCAGGCATCCATCAATTCTACCGACTTATAAAAACTAATTAATAGGAAAGAATCGCCATGAAAGGTCGGTGGTTCTTACTAATAATAGTGATCGTGCTGCCATTGTTTGCCACGCAAGCGCGCGGCTTCATCGCTGTGACATGGCTTGAGGAACCAATAAGCATGCAAGCATGGCCCGGCCCTAGAACTGCCGACCTTGACCTTAACAACGATGGCTTCATTGACTTCGTACTATTCACCGAGAATCTTGTCTTCGAGATAATTCCTCAATCAGACAATGCGGTCCTTGCATGGCCATATCCGCCGCCAGATACGGGGAGTCTCGTGCTTAGGCTGGATGAAGGTCAATCAATCGGTGAAACCCCACCATCTGGATATGAATGGTGGGATGACCCCTCACTGTTTTCTGCATGGAATAGCTTGGGGGGAATTGGACTCTGGAACTGGCCCAATGCGACTGGATATTTCGGCGTTCAGTTTAGTATCGACGAGGCCACTCATTACGGCTGGATCTTTCTCGACAATGGTCGGGGACCGGCAGGCGGTGGCGAGATTTATGGGTGGGCATATGAAACAACACCCTACACGCCTATCACTGCGGGAGCAGTCCCGGAGCCCGCTACTATTTCACTGTTTTGCATGGGCTCTCTATATATCCTGTTCCGAAGAAACAAAAATGCTAACAAGGGGCTGCACACTACAGCGCACAAGGTGCGCTGAGCGTGAGCCCTGACGTTAGCGAGAAGAGAAGAATATGGATGCATCCGCGCGGCTCGTGGGTGTATCCTCAACCCGAAGGGAGAAGACAATGCAGACAAAGATAATCGCTGGCGTCGCAAGGTTGGTTCTGACCGTTGCTGTATTCATCGGCATGACCACCGCGCAGGCGCAGAGTGCAGACCGAACCGATGAGTACAAAGCGGAAATCGCCTCCATCGAGCACTTCAACGAAGTGCAACGAGAAGCGGATATGCCAGAGATGCCCATTTCGTCCTATGAGGATTGGCTCAAGGCGAAAGAAGCTGCGGAAGCAATCGCTCTTGCCACGAAATCAGCCGCGCCCGCAGACACACCAAGCAAACAGGATCAAATGCGGCAATGGCTCAATGAGGGCATTCACGCTACCGGCAAGCGGCCAAGTTCACAACAGGATGTTCACAATGAACGCCGGGATCGGTTGTGGGCCATGTCCGCGCACTTGCTCAAGGCGCGCGAGGCGGAAATGACAGAGGCTCGGGCATGGGTCAAGCAAGCCGGGCTTGCGGAATATGGAAAGACAGAAGACGGGGTCGTAATGGGCCTTGTGGGACTGCAAGACGGACTGCCTCGATACAACATTACCTACAACGTCGTCGCTGCCGATACCATTTCCGTGGATGAACTCTGGCCGGGTGGGAGTTCTGGTCTATCCATTACAGGTTCAAATACGTTGATGGGGATTTGGGATGGGGGCGACGTTCTCACAAATCACACGGAGTTCGTAGCTGGCGCGACCACGCGCATGACTGATAAGGATGGAATCAGCCCCCTGCCAATTGACTGGCACCCAACAGCGGTTGCGGGAACAATGGCTGCTGGTGGGTCTGTATCGAGTGCCAAAGGTATGGCGTTCAAAGCAACGGTATGGGCTTACGACTGGTACTATGATCTGGATATAGAGATGAACTCCGCTTACGCAAACGATGTCCGAGTCTCCAACCACTCCTATGGACAGCAGGCAGGATGGGGCACAATTACACTTACTGGCCCAATCGTGACAAACTGTTGGTGGGGAGACCTTGCGATTAGTGGTGCGGAGAGCCACTACTTCGGTCGATATGATTCATACTGCACGAACGTTGACGCCATTGCGTACGGTAATCCTCGAAGCCTGACCGTATGGGCCGCTGGAAATGATCGCGACGATTCGGCCCCGCCCGCAGGTTCGCAATATGTCACATTCACGAACGGCACCCCGATTTGGAGTACCGCATCACGACCGCACGACTACGCCAAAGGCGGGTATGACACCATTACCGACCGGGGACTTGCGAAGAATGTCCTTACCATTGGAGCCGTGTACAAGATTGTCGGGGGTTATGGCGGCACAGGAACCGTCAATATGTCCGCCTTCAGCGGATGGGGTCCAACGGATGACGGAAGAATCAAGCCGGATGTTGTCGCCGCAGGAGTCGGCTTGTTCACCCCCGTTCGACATCCCGGATTCCCTAGTGCCACCAACTACTACACCACGAACGCAGTGGGATCCAGTTTTTCCTCCCCTTCCGCCGCTGGTGCCGTTGGCCTCCTTGTCGATCTTCGCGCGAGACTCGCGCCGCAACACCCCTTCCTTTCGTCCACTCTGAAGGGACTGCTCATTCATACAGCCGACGAAGCCGCTTCCATCGGCCCCGACTACAGAACGGGATGGGGCCTTGTCAATGCGGACAAGGCTGCCAATTTGGTCCAGGGAGACCACGACACTGGCGGCAAGCAGTTCATCAAGGAAGTTACGTTGGTGAACGGTGACTACATTGAGTTTGCAGTCACAGCCACTGGCGGCGTCCCACTTAAAGTCACGATTGGCTGGCCCGACCCGGCAGGAGCGGCACAACCGCTTCAACTGAATCCAACGAACCTTGTGTTGGTGAACGATCTTGACTTGCGCGTTGTCAGCGCAAGCGGAACTACCAACTTGCCTTGGATTCTCAATCCGGCCAGTCCATCGAATTCCGCTACGAAAGGAGACAATTACCGCGACAACGTGGAACAGGTTGTTGTCACAAACGCTATGGCCAGTGAGCAATTCATTGTCCGTGTGACCCATAAGGGAACGTTGGTTGATGACACGGGCCAACCATCATCCCAAGACCTGAGCATTATTCTGTCTGGGATCGTGCCGGAAACGAGATCGGAACTGGCTATTGTGGAGGCCGATTTTGCGGGCGGTTCTGAACTGATACTCTGGCCGTCCGTTGTCGGGCAGAATTACCGGGTTCAAGCAGCCGTTGATCTCCTCGAACAGGTGTGGACAAATACCAGCGCAGAGATCAGTGCGACCAAGACCAACACGGCTTGGGAATCCGGCATCACGCCTGATGGTGAACTTCAATTCTATAGACTCATAGAAACCAACTAAGGAGGAATCGCGATGCAAGGTCGGCGGTTTCTCCTATTGCTGGGTTCATTGTTCGCCCTCTATGTGCCGTCAACACATGGTGGCATTTCGTTCACATGGCTTGACGAGCCCATAAACATGACCAGATGGCCCGGCCCGTACTCCGCCGACCTTGATCTCGACGCAAATGGCTTTGTGGATTTCATTCTACAAACCGAAAACTTGGTTTTCGAGATCGTCCCACAGACAGGCAATGCCGTCTTGGCTTGGCCTTATCCCCCGCCAGATGCTGGAAGTCTTGTCATCCAACCAGCAGCAGGACAATCAATCGGAGAAACACCCTTGCCGGGATCAACATGGTGGGAAGACGAATCGCTATTCTCAGCATGGAACAACATCGGCAGCATTGGCATTTGGGTTCCCCCGAATGAAGCCGGTTATTTCGGTATACGATTCACAATTGACAGCGGTTCTCACTACGGCTGGGTCTACCTTGATAACTCATGGGGGGCCGCTGGCGGTGGCGACATCCTTGGTTGGGCATATGAAACAACTCCATACACATCAATCCTCGCGGGCGCAGTTCCAGAACCCAGTACGCTCGTGTTACTTGGAATAGGCTCTCTTGTCGTTCTGGCGCGGATAAGAAGAAAATATCGCTAACAATCGGCTTCACGCTTACGGTTGACCCGCGGCGGGTCAACCGAAGGTGAGCCGTGACGTTCGGCGAAAGCCGAGGAAAGGAACGAGAATGAAACCGGGAAGAATGGTCAGTTGGGTCGGCGGCCTCACTGGGTACGTGGTGATTCTATGCACAGCTCAGGCGCAGACGCCGGACATCGTAGAGTTTCAAGGGGGCGGGAATCTTGTTTGGACGAACAGCAATACGAATCTCTACTACCAGATACAATGGGCACCATCACTGTCGGGCACAAATCCATGGATGTCGAGTTATCGTACGCTGACAGACATCCGGTCATCAAGCGCCATGGTGACAAATCCAGTTCCGATGTTCTACAGGGTCGTCGGCAGCAGCAATGTTGCCTCACGCGTTTCCAAGACTGGACAAACGACATCCTTCCGCACGGGGGATGACGGGTACTACCAGGCTGGCGTCGCACCAGCGAGTCCGCGATTTACGGACAATGGAAATGGGACGGTCTTCGATAATCAGACCGGGCTTATGTGGGCTCTCGACGCAAATATGGCCGGAACGAACAACACATGGGATGCCGCCATCGACTACTGCAATGATTTGGTCCACGGAGACCATGACGACTGGAGACTTCCCAACGTGAACGAACTGCTTAGCCTTATTGACCATAACCCCGAAGAAGGATGGCGCTATCCACAGCTTCCCATAGGGCATCCGTTCTTGAATGTCCAGACTATGCCGGCCTATTGGAGCAGCACTTGTGGCGAGGATTTCATTATGGGAGTTGAGTCGTATTACGTCTACATTGGGAGCGGCTCAGCCGCCCAAGGTGAATGGACGACAGACTATGCTGGGTGTGTCTGGCCCGTAAGGGGAGGAAGATGAGGTATGCGTACTGAAGGGCTGGAACCCTGAGCCGAACAACTGCGGGCAGGGTACGCTGCGCGCCCCTGCCGCAGGACGTTCGAAGTAAGAAATGAAAATACCACCCGATATTCCCGGCAGACCGTACACCGCGGGTGAACTAAAGGGTATGGGTGCCGTGCTGATAGTTATGGGCCTGCTTATCGCCATCTACGCGCGTTCTCTCTACAACTACGGCGCCGAGCCGCAGATGGTACACACCAAGTGGGGCACCGAACTTATGCCCGAAATTCCGAAAAGAAGCCCTACGAGCCAGATATTTGAGGTGTCCGGGCTTGTACTGTCTGCCCTTGGACTGATACCTATGGCCAAGGGCTTTCTAAAAAAGAAATGAAAATCGCTTCGAACAAGGCGTTGCTGGGTACGGCGCACAAAGTGCGCCGTCCCCAGAACGCTGACGTTCAACAAATGAGGAGTGATTCCCAAAACCCCAACGTCCTCGCGGAGGGGTGACGTTACTGGAAAAAAATGAGAAAAAGCGCAGGATTTTGCGCCTAAAAATCGTCCAAAACGCCCCAAAATGACCTCAAAAACTGAAAAACGCGCCATTTTCGACGCACAAACACCAATTTTCTGGACTCAACCGCCTCAGCCAAGCAGAATGGAGTTGTTGAACAAGGCGCTTGAGGCTATCGGCGACAAGTCGCCTCAGCCTCATCGCTGACGTTCGGCGAAAAGGAATAATGTCATGCATAAATATATCATAATACTTATCGCGCTTATTCTGACTGGGTGTGTTACCAATCCTTATCGCGAATATTATACAGACCACACTGGTGGAATGGGGGTGCTCAATAACCCGATTTTCGCGAACCCTCAAAAAGACCCAACTATAATGCGGGGTGGAGATCCACATGATGATTGGAAGAATATGACTCGGAACGGCTATATCATAATAGGCCAATCGGACTTTAATATTGCTTCAGCAAGTGATTCCGATGCAATAATCCATGCTCGAAACATCGGCGCAGATATAGTGCTCCTGTACATTAATTACACTGATACTCAGTCAGGGAGTATGCCGCTTACACTTCCAGATAACAGGACATCTTCTTCTTATGGCTCTGCAACGGCTTTTGGACCTGCGGGTTCAGCAACGGTTTTCGGTTCATCCTACACAACAACCTATGGAACGCGCACAACCTATATACCCTACAACATCAGACGCTATGATTATCACGCGTCATTTTGGGCTAGGGCAAATCCACCAGCCTTTGGCGCGAAATTCGATGATTTATCTGATGCTCAACGCCAACAGATTCAGTCAAACAAAGGCGCCGCCATCTTAACAGTTGTGAATGGAAGCCCTGCCTTTCAGAGTGATATTCTTGATGGCGATATTATTCGTAATATAAATGGGGTCGATGTGACTAATGCATTGCATTGTGTAGATATTATTTGCCAGAACCGCGGCAAGACAATTAGCCTTTCGATATTTAGAAATGGAGAGACAATCCAGAAAGAGGTTCAGCTGCGAGAATGAGTGAATTAACTGATCGAACCTTCAATTATGAAATCGGCTATTCAATCTGTATTCCCGAATTTTCCTGACGATATTATTGACCAATGGCTTCTACCATACGCAATAGAAAGAGGATGGCCCCCACAAGAAGTACATGGTGTTTTATGTGGCGATTGGCGATATTTACTAGGAACCTCGACTAATATGGCTTATTGGAAGAATATCATATGGCGCTACGAGTCCGTTGATCTTCAGATTAATGACTTGGACAATTCATCGAAAGACTCAGTCCTACAAATAATATCCACTGCCATATTTGATATTGATACGGTGATGTCTCGTAGCATTTGTGATCTAAAAGAAAGGTTCAACCGTATTCTTAGTTATTTTTCTGAGCATGGCGTCTTTCCGGTTGCCCCTGTTCTAGCCAGATGTAAAGGCAAGTATAAACTTATGGATGGGAACCACAGGATTGCTGCTTATTTCTATTGCTCTGGGTATATAACAAAATCACCGGCTAGAGAAATCGTTTTAAAAACCCAGTTAAAACAATCATATTGGATCGGAATCGAGCCGAACAAGCGGGTGCAGGCTATCGGCGCCAAGGCGCGCCTCCAGCCTGACCCGTGACGTTCTGCTTCGCAAGAGACATGAAAATTATAGGCGCCAGCGCGACGACAACGGTTATGGGATGAAGACCAGCGTTTACAGCCCGTTTCCCTCGCTATGGAAAGATATTTCGCAAGTTTTCCACGCTATGGAAAACAGGAGGATATGCTTCCGCCCGCGCGATCCGCTACTCCGATTTACGAGCGCGAAACCCCGCGCCAGGCTTTATGAAAATGAGAGCAGAACAAAGGGGTCCTGGCTACGGCCCACAAGCTGCCGCTATGCACACCCTCCCGCACGCTGCACACCTATCCAGTACAGCCCGTGGGCCGATCCAGACCCCTGACGTTCGAGGAAAAAGATATGAAGACTGAAAAGGCACTACGAAACTTACGCCTCACAATAGTTACGCCGATTTATCTCGGCGTTCTATTCCTCGGCCTCGACTTCCTCGCCCATAACTCGGACACGCTACCCGATTTCAACCGGCTATTTTCTTTTATGACACCGATGGGAACGGCGGGCGGCCTACTGCTAGTCGTAGGGATCAACACCTACGCCTATTTTGCGGCCTATAAAAAGAGCCTTGGCGAAAAACAATGAAAACACCTCGAACAAGGCGTTGCACCCCTACGCGCCACAAGTGGCGCGAGGGTGAACGCTGACGTTCGCTCTACATACAATATGAAAATCATATACATAGTCGCCGCATGTATCATTTTCCTCGGTTGTACCGATAAGAATAGCTTGGTAACGATAGATCAACAGGCCATCTCCGAAATCGCGGCGAATGCGATCATCAAAGAATGTCCGTATCTATCTCCAGGAGACCTCCCCCTGCTTCGGGTTAACTATGTATACATCGATCGGCAGAACGCCCCCTTGAGGGATCCGGCATTGGATACTCCAACGGGCACTGGACAAATCACCGCAACCATGTTGGTTAAACCAACAGCTACAGTAATTCGGGGAGTATCAAGCGATGACAAGGCGTTTTCGGCATATTGGTATCAGGAAGCGGAAGTCGTTATCCGTACCAACACTGCCGTGCGCGTCCGGTTCTTAACGCAAGGGCGCGAGGGCGGATATCAATTCCCCTCCCATGCCCGGATTCTTGAGGGCGATGAACTCTGGGCGATTGTAGAGGCGGCATTGCGATATATGTTCGTAAACAACGCTTCCGCGGCGCAGCAGAACGCGCCCGCATACTTCGTGTCCCTACTTCGGAGAGATCCTCCGGAGAACTTCATCCGCCGCTTCGCTGACGTTGCTATCCCCGTGCGGACCGAGTCCGACTTCAAGGAAGGCGCGGGCCTTAAGTTCTTTGTTACTTCAATCACCTTCTTGGATAATGACACCGTCTCCGTGCAAGCTGGGTATTACGAAGGAAATATGAGCGCTTCGGGAGATACGCTCACTCTAAAGAGAGAGGATGAGAAATGGATCGTAATGTCGAGCAGACAAGACTGGATATCATAATGGAGCGAACAAGGGGTTCCTGGCTATCGGCGCCAAAGCGCCTCAGCCAGAACCCTGACGTTGGGCATATGAATAACAGGCTGCCGCACGTGCACTGGACCTTCCACATCGACAATGCAAAGAAAAGCGACCACACTGTCACATTGAGAACAATGGGCCAGAGCAGAACAGCCAAAAACCAAATGAACAGCCCAACAAGGCGTTCCACCTTACGCGCCACAAGTGGCGCGACGGTGAACGCTGACGTTCGGAAAAAAAGAGCAGACCAGTGAGCGCACATCGAAGCAGAAACGCGCCAATTTCAATCGGCTCCCGCATGTCTGCCGGTTGCCGGGAAATAATCCTGCCG
>Ga0255346_1006746_pt1 | contig 11064 bp, 7 predicted proteins | sample wastewater_treat_FD_194410 | JGI IMG/M metagenome (GOLD analysis project Ga0255346, IMG submission 194410) | Wastewater microbial communities from Lulu Island WWTP, Vancouver, Canada - plant22 | ecosystem: Engineered > WWTP > Wastewater > Unclassified | place: Canada: Vancouver, British Columbia... | reverse complement strand
CATAAGCGAAGGCCGGGATCTCAACCTGGAGATATCAGACCTTTTAACATCTTCACGTATGCAGGCTCTTTCGTCAGATGACATGACCCTGGCTGTTGGATTCTGTCTTCCTGGGAAGCCTTTCTGATGACCGGCCCATCCGGACCTAAGCCCAAAATCCGGTTGGATCGTAACGAAATCCTGGTCTCACCCCTCTCATCAGCCCCGGTTCGTGAAGAACTTGTCATCATGAACGAGGGGAGAGGCCGTCTGCATGGCAGCATCAGGTCAGATGCCGACTGGGTCACTGTCCTTGATTCCATTCTTGATACTACTTTCATCCAGCGGGTCAAAGTTGAAATAAGGCCTGATAAAGCCCCGCCAAGTGGGGAATCATGGGTTCACATCCTCTCCACCGGCGGTATAGCCCGTGTGAAAGTTGAGCTTAGGAGAACTCCAGCGCCTGTTTCATCTCTTCAGATGGATGAGAAACGTTTCCAGTTTTGTGGCATAAACGGGGATGAGAAGATCTCTTTCTCCCTGACAGTCAGGAACACGGGTTCAGGTTTTTTGTCAGGAACTGCGGTTCCGCTCTGCGACTGGATAGAGATACCTGCTCGGGGCATCTGGACAAGGACTGTGCAGGTCATTCCTGCCAGGGTCATCGCACTTAAGGTACCTAAAGCCAGGCATCCGGTTGGAAGAATTCATGTAAGGACTAATGGTGGCGAGGAGATGGTTGAGGTCTCTCTCCACCGTTCAACTGAAAAAAGGCCGATTCCACGATTTATTCCGTCTTCTATTAGAATATCCTGGTCAGTTATGGGTATCATCGAGGAACGCCTTGTTGTGAAAAATACCGGGAAAGGAACCCTTCGTGGAACGATCCCGTCCAGGTACCCCTGGATAACAGTTATTCCTTCGATATTCTCGGTGACAGACAGCATGGTTCTGACCGTCAGGGTGGATACAAGACTGCTTCCAGGGACTGCCCCGACATCTGTCTCTTTGTCAGTCATAACGAACGCAGGACCATTTACCCTGAACTGTGAAGTTGCCCGTTCGTACCAGGTACAGGTAAAACCTCGGATTCACCTGCCTGGCCGAAAGGCAAGATCCAGAATGACGGTCCTTGACCAGCATGGCACGCAGCTGCAGATCATATCGTCTGGCAAATCCGGGGGAGAAGGAGAGATCTGGTTTGTTGAAGGTGACGATACAAGCTGCGTTAAGATCTTTCATCCTCACCGCAGCAGCTCTGACATGGAAGAGAAGATTAGGGTCATGCAGAAAAGTCCGGTAAGGATAAGCCCAGGGACAGGGATATGCTGGCCGAAAGGTATCATCGTATCAACTACAGTTCCATCAAGATTTCTTGGATATATGATGACCCGCCTTGACAGCAGGTTTATGCCGGTTCACGCATGGTACGATAAGCCTGACCAGGACTTTTCTTTTTCCATGCAGGCAGCTGGAAGACTGGCAGCTCTTGTCCATGCGGTTCATGCATCTGGTTACTGCGTCGGTGACTTAAGAGAAAATAATGTCTTCATCAGCGACACCGGAGAGATCTGTCTTATTGACACAGACTCTTTTCAGATAACCGATCCATCATCCACAAAGACATGGTTCTGCCGGGTTGGAACCGGGGAATATCTCCCGCCTGAACTGTTGGACAGTTCATTTGAAAAGCAGGATATTGACCGGCTTTTTGCTGACAGGTTTGCACTTGCAGTCCTTATATTCAGGTTCCTGATGCAGGGGGCCCATCCGTACCAGGGAAGGGGACCGCTGGTTGAAGATGCACCAACTACCACTGACAAGATTATCAGGGGTTATTTCGCATATGAAGGAAAGATACCAGGCCTTAGTCCCCCTGATCATGCTCCTTCATATGCAAGAATCCCTTCCTCTGTCAGGTCACTCTTTCACGAGGCATTTGTAACAGGCCATCAGCACCCAAAGGCACGTCCTGAACCTGTCCGGTGGGCCAGGGCTCTTGGCTCAGGATATGAAGAGAGGATCAGTTCCATAAAGCCTGTCAAGTCTTCCATTGACACAGGAACAAAGGATGAGAAAAAGAAAAGACCAGAAAAAGTTATCGTTCCTGAATATGTCGATGATGATGGAAATCCCGTATATCCGGGAGAGATACTTGTCCGCATAACGCATGGTCAGATCAGGAGAACTACACGACCGGGTTTTGCTCTTTTAACCGGGGCAGAAAGCTTTGCCCCTTTTACCATAAAGAAGACGTACGAACTTCCACCATCTGTTATTGTCCCGGAGAAGATGGTCTTTAAGATTCAAAACCATGAGAAGAAGATTCATTACCTGATCCCATCTACAGACTTTTCCAGGTACGTTCACTGGCACCAGGCAGCAGACCCAGAGAGCCGCAGGACATGGATAAGCGGGAAATTCTCTTTCAGACACCGGGTTGCGGCATGCAGAAATCTCCTGTCAGCCCTGATTTCCATCACCCGTGCAGGATTATACCCTTTCAGCCTCTCGTCCAGATCAGTATTTACAGGCCCGGACAGCTCGGTAAGGGTTATTGCGGTTTCACGAGATAATGCCCGGACAGATGAAGAGGCTACCTTAACCCTCTTATCCGATGTCAGGACCCTTTTATGCATGATGCTGATGGACGGATGCCATCCAGGGCAGGTTGCAGGCAGGGTTGTGGGGTCAGGTCCTGGATATGTCCCATCACCAGACTGTATTCCCTTCCCCGTGCGCAAGATCTTTTCAGAAACGCCTGGTTTGAACCCATCACTTGAAAAGGTGCTCTATGACTGGTTTGTCAGTGCAGAACATGCCTTCAATTCACTCATCTCATGCCTGATAAATCCTGATCACTGGTATTGTATTTATCCTGGAATCTGCCCGTTTTGTCACCCGGACTACTATTCACGTCTACTTAAGGGTCAGGTATCCGTTCCTCCCTGTCTGCCAGTCAGGGTGCTGCTTTTCCTGTCAGCTCCTGTGCACACCGTCAGGTACCTGAAACGAAGGCGGTTACAGAAGGAAACAAAAAGGATTCCTGTTATTCCTCTCTCTCATTGCACCAAAAGACCTGTATTAATTTCAGGCAGGCAAATACATGCACTTGCAGCCTGGAGCTGCAATGTCGCCTTTTTACCGGTGCATTATAAAAGCAGCCTGCCCGCCTGCATCCCCAGGATGACAACCGCCCTGGTCTTCATCCCTCCAGTGCTTTCACTTGAAGAGATGATACTGAAAACTTTTGATCTATCCTTTATTGATGAGATGCGGTGGGTATCCTCCCTGGAGCAGATGAAGGGAAAATTGTTCCCAAGGCTTGTACGTATAAAAAGGGTCAGGCGTTGTTATGTGAGAAAAACAATATCAGTCATGATCCTGCCAGGACTGTTTGAACCGCCTGAAAGGCCGATATCATCAAAACAGAAGAAACAAAGGAAGCGAAAAGCGAAAGGAAGCTTATCGAAGAAATTGTCTGAGTTCATCGAGGAACTTTTTGGATGAAAAATATTTGTTATTGACGGAAAAAAAATCCGGTCTATTCTTCATAGGGGCTGTTATTTTCCGGGAAGATTCTTCCTCCGGTCTCAACATGTATCGGGGAAGTAATATGCCGGAGATAAGCGATAAACCCGTCAACATCCAATCCTCCATTTGCTAAGATGGTTCCTTCTTTCATGACTGAATACCCGTCACCTCCTGATGCAAGAAAATCAATGGTTGCAATCGAGTACAGTTCGTCATCTCCGACCTCTTTGCCATCAAATGTGATGCTGGTCACACGGGAGGAAGGTTCACGGGAGCTGTCATAGGAGTATGAGAACCCGGATATCTGCAGGTAATGGTCGGGTTTTATAGTCCTGGTCCACTGCTCATTCAGAAGATCCCTTAGCTGTTTTCCTGTCATCTGCACGGTGTTTATCTGTCCATGAAATGGCATGACTGAGTAGACATCACCGGTGGTGATCTCTCCTGCATCAATGTCTGCCCTGAGCGCACCGATATTTATTATACTCATGTCTGCATCCATGTGCCATCTGAGCGCATCAGTCACAATATTGTAGAGGAGCGATTCTCCGTTGATATCCAGGGTTCTTGTCAGTGGGATATCAGTTGTCGTGATAATCTCATTGATGAGCGGCTCGACAACGGTGTTGACGGCATCCAGCAACTCCTGCGCGTTCTCATCAGGTGTCAGCCCTGGACCCTGGTCTGCATATGCAATTATTATCGTCGCATTTTTGCTGGTTACATCCTTTGTTACAGGGTCCAGTTCAAGATAAACATCTGAATATGCGGAGCTGTATGAATATGCCTGGGTGACAAGGGTCGGTTTTCCCCCGGCATTTGGCAGGTACTGGTTGGTGAACTCGTGCGAATGGCCTGATAGTACCACGTCAACATCCTCATCCAGCCTCATGGTGATAGAAGCAACCCTGCCTGACAAGTCTCCTGTCTCCCTGGTTGGACCTTCATAAGCCGTCTGTTTTCCTCCCTCATGAAGGAGAATGATAAATGAGTGAATCCCCTGTTCTTTAAGATGTCTTACCTGTTCGTTGATTGCATCCGCTTCGTCAGTAAATGTTATAAGTTCAGTATTTTTGGGCTCTGATATCTCTTTGGTCGTCTCTGTGACCGCTCCGATAAAAGCAACCGGGATCCCCTGGACTTCTTCAATCACGTACGGTGTAAGGAAATGGGTGTCTGTTCCGGCCCAAAAGACATTGGAGACAGTTACCGGCCAGAGTGCACCAGGATAAGGATCAACAAGGTGATAGATATCTGTATCTGCATTGCCTCCGCCAAGGAGCCTCTCCAGATCAGATATGCTATGGTCAAATTCATGGTTCCCAAGCGTTGCAATAACTCTCACTCTTTCACCAGTTTCCGGGTCAGTCTTTTTCCAGTCACCGGTAACAAAACTGTTAAAGAAGAGTATTGCAGGTTCATCAAGAAGCAGGTTGGACTCCGCCGGGGATGCCCCGGTCATATCACCAGGAAGGGCAATTATGGTATTATTCTTTCCATAACGGTCAATTGCATCATGCAGGTATCCACCAAGAACCGGGGCGCCTCCCACCGGAGAGCCATTCATCTTTTGCCCCTGGCATATTTGCCCGTGAAAATCGTTTATTGCGAGTATGTGAACCGGCACAGGCTCAGGCGTCTGGTCATAGGTAGTGAATGCGATAAAAATTATACCTATAATGAACAGAACAAAGAAAATTCCGCCCATCCAAATGGACAAATGCCGGGCGGATGATTCAGTCCTTTGACATTGCATGTAAGATCTCTAACAGTTGTATATGAATAATTTATTACACCTTCACAGATCCCGGTAATTTTGTTGATGCAATAATCATTCAAGGCCTCTGACCAGACCATACTTTTCTGCTACCTTGCGTACATGGTTGAACTCTTTATCTGAAACCCGGCGCAGCATATCAATATACCCATCAGGACAGGTCTTTCTGATCTCTCCTGCCGGACGGTACTGATCCATGATATTGAGCCAGGTATCCCTGGAGATCTGTTCTGCAATAAATTTTATAATCCTCTCAGACTCGCTGGTTCTTCCAGGAAGGACAAGGTGACGGATGAGAAGCCCGCGGTTTGCGATGCCACCTTCCAGGGTTAGGTCACCTGCCTGGCGGTGCATCTCGCGTAATGCCTCCTCGCAGATCCGTGGATAATTAGTCGTGCGCGAGAGGTTTTTTCCTGTTTCCTCATCGACATATTTAAAATCAGGCATATATATGTCGATGATTCCTTCAAGAAGCCTTAGCGTCCCAGGGCTTTCGTATCCGCTTGTATTATAAACTATTGGAATTTGAAGATCTCCCTTAATTGCAATCAGGAGTGCCTCCAGGATGGCCGGAACCTGGTGAGTTGGTGTGACAAGGTTGATATTATGGCAACCCCTCTCTTGCAGGTGAAGAAAAATATCTGCAAGATCATGCACCGTTATCTCCTGCCCCACCCGGTCATGGCTTATCTCATAATTTTGACAAAACCTGCATCCCATTGTGCAACCGGTAAAAAAGACAGTCCCCGATCCCCTGGTCCCTGATATGGGACCTTCCTCTCCAAAATGTGGACCATATGATGCAATATGAGGATGAGTGCCTGTCCTGCAAAAGCCAAGATCTCCTTTTTTCCTGAGTGCCATGCATTGTCTTGGGCATAGCATGCAGGGTGATGATCGTTCCCAGGCTGCGTGAATCCTGGCATTGAATGTATTTTCAGGGATCGTAAGGTATCCTGGTAAGGTCATATGTGGGCTGTAGGTTGTATTGGCAGAAGAAAAAACACAGGATGGTTTTTGGCATGCCTAAAGAACAAGGTGATAACAAGATACATGAAAAATGCCTAATTATCATATCTTCATTTCATTCTAAATATCGGCGCTCCATTTAAGTGTGTCGAGTATCTCTTTCTGCCTTGGCAACAGGCCGGTTAACAAAACCTTGTCATTTCCAAGACCGACAAGGCGTATCTTCATAAGCTCAAGATGTATCTTTTCGGCAGTGTATATGGACAGCAGCCCTGATTTTGCATATTGTTCAAGTACCCATCTGTTTACCACGTGTGCCATGAATGCAACAAGAAAAGCTCCGTTTCTCATTGTATCACTATCAACTGACAAGGGGAATACCTGGAAGTTCCTGATATATGTTGCAAGAAACCTCTCTGTTTCAGCACGTTCTTCCAGCCACTCAAGACATGTATCCCACTCACATTCGGGATCGCCGGTAATTATCACCGATATTCCACAATTTTTCAGGTACCTGCCAAGTGTTTTTCTTTTTACATCGACCAGTATCCGGTTGTTCTGAACCTTCCATTGGAGAAAAGGTTCATAGGTCCCTGCAATATCTGCCATGGCTTCTGCAGGATTAACCCATTTATACATCGGTCTTCCATTAAGGTTTTCAAGAATGAGTTCTATGTCCTGGCCAAATCTTTCACGAATCTCTTCTTCTTTTCTTGGGCTGTAAATGATATATCCCTTAAAGTTAGCCGTTTCCAGCGCGATGTTAACTGGAATTACAAACAAGGTTTCTCCGCGGAAGATCTTGAGATTTCTTGGATGCATTAAATCTGCTCTGTGCTTCCGGATCTCATTTTTTATCAGGTTATGATCCGGATCAAGCGGGAAGATAACAGGAGTTTCACTAAATATTGCTCCGTAAAGGTTCATTGTGGATGAAAAGCCTTTACCAGATATGATGATCCCCTTCTTTCCTGAGAAAAGATTCAATCCTGCATTAATTGCTTTAACAAGGTCTGAAGTTACCAGGTACTGAGCAGATGATAAATATCCGACTGGTATGTTCTCGATATTATCATAAAAGAGGGCAACTGGTTCTATTCCATGATGAGATACCCCGTGATGCCACGACGTCTCCTGGAACATGGGAATATCAACCATACTTATTCGCATATATCCGCTTTCAGGGATTAGAGATAAGGATCTGCATATACTTAGGTGAATAGATCCCTCACCCAGCTTCTTTAACAGGCGTGATATATTCTGGGATGTGATCTTCAGACCTGAAAAGACACGGGGTAAAACCGTCCCATCATACCAGGAAGCAGGAGAATTGAGGGCTTTTGGATGGTGAATGCCAGCAAAAAGGAGAGTTAAAAAAAGTCTCACCTCGTGATCGGTCAGGTGTGCGCCAAGTATCTCCTGGATATGCAGGCTCTTTACTGCATGAATATAGGGGATGAATTCTCCATATGAATAAACTTTTTCAGGGCTTTTTGCTTTTTCTCTTACTCTGACAGGTTCTCCGTTAACGTTTTTCCCCAGGTACCGGCTTTTTTGCCTGGTTCTTCGCGTCTCCTTGTCATAGTAGTAGGTAATTTCATACAGGTACTCATGCCCGTTGATCTTTTTGACACGGGTAGTAGTTTTCACATATGCTAATAGGCATGTGATACATTTTAAAATTTGCGATTGTATGCATAAAAAATACCGATCTGGTTTTAAAACTGGATGCCTAATAAACGATTCCTAAATTTTCAGTAAAACTTTGAATTGCCTGATCTCAGGGGCTAAATTTAATATATCTAAGCGATAACCTATAATCACCTCTCTGCAACAGAACCATCATGAGACACCCCCCATCCGAATAACACCTGACGCATACATGTGAAATGCCTCATTTCACACCCCCCATCAAATGTGTGTACCCCATTCATGAGGTTCTTGTAGGAGGAGAATGTTCGATGAAGACCCCATTGGTCTCTGTGATACCCGATATCACTGGTTGACTGCCCCAAGGGTGCAGAGACCAATCCCCTTTTCCGAAACAATTTTTATTTACAATTTATTTGCAGTCAGCCTGGCCTTTCATTCCGGCTCTGTGATAAACAGGATAAACATATCTCCATCAGCCTTTGGAGGAACTTCTGCTGTTCCATATGAAATCTTTTCATCCTGGTATCCCAGATTTTCACATATGATCATCTGTGCTTCCGGGTTGCCAATGGCAAGCTTTTGTGCCAGTCTGCTAATGGGAAATGCAGGGTCGGCAATAATGCAGACCTTTCTTTTAGACATTACCATCTCACAGCAGCCAGTTATGGCATGATCATGATCCCTTCCATGGGCGGTAATTATGAAAAGATTTGTAAGAGTTATCCCGGTCTTAGCCGCGCCTAGCTGCACAGATGAAATTCCGGGAATTATCTCCCCTCCAAGATATCCGAGCCCTGATATCATGGGATCACCGGTTGATAGTATGACGGCATTATCTGGCAGAGTCCGCAGTTCCCTGAAGTCATCTATAACCTTAATATCCGCATGTTCAGGAAGGAACTCCCAGGCCAGGTCAAGTGCCCGTTCAGAACCTGCGATAAGGTGTGCAGATTGTATGGCACGTATTGCCGCTTCGGTCAGCATCCCGGGGCCACACCCCACTCCCACTATCTTCATGAGGAATCTCCGATAACAATCCCTTCCCTGTTTACGATAACGATTCTGGTATCAGGGTGTTCCCTCTTATAGTTCTGAAAGGAGGTATGCATGGCTGAAGAAAATACGTCACTTGTCATGAACTCTTCAACGGTTGAAAACCCTGTTCCCTCCAGGATAACCGGGTTTATGTACTTTAATACAAGGGCCGGGAGTCCGCAGATGATCACTTCCCCTTTAAGATGCGGAATTATTGTCCCAAGCCTGGAACCGGCCAGAATTACTTCATGTTCAGGAAAGAGCATTCTGGCATATCTCATCCCTATCCTGCCTGTGGTAAGAACGACCTTGTCTGCCAGAACCGCCCTTTCACAGGCAGCCTGTTCAAGGTGATCGTCCCAGGGTTCCACCAGCCCGGTTGTGCCAAGTATTGATATGCCGCCTTCAACACCCACCATTTTGTTAAGGGTTTTTTCTGCAACTTCCACACCCTGCCTTGCAAAAATTCTTGTTGTGACTCCACGGATTCCGGTTTCTTCCATGGCCTCCCTGACAGCGTTTAAAATCTCATCTCTGGCCAGTGGTGAGACCGCCGGATCTCCTGTCATATACCTGGGTGTATCGCGAACCCACCTGCCTATTCCCTCACCAAAATGCAGGGAGATAGTGGAATCTGAAGGGACTGCCTCTGCAGAAAAGGTCATCCCGGCCGTCACATCCCCCGGGTAATCTCCTGAATACTTAACACACTCTCCAGTTCCCCTATCAGCAGTGACCGGGACATGAATACGGATCCCTGCCGGAGTTAGGATCGATACTTCTGTTATGCAGTTTTTTGTTAGAGAGAGAACTGCTGCTTTTGCTGCAGCTGCAGCTGTACTACCTGTTGTAAATCCACGTTTTCGCACTGTTCCATCTGATGCAAGAACGGCAAGTCCTTTGCTGACAAGGAACCTGGATTGCTCATCCCTGCAGAGCAGGACCCATTCCTCCGGGTATGTAAATCCGCTTACCGGATCCTGCATATTACTCAACGGTTCCGGTCATTTCTGCAAACATGGTAATAATCTCGTTCATGGCGGCGACGGCTACAGGAGTCCCACCCCTTGTTCCTACATTTGAGATAGAAGGAATGTCAATGCTCCTTAAAAGCTCTTTTGATTCAGCAGCATTTACAAAGCCGACCGGTGTACCGATGACAAGAGCTGGCCGCACCCCTTTTTTCACAAGGTCGCACAATATCAAAAGTGCAGACGGGGCATTTCCTATAACAATAATGGATCCTGTAAGTCTGTTCCCTAATGACAATAGCGCAGCAGAAGTCCTCGTCTTACCCCCGGTATCTGTTGATGACATGATGTCAAGGATGCAGGTGACCGGACTGTTATGACCTTTCTTCTGGATACCTGTCTGAACCATCCTGATGTCAGTAAATACTGGTGCACCTGCCCTGAGTGCGTCAAGTCCGGCCTTAACCGGGTCTCCATTAAACCTCAGAAGTTCTGCCATCGAGAAATCCCCGACAGAGATAGAACATCTCTGACGTATACGGTCAAAAGGTCCCGAATCACCGATTGTTCTCCTGGCAAGTTCTCTTGAAGTAAGTGAGATAGTATAACCCTCAGTCGTATCTGCCCCGATATCAGTATAATCAGTATACATATTTCCTGTGGTACCCGCGAGGGGTGAACATTCCTCTGGCATCTTCATGCCTCCTGAGCATTCGTGTCTCTTCCCCGCCGATAAAAACGACGGTGTGCATGTCAATAATATCGAACACATCCATGACATCCTTCAAGGTGGTGACGATGATCTTACTGTCAGGGCGGTAAGCATCTTTTACAACTCCGACAGGTGTTTCACCTGGAAGTTGCTCTTTTGCGATATCGATAACATCTTCAAGCAGGCTTGTTCTTGTCCGGCTTTTTGGATTGTAGAGCACAATAGGAATTCCAACCGTACATAGCGCCCTTATGCGTTTTTCAATAACTTCACGTGGTGTAAGCAGGTCGGAAAGACTGATGACTGCGAAGTCATTAGTGAGAGGTGCTCCAAGCAGGGCAGCTCCTGCACTTGCAGCAGTAACTCCTGGGATGATCTCTATCTTTAAATCCGGTGCAATTCGTTCGGCCATCTCAAGAACAAGGCCGGCCATT
>Ga0255346_1006739_pt1 | contig 11075 bp, 10 predicted proteins | sample wastewater_treat_FD_194410 | JGI IMG/M metagenome (GOLD analysis project Ga0255346, IMG submission 194410) | Wastewater microbial communities from Lulu Island WWTP, Vancouver, Canada - plant22 | ecosystem: Engineered > WWTP > Wastewater > Unclassified | place: Canada: Vancouver, British Columbia... | reverse complement strand
CGAAAAGTAAAAGTGGCGTTTCAGGATTCGTTGCAGCCCAACACTACTTACACTATCGATTTTTCCGATGCTATTGTCGATAATAACGAAGGCAACAAATTAGTCGATTACTCTTTTTCATTTTCCACGGGCGATGTTATCGATACGTTGATGATGTCAGGAATACTGATTGATGCGTACACGCTAAATCCTGTCAGCAATGCGATAATTGGTATTCATTCCGATGTTTCGGACACGGCTTTTACTACCAAAAAATTCGATCGCATTTCCAAATCGAATCCCGACGGGTTATTTAGGGTAAAAAACATAAAACAAGATACTTATCGCATTTTTGCGTTGAACGATTTAAGTGGTGATTTTTTGTTCGACCAATCGGATGAAGCTATTGCTTTTTTGGATACAACATTTGTCCCGACAGCCGAAAATTTTACAACAAATGATACGTTGTGGAAAGATTCCGTTACAATTGACACCGTGAAAGTGAATATGCGGACGACTTACAAATCTGATTCTATTGTGCTGAAATTTTTTAAGGAAAAGACACAGCGACAATATTTTATTCGTGCCGAACGCAAACTGCCTTACAAATTTTCGCTGATGTTTAATGCGCCATTGGATACGCTGCCGCTTATTCAACCGATTAATTTTGAATGGAGCGACAATGTGCTTACTCAAAAATCGTTGCAAGGCGATACGCTAACTTATTGGTTGAAAGACAGTTTGATGATGCGCACAGACACGTTGGCGTTTGTACTTCATTATCCTAAAACGGATTTGCAAGGACAGCTTGTGAATGAATTGGACACGCTCGAATTGCCTGTGCGCCGCGACCGCAAATCTGCTGTTACCACTTCGAAAAGAAAGAAAGACGAAAAGCCGCCTATGGAATTTATTGAACTAAAATCGAATTTAACCAACTCATTTGATGTTTACAAAGCTATTCAAATAGATTTTGTCGAACCGGTGCGGTTGCAATCTGATACGATGCTTGTGCTTGAGCAACAGGTAGATACATTGTGGAACGCATTACCTATAAAGCTCGATTCCGTTGACGAATTTGGTATGGCTTACAAAATTGCGCACGAATGGAAAGAAGATGCGACTTACCGCTTTAATATTGATTCGGCAGCGTTTGTGGCTCCTTTATCGAATTTGCACACCAACAAATTTGCCTACACGTTTAAGGTAAAAACGAAAGAAGATTATGCGACATTGATAATTGACCTTGAAAACTTTACGGGTAAAGAAATGTTGCAGTTGCTCGATGCTACCGAAAAAGTGTTGCGCGAAAAAAAGGCGGATGAATCAACGGTAAAGTTCGAGTATTTGAATCCGGGCGTTTGCTATTTGCGGCTCTATATTGACGAAAACGGCGATGAAGAATGGACTACGGGCGATTACAAAACGCACCGCCAGCCGGAAGCGATGTATTATTTCCCGAAAAAGATAGAATTGCGTGCCTATTGGGACGTGGAAGAGGCTTGGAACTATTTGGCAACGCCACTTTTACAGCAAAAACCTACCGATATACGAAAACCGATAGATGCAAAGGCACAAAAAAAATGACAGATTATGGCGAAAATTTTGGTTATTGACGATGAAAAGAGTATCCGTAATGCTTTAACGGACATTTTGGAATTTGAAAAACATCAGGTAGATGCGGTAGAAAACGGCTTGGCAGGGTTGGAAAAAATGCAAGCGGAAACGTACGATGTTATTTTTTCCGATATAAAAATGCCCCAAATGGACGGCTTAGAGTTGCTGCAACGTGCGGTGGAAATGGGCGTAGAGACTCCCATTGTGATGATTTCGGGGCATGGCAACATCGAAACGGCTGTGGAATCCATTAAAAAAGGTGCTTACGATTTTATAGAAAAACCTATAGATTTAAACCGTTTGTTGGTTGTGGTGCGCAATGCCTTAGATAAAAAAACGTTGGTAGCAGAAACTAAAAAATTAAAAAAGAAGATAGGCAAACAGTACGAAATGATAGGCGAGTCGGAACCGATAAAGCATTTGCGTGCCATGATAGAGCGTGTAGCTCCTACCGATGCCCGAATTTTGATTACCGGCGACAACGGTACCGGAAAAGAAGTGGTGGCAAGGCAGATATACCAACTGAGCCATCGTTCACAAATGCCATTCGTTGAGGTTAATTGCGCTGCTATTCCTTCGGAACTAATTGAAAGTGAACTGTTTGGGCACGAAAAAGGTGCGTTTACATCGGCTATTAAAAATAGGATAGGAAAATTTGAACAAGCAGATAAAGGTACTATCTTTTTAGATGAAATTGGCGATATGAGTTTGTCGGCGCAAGCCAAAGTGTTGCGTTGTTTGCAGGAAAGTGTTATTTCGCCTGTCGGTAGCGATAAAAACATAAAAATTGATGTGCGAGTAATTGCAGCCACCAACAAAGATTTGCGTCAAGAGATAGAAAAGGGCAATTTTCGCGAAGATTTGTTCCATCGGCTGAATGTTATTCCCATTCATGTGGCATCGCTGCAAGAGCGCATTGAAGACATACCGCTGTTGGTGGACTATTTTACGGAACAGATTTGTCAAGAACAGGGCATTGCTCTGAAACGTTTCAACGATTCCGCTATGGCAGTACTCAAAGCGCAACCGTGGTGCGGCAATATACGCGAATTGCGCAATGTGGTGGAGCGACTCATTATTTTGGGCGACCACGAAATTTCAGGAGAAATGGTTAAGTTATATATTTAAAAACTATTATTTTGATTAGCAAATAGTTATGGACAAAATTAAAGATTTTTGGAACAAGGTAGTGCGATTTTTTAAGCAACTTTTGGACTTGTTTAAACGTCCGGAAGAGAGCTTGGCACAGCTGAAAAACAATAAAGTACCTGAAAAAGTGTTTTTTAAGAAAGTGATTTTGCCGTTCATTGCGGTTTGCTCTGTTTTTGCAGCGTTGAATGTTGTTTTGTACGGTTCGCCTACGGTAGCTTTATTGTGCGTGAAAATGTTGTTTACGTTCATTGCGTTTGTGGCTGCTTTTTTTATTTCGACTACAGTGTGCCAGAAAACATTGGAACTTTGCTATAATCAGAAAACGGACAAATCAATAATTTACCAAGTGGTTGGTGTCGGATTTTTGGTCATCTACCTTTTGAGTTTGCTTTTGTCTATTGTTAATATGTTCTTTTTGTGGATATTATCTTTTTATGTGGTGTATCTGTTGTGGATAATTGCCGATATAGTTTTTGGCATCGAAGAGAATAATCGTGGAAAATTTCTGTTTTTTAATTCGATTTCCATTATTTTTTCGGAAGCTTTGATTTATAAAATATTGACCTTGTTGGTTCCTAATTTGTCGTTGTAAAACAAAAAATAATGTCCGTACCCAAACAAAAATTTGCCGCTGATGCAAAAAAAATCGCTTTCGATGAGCGTCATAGGCAAGTGATAAAATTCAACATTTCGAAATACGACGCAGCCGTAACAAAAGGCTTTGCTCGTTATCGCGATTTGACGGCAGCCCGCGAATGTGCAGGAAAAATCAAACGTGAAGTTTTGGCGCATTGGGGATACTATTTGCGCGAGTTTGAGGCAAACATTACTTCACGCGGCGTTCAGGTGCTGTGGGCTAAAGATACGCAGGAGGCAATTGGCTATGTCAAGGATATTTTGGTTAATGCCGATGCAAAATTGTTGGTTAAAAGCAAGTCAATGACCACCGAAGAAATAGAGTTGAATGACCGTGCTAAAGAGATAGGTTGTGAAGCGGTGGAGACCGATTTGGGTGAATTTATTGTGCAGGTAGCCGGTGAAAAACCTTACCACATTGTTACGCCCGCTATGCATAAATCGAAAGGCGATATTGCCAAACTTTTTAACGAAAAATTCGGAACTCCCATAGAGAGCACGCCCGAAGAATTGACGGCTTATGTGCGCGGAGTTTTGCGCAAAAAATTCACAACTGCCGATGTGGGAGTAACAGGCGCAAACTTCCTGATAGCCGATATTGGCGGCATTTCAGTTACCGAAAACGAAGGCAACGGCTGTATGTCTATGGCATTTCCTAAAACACATATTGTTATTGCAGGCATCGAAAAAATTATTCCTCAAATGGAGCAGTTGGGCTTGTTCTATCCGCTTTTGGCAACGCATGGAACGGGACAGCAGATGACGGTTTACAACTCCATTGTTACAGCTCCTAAGCAGGCAGATGAAGCCAATGGTCCTCAAAAAATGTATGTTATTTTGTTGGACAATGGTCGTACCGATGTTTATGCCGATGTCGAAGCGCGCGAATCGTTGGCGTGCATACGCTGTGGAGCGTGTCTCAATGGTTGTCCGGTTTACAAAACTATTGGCGGCTACACCTATGCGGCAACTTATTCGGGACCGATAGGTTCTGTGATAACACCTTTTTACAAAGGTTTTAAAGAATACGGACACTTAAGTTTTGCATCGTCGTTGTGCGGCAAGTGCGCCGAAGGTTGTCCGGTGCGCATTCCGTTGACGGATATTTTGTTGGCAAATCGGCGCAAAATGGTAGAACGCCGCTATCGTCCCTGCATCGAAAAAGGCGTAATGACGGGCTTTCGCATGATAGCGTCCAAACGCGCTTATCTCGATTTTTTCCCGTCGTGCATAAAAAACATGGCAGTTTATCCGTTAAATTATTTTGGTTGGGGAAATAAGCGAAAAATGAGTATATTTACAGACCGTTCTTTTTCTTCACACTATACGAAGAAAAAATCGAAAAAAACAGTAGAAAACATATGAAACGTTTGATTTTTTTGATGGTTGCTGTGGCAGTTTTATGCTCGTGCGACAAAGATTTTGAGACTTGGAAAAATTTGAACACCAAGTGGTTGGAAGAAAATGCGCCAACTGACACCGTCAAGCTGGAAAAAACGGCTTCCGGATTACAGTATCAAGTTTTTCATCAAGGTTACGGCGCAGTTCCTAAACTCAGTTCTTTGGTGTGTGTAACCTATAAAGGCTGGATGATTGACGGAACGGTTTTCGATTCGGGAAAATCGGTTTGGATGTCGGTGGGGAACACCGTTTTAGGCTGGAAAGAAGCTTTGGGTAAAATGAATCAAGGCTCGCATTGGAAAATATATGTTCCTTACACGTTGGGATACGGCAGTGAAGGGACTAAAACCATGTTCGGCAATTACAAAATTCCGCCTTATACGACTTTGATTTTTGATATTGAATTAGTTGATGTTATCAATTATTAATAAGTTGATTATGAGAAAGATAATTGTTTTATTTCTAACTTCTTGCGTAACGCTGTGGGCGTTTCCCTATTCGGTGGAAACGGTGCCTAACGTCAAACTGAAATGCCAAAGTTGTTACGTAACCAATCCCGACGGCATTTTGTCGGCATCTGCCGAGCATCAGTTGAATGAAGCTATCGGACGCTTGGAAGCGGAAACGGCTGTAGAAGTGGCTGTTGTCGTTGTGCAAACCATAGATACTGATGATTGTTACGATTTTGCCTACCGTTTGTTCAATCATTGGGGTCTTGGCAAATCCGGCAGAGACAACGGTCTGTTGGTGCTTTTTGTGGCAGACCAACGTGCAGTGAAAATAGAGACAGGCTACGGTTTGGAAGGCTTGTTGCCCGACATGGCGTGCGACAATATTCTTAACGAAGTGATGTTCCCACAGTTTAAACAAGGCGATTACGATGAAGGTTTTTTATTAGGCATACAGGCTGTTGCCGAAAAATTGACAACTGATGAGGCAAAAGAAGAGTTACTATTAAATACCAATTCACCAAAAATGGGGAGAGTAAATTTTTGGTCAAATTATTTGATGATAGGTTGTTGTTTGTTGATTCTCATGACTTGGCTAACCTATTTCAAAATGAAAAAATTGCGTGGCGAAAGAAACATTCGTTATCGCGAAATAGCTCCTTTTGTCAAAAGAACACTACTACTTGGTGTGTTTTTTTGGCCTGTGTTGGTGTTAGTTTTGTGGCTACGCAATGCACATCACAAAATACGTTATGGTAAATATCCATGCTCGGAATGCGGTAAATCAATGCGCTTGTTGAGCGAAAAAGAGGAAGATGCCCATTTATCATCGAAGGCGCAGGCTGAAGAATATGTAAAATCGGTCAATTATGATGTATGGCTCTGCGACAATTGTCAAAATAAAAAAATATTGCCTTATACGGGTTCGGCCTTTTCTTACACAACTTGTCCGAAGTGCGGTGCAAAAACGTACAAACTGGATAGCAATGTGGTAACGTTGCCGGCGACAACTTTAACTACCGGACGCGGTGTGAAAAAATACACCTGTCATCATTGTAACCACATGGAGACCGTTGCTTATGTTATTCCAATTATTGTGGCAGCATCGTCGTCGCGTTCGAGTGGCGGTGGTGGTTTTTCTTCAGGTGGCAGCTGGGGAGGCGGACGTAGTGGTGGCGGAGGAGCCGGTGGTCGTTTTTAATTTATTATTATTCACTATTTTATAAATTTTAAATCAAAAAATGTTATGAAAAAAGGAACTGTTTGGACAATCACAATTGTAGCGATTGTCGCTATTTTAGTTATTTGGGTAGTAAAAGGTTACAATGGTTTAGTAACTGCTGAAGAAACGGTAACAACAGAGTGGGCGAATGTAGAATCGCAGTACCAACGTCGTGCCGACCTTATTCCCAATTTGGTAAGTACGGTAAAAGGCTATGCAGCTCACGAGCAAGAGACGCTTGACGCTGTAGTATCGGCACGCGCAAAAGCTACACAAATGAGTGTAGATGCTAAAGATTTGACGCCCGAAAAGTTGAAAGAATTCCAAGCTGCACAAGGCGAAGTGGGTTCGGCTCTCGGTCGTTTGCTGATGATTACCGAAAACTATCCCGATTTGAAAGCCAATCAAAATTTTATGGCTCTACAAGAACAGTTGGAAGGAACGGAAAATCGTATTCAGGTGGCGCGTCAAAAATTCAATGCTACGGCACAAACCTACAACACGATGATTCGTCGTTTTCCTAAAAATTTGTTAGCCGGAATATTCGGATTTGACAAAAAAGCCTATTTCGAAGCTGACGAAGCGGCTCAAAAAGCTCCTTCAGTGCAATTTTAAGTAAATTGTTTTAATGAAAAAATCACTTGTGTTATTGATCGCACTCTTTACTGCGGGACTTTTGTCTGCCCAACGTCTTGGGGTGCAAGGAGGTTACTCGCTTTCTACGCCATTCATCGGTACCGAAGACAATGCGGTGGATTTCAACGCCCGTTCGGGTTCTGGTTTCCACATTGGCGCATTGTTCGATTGGGATGTAACCAACCGTTGGGGATTTGAGGCGGCCGTACTCTACAATATGCGTACTGCGCATTTCAATATGGCGTACAGGTCGGATACTACGACCATATTCAACCGTGAAGTGTTCTATTTGGACATTCCTTTACATTTTACTGTTCATTTTCCGGTAAAAAAGACCCGCGTTTCCGTCTTTTTGGGACCATCGTTCAATGTCGGTTTGCACGGAAAGGATATAGCGTGGCTCAATATACCGACTAAAAAGCCCGTCAGTCTCGAAAAAGATGTGTTTGGCAAAGAAAAACCCCTGCAACGTTTCGATTTGTCGGCTGAACTCGGTTTTTCTGTGGAATACCGCAAAATGCTAATGAGTGCTAGTTACGAACTATCGTTGCTCAATACCGCTTATAAAAATTACACATACACGTTTTCGTTGCCGCCCACATCCGTTCCCTACTATTATCAAGGGGTGTTCAAACTTTCTGTGGCTTATTTGTTTGATTTGACGAAATAAGAATAATGTAAAATAGCGGGATTTTTTTGATGATTTTTGAGTTAAAAAGTGTATCTTTGCACTACGAAATTTTATTCACTTAATAAACATATAAATTATGGTAAGTTACAAAGAATTAGATTTGGTAAACACACGCGAAATGTTTGCTAAAGCTATTAAGGGTAAATATGCCGTTCCGGCATTTAATTTTAACAACATGGAACAACTGCAAGCTATCATTATGGCTGCTACAGAAACAAAGTCTCCGGTTATTATTCAAGTATCGAAAGGTGCTCGCAATTATGCCAACCAAACGTTGCTGCGTTATATGGCTGAAGGTGCGGTACAATATGCTAAAGAATTGGGTTGGGAAAATCCGCAAATTGCTTTGCACTTAGACCACGGCGACAGCTTTGAGTTGTGCAAATCGTGCGTTGATATGGGCTTCTCGTCCATTATGATTGACGGCTCGTCTCTTCCTTACGATGAAAATGTGGCATTGACGAAAAAAGTAGTTGAATACGCTCACAAACACGATGTTACGGTAGAAGGCGAACTTGGCGTTTTGGCAGGCGTTGAAGATGAAGTAGTTGCAGAAGTTTCGCACTATACAAAACCTGAAGAAGTGGTTGACTTTACCAGCAAAACGGGTGTTGATTCGTTGGCAATCTCTATCGGTACGAGCCATGGTGCTTACAAATTTAAACCGGAACAATGCACACGCAACGCCGAAGGTAAATTGGTTCCGCCTCCATTAGCGTTCGATATTTTGGAAAGCATTGAAAAACAGTTACCCGGATTCCCCATTGTGTTGCACGGTTCGTCATCTGTTCCCGAAGAAGAAGTAGAAACTATCAACAAATTCGGTGGTAAATTGCCTAATGCTATAGGTATTCCTGAAGAAGAATTGCGCAAAGCAGCTCAATCGGCAGTATGCAAAATCAACATCGACTCCGACAGTCGTTTGGCTATGACAGCCGCTATTCGTCGCGTATTTGCTGAAAAACCGGAAGAGTTTGACCCGCGTAAATACCTTGGTCCCGCTCGCGACAACATGAAAAAACTCTATATTCATAAAATTGTGAATGTGTTGGGCAGCGATGGCAAAGCTTTGTAAAAACAACTAAAGCAGTAAGATAGAAGAGACGGAAAAATCCGTCTCTTTTTTTGCTAGAAAACAAAAAGTTGTATATTTGTGGTGTAAAAACAGATTAGGAATAACATTAAAAATAGAGTAGCGAATGTTAAAGAAAATATTTCAAATAATATCATTTTATGACAAAGCACGTTGGAGTTCAACTTCCAATTACAACTCAATAAACTTCTATAAAAAAGACCTTAGTAATGATACAAAACTACTTACTCATTGGCTTTGTTATATCTCAGATAGACAAATGGCATTTGAACGAATTTGGGAAATTGGGGGATTTGTTTTTTCTGAATTAGCCGATAAATATAAAGAAACTCGCGACTTGAATTTGTTGAATCCAAATTGCTCAAATAGTTTTATAAAGGGAAACGGAGAGAAAGGATATACTTTTATAAGTAATTCAAAAGTAGATGGGAATTCAATTTTGAAAAAATCGTATGGATACGATAAAAAAGATATAGTTAAATTTACTCCACGATATTATCCATCTGATTATTACTCAATTCTCTTTACATTTGACATTTTACGTGAATACAATTTTTCATTGACTAATTATATCGCAGTTCAAATAAATAAATACAGAGAAAAAGATGATTTAATACAACGAGTTTTATTCTCACTTTATCTTTTATCCTATTTTGAAATAAAGCAGCCAAGCAAGATAGATATTGCTGACTTTGATGGAAATTTAAAAATATCAAAATGTAGAGCAGAAAAAGTTAAATTAATATTAGACAAAAATTTTGAAAAAGAATTTGAAAATTTTAAGAAAGACACAATGTTCTATCAAAAAAGGGCTTGGTGTAGTTTAAGAGATTTTTTTAAATCACCAGAAATTAATCCATATTTTAAAAGTGCATTAACAGAAGAAAATATTGACTTTGAAAAATTAGATTTGTTTTCATTAAAATCGTTTCAACAATTTGAACTACCCGGAGATGTATGGAATAACAACTCGAAATTCAGAAATTGTATTCTTGAAAACACTGAATTTGAGAAATCAAAAAAGAGCCTAAATATAATTCTCCGAGAATATTTTGATAACAACAAAAACGATTTGGGAAGTAGTTATCCGGAACAATTTGATATAACATTTGATTTTGTTCCGAGAATGTGTAAAAATAATAATTGTGATATATGTCCGATTGGATTAATAAAAGGAAACGAAAAATCGAAGAATTTTGAAAAAACTTGCATTATTAACAAAAGGTATTATTGTCCAGTAGCATTAACAAATTGTAATTATAAAATTAAATGTTTTGGGAAAGAATGTGATTTGCTAAAAATAAAAAACAACAAAAATTGTTTTCTTTTGGCGCAAGTTTCAAACTTGTGCCATCTAATAAATAAGGGCAAAAATTAGCCCTTACTTATTTTTTACAAACTTCTCTGCTTCGTGGAGTGCATCCAATTTGCCCACGTCAATAATCTGTATATCAGAGGGTTCGTGGCCGTAGATAAGATGGCGGTCAGCCATTGAAATGTAGAAATCGATTATAGAAAATTTGCCTTCCCATTCCGTCATCAATTTAAAAATATCGGGTGAAATGGTGTGTATTCCAGCAAAAGCTAAATGTTTGCATTTCGCCACGTCCAAATGTGCGTAAGATGTTTTTAGTTCACCGGTTTGTACGTTTCTCCAGCCTACTAAACGGTTATTGTCGTCAAACAAAAAGTAGCGATTTGATTTGCGATTGCTTACTAAAATTGTGGCTAAACGGTTGGGGGTGTGCGCTGCGTAAAATTGGTTGAGGTCGAGGTCGGAAAGTATGTCCACGTTGTGGATAAGGAAAGGATGGTCGGTGTTTAGCAGCGTTTGGGCTTTTTTAACGCCGCCGCCCGTATCCAACAACATTTCCCGTTCGTCGGATATGGAAACTTCCATTCCAAAATCGTTTTGGTTTACAAAATCGATAATTTGTTCGGCAAAATGGTACACATTAATGACGGCTTTTGTAAAACCTGCAGCTTTGAGTTTCCGCAACACGTATTCCAGCAAAGGTTTGCCGTTGACGGGCACCAATGCTTTGGGCATAGTGTCGGTAAGTGGTTTGAGGCGAGTGCCCAAGCCGGCGGCAAAAATCATACATTGCTTTTCTTGCGCCATTTTCTATAACTTTTTTTCTATATCCAACTCTCTGTGTACGAGGGTGATATTCACGTCAAATTTTTTGGATAAATGTT
>Ga0255346_1006724_pt1 | contig 11096 bp, 8 predicted proteins | sample wastewater_treat_FD_194410 | JGI IMG/M metagenome (GOLD analysis project Ga0255346, IMG submission 194410) | Wastewater microbial communities from Lulu Island WWTP, Vancouver, Canada - plant22 | ecosystem: Engineered > WWTP > Wastewater > Unclassified | place: Canada: Vancouver, British Columbia... | reverse complement strand
CCCGGTAAAATACGCCTTCACCTTACCACACCCCCGCTTAGGGGCAAAGAGCAAATTTATTGAGGTTGCGCAGGGACCTCGAATGTTATACCATCGCCCCGTGCTTTTCGAGGTGCGAGATTTCTTCCGTTTACGATGAAAGGACAACACGCCATGAAAAAGGTCTCCCTGTGCATTCTGGCTCTCGCGTTTGTTTTCGCGGGTGCAATGCCGCTGGTTTCGTTCGCTTGGACATTCCACTACGTCACCGTGTCCGGTGCCGGCAATCAGGACGGAACGGATCCCGACAATGCCTTTGCCGGCATTCAGGCGGCCATCAATGTCGCCACCAACGGGGATGATGTGATCTTCGTGGCGGCGGGTGTCTACCCGCCGATTGTTTCCAGCAACCAGACCGTGCAAATCCTAGGCGACTCCGCTACGAACACGATCATCGACGGCGGCGGCACCAACCGCTGCGCGACGCTGATTGCCGACGACGCCGACATGGGAGACAGCACCGCGCTGGCGTACTTCACCCTGCGCAACGGCAACGTGATGTCGAGGTTTGTTCAGGAGAACTACGAGGATTGCGGCGGGGGCGCGCGCGGCGGCTATCTGGTTGACTGCATCGCCGAAAACTGCACCGCCCGCTACGGCGGAGGCGTGGCCGACACGACCACGGAGCGCTGCATCATCCGGAACTGCACGGCGGAACTCGGCGGGGGCGCTTACGGCAACCCGTTTTCATTCACCTACCACTACAACACGATCTTCGAGAAGAATCACGCCAACCAGTTGGTCGGTGCGGCGATCTCGCTGGAGAGCGAGGGCATGGCGCTTCTCAACTGCACGGTCGTAGCGAACACCACGGACAACAGCGAACTGCCAGGCTCCGTCGCGAACTGCCTCTCAATCAACACCCTCTTTTACATGAACTCGGGCGACGGCATCCGCGAGAATGAAAACGAACCGAACCCCTGCTTCGTGAACTACTGGGCGGGCGACTACCGCCTGCGTGCGGATTCCCCGTACATCGATGTCGGCGACCACAACTACCTGTACCAGGGGTTTGCGAACGCTGACTTTCTGCGAGACGCCCGCGTCCAGGACGGCGATGGGGATGGAGTCGCGGAGATCGACTATGGTGTCTATGAGACCGTCGTCCAAGGAATCGTCGTAACGGCGACAGCTGGCGACGGCGGGTTGGTCGCCCCGGTTACCTCCATCATCGACAGCGGCGGCTCCGTGACCCTCACCGCAGACACGAACACCTACAGGCGGGCAGTCGCGTCATGGTCCACCAACGGCGTGGTCATCGCGGCGGCGACCAACGCAACGCTAACGCTGACCAACATCCTCTCGCACACCGACGTGACGGTGGCGTTTGAGCTTCTTGACTGGTATGTCGATGCCGCGACTGGTAACGACGGCAACACCGGCAACTCCTGGGCCGCCGCGCTTAAGACAGTCGGGGCCGCCATTGATCTGGCAGTTAATGGCGAGACGATTTACGTGAAATCAGGGACGTACGGTGCGATTGACGTGAAAGGCAAGCGCCTTGCAATCACGGGCGTCAACGGGGGGGGAACCACTTTTATAGATGCCAACAAGAGTTCGCGAGCCGTCACTCTTTGCAAGGGAGCGGTTATCACGGGATTCACAATCTGCAATGGCTATCTGCTCGAAATCTCCTCCCTCGGTTCAGAGGGCGGCGGTGTCTGGAGCGGAACCATTATCGACTGCGTCATCTCGAACAACTTCTCTATTTACGGCGGTGGTGTGTACAAAGCCACGCTGGATCGGTGTGTCGTCGTGGGAAACACGGGGGGCGATGGCGGTGGCCTCTACAACTGCAACGCCTTAAACTCCTTGATCCATAAGAACGACGGCATAAATGGCGGTGCCTGTTACGGGGGCACCGCGACGGGGTGTACGATTGTGAACAACCGGGCGATTCAGAACAGTGCAGCTACCGATACGATTCTGAAAAACTGCATCCTGACCGCCCATGGCACGGAGCGTCGCAAGGAGAACTTCAATGCCTTCCTTCTGGACCAGGAGAACATCTCCGGAAACCTGCGGTCAACAATCGGGCTTGCCAGCGGCGCCTACAGCCACCTCTGTTCCGTTGAGCGGGAGTTGACGGGCAACGGCTCCATCGTGGCGAATCCTTGTTTCGTCGACCCTGCCAACGACGACTACCGGCTGCGCGCGTCGTCCCCGTGCCTGGATGCGGGATCAGGCGACCACGTAAAGGTCCAGTACAACAAGGATCTGGCGGGGAACGACCGTGTCATCGGCGCCGCCCCGGATATGGGCTGCCTCGAGGGCGGCGTCGCCGGCCACGTCGTCTCCGTGCGGGTTGAAGGTGATGGCGCTGTCTCTCGTAGAACGGCGGTCGTGGATGACGGCGGGAGCATCAGTGTAGTCGCGACACCGACCGGCCGCACCTTCCTCGGCTGGGAGGCGAACGGCGAGCCTGCGGGCGCCAACACGACCGTCACCCTCTCCAACATCGCTTCGGACATCGTCCTCGTTGCCAGATTCGAGAAGAAGACGATCTATGTGACCACGACCGGCAACGATGCCAACGACGGTTTTTCGCAAGCGACCGCGAAGAAGACCATCCAAGCCGCCGTCAATACCGCCCGCAACGGGGACAAGGTTCTGGTGGGCGACGGCACGTATTCCGGCAAAGTCTCCACGATTGGCAAGTCGATCACCATCCAGAGCGTAAACGGCGCGGGCTCAACGACTATCAAGAGTACATACGCCGACGGGGTGTTGAACCGCACGACTGTTGTCCTCGGGCGAAGCTACGTCGAGCCGCAGTCCGTCTTGGACGGGTTCACGGTCACCGGCGGCTATGCGATGAGCCTCACAGACTGGGGCGGAGGCGTGCGGTATGGGTACGTCAAGAATTGTATCATCAAGAATAATTCCGCCTTAGTGGGCGGCGGTGCGGTTCTGGCGATCCTGTCGAATTGCAAACTTCTGGAGAACACGGCACTCGTAGCAGGCGGCGGCGGGGTGTTCCTCAACACAGAGAACTGCCTGATTGCGGGGAATCAGGTTGATAGCTCCTTGTTGGAGTTTCTAATTGGCGAAGGGGCTCGAGGTCCAGTAACGGGCGTCGGGGGCGGCTTGGCCGGTTCGTCCGCAAATTACTGCACCATCGTAGGGAATGCCACCAAGACCTACGGCGGCGGCATCGCGGGTTCCGGTGCCGACAACTCCATCATTGTCGGAAACAGCGCGGATCTCGGAAACGCCAACGTTTATCAGGAAAACTTCTATTCGCATCTCTGCCTGCCGGACGGTTCGCTCACGGGGAACGGTTGTATCTCTGATGCCCCCGCCTTCGTCAACGCGGCCGGCGGCGACTACACGCTGCAAAGCTCCTCGCCGTGCATCGACGCCGCCGACTACTCACAGTCGCACTACAATCAGGATGTGGCGGGGAACCGCAGGGTGTCCGGCCCCGCTACGGACATGGGGTGCTACGAGTACCAGAGCAACAGACCCTACGACGTCTGGGCGAGCGCCAACGGAATTTACGGGGTGTCGGTGGAGTCCACAGACGGCGTCGCCAACCTCTTCCGCTTTGCGACGGATACGGCGTCCGGGCCGCTGACGGTTCCGCTTCTGACGCTGACCAAGCCGGCCGGCGGGGACGCCATCGTCTCGCACCCGGCCTTCGTGAACCCGATTCAGACGCAAGTCCTGGCAACCGAGGACCTGACCGACTGGTCCCCAGCCGCGCTGGTTCCGACGATCGAATCGCCATCCGGCAGCGGCCAGTGGAGGGCGAGCGACGGGCTGGACCACCCGCGACTGTTCTTCCGCCTGTGGGCACAGGAGTTGTAAGCCCGTCACCGGGCTTGCGAAGCGTCGGCGGCGGGCTAACCGATTGCTCGGCACAGCACTTTTTTTTGCCGATGGCGGGCAATTATGGCTTAATACCACACACAAAAAAAGGATGGGTAGATGGCAGAGTTGATTGTTGCGCTGGATGTTTCTTCCACGGCCGAGGTCGAGCAGACCGTTGACCGGCTGGGAGATGCGGTCACTTTTTACAAAATCGGGCTGGAGCTTTTCAGCGCGGCCGGACCGGATGTAGTGCGCGCGGTGAAAAACCGCGGCAAGCGTGTCTTTCTCGATCTCAAACTGCACGACATCCCGCGCACCGTGGAACGCGCGGTCAGCGCCGGTGCCTCGTTGGGCGTGGACCTGATGACCATTCATGCGGCCGGCGGTAAAGCGATGATTCAGGCGTCGAAGAGCGCCGCGCTCGCCGCAGGTGCCGGAGCCCCGAAGATTTTGGCCGTCACGGTTTTGACCAGTCTTGACCAGTCCGATCTGGACGATCTCGGCATCGCCCGTTCGGTGGCGGCACAGGTCGAGGCGCTGGGAAGGCTTGCCTGCGGCAACGGTGCTGACGGCATCGTCTGTTCGCCGCGTGAAGTGGCCGCCATGCGTGCGTCGCTGGGGCCGCAAGCTCTGCTGGTGACTCCGGGCGTGCGCCCCACCGGCGCGGACGTGGGCGACCAGAAGCGCGTGGCCACACCGGCGCAGGCGGTGGAGGATGGCTCCACCCATCTGGTGGTCGGGCGTCCGATCCTCGCGGCCGCCGACCCGTGCGCCGCCGCACGCGCGATCATTGCCGAGATATCAGCCTAAATTTTAGGCACCGGGCATGCTCCGGACACTCAGGGCTGACGCATCGAGCCTGCGACGCCGGTCACCGTTTGCCCGTTCTTGAGCGGTGCCAGCACCAGTTCCAGCGCAACAGACATCTCGTTGGTCACAGAGACGTTGAGCGTCTCGCGGACCTCATCGCCGCACACCGCGCGCAGGAAGAGGCTGGCGGCATCGGGCAGCAGGTCTATAAAGCGTACCCGCTTGGCCTGCCCAATATCCGGAATGCCGAACGCCTCCAGCAAAGCCGGATTGGCCACCTGGAAAAAGCCGTCCATATCGCACACGAAACAGGGCGAAAACGACAGTTCGAAAGCGGCCTGACCGCGCCGCATTTCATCCATGACATTCTTGCGCCGCTCCACATTGCGGATCGCGAAGACTATGTTGGATGCGCGGGTCAGAGTCAGCGTGCTGACCCCGATCTCGCCCGCAAACGAGGAGCCGTCTTTCCGGAAGCAGCGCGCATCGATCAAAATCTGATGGTTGTCCTTGAGATTGCGCCTGAGGCGCTCGAACATCTGCCGCGACATGCCGGGGATCAACTTTTCGATCGCCATGTCCCACGTCTCCTCGCGCGAATACCCAAGAATCTCGGTGACCCGCCTGCTGACATCCACCACATGCCCCCGATCGTCCAAGATCAGGATCGCGTCATATAGCCCATCCATCAGCTGGTAGTAGAGTGCACGCTGATCGGGCTTGGGCCGCACCCACTCACCCGGAACAGAGGTTGAGGCAGTCCCCCCCCCTTGTCGTGCATCGGTAGGCCCCGACAGCGGCGTAGGTATCGGCTGCGGCGTGGCCCCGGCGGCAGACGCCGTCGCGTTCGGCTTCACACGCAACGAAAAAAACGGCTTGGACGTCGTCACCGCAGGCGCGGCCTCAGGCTGCGGCCCCTCCGGGACAGCCTTGAGGGGCGGTTGCGACTCCTGCGGCTTCTCCGGGACGGCCCTAAGCGTGGGTGCAGACGCAGGTATCGGACGCGGCTCCTTCGAAACGACCCTGAGGGTGGTTTCGGACGCCGGAGCGGTTTCGGGCGCCGGAGCAGTTTCGGGCGCCGGAGCAGTTCCAGACATTGGAGTGGTCTCGGACGCAAGCGCGACAGCAGCCCCAGAGGGGCGCATAGACAGACGCAGAGGCGGAACCGCAACGCCGACCTTCTTTAACATCACCACCGGTGCGGCCTTGGGTGCCGCAACAACAGGCTCGGCCTTCTCCTCACTCGCCTCAATCGGTTGGACCGCAAGCAAAGCTGTTCCACCGATTTGGAGGGACGCGTCGCTCTCGACGACATCATCGTCCAACCGGTCATCCGCCACGGCCACATCCGCCACAGACACCTCGGACGTCTCATCGTCCGCCGACTGTCTCACAGCATTGAACGGCGTGACGTCCAACCCTTTTTTACCAAACCAGAATTTCATAGCCATGTTGAAAGTTCCTAACCGAGGGGTTAAGTAGCAGAATCAGTGCCAAACAAGCTCCCCCAAATTCAATTTGGCACGATACGTGCGTTAGGTGCATGCGAGTACAACCCCTTGTTTGGGCATTCGCAATGAAAGAAACTTCTTATACTAAGGCTTCGCTGATCCGCGAGTTGGCCTCTGCTGTCGGAATTACCCAGAAAAAGACCCGTTTTATGCTGGATGAACTCACGCGCATTGCCTATCGTGAGGCGGCGGATGGCGGATTCACAGTCCCGGGAATATGCCGTATCGACGTGGTTTTACGCAAACCCCGGCGCATGAAAAATCCTCAAACGGGAGAAACCATTCTCATTGCTGAGCATCGCACGCTGCGTGCGAGGATCGTAAAAGCCGCTCGAAACGCCGTCACCCCCCCGCCCGAAGATTTGGTCACCGTGCTTCCGAAAGAGGGGCCCACGCAGGCGGAGTTAGAGGATTTTTCCGAGGCCATCTCCTTCCGTTGCAAAAATTGCAGACAGGAAATTGAGGCGCCCCGCGCCGCCATAGGCATTGAGGCGCACTGCCCGGCTTGCGGCTCATCCATCACTGTCCCGCCGGAATCAGAAGCAGACACCTTGCACGGGCCGGCTTTGCAGTCCCCGCCCGAGCCGACTGTCCCGCCTGCCGCTGCGCCAGACACCCCAACCACGGCACCGGCGGCGGATCCCGGCACCGCGCCTTCAGTCGCGGAGCCTTCCCCGGCGGTCACGTTCGCCGAACAGAAGGCGCGTGGCGGCCAGACGATACGGATTGATCTGGCGGCGTTGGGTTTCGCACCAGACGAGGAGTCCAAGTCCAAAACCCTGTCGTCCAAACGGATGCTTTCTTTCTTCTGCAAGAACTGTCGTCAAGAGATCGAAGCGCCGGCGGACATGGCCGGGACCTCTTCAGAGTGCCCTGCTTGCGGCGTGACTTTCGAGGTCCCCTTCTTCTCGGATCCCGGGACGTTGCACGGCAGTGATCTTGACGACAGGGAACCGGGTGACCCGGAGGTCAGGGACGCGCGCGTGCGCACGATCCGCATTGAAGTTCCAGATGATTTCTAATCGGAATCGCTGATCATGAACTGGTCGACAGACTCGAACAATGGTTGCCGCCACGGGCTCTCCCGTAGGTCGGGGTTTTCGTTGGTGGAGTTGGTCTTCACTTCCTCCATCAGCCTGGTGCTGATTCTGGTCCTGTTCGAAGCCTTGCTCTTCTGCCGCCGCAGCGCCGCCCACATGCGCTGTCGGTTGGCAGCAGACACCTATGCGTTTGATGTCGCATGGGATGTTTTCAATCGTCAGACCCGGTGGTTTGAAAACAACGCCGACAACCCCACCAACTTTCCGGCCACGTGGACCCAGATACAAGCGGCACGGGCGGCAGCGTTCGCGGGAATATCAACCAACGACATCCAATGCTTCCTCTCCGTCCGTCCGAACGGCACCCCTATCACCAGTTGGGAGATCATGACCGATGTGAGGTGGCGTCAGCCGAACGGTGACTGGGTCCAGTTGCCGCAACCTTATAGGCTTGAACGGCACCGCGTCAACAGAAATTACTTCCGTAACGCCCCTTGATTCTCTGGAGGGATTACCATGACTGCCACTCATGCCACACCGACATCTTCCAGACAGGGATTCACCTTGACGGAAGTGCTGTTTGTGACCGCGTTGACCAGCCTGATCATTGCCATGGGCGGACCTACGCTTGTGGCTTCAATCCGACTGTTCGAGGCCACAGTCGCTGACATCGAACTCGCGCTGCAGTCACGTGCGTTACGCGAAAAACTGCTCTACCACGTCGACGACGCCACCCCCGGCGAGGGTGGCCTGATGAACTCCGAGTTTTCCCAACTCAAGATCCAAAATCCGAACGCGCAAGGAAAAGGCCGCGGCCTGATGTTCAAACCTAGACGCGGACCGCCCAACCGGTTGACCATGAACAACCGGAGAATCAGGGCGGACCGCGGTAATGCACGTTGGCTGACGGCTGGAAACCTTAGGTTCAGGTCCGACAACGTTTTTTCGCCCGTTCCAAGTGACAACGGCATCTTAGTAGTGGATATGGGCCTCTCCCTCCAGGTCGGCTCCCGCGAATACACGCATCAAGACGAGGCGGTTGTGCAGATCATGAATCCCTGACCGGCCGCCTCGAATCGGTAACCAACCCCGAAACAACCACCCTTAACACAACAAGGCCAGCTATGAACGCTCCGTCCTCCCAAGGTTTCGTCCTGCCGATCGTGCTCTGCGCCGTGTTGGCCGCAGGCATCCTTGTCGGCGGTGCGTTGAATCTCACCCTCAACGCAACCCGTACCGCCGGCATCCACACCACCGTCACCCGTTGCCGACTCAGCGCCCAGACCGCGCTCGACCGGGAAAAAATGGAAACGCAAACCGCCTTCGTCAATTACTTCAACAGTTGGCCCTCCACATGGGACATCCTCGCCTGGTTTAACACCTTCAGCGCCCAGTCCATCGGTATCGGCGGCTTTGACAACCCGATGATGCAGAATGCCGCAATCAACGGCTGTGAGGTTTCCGTTTCTGTCGTCAGCGTCGACCGTACCCCGATCATCGCCGTCCGCCAGACCGCCGATGTGACCCTGCGCGCCACCGCCTCCGCAAGATCTCCGGCGGGCGTGCCCGTCACCCGTGTGATCGAAGAGACCGTCGAGTATGCCATGGCCCGATCCGAGGTGTTCGACTACGCTTACTTCATCAACAACCGCGGATGGTTCATGGGAGGCGGCGTTACGGCAAACGGCGACATCCGCTCCAATGGAGACCTGGATCTGGACGGACAATCTTGGGTCAATGGTCATGCCTATGCGGCCGCAAATGACGCATTGGGGTGGACAGGAGTTATCACGGGGGGCTCCGGCACTTCAGAGGCTGCCAGACACCTCTCATTGAATGACTATAGAAATGCAAACAACAACCTTCGCTGGCGTCCGACCTCGCCCACTCACCAAGACGGCGAGGCCTGGCCGATGGGTTACGACGGCACGCTCTCCCTGAACGAATACCATGAACCGCTCCCCATGCCTTTTCTGGGCAATCTGGAGTTCTACCAGCAAATCGCGGAGCACGAGGGCGGCACCATCAAGCAACAGGGCCAAACGCTCGTCGACGCCTTTTTCGACGGTCCGGGGCCCTCCGGGCTGACCAATGGGGCCGACAAAGGGTGCCTCGTTTTGGTCGGCACCGACGAGAAGCCGATCCGCATCGACGGCCCCGTCGTCGTCGAGGGCGATGTCGTTATTAAAGGCAAAGTCACCGGTCAGGGTGCCATTTACGCCGGACGAAACATCCATATCGTCGGTGACCTCGCCTACGTCGATCCGCCGAGTTGGCCCAAGCCTGACCCTCATCCAGAGCAGACCGCCCAAAAAAATGCCGGAAAGGACATGCTGTGTTTGGCCGCCAAGGGCAACATCGTGCTCGGTAATTATACGGGGCAGAACTGGGAGAAAACCGTTAAACCCTACATCACCCCAGACTGGGTGAAAAAATATGCCTGCGATCCGTCCGACGCCTCGATCGGTTACGAAAGTCCCTTCCACGGGAATTACACTGCTCACGATGGCGGCACCCAAATCCGCTATGTGCGCAACAGTCAAGGCGTGTATGAACCAATCGCAACGTCAGCACGAAAGTACTATCAAAGTTCCGTAGGCGACCGAATCATTAGCCAAAACGCCCAAGGCACCAGCATTACGAGGATCGACGCAGTGCTGTACAATAATCATGCCACGATGGGTATCATCGGAGCCTGCAGATTCAACGGTGCCCTCGTCTGCCGCGATGAGGGCATCATCTATAGCGGTTCTGTACACTTCAACTGGGATATCCGGCTAGGCTCTTACAGCCGTGACGGTACAGACATCTTCATCTATCTGCCCATGACCCCTGTAACACCGCGTGTGATCGCCTGGCAGGAAGTGCTACCGGAGGTGCAGCCATGATCATGCGCCAAACACTGTTGACTCTGTTGTTCCTCTTCTCCGCCACCGCCGCGCGGGCTTTGGTCGAGGCCTCCGAGAACGGCGACATACTCGCCTATGAGACGCTCGACGCGCGAGAAAAGGCGGAAGCCGACTTCCCCGCCCGTCTTGAGGCGCGCGCGCGGACGCAGGCGGCCGGTATCGAGCGCGTCGAGCGCCTCCGTACCCTGCCGCCCGAGCAGGTCCAGGAGTTGATCGCTGGACGCGTGACAGAGGCCGAACTGTTGGCGCGGCCCCGCGGGGCCACCGCAAGTTCTGTAGGCCCTGCGGCAGATACGCCGTTGTCCGCCGCGTCCCTGTCCTCCCCTTCCCGCTTATTTCGGCTGCTGGTCCTCGGCGCGCTCTGCGTGATCTCGGCTATCATGATGATACAGCGGAGAAGGGATAAAGACAGAGGGAAGAGCTAGTATCTCCGCTTGATTCGGAAGCGTCTCTGTGCCATCATTCCCGCATGCAACACTATCGTTTGTCCTGTGCTTTTATCGTTATCGTTCTGTCATGGGTTACTGCCACCGCGCGTGGAGGGTCGTTGACGCTTTGGCCGTCCGATCTATGTGATGTACGGCAGCATCCCGACAGCAGTATCAATGTTGACGCGGGCCGGACCGTGCATGTCACTGTCGGCACACGCTACTCCTGGCCGGGTGCCACGGTGTTCTTCAAAGCAGGCGAGATGGACCTTGCAGAGTACGGCCCGTTGTGCGTCACGGTCAGCAACGCTGCAGAGCGCGCGCTGACTATCAATCTAAGCGTCAAAAACCGCCACCAGAAGGACCGTTCGCCGGGCGGCAGCGTGCTGCTGGAACCGGGAGCGGTCGGTGTGATCAAGACCAACCTGCGCCTGAGTCCTTGGATGCTCGACCGGCCGCTTGAGTTGGTCGGCATGCGGGGCTGTCCCGTCGCGATCGAGGGCGGTTCCTTCAATGTGCGCAAGACTGCCGAGTTGCATGTCTTCC
>Ga0255346_1006713_pt1 | contig 11111 bp, 12 predicted proteins | sample wastewater_treat_FD_194410 | JGI IMG/M metagenome (GOLD analysis project Ga0255346, IMG submission 194410) | Wastewater microbial communities from Lulu Island WWTP, Vancouver, Canada - plant22 | ecosystem: Engineered > WWTP > Wastewater > Unclassified | place: Canada: Vancouver, British Columbia... | reverse complement strand
GCGCTGGGGCCGACGGTGATCGGCCAGGGCACGAAGATAGACAACCTGGTGCAGATTGCGCACAACGTGAACATCGGGGAGCATTGCCTTGTGGTGGCGCAGGTGGGGGTGTCGGGGAGCACGCGGTTGGGCAACTACGTTGTGCTGGCGGGGCAGGTGGGGGTGGCGGGGCATTTGAAGCTTGGGCATCGGGTGGCGGTGGCGGCGCAATCGGGGGTGATGAACAACATTCCGGACGGGGAGAAATGGTTTGGGTCGCCGGCGCGTCCGGACCGACAAACCAAGCGCCAGTTGATCGCGCTGCAACAACTGCCCGAGCTGTTGCGGCGGGTAGCCGAATTGGAACGACAGTTGGCCGCCACGTCGGCACCGGCAGGGAAGACCAACCCACCCTCCGCAAAATCATAACGCCACGCTGGCAAATCACGCTTCTCTGCTGAGGACGCGCGAGTTCACGGTTCCTGCGGTAGATTAGGCTCGACCCGGATTCACCCGCCGGGCAGGATTTTGCGCATGATTTTCTTCAGTGGTTGCGGGTTCCGACGTTGGGTGATAATGGCCGGCCTTCTCCTCACCAGCCTACTTTATGGCGCGCCGCTTGCCGAATTGAAGGTGATGAGCTTCAACATCTGGGTCAACGGCGGCGATAGTTTGAGCGATTGCATCGAAGCCATCCGCAGTTCGGGCGCGGACTTGGTGGGATTGCAGGAATGCAACGCCAGCACCGCGCAAACCATCGGAAACGCGTTGGGGTTTTACGTGTATCCGGCGGGCGGTTGCTCCATCGTCAGCCGGTATCCCATCGTCATGACGCATGGGGTGGGGAGTGCGCGGGGGATCACCGTCGAACCGAGCCCCGGGCAACGGCTTCACCTCTTCAACTGCCACCTCGCCCCGTATCCTTACGGACCTTACGCCGTGAAAAACGGGCAATCCCAAGCCGCCGTGGTGGAACTGGAAAATGAGACACGCCTGCCGGCTTTGCGCCTTTTGCTGAAGGCCATGCAACCGTATTTGGACGGACCGGATCCTTGTTTTTTGACCGGCGATTTCAACGCCCCTTCGCACTTGGATTACACGGATCTGCCCTGGCCCACTTCCGTGGCTTGTGTGAATGCCGGGCTTAAGGATTCTTATCGCGAATTGCACGCCGGCAACCGCCAATTCCCTCCCGCTTTTGCCTACCAGGAACCGGGGATTACTTGGACGCCCAAAACCGTCGTGGAACCCGAGGGCGTTTTTGATCGGATTGATTTCGTCTATTTCAGCGGCGACGATGGCGTTGCCCCCGTGCAATCCACGGAACTTGACGGGCGCAACAGCGTCAACCCGTGGCCTTCCGATCATCGCGCCGTGATTACCACGTTCGCCCTGACCCCGCCGGAGCTCCTCGCCCGGGCGAGCCGGCCGTTTCCCGCTCACCAGGCCACCAACGTGACCTCGTTTCCCGTGCTGGGTTGGTTGCCGGGGAGCAACGCCACCCATCACGCCGTTTATTGGGGCACGAACGGGCCCGGTGAATTGCTCACCAACACCACCGCCACCCTGCTCCCGTTAACCAATCTGTTGCCGGGAACGACTTATTACTGGCGGGTGGACGAATCCACTCCGCAAGGCACGGTGGCCGGCGAGGTCTGGTCTTTTTCCACCGCAGTAGCCCGGATTGCGACCTATGAATGGAACTTCGCGTATGGCGATCTCTCCCCGGCGTTGGGTAACGGGGTGCTCGCGTATGCCGACGGCGCCGTCACCGCCAACCTGACCACGTTCGGCACCACGGACGGCACCCTCGTGCCGCATATCCACGGGCAACCGGCAAAATATCTCCACGCCCCGGCTTTTACCGGTTTGGGCAATGGCTATCTCGTCACGTTTGCCGACAGCGAACCCAACGGCGGCGGCGCGTATATCAATCAATACACGATGATCTTCGACGTGTTGCTTCCGGGAAACATAAACTGGTTTCCGTTTTTCAATACCAACCCGAAGAACGCCAATGACGCGGACTTCTACGTCAGCGACAACGGCGCGCTCGGCATCGGTTCGATCGGTTACACCGCCGCCGGGCTCCTCGCCGCCGACACCTGGTATCGGGTGGCTTTCGCCGCCGACCTCGCCGCCGGGACGGTGGCCTATTACCTGAACGGAAATCCCGTGCTCACTGGCAGCGCCGAGCGTGACGGCCGGCATGCGATTTATTCCAATTTCGATCCCGGCGCCGATTTGCTGCTTTTCAACGAGGGCGACACCTCGGGTGTGTACACCCATGCCGTTTACCTCAGCAGTTTTTGCTTCATTGACCGCACCTTGTCCGCAGCGGAAATCCAGGCGTTGGGCGGACCGAAGGCGGCCGGCATCCTCGCTCCGCAATCTCCCATCATCCTGTCCATTGCTCTTGATTCGGCCAACGTGATGTTGAACTGGACGGGCGGGGCGGAAACGTACCAATTGCAGAAGAAGACCCGACTGAGCGATCCGGATTGGCAAAACATCGGCGCACCGACCCGTGCGACGAACGCGATCGTTCCCCGGGAAGCCGAGGGCGGCTATTTTCGCGTAAGAGGCCAGTGATGGCCGGGCCTTCTGGTGTCGAATCGCCTCCCGTTCTTCGTCCGGCAGAATCCATCGAGTCGGACCCAGCTTCGCCGTTTTGGTACAGCCGAATTGGAGCGGTTTTGTCCCTCCGTCCAACTATTGGGATGAAACAACCGATTGGGTCTGGAACTTACTGGTCTGGGGTAAATCGCGGCCCAGGCAATGATTGCCACAGGGCCAAAGGGAAATCATCCCGCCAAGGATATGCCCCATTGGTTCCACGAGCGGAGCGGAATAGAGATTCCGTCGCGACGTCAATTGCCCAGGATGCGGCGGCCTTCGTCGAGGAAGATGCCCTTGAAGTTCATCTCCAGCGCCTGGGGGTTGCTGGCTTTGGCCAGCGCTTCCTTTTCGCTCACTTTCCCCTCTTTGACGAGGTTGAAAAGGGATTGATTGAAGTTGAGCATGCCGTCGTCGGTGCCGGTTTCGATCGCGGCGGGCAGTTTGTCCAAGCGGTTTTCCTCGATCAATTTCTTGACGGTCGGGGTGTTGATCAGGATTTCCAGCGCGGGGGTCACGCCGCCGGCGACCGTGGTGACCATGCGCTGGCAGATGACGGCCTGCATGGTGCCCGCCAACTGCCGGCGGATTTGCTCGCGCTCGTCGGCTTTGAAAAAATCCAGAATCCGGTTGATGGATTGCGAGGCGTTGGTCGTGTGCAGGGTGGACAACACGAGATGGCCCGTATCCGCCGCGCTCATGGCCGCCGTGAAGCTGATGGCGTCGCGCATTTCCCCGATCATGATAACGTCCGGGTCCTGCCGCAGCACGTGTTTGAGCGCGTGATGGAAGGAGAGGGTGTCCAAGCCCACTTCGCGTTGTTCAATCACCGCCTGGTTGTCCTCGAACACGTATTCAATCGGGTCCTCGAGGGTGATCAGGTGTTTGCGGTAGTTGGCGTTGATGTGCTCGATCATCGCGGCGAGCGTGGTGGACTTGCCGCAACCCGTGGAGCCGGCGACCAGCACGATGCCGCGCGGGGATTCCGCGATCTTCTTGATTTGTTCCAGCAGGCCGAGTTCCTCGAAGCTGGGGACGTTGGTTTTGACGTAGCGCATGGCCAGGCACCACTGGCCGCGTTGTTGAAACAGATTGGTGCGAAACCGGCCGATTCCCGGCACGAAATAGGAGAAGTCAATTTCGCGTTGTTCTTCGAGCCGTTGAGTGAGGTGTTTGGGGGTGATTTGTTTCACCACCTCGTTCATCCATGCCTCGGTTGGAATGGGGGCTTCCACGGCAATTAATTGCCGGTTGATGCGGAAGACGACCGGACCGTCAATTTTCAGGTGAACGTCCGAGGCGCCGCCGTCCACGGCCGCCTTCAAAATCTTTTGGAAAAGTTCCATGCGCGCACCCTACCACGGGCGGGCAGGGTCAGGCCAGCGCGGAATACGGGAGGGTGGCGAGTTGGGCCTCCGCCTGGGGGGTCAGGCCGGTGAAGACCATCGAAATCGCGTATCCACTGTGCCGGTTCCCGTTGCAGCCGACCACCACTCCCGTGCAGTTGACCAAGGCCTCGTCCTCTGCGGGGGTTTGCAGAGTGAGCGTCATTTCCGTCCAAGTCGGGAACGGTTTCGGGCTGCGAAATTCAATGCCATTCTTGCGAATTAAAACGGCTTCCGGCGAGAGCAGGAGCTGCGTTTGCCGCGCTTGAACCGTTACTTCATTAAATGACCCCGGACCCGCAACTTTTCTAGCACTCATAGAACTGGAATTACTTTAACACACGCACGCGCGCCGTCAAACGGTCGTTCAAAAAAATCGTCGCTCCCGTCCACGTCACCATTCAATGACCGCCGCGCCCCAAGTGAGGCCGGCGCCAAACACCACCAATAACACCAGGTCACCCCGCCGCACGCGACCGCACCGCACCGCTTCATCCAAGGCGATGCCCACGGAGGCGGCCGAGGTGTTTCCGTATTTGTTCACGTTCACAAACATCTGCTCTGGTTTCGCTCCCAGCCGGTCCGCGACGGCGTCAATGATCCGTTGGTTGGCCTGATGCGGAATAATGCAGTGAATCTGGTGGATGGCCAGCTCACACCGTTGCAAGGCCTCCCGCGCCGCGGTTTGCATCGCTTGGACGGCGTTTTTATACGTCTCGCGCCCGTCCATCTGGAGAAAGTGCAGCCGCGCGGCCACGGATTGGGCGGTGGCAGGACAACGGCTGCCCCCGCCTGGCATGCAGAGCAAATCCGCTTTGAGCCCGTCCGACCCCATGACCGCAGTCAGCAAGCCGTGCGATTGCGGGCGATTCTGCAAAATTGCGGCACCCGCACCGTCGCCGAACAGGACACAGGTGTTGCGGTCTTTCCAGTCAATGATCGTTGAAAGCTTCTCCGCCCCGATGACCAGCACGGTGTCGTAGGTGCGGGACATGATGAACTGCTGGGCAATCTCCAAGCCGTAGATGTATCCCGAACAAGCCGCCTCCAAGTCAAATGCCGCCGCCCGGTGCGCACCCAGTTTGGCCTGCACCAGACACGCCGTGGACGGAAAAAACATGTCGGGCGTGATGGTGGCCACGATGATCAGATCAATCTGCTCGGCGGTGATCCCCGCGTCTTGCATGGCGCGCCGGGCCGCCTCCGTTGCCAAATCCGATGTGTGTTCGTGATCCGCGGCAATCCGCCGTTCCTTGATGCCGGTGCGGGTGGTGATCCACTCGTCCGTGGTGTCCACCAGCTTCTCCAAATCCGCGTTCGTCAAAATCCGCCGGGGCACATAGGCGCCCACGCCGGTGACGGAACAAGTGCGCCCGACAAAGTTGTAACGGGCCCGCGGGTTCTTAAATCTGGATTTACTGGGCGAGGCGGTCATGCGTTGACCGGCGTGACCGGGGCCGCAGGGGCCGCCAGCGCGGCGCGAAGCTGATCCAGCTCCCGGGACAGAACATGATTCAAGTTATGGCGGATTTCCTCGGCAGCCACGCGAATGGCGTTGGCGATGGCGCGCTCGCGGGAGGACCCGTGCGCCTTGATAACCACGCCCTCCAATCCCAGGAGCACCGCGCCACCATAAACTTCCGGGTCCAACCGTTGCCGCAAGCCGCGGAACGCTCCGCGCGCCAACAAGCCGCCCAATTTGCGCAACGGATTGGCTCGCAATTCCCGTTTTAAGATGTGGCCGATGGTGTTGCCCAGGCTTTCCGCCGTCTTCAACACCACGTTGCCGGTAAAACCGTCCGTCACCACGACGTCCACCGAATCGTCGAACAGATCAAATCCCTCGACATACCCGATAAAATTCAGATTCAACCGCGTGCACAAGCGGGCCGCCTCCCGGGTTAATTCGTCGCCTTTGGTTTGTTCCGAGCCGTTGCTCAAAATGCCCACCCGAGGTTGGGGATGATGCAGAATTTCCCGGGCATAGAGGTTGCCCATCACGGCAAACTGGGCGAGATGCAGCGGCTCGGCCACGGCATTGGCGCCCGCGTCCAGCAACACAAAATCACCCGTGCGCGAGGGCATGCGGCAGGCAAGAGCCGGCCGTTCCACCCCCGGTAGCCGGCCCAGTTTCATGGAGCCAGCCACCAACGCCCCGGTGTTGCCGGGTGAAATCACCGCATCCGCCTGCCCGCTGCGGACCAGCTCGATCGCCCGCACCAGAGAAGAATCCTTCTTCTTGCGGATGCTCTCGAGCGGCTTGTCTTCCATGCCCAGCACTTCGCTGGCGTGGACGATTTCTACGCGGGCATCGGCCAGTCCGGCGCGCTGGCAAGTAGCTTCAATGTCCGCCTGGCGGCCCACGAGCAGGACGCGGGTAAGCCCGGTTTCCGATTGAATGGCTTGTTTGACGCCGGCGATGACAACCTCGCAACCGTGGTCGCCACCCATGACATCCACTGCAATGCGCATAATGCGGCCAGCCGGCGCGCCGCAGCACCGCCGGCGAGGGGGAAAATCAAGCGCCCGCTTTGACGGTCAAAATCTGGCGTCCCTTGTAGTAGCCGCACGCGGGACAGACCCGGTGGGGACGGGCGGGCGCGCCGCATTGGGGGCACACCGCCAGTTGGGGCAATTGCAGCACACTATTATAAGCCCGGCGCATGCGCTGCCGGCTTCGTGAAGGTTTACGCTTCGGAACGGCCATAATTCGATCAACAATCGTTAAAGTTTCAATTTATCCAACTTCGCCCAAACAGACGAAAACTCCGCCTCGGTGGCATTGCTTTGGGAATGGGCTTTGCCTGCATCCGCCGTCAATCCGGGACATTCCGGCCGACACAACGGATGTTGCGGAAACTCCAGCAAAATATCTTCCCGCACAAAACGCGTCAAGTCCACGAAATCACCCTCGGGAACGACCCGGTCCTCGCCGGTGAGCGGGACATCGCCGACCCAATCCGCCAGCCGCAGCGTCTGCGTAAACGGCGTCAAACAGCGCGCGCACCGGCAGGCCAGGTCCAGTTCCAGCCAGCCCTGCAATACCAAGTTCTCCGTCAGGCGTTTGACCCGGAAATGATAGCGCAACGCGTCCCGCACCGCGATTAATTCATCGCGGGTTTCCAAGTCCAGTTCGGCCACCGGCAATTCACCTTGGAGCGTGATTTCCTCCTGCTCCAAGTGGCGCAGATTCACTCGTAACGACATGATTTCGGTCAAATTTGCGAACGGGCCAATTTGCGCTGGAGCGCCTGGCGCACATGAGGCGGCACAAACGGGCGCACGTCCCCGCCGAGCAGGGCAATCTCCTTCACCATCCGCGAACTGAGGAAGGTGTAGGTGTCCTTCGGCATCATGAAAATGGTTTCCACTTGATCGTTCAATTTCCGGTTCATCAAGGCCAGTTGAAATTCAAATTCAAAATCTGACACCGCGCGCAATCCGCGCAGCACCGCCTGCGCCCGGCGTTTGATGACATAATCCACCAACAACCCCGGGAACGCGTCCGCTTCCACGTTGGGCAGCCCCCGGATGGCGCGCGTGATCAAGGCCACCCGTTCCTTCACGGTGAACAACGGGGTTTTGCTGTCATTGCGGGCCACCGCCACGATGACCCGGTCAAACAGCTTCCCCGCGCGCGCCGCGACGTCCAGATGCCCATAGGTGATGGGATCAAAGCTCCCCGCATAAATGACGGTCCGCATAAGGGGCAGTGTAACAGGGCTTGGACCGATGCCTAGTCGGAAAAAATTCGCGGCCCCGCCCGCCGGCGCGCCCCGGTTCCGGCGTTGCCAACCGTCGCGCCCCCTTTTAGGATGCGCCCCAAGCTGCGGTTGACCTCAGCCGCGGATGCGCATGGCGGATTACAAAGTCAAATTCGAGGTCTTCGAAGGCCCGCTCGATTTGCTCCTTTACCTCATCAAAAAGGAGGAGGTGGATATTTACGCCATCAACCTCACCCGGCTGGCCACGCAATTCATCGAATACATCGAGTTGATGCGGCAATTCGATCTGGAGATTGCCGGCGAATTCGTGGTCATGGCCGCCACGCTCATGCTCATCAAAAGCCGCGAACTGCTCCCGGTGGATCAACAGACCCCCTTGGAAGGCGAGGAGGACGGCCCCGATCCCCGCGGGGAACTCATCCGCCAGCTCGTGGAATACAAAAAATTCAAGGACGCCGCCGGACGCCTGCAGGAACTGGAACTGCGGCAGGAAGCCATTTTTCCCCGCGTCCCCGGCCCGTTGGACCTGGGGGATGAACCCGCCCCGCCCAAGCCCGATGTCTCCATCTTTGACCTGCTCAACGCGGTCAATCACATCTTGAAACGCTTCACCGCCCCGGAGGATTCGCACGACCTGTTCGAGGATCGCTGGACCGTCAGCGAAAAGATCGAGGAGATTCGGCGGGCGGTGGCGGCGCGCACGCGCCTGCGGTTTGCCGACTTGTTCGCCGGGGCGGCCAGCCGGTTGGAAGTCGTGGCCGCGTTCCTCGCCTTGTTGGAATTGATTCGCCTCCGCCAACTCAGCGCGGTCCAGAACGAGGAGTTTGGCGAAATTGAAATCTTCCGGACCGACCCTTGGCCTCCGGCGGCGGAGTCCGACGCGGTCGAAGTGACCTCCGCCTCCGCGCCCCCCGATTCGCCGCGCCCGGTCTCCGAGGCTGATTCCTCCCCCGCCCCCTCTGAATAGCATGGAACTCAAATTCATTTTGGAAGCGCTCCTGTTCTCGGCCCAAAAGCCCCTGACCCCCAAGGAACTTCGCGACGTGCTGGTCGCTGCGGGCACGGGCGACCAGGCGGACGACGCCACCCGCGCTTGGCGCCGGGTGAAAGAGACGGAATTGGAAACCGCACTGGCGGAACTGGCGCGGGAACACGCTGCAGCGGAGCGCAGTTACCGGCTTGTGTGCGTGGCCGGGGCCTGGCAGTTTGTCACGCAACCGGATTTTGCGTCGTGGGTGCGGGCGCTCGTCGGGGTCAAGGTGCGACCGCCCCGGCTTTCCCAACCCGCGCTTGAGACTCTGGCCATCGTGGCCTACCGCCAACCGATCACCCGGGCGGAGATCGAGCAGATTCGCGGCGTCAATGTGGATGGCGTGATGCAAACCCTGTTGGAGCGAGGCCTGCTGGAAAACGTGGGCCGGGCGGAGGTGGTGGGCCGTCCCATGACCTACGGCACCACCCCGTTGTTCCTCGAGTATTTCGGCCTTCGGAGCCTGGAGGATTTGCCCGCCGCCGATGAATTGCGCCGCTTGGTGATCGAAAAACCGCCCGCCTTGGTCACCGTGGACCCGGGCCTGGCCACCGCGCCGCCGGAGCAACTGCAGTTGCCGCCCGAACCGGCCCCGCTGACCGCCTCCACCCCGCCGGCTGAATGTCCCACTCCCGCCGAACCGCCCCCGCCGTCCCCGGAGAAAGAGGCGGACGTTTGATCCGGACCGGACGCATAACCTTCGTCACCACCGCGCTTGATTTCAGCCGAACCCAACCGGCTCGGCAGGAGCGGACGCGGGCCGAGGGCCGGCCCTCGGCTGACGTGAGCCGTACTCGCAAGGCCACTGGAAGCGCTGGATTTTTGGCTGGAATGGACGCGCGTCTGCTGCTACATCTTGCTTGGCGCGGAAACATGAGACCGATGCCAATACAACTACAACGCCACGGCAATCGCCGGTCCGGCCGCTGGAAAGCCCGCCAGCCCCGTCGTTCCACGCCTACAACACACCGCCGCCGCCCATCCTGCCGGAGGTCTGATTCTCGTTTCGTCTCCGATTGGCCAAATGCCGATCCTATCGGGGAACTCGGATTTGAGCTTATCCGTTCCGCGGGCAAGCCCAAGAGAACGTTGGATATCAACCTCTATGCCTTTGTCCTGAATAATCCGGTCAACAACGTTGACTATCTCGGGTTGTCCTCGTTGGTGGCGCAATTCTGGGCTGCGTTAGCGGCTGGTGATTTGGAAATGGCTGCCCTCATTTTGGAGGAGCTTGGCGCTTCTTCCTATCCGGCATTGGCTGCGGCTCTTGCGAATGCTCAGCGAATAGCTGACCTGATCAGCCGGATTTCCATCAATTGGCAACACGCTTCACGTTGCTGTCGGCTGGGGAATATGTCCTTGGATCAAGCAACCAAAGCAATTGCGGAGGTCATAGCAAAAGGAGGCACTACCTTCAAGACGTGGGTGCAGGGCGGTCAGACGATGGTTTCAGGCACTTTTACGGCAAACGGTGTCACATATAGCTTTACTGGCAGAGTCACGCCCGAAGGCTTATACCAAATCGGAACTGTCTGCGAAGGTGTGCATCGACTTGCAAAATGAACAGCACGCAACTTGATCGCGTTGAAATACGCTTGCTTTCACTTCTTTTGGTAGGCTGTGGCTGTCCTCCTGAAGAGGTCGGCAAACTGTTGGCGAGTGGCGCTGTTTCGAGGTATCTCTCGGGAAGTCCGCCAATAACGGTGTTTCGCCTTGGTCAGGTGTCTTTCCCATTTCAATCTGACCCTCACCAAACCCTTTTAGTAGAGGTGCGTTTTACTGTTGGTGAGAAGGTAATACAGTGGCTGCTGCTGCGCTATCCCAGCGGCGAATGTGAGGTCGAGGCTTTGGTGAATGGTGGTTCTGAACCCTGGGTTTCCCCAGCTGAGATTCCCGCCCAATTAGATGTCTTGTTCGGAAAGGAAGTTGTTTGAGTTTGTTGTGTTTGCCTGCTCAAGCCCGCCCGGTGTCCCGCACAAAAGGTGTAAAGAATCTAGCTCGTCTGATACCGTTTCCAATGTTGTTCACCAGGGCGCGGAGCGACATTTCGGGCAGCAGGAGCGCCGTCGGCGCGGCATCTTTGTAGCCAACGCAGCCCCTAACATTTTGAGCCCCGTCAGGGGCGGCATTTTCCCTCCTTTTGCGCCCAGGATTGGAGGCAACGGCGATTGGGTTGATACCAGTTCTAATTCGTAATTACACTATTCTCCGCTGCGATAGCGTTTACCTGTTGGACCAGCCAAGGATGAGAAACTAACCGCCGCACGCGCGCGGCACTCTCATCGAGAGGCCGCAACTCCTCCTCCAGCGCCTGCTCCAACGACTCCAGGGTGTGCCACAGTGTGTTGGCGATGCGGTCCTTGATGAGGTCGCCAA
>Ga0255346_1006711_pt1 | contig 11112 bp, 14 predicted proteins | sample wastewater_treat_FD_194410 | JGI IMG/M metagenome (GOLD analysis project Ga0255346, IMG submission 194410) | Wastewater microbial communities from Lulu Island WWTP, Vancouver, Canada - plant22 | ecosystem: Engineered > WWTP > Wastewater > Unclassified | place: Canada: Vancouver, British Columbia... | reverse complement strand
ATACTGCGGAAAACTCTGTCTATGAAGCGCTGAAAGACGGTTATCGGCTGATCGACACAGCGCAGTATTACGGTAATGAAACAGGTGTTGGCAATGGCATTCAGAGGGCGATCGATGATGGTATTGTAACCCGTGAGGAGGTATTTGTCACTACAAAGGTAATGCCGTCCAACTATGACAGAGCGTACAGTTCTATTGACGATTCGCTTGAACGGCTCGGACTTGATTACATTGACCTGATGCTGATACACCAATCGGGAAGTAATGATACTGAAGTCTACAAAGCCCTGTGTCAGGGTGTCAAGGACGGAAAGCTGCGATCAATCGGTATTTCTAACTATTATACCCTCGATGAATATGAGCGTGTCACATCGGGCGGCGAGATCAAGCCGGCGGTAGTTCAGAATGAAAATCATCCGTTTTATCAGAACACCGAGTTCCAAAAGGATATCGCCAAATACGGTACGGTCGTAGAATCATGGTATCCGTTCGGAGGCAGAGGGCATACGCAGGACTTGTTCGGTAATGAAACGATCACGGATATAGCTAAGGCTCACGGCAGGACCTCGGCACAAATAATACTCCGATGGCATTTGCAGGCAGGATATGTCACGATACCGGGTTCACAGAATCCGGATCATATACTTGAGAATTACAGCATTTTTGATTTTGAGCTGACCGATGCAGAAATGCAGAGAATGGCAGAACTGCACACAGGACAGCGGTATGAAAATTGGTGAGGTGTGCTATGAATATACTTGTATTAAACGGAAGTCCCCGTCAAAATGGGAATACCGCAAAAATGGTCACAGCATTTTGTGAAGGGGCTGAATCATCAAATCATACCGTGAAAACGGTAAATGTCTGTAAGCTGAATGTAAAAGGCTGTCTTGCCTGTGAATACTGCCACAGCAAAGGGAACGGCAAGTGTATACAGAAAGACGATATGCGGGATATATATTCATTGCTTAAAGACACTAATATGCTTGTTCTTGCTTCCCCGATCTACTATCACGGTATTAGTGGGCAACTTAAATGCGTGATCGACAGGTTTTATTCTGCGCTTTATCCTGCTGCACCTAAAAGCTTGACTAAAATAGCAATGTTTTTATCCTCCGGCGACAGAAACCAGTATGACGGAGCAATGTTTTCATACAATGGTGATTTTCTCGGTTATCTGGGATTAAAAGATATGGGAGTGTTTACATCAGCAGGCGGTGTTTCTGATGAGCTGCTTGCAAAGATCAGAAAATTTGGTGAATCGTTATGAGAAGCCGTGCGAGCAGCACTATTTCATTAGCCCATAGTCTATTGAAATAGCAAAAAAATGTGTCATATAAGTTGTTTTTAGGCTTTTGCAATATTGCAAATAAAAACGATACCCTATTGAAAGATGATTGGAGCCGGTTACCCGGCTCCGTCTCATTTATGTAAACTTTCTTTCGTATTCTTTGAGCCTGCGGTAGAATGTGTTGGCACGCAGGCCCATCTCTTTCTGAAACCATACTGCCGTAATAGTACCCGACTTCCATTGCTTGTACAGATGACTAAACTTTATCCAATCAATAGAAATAGGCTGTCTGCCTTTGTACTTCCCCTGCGATTTCGCAATAGCAATACCCTCACGCTGACGCTGCAAGGTTTGTTCACGTTCCAGTTCTGACAGTGCCGCAAATATCGACAGGACGAATCGCCCCTGCGGTGTGTTGGTCTCAATGTTCTCTTTACTGCTGACGAGGGTAACACCCTTGCGCTGAAGCACATCAATGATGTTGAGCAAGTCACGGGTCGAGCGCCCGAGTCTGCTGATACTTTCAATGTAGAGAGTATCGCCCTCACGGACGTATTCAAGCATGGCTTTCAGTTCGGGATGGTTGGCATTTTTGCCTGACATCTCATCTTTTCTGCAAATACACGTTCGACATGATATTGCTCCATTAAAGCTTACTGACGTGCGGTCTCCTGATGTTCCGTTGATACACGGATATATCCTATCTTGCCCATGATCAATAGGCGCACCCGTAAATCTGCTCATACAGACTGTCGCTGTCTTCACACTTCACCATCTGCAATGTCTCACGGAGCAGGTCATGGTCGGCAAGCATATCTTCAATTTCGTCACAGGTGTACCCGTACTCCAAAAGAAGTTCCACATCACTGCTGTCAACTCCATAGCAACCGCAATATGCAAGCAGAAGTTCCTCATGAATGCTATAATAGGAATCCTCATAGTCATACCATGTGGCGAAGTGAGAACGATACTGCGCAGGCTCAAATTCCTCACGGCTGATATCTCCATTGCTGTCAATACGAATGATCTCGCCCTCAACGCAGTCTACCTTTGAATACGAGAACTTATTGAGTACGGATTTGCTGAGCGCCTTCTTCATGATGGACTCAGTTGACGCATAGACGTACAGGCCCAGTGCCTCGAAGTGGATGAGATAAAGCGGATTTGAGCCTTTTATAATGTATAGAGTATTGTCCTGGTCGAGAACAGTGAAAGTGAAGTTACCACGCACCGCCTCTGCCATATCTCTGAGACTATCGAAGTCCAGCTTGCCTTGTTGCTCGATGAGCTGTACACCGATGTAGCTGTCAGTCTCGATGTGGGTATCAGGAAGTTTACGCTCTTTCCTAAGTGCATCATCGTTGTAGAGAACACCGTTATGAGCAAATGCGAACTCCTTGTCTGCATGGCCTGCGAACGGGTGATTGTTGTAGTTGTGCTTCTTGTCGCCCTGAGCGGCAAAACGAGTGTGCCCCATGACAGCAGTTGTTTCCTCAGGAGCGTTGAAGTGAATCTTGTGGGACGGCCTGGGCCTCTTATATATCGAGATCCTGCCATCTTTGACGTATGAGATTCCAGCTGCATCAGTGCCACGTTCCTCAGCTGCATTCGCCAGAAGTTGTGTCAGCTTTTTCAGTACCTTGTAAGGCACAATGCCCTTGTAGTCGAGCCATCCGAATAATGCACACATATTAGTTATCCTCCCTGAAAGTAGTGTCGATGAGCCTTGGACGATCGTCCGTCATGACATCCTTGACGATCTCGCCCACCTTGTCAGCAAGTATAGTTGCGGCAACCAAAGTTGCGATTTTCAGCAGTTCCCCCGCAGGTGAGCCAGCCGGAATCTTTGAGATAAAATCATTAGCTTTCATTTACATTTCCTCCTCAGAATGGATGTTTTCGTTTACGTATAAATTTCTTTCTTTAAGATACTGGATGAGTTCGGGTTCGGTGATGTTGCTTACGAACTCCGACCATGACAGCTTGTGCAGATCGTCCTCTGTATAGTTGATGGCCACATCAATTATAGCGTTCACCAGTTCCAGTGTTGCAAGGAAGGTATTCAGCTTCAGCGTACCACGGAACATACGGAATTCAATGGTTGCATAGTTCATCAGGTTCACAGCAGCGTATCTGCCATTGTTGCCCTTTTTCGCCTTGTCCAGAATCGCACGTGCTGAATTCTCATAGCCGTAACGTGAAGCCCATCTGTTCATGGCGTACTCGGAACGGTGAGAGAACTTCAACAGCTCATTCCAGTGATGTTCCGCGAAGTACAATATACGGCTTATAGTTTCATCCTGCTCATCACGATTTTCACCTAAACAGTCACGGTTCACATGTACGTGAAGCCCACAGGTCGAGGTCTGATGAGAGCGGTAGCCCAGATAAATCTCCTTCTTCATTATCTCGTCCCATTGGAACTGCTTATGGTAATCTAATGACATCGGATGTGTCACCAGCTCCATGCCGTCATCAAGGCTTCCATCGCTTTTGATATACAGGTGATCAGTATCGTTTCGGTTAGCCACAGCAAGAATTTCATCAGCATTTTCATCATCCTTTCCGGCATTATCAATTTCCAGTTCAACACCAAAATATCTATCAGAATCTCCGTAGAATATGGGTTCGGGTTTGTATCCGTAGTCGTGAATAGAACGATTCCTGTCAACCTCATCATGGTAGCATTCTCCACAGTAGTCGTAGCCATCAAGATGATATGCATCGTCCTCATGAAGTAACGCATCACAACAAGTACAACGGGTATAGTGATTATGGTAACATGATGAACATAGTGTGGTATACTCATCACCGTAGCTATCGTCAGTCCATATCACTGATCCACAACGATCACAAGTAGTAGTGTGATGTTCATAGCAGTCAGTACAAACAATCTCACCACCAACTTCCTCATAGTCATCGTCCTCGATAATTTTTCCACAATGGGAACAGTAGATTTTTTCTTCCATTTGATTTCCTCCATAACGCAAAAATGCCAGCCCATAAAGGGTTGGCTTCGGTTTAATATTCGCTTGCAAGCAGCATTGTTGAGTGATCCCCGTCGTCGATGATGTACAGCTTTTCTGTAATCGGAGTATCTGACGGTATGAGGTACTCCATATGGTATTCGGGTTCTTCTGACGTATGAGTTATTGACTGCATTAAACCTAACGGTTTCAGCTCAAATACCTGTAAATAGTCCTTCGGCTCAGGTAGCCTGTCAACGCACTCCCATAAGAACAGCTGCAATTCAAGTGGGATGGTGCTGTCAACTCCACAGGTCAGATAGCGGTTTGTTTCTGTCATAGGCATTTCTCCTTTCGTATAATGTGATTACCGGTAATGGTATCACAATAACTATATATATTTGAAAAGACGAAAAACAGGAAAAATGCAATTTTAAAATATATATTTTTATTATGAAAGCAGATCGACGCTATAGAACCTGTCCACATAGGGTGAATGTATGGATTTTCAGGCATAATTTTGTCAGTGACAAGGCAAAAATCCGCCGACGGGCTGTCGCCCTTCAAGGATTTTTAACGCAGTCACTGGCAAAATTTGACGAAAAGACGTGCATGAATCCCTATGTGGACAGGTTCTAATTTAATCACACTTGCAGTCATTGTAAAAATGTGGTATAATCTTAATACAGAAAAGACCGCTATATAGCCTTTGCCGCCCATGACGGGCGGCATGAATATACAAAAATGCAGTGACAACAAGTATCACTGCACAGAGGTGAGATATGATAATAAACACAGGAATGCGGACGGACATTCCCGCATTTTATTCGGAATGGTTTGTAAACAGAATAAGAGCAGGATATGTGCTTGTACGTAATCCATACCGTCAGGACTGGATAACCTGCTATGAACTGAATCCTGATGTTGTGGACTGCATTGCTTTCTGCACAAAGAATCCTGCTCCCATGCTGAAATATATGGAGGAGGTAAAATCTTTCAATCAGTATTGGTTCGTAACTATAACTCCCTATGGAAAAGACGCAGAACCCAACGTACCTCCGAAAGAAAAGATAATGAATGATTTTATATCATTGTCCGAAATTGTTGGTATCAACTGTATCGGCTGGAGATATGATCCTATCTTCATTGACAGCACATATACCATCGAGCGTCACATTTCCGACTTTGAGGAGATGTGTAAAAAGCTTTCGGGTTATACAAGAGTATGCGTAATAAGTTTTATTGATCTGTACGAAAAAGTTATCCGTAACTTCCCGCAGATAAGAACTGTAAGCCAGAACGAACGTATTACGATTGGAAAGGCTTTTTCGGAAATCGGACAGCGTTACGGCATAACGATAAAAGCCTGTGCTGAGGGCAATGATCTTGCTCCCTATGGTGTGGACTGCAACGGCTGCATGACACAGGAAACCTTTGAAGCTGCTGTAGGACGCTCTCTTGATATACCTAAAAAGAAATCTCAGCGTGCTGAATGCAGTTGTGTACTTGGTACTGATATAGGGACTTATGATACCTGTGCCCATCTCTGCCGTTATTGTTACGCTAATACAAGCAGAGATAAAGTAATACGTAACATGAGATTGCATGATCCCAATTCTCCGTTCCTTATCGGCAATCTTCGTGATGGCGAGGTCGTTCATCATGCAGAACAGGTAAGCTGGATAAGCAATCAGTTATCATTCTTCTGAATACGTTTTTATCCTCTCAGATATGGGAGGATTTTTTATGCGAAAAAGTATACTACCATGTAATTTCGTAATACACTTTTCCTATACTTATTTCCTGCAATTATATATATTAACTAATATATTTCTGGTGATCTGATGGATCATCTTATTGGTTGATTATATATCATTCTATTCTTGTCATCTATGGTGTTACGAAATCAATAATCATATTACATGGAGGTCATAATAATGGCAAAAGAAAAGACTGTACTTAAACCCTTACGTATTAACGAGAGTGTGGTAAAAGAGATTGAACAAGAAGCAATTGACACCAATACGAACTTCTCTCAAATCGCTAATTACCGACTCAGACATCACGACAGAACTCTTACTCCTGCGATCACGGCGACGATTCAGGACATTGTTAACACCGCCGACGAACTGGTTGGTATATTTGCGCCGAAAGAAATAGCAGCTTTGCAAAAGAAAGTAGAAAAATTATGGATGTATCTGAAATGATCGGTTATGATAATCCTGAAGATATGGAAAGAAAACTTAATATACTAAAAATCATAACACATTCAAAGGGTGGTGACAGATACAGAAATAATGCTATGAATTACTGCCTTGATGATCGCTGTATTGCAAAAAAAGGATATGGTATCAATGCATCTGATCCCAGGATAGCGGCTATGCAGTTCAGGAAGAACGCTGCATTCTGGGGCAAAAGGAACAGTAATCCGTTCATTCAGTATATGCACTCTTATCTGAAAGAAATTGCACCAACTGGTGAACATGCACTGAAACTGACTAATGAGATCATGGAACCATTTTTGGAGGAAAACCTTGCAATTACCGTAGTGCATGAAGAGGATCAAGGAAATTCTCTTTATCATTCACATACATACGTGGATGCCACCAAATTCACAAATGGAAAAATGATTTACTCCAATAATACTGTCAATTATGTAATTGCACAGAAGACTGCTAATGTGCTCAGACAAGCTGTTCAGCTTATTGTTGAATATGATTCTGGCAAGGAGTGGACATGTCCTATGATCTTTACTCATCAGGATGATGATAAGGATATATGATCTTGAATAAAACAATACAACCGATAAAAATATAATTGCTTTTTCGGAACAGCTTTAGATGTATGTTTATACCTCGGCCATTGTGCCGGGAAAGCTGTTCAGATTATTCAAACCGGAATGTGTACTGTATAATAATCTAAAATTGCATTCATCTTTGATTTGTATTGTTATGGAATTATGTATCTTGACAATAATTGCGTCTGACTGTGCTTTTATCTACTACAGAAACGCAAATCGACATGTGTTTTGCGTTTGCCACTGTATAAGTTCCGCTTGAATCTATCATTTCATTGACTTTCTGAATAGTCTTGCGATATAATGATTTATTATAAAACAAATGGACAGAGGCTTATACTATGAAGGATTATACAGCATTATTCTCAAAGGCAATTGAACTGAAAGACAGCTACGAGTTCAGGACTGTCAGTAAATGTATAAATGCTCATACTGATCTTCAATGCGGTGACTGGGATAACTGGGCTGATGATCTTTGGTATCGCTTATGCCCGAAAACACCGTGCAGCTACGAGAAATGCTATGTCTTCATATGTACCTCATATCCTGTTGCACTGCTGACAGAATACTGTCCGGAAGTATTAAAACAGATAATTGATGAAAATGGCATACTGCATACTGAACTTGTTGAACCTATGTGCTGTGATGAAGAGATACTTCGTAAGTATGTTCCTCATCGCATTATATTCGATGAGAGCTTTATGGATAACGGTGATTTCAGTTTTGATGATGAACGGTCCTTCTGGATTTGCCAGAAGCTTGATACCGAACATCAGAGCTATATTGATGCAGGCTGCTTTACTATGGCAGAGATACGATGAGTTTACATGACAATCATGGTAAACTCGTTCGGTTGATGCACTTATTTATTCTTGCGATTATAATGATTTATATGCCGCCTTTGTGGCGGCATTCGTCTAATCGTGATGTTTATAATAACATATTTCTGATAATCTTAAATATCGTCTCCCCGTTATGGGGAGACGGCTGTTGGTTAATTCATAATTATTAATCAATGTACTTGACTTTTTCCGCATCACATGATAGAATGAGTATAGTAAAATTTAAGGTATTGATTTGAGTATATTACATCTATAGGTGTAGTATGTCCAAATCAATACCTTTTTTGTTATGTCTGCAACTTGACAAACCACGTCGGGAGACGTTGTATAGTGCGTCGGGAGACGCTGACGAGCCGCCGGCTCAAAACCGTTCACACACGGAAATACTTGTTTCTTGTAAAGAAGGAGGATACATATGAAAGATAAAGATGAGATTTTCGATGACTTCAATTTTGATGACGACAGTGATTTTGGTTTTGAAGAAGATGACATCTTCTTAGATTTGTTAGATGACGAGGATAATGTTATATCCCCTTACCAACCGCTTCCACCTAAAAAGCGGCTGATAGAAGGTCTGACACTGGAGTATGCGGAGTTCTTTAATAGGACATTCACTGGTTTTCAACTTGGACACTTCAACCTCTATAATGTCACTTTTAGAAATTGCACCTTTGACCATATCGACTGCCAGTGCGGGAAGTTCATAGCCTGCACATTTGAGGATTGCAATATTATCTCTTGCTCAGGCGAAGGCTACGGATTCAGAGAATGCGAGTTCACCAGATGCAAGTGGAGCGGCAACGAGTGTATTGACGACTGTTTTTATTGCAGCAACTGCAAATACACTGACTGTGAAGAAAGCTATGACCAATGAAAGGAACGGTGTTTGTATGAATAAAAAGGAATTTGAAATGATGAATCAGAAACTCATTGACGGCTACATTGACCGTCAGAAGAATCACGCACATATGCTTGACGATGATTCTTATCCTGACGCTAAAAAGCACAGAATAGGCTGGTCGCATGAGTGGGTCGGCAGGGATATGTATGAATCCTTTTTCAGGCGTGATATCATGGAATACGCAAAAAGCGATATCAGAATGACAAAAATCAGAAAATTCGACCTTATCAATTTTAATATCATTGACATGAAGTTTGAGAGGATGATTGCTAAACACTGCTGTATTATGAATGGTACTTTCAAAAACGTACGATTCTTCCGTTTCTGTATAGATGGTAAGCCATCTTATCCTAATGACACAAACGAGTATCACGATCACCGTAATATCGTTCTGAACTGTAGGTTTGAGAACTGCGTGTTCATGAATACATATGCCGATCATACGGACTGGATAAACTGTGAGTTCATCGGCTGCACTTTCATTAACAGCGAGCTTTGCTGTACGGGTTCCGAGTACAGGGGGTGCAGCTTTGAGAATAGCAATACTATGTATCTCAGGGCATAAGGGATCAAAGTATTATTTCCAAATATAAACTGCCTGAACAATATATCCAGGCAGTTTACACTTCTTCCATTTATTATTTGATTATTATGATCGGATTCTTCGCAGTATCAAGCCTCTTGAGGATATACAACATATCATTTTCGGGAACAGCAACACATCCTGCTGTATAGTTACCTGTCATGCAGTGAAGGAATATAGCTGAGCCTTTTCCTGCTATTACAGGTGACATATTGTAGTTGATGACTACTGAATACTTGTATGCCTGCGGATAGTCTATCAGATGCTCTGCACTATTCCATGAAATATTGCTGCTTTCCACCCATTGATTATATAGCGGAGACTCCGTATCATCCACCCAGTAGCAGTTACCGTTTATCTGACGATACTCAATATCAAGTCCGTTCATAGGCTCAGTACCGAATGCAAATCCCAGCGAAAAAATGCCTTTCGGTGTACAATAATCGCCCTCACGGCTTTTATCAGATACACCATTCTTACCTACAATGCCATTTGTCTCAAGCACGCAGTCCCATTCGGAGCCGTTCTTTTCGTACATAGCCGCAAAACAGGAACTGCCGCTTGAATCGATGGTTATGACCTGCTGTGAACTGCCGATATCGCTGAATGACAGTCCGTTTTTATCAAGATAACTGCCGAGGTCATTTCAGTAGAAACTGATATTGCCTGCGGCTACCCAGCCGTAATAATCACCGTCATCGGAATCATACAACTCATACCAGTACGATGAACCATCGAAATACTGATTTACGGCAGTTACATGCCAGCCATGTGTCAGATCGTGACGTTCATATGTAGCCGCACCGCCATCTATAAGATATGATCTTGTAAGGCCATCTACCTTGTTTCCGCTTGGTGAATAGATAGTGCCGTATTTGGTGCATGAGGTGATAACTGATGTGTTTGAAGGTGGCAGACTCATTGGTCCGTTATAGTTCATGCTCGTTCTTTCGCCTGCTATTCCGTCAGCATTGTACGGTGTAACATAGAAAACAAAATTTGAAACTGTAGAACCGTCCTCGTAGGTGTATGATTTATCGTATGAAGTTCCTGATTTTCGTAATGTATTTTTCTGCCCTTCACAGTCAGCATATATCTCATATGTATAGTAAGAGTAATTTCCGTTGACAGTCATAAGCGGACAAGTTCCGTTTCCGTTGATCGATTGAGGTTCAACAGAAATAGAGGCTGTTGCTTTGGGTGCAGCCGCCTTAGTGGCTTCCTGTTTTGGAGTTCCTCCCAGCTTCTTAACAAGATCATCGTAATACAGCCCGTCAATGCTGTTATACTTTGAGCTGTCGGAAATACCGAAACCATACTTCTTAAATGATTCAAGAATTTTAGAATAGCAATTCTTGGTCTCGCCGTAGACTTTGCTTACATTATCCGTACCCTCGGCAAATTTTTCTGTTCCGTTATAGGATATTTTCCAGTCAGCAGTTCCGCTTCCTGCGCTCGAAAAATTAAGGAATATATCTATCTCAGACATATCGTCCATTGAAAAATAGCCTTGCGAACTTTTGTAGGAATAGTTGTCACGGTAATAAACGTATTTCTTGCCGTTATCGCCGTCAACATTGTACATTTCAAAATTATCAAGAGCCATGAATCCGCCGAAAGGGTCTGCGGACAAAAAGTTGGACACCAAAATTTGATGAATCCAGGCAGTTTTGCCCGCAGAAATAAAGATTGTATATTATGAATTTTCAACATTCAGCAATTCAAAGCCCTG
>Ga0255346_1006703_pt1 | contig 11122 bp, 11 predicted proteins | sample wastewater_treat_FD_194410 | JGI IMG/M metagenome (GOLD analysis project Ga0255346, IMG submission 194410) | Wastewater microbial communities from Lulu Island WWTP, Vancouver, Canada - plant22 | ecosystem: Engineered > WWTP > Wastewater > Unclassified | place: Canada: Vancouver, British Columbia... | reverse complement strand
TCCATGGTTTCTATAATTCTTTCAGACCTCATTCTCACAATAATGGTCTTTCCCCAGACCTTGCTGAAGTGAATTTTTTGTGAATTTTGCTTCTTTTACTTGTCCACTTTATTGACTATGGTCCACCGTGGTTTTTTCTGCGCTGTTTTCTTTCAAGTTTTTTCTGAGCTTTGCGGTTTATCTTCTCTTCCTCGAAGTCCTCAGCCATATATCCTTTGCGGATCTCCATGTATATGGGTTCATATTCATATTTACGTCTTTGGATACCTGTATTGAAGTCAAGCCATTCTTTTGCAAATTCTTCAAAATTCATTTCATTGTATCTGAAAAATCCTGTAAATAAGAGCGGTGCAGCTATCAATATTACGATCCACGATATAACATCCTCCAGCAAATGTTTCTTGCCTATTATGTACAGCGGCACACATATGACAAGTGCAAGGGCTGTACATACAAACTGTCTTACCGACAGGTTAAAAAACAGCTTTGACTTATAATCTTTTATTTCTTTCGGAACTTTTATCTCTATCATAAGCCCACCGCCGTTCTCGCCCATTGTCCGCTTTTGGTAACTCCCAAAGCAAGTGACAATGCTGTTACCGTCATTCCGAGTTTGTGTGATCCGTCAGCCATAAGCTGAGATATGCCGTTGAAAGCACTGAACATAACAACTATGATAAGTGACTGCAAGCAAACTGCCGCAAATCCCTTTATGAAGTTCTTGCTGCTTTCAGACCATCCCTCTCCTGCAACTGTTGCAAGCGGTATAGGTGCGACTGTAGCATAAATGATAACCTCAAATAAACGTCCTATGAGGACAAGTGCTATTACCCAGCAAGCGGCTTTCAGAATATATATATCAATGTTCGCCGTGACCTGTGCCACAAGATAATTTATAGAAAATGCTCCTTTTTCCGCAGGCTTTACAAGTATTGCATCAGCCTTAAATGTTGAAAGTATACCTTTTGATTCTGCACTTATCGCCAGTGTCAGTTTTGTGAATTCGTTGTAGATAATGCCCATAAGTCCTGTTGCGTTATCTACAAGTGCTTTGGCAAGAAAGAACTTGAATATGAGCTTAAATACCTGTTCATAAGATTTTATCCTAAGATACATGGCTTCATTGCAAAATTGTATGACAAAGAACAGAGAAACAAGTGTAAGGGCTATTCCTTTGATACCTGTTGTAATAGAAGCTGCGACAGCGATCTTGCTGTCAAATGGATTGAGTGTAAGTATTTCGAGGGAGTTCTGAAAACTTGTATTGACATCAGCAAGGTTTTTATTTATCGCTTCTACTACCTCATCCCATGTTGTAAGATCCATTGATTTCCCTTCCTTTCTGTTGGAGTATCAGGGGCTTTACTGTGACATAAAGCCCCATATCTCCTAAAATGTAATGTACGGATCACACAGCCGATGCAAAAAGCTCACTGTATGCGATACAGATAGCAACGACTACGAATCCCGAAGCAAGAGCCATAAGACCACGCTGCTTTCCGTCAGCATCATCCTGCTTCAGTGCAAAGCCGAACTGAACTGCACCAATAAAGCCGATAACGTAACCGATACGCTGTACCCAAGTAACTATGAATGATACAACATTATCGAATGATGTGGAATCATTTGTAGCAGCAAAAGCAGTTATGCCTGTGCCGAAAAGTGCCATTACACACACCATAGCGGTAATCATTCTGCCCCAGAGTTTTACTGCGTAAACCTTGTTCTTGTCACTGATCTTGCTTAAAAAGCCCTTCTTATTTGTGTTTGTTACCTTTGTATCCATTTTCGGATACCTCCTTTAAATAATATTTTTGTGGGTTATCCCCTCTATCAGATCGCTGCCTTGCGGCTGTGAAATGTAGCTAATTCATATCGTCCATCAGATTATTAAGCAGTGATGAACCTGTGTAAGCGGTATCTCCGATTTCCATTTCTGCATTTTCAGAAGAAAATGCCTTTTCTTCACCTACAGAAGAAGTGTAAGGAACCGTATCGCCAACTACTGTGACTTCATCGGGTATCTCGTCCTCTGCTGTAGGTAATTCATCCGGTGAATTGTCATATTTGCTGAGAATACTTGCTATACCGGATATAGTTTTCTCCTCAAGGACTTCTACCGTCTCAGTGTATAACTCTGCTTCTTCTTCCGGTGACAGCTCCTTAGCCTTTATTACATCGAAGTTTTCTGCACCATACTCAAACTTCTTTTTATAGTCGCCGAGCTTTTTGTAATTCTTGTGTTTTTCAATGACAAACTTTTTTGAGAAAAACGGCGCATTACCACGAACGAACAATAGGCATTCATCATCTTTCATTACACCCATTTCATCAATTGTCATAAGCTCTCTGCCGAGAATACCGTCATTCGTGGAACTTGACGATGATCTTCCTCTGCTTCTGCTGTGGCTGAGAGTGTCAATTGTTTCCTTACCAAGTCGTTTTGAAAGGTATTCAAGAGTAGTCTGCTCCTGACCGCCGAGAAATAAGGTGGTATCGCAGTTACCTATAAGCGATTCCCATTCCTTTTCATACATAGCCTTTAACTGTGAAAGGTTTTGCAGGATAATATTTGCTGATATCTCCATTGAACGCATCGTAGCAAGAAGCTCCTGAAAGTTGGGTATCTTGCCTGTGTTTGCGAATTCATCGAACATACAGCGCACATGGACAGGAAGTCTGCCGCCGTATTTGAAATTGGCTCTGTCGTAAAGCGTGTCAAAGAGCTGAGTGTACATCATTGCTGCAAGGAAATTGAATGTTCTGTCTGAGGATGGTATGATAACGTAAAGTGCTGTTTTAGTATCACCTAAAAGATTCGATTCCAAGTTATCACAACAGGTGAGGTCACGCACCTTTGGAAGATTAAAGGCTTGCAGTCTTACCGCTACGGAAATAACGATAGATTTCAGTGTATCTCCTGCCGCTTTCTTAAAGTCGTTGTAGTACTTTAGGCACATAAGCTCAGAAGGTCGTTTTTCCTGTGATATGATATTTTCAAGCCCTAACTCCTTGTATTTATCACTGCTCTTAGCTTCCTCGCTCTGATATTTCTCAGGATGTTCAAGGCTGTCAAAGATAAGGTCAAGGTCTGACTGAAAGTCTTCTTCGCCCTCTTTCACCTCTGCAAGTTTCAGAAGTTTTATAACATTACCAAAGTTGCGGTTTTCTTCATCTTCTATTTCTATGAGATAGAATGCGAGTGCCGAAAGCAAAAGCTGTGTACTGTCATCCCAAAACTGATCGCCGCCTGATGTTCCTTCTTTTTTGGTATTCTGCATAAGAACATTTATCATTTTGATAACCGCCGTTTCGGAATAATTACCTTCAACGTCGTATATGTAGTTAAAAGGATTGTAGTTCATAGAGTGCGTCATATCTATGAGGTTGAATACCTTTATCTCATATCCCTGTTCCATAAGGAAATGCGCTGTTGATTGCAGCAGTTCACCTTTGGGATCGGTGAAAACATAGCTTGTGTTTGCCTGCATAGCATTAGGTTTTACATAGAATCTTGACTTACCGGAACCCGAAGAACCGAATACCATGACATTCAGGTTTTTTCTTGTCTGCCTTGTGTCAAGTGACATCTTTATATCCTTTGTAAGAATGATATTGTTGTCGGGAATGTATTTGCCTTTTGCTTTCATCCGTTTTATCTCAGCCTTTTGCTTGTCACTGAGCTTACGCTTGCCGGGCTTATCGGCAAGAGCTTTCTTTTCCTTGTCTGTTCCCCAACGTGCAGAACCGTGTTCCACCCCTTTCTGGTGATATCGTTTCTTGTCGGTTGCTTTCATCAGGATATATATTCCTTCCGCAAATGCTCCGAACAATGTGAGCTTTATACACCAACCGCCACGGACTTTAAGGCAGCCAAGCACTTTCTTTACATCCGTCACGGTGCTTTCAAAGGCATCGAATGCCTTGACGAAATCAACGGTATTCTGTTCTGTCTGATTGAGCTGAAAGCAAGCACCGAGTGCCATACACAGATACAGACCGACAAGAGCGATAATACCGTAAATAATTATCTCCGTCATATCCGTTTTCTTCGGCTGACGAACCGCCATATTATCATCCTCCTTTCATTGTCACCGTGACAATTACTGTTTTCGTGAACCTCTTGTCGGTTTCTTGTTCTTTATCATTGCATCCGATTTCGGAGCAAAGCGTTTTGCATTTATGAGCTTGCCCTTTGTGAGATTCTGCTTCTGCGCCTTATCGAGCATTTTTTCTGCTTTGCTCTCGGAAACTCCAAGTTCAGCCATGATCTTTTGCTTTGCCGCATTTCTGTCACCTAAATTCACTGAAATACTCTTTTCACCAAAAGAAAGCTCAGCTTTGTTCTGTGAAGTCCTTGTTATGCTGATATTACCGTACTCTTTGGTCTGTGCTTTGTCGGTAAATCCGATCTTAGCGGATTTATAAAGAATACTTTCTGCTTGAGCTGTATCTGTTATCTTAAGATCATTTCTTATCGTCTTTTCAAGATCAGCTCTGCTTGTGTCAGGATGTATTACTGCCACATTGCCGTCCTTGTCACTGATAACAAGTCTTTCGGTATCATCACATTTCAGCTTCATCTTAGAAAACTGGAAACCCTCTACCAAGAGATCATCACTTTCAAATTTGATATTCTTCTGATAAGTTTCTACCTGATTTTCAAGTTTTGAACCCGACAGGAAGAATGTTTTCTGTTCATTGCTCATCTTCGCCAGTGCTATCTGAGAAGCAAGATTAGCTTTTTCTGTGCTGTATCCCAACTGATTTATCAGAGCATTTTCAAAACGCTCCTTAGTAGAGAGATTCATTTTAAGTGTCTTGCCCTGTTCCTTATCACTGAAAATGAACTGCGGTTTTCCTTTTTCGTTCTTGACTTCTATCGAGAAGTCCTTTAAGCTCTGCTGTGTTCCTTCAATATGCTCAAAAGCCTTTTTTACAGCAAGCTCTTTTTCTGCATCGTATATGACCTTTATCTGTCCTGTCTCAGCTTCAAGCATATTCACAGGCACATTTTTTTCGGCACAATAGTTCTGGAACGCTTCTGCCTTTTCCTTATCGAGAATAGTCATTTTAAATTCTGCATCCGGGGCTTTCAGTTTGTCCTCAACTATCTTCTCCATATTCTGCTTGAACACAGGTTCATCGCTTTTCAGATAATAGATATCCACATAGTCACTGTTCTTCATGGGTACAGCCGTGTATGCCATGTCTGTTGATTTATTCAGCTCCTTGAAGCTCTCATAATCTTCCTTTGTCAGCTTTGTTCCTGTGATCTCTCCACCTTTTTTCAGTTCCTGTAAGGTGTGCTGTTCACCGTGCATTTCAATGTCACCGTATCGAGCCTGACGTTCCGCTTCTGCTTCACGGTCACGTCTTCTCTGTTCCATTCGGCTTTCTATTATTTTAATAAGAATGTTGATGATCGTAGATACAGTTTCCCTTGCAGTTTCAGATACTATTTGTGTACCTGCGCTTGCAACATCATCTCCGTGCATTTATAACACTTCCTTTCCATTGTCACCGTGACAATTTACTGTGATTATTCCTTGTAGGTCTGTTCTCTGTCCTGTCTGCTGTTGTCGGTCTTATATTCTGCCTGACCTCAATAGACGGTATCTTATGCAGTCCCTCCTGCATGATAGCCCTCAGTGACTTTGCAAATCCCTCTATTTCAGTTCTTGCCGATATGACTGCCTGTCTGTCGGTTTTGAGTTTGTTTCCAAGCTCCATTACTCTGGGCTTGTCCCTGATGGCATTGCTGATTTTGCTATGCTGTGCTATCACTTCGGGAAGATAGTTCTTTTCAAATTTGCCTATTGTCACTGCATAGGCATTCAGAACAGTCCTTGCATGAGAGAGCCACGGAGCGTATTCTGCTGTCCTTACCGCTTTTGTAAATGCTTCACGGTTTTTGCACAGTGCTTCATTGGGATCTTTACAGCCTGTTGCTATGTTTTCCTCAAAATATGTGATACCGAGCTTTTCAAGTCCTTCTTTCAGCTTTTCATTTGCTCCCTGACCTGTTTTATCGTTGTCAAGTGCAAGTATGAGGGGCTGAGAAGGTCTTATGCTTTCAAGTCTTTTTAGCATTATACCTACATTTGCGGCACTTCCGAGGGCAACGGCTTCACATCCGACTTCGCAGACAGACATAGCATCTATTTCGCCCTCTGTTACAAAAACAGGTCTTTTTGCTGTTCGCAGGGCATTCTCATTGAAGATATGCACCTGACCTACCTTACCCATTTTGTATTTTTGCTGAACATCTGTCAGATCCTTTCTTGTATCCCTTGCGAGATAGCTTGTAGGGCTTGTTGGAATTATCAGCCGGGGAGAGGTCGGAACTTTATCGGGGGCTTTCGGATGTTTCCAATCCTTGATAAAACCTATGTTAAATCTGTCAAGTGTCTGCTGCGACAGTCCTCTGTGATAATCGGTCTTTCCTATATCCCGGTGAGCTTTCTCAATGAGATCGGTGTAATCTGTCTCTGGTTCTTGTTCTACGACTTTCGGTGCAACTGCATGGAATTTCGGCTTTGATGTGAGATGCTCTTTTGTATTATCATACAGTCCTAAACCGAAATCCTTGTCTATTATCCTTGCGGCATCTACTGATGAAACGTTCATCAGCTTTGCCACAAGGTCTATTCCATCACCCTTTTCGCCGCAGTCGAAGCAGTAGAACTTGTTATCCTTATCGAAGAAATGCATTGAACCGGATTTTTCACTATGGAACGGACAGTTGCAAGTGCCGTTCCTGTCGCAGTTCAAGCCGTATGCCTTTGCAATCTCCTTGATACTGATCTGTTCTCTGATACTTTTGAATTCATCCATTTTTATCACCACTTTTCCGTGAACATTTTTTCATGACCTACAAGAGAAGAAACCGTTTCATTTCGACATTTCCAGTCCGAGGATATCAGCCAGTTCAGTGAAATTATCTTTAAATTTCTCCATCCGCCTGTCATCGCCGATACAGTTTATCGGGAGCGAGCATTCAAATAGTCTGCTGTAAAGCCGTCTTTCATGCAGTACCTGTGACTTTAGGAAATGATCCGGAGTAAGGTTTGTTGTCACAATAAGCGGCTTACCGCATTTACAGCGGTGTTCCACCACGTTGTTTACTATCTCATTTGCAAACTCCGTACAGCGTTCTACTCCAAGATCGTCTATGATGAGCAGTGAGTAGCTCATCAACTCAGCTATGTATTCCTCTCTGCCCTCAAATCTGCTTTGTATGCGATTTATTATCGTAGGGAAGTCAGTCATAAGTGCGCTGTACCCCAGATCTATTACGCTGTTCGCTATACAGGCGGCAAGGTAAGACTTTCCGACACCGACAGAACCGAAGAATGTGAATCCGATACCTTTTTCGTACATCTCAGGAAAATGTTCAGCATAGTTCCTTGCCACCTTGAACTGATAGGCAAGTCCCTGACCGTCATTGTTTGCAAATGTTTTCATGGACATTTTCCTAAAGCTGTCAGGAGGAAAACACTTGCGGCGGAGCTTATGAATATACTCTCTGCGCTCATGTTCAGCCCTCAGTTCGTCCTCATGCTTTTTTCTGAGCTTCTCACATTCGCAGTCTACATACGGTTCGATAACTCCCAAACCGTTTGATATCCTTATCTGCTTTGCTGTATGGCACTTTCCGCAGATGAGAAGACCATTTTCATTCCGGTAATCGGAACTGTTATGGGAAATGTTATCTTTACTGATGTCCGCCATGTTTCTGACTAACTCAAATATCCCTGTATTCATAGCCACCTCAGAACATATTGATGAGAGCTTCATACTTGCTCACATCGAAATCATCCTTCTTTTCCTCTTTGACAGGAGCATTAAGGTATTCCTCAAAGTGCGCTGCTGAAAACAGAGTTGAAGGTCTGAGATATTTCTCATAGTCAGTCCCTCTCCACTCCGAACATTTCCTGTCTATGACCGTATAGAAGTCCTCAACTGTGAAACCCTCGTTAAGCCTTGCTATTATATGCTTTACTGTCTCTTTGCCTTTAGCAGTGTACTTTGTCCCTGCCTTCTCGTTTAAATGACCGACAATAAGAGAAATATTCTTTGAATTATTATTATCTTCTCTCTCATCAGGCGAAGCCTGATTTGTTGATTTATTATCTTTATGATTTATTTTATTATGATTATAAGTATGTTCCGCCGATTTGGAGCAACCAGTTCCGCCATTTTGGGGCATCAAGTTCCGCCGTTTTGGAGTATCAAGTTCCGCCAAATTGGAGGAACTGGAAATATAGCCATTTGTGGGCTGTTCAAAAGTCTGCTTAGTTTGAGAATTTCTCATATTATCGGGCTTTTCTGTATTTTCGGTTCTTTTGCGCTTTTCTCTTATCTCCAGACCTTTTTGCTCACTCTCCCGAATAACTCTGCTTAAGCTATTCATATCATTGGTAAGTCGGAAGTACCTCCTTGCAGGAAGTCCTGCACGTTTGTACTCTATAAGTCCTTCATCAATGAGCCTTTTAATAGCTCTTCCTTGTGTCTTTTCTCCATAGGTGGTACTTTCCTCCAAGTCGAGGACGGTGCAATAGAACCAACCGTCATCAAGCATATCCCGTTCCTTGTAGTAGTAACTTTTAGCTATCAGGGAACAGAAGATGATAGTTGTATCCATTCCGAGAACATATCCGAGAATACGATTGCTGTGTACTGTATTGGTTGCATTGAGCAGTTGGTAGTAAGGATTGATCTCAAACATTTGCTGCGCCCTCCATTGTCTTGCGTGGAGTAAGAATAACATTGTAGTCTACGTTATCGGCAAGATCCATGACTTCTTTGCGGACAAGTTCAATATTTTTCTCTGTACACACGCTTTCAAGCATGATCTCAGAGTCGCTCTTGCTTTTCATGATGGTCTTGACGAGTTCGGGCATTGTCTCATTGACATTGCTGCCTATATCTGAATTATGAAACTGTGTTATCTCATGAAGAATAGAACCAAACATCGCTTTTGATTCCATCTTATATCTGGAATGCAGTATTGCTAACGGTATCATTATCTGCGGACCCTCTGACAGCATTCTCATCATTTCATCGAAACTGTTCTGATACTCACGTTCTTCTCTCATAAGCTCTCACCACCTTTCTTTGGAAATGTTTTGATCTTAATTTCAATTCGTAACATATTATTTTTCTCCTTTATAAACAAAAAAAGACAGGTAACTTTATACAAAATTACCTGTCACAAAAAAGAGCCGTAAACTTTTTACAGTCTACGGCTTTATCTGTTTAATTTTTCGCTTGTGTGTTATCGCTAAATGACGGTGTTATGCGGTTTCGCTACTAATGCATTTACAACGGTATGCTTAATAAACAGCCTCTTTCCTTTGAAGAACTCCCTAACTACGACAAAATTCCTCATTAACGGGTTATCCAGTTGTCCGGTGCCGACAACGCACCGGACAACATATGAAAGAAGGTAATAGTGATGTTGAGCAAAAAATGGTTTTGGCTGATAGTAATTGCTATCACTTGGGAAGTAACTGCACGAAACGGTTTAATCCCTTCGTATATTTTTCCACCACTCACTACTATCATGGCGAGAAGCTATACGTTGTTGCGATATGAAGGCTTCGGAAATGTTATACTTGCTTCAATAAAAACCATTCTACATGGATTTGTAATAAGTTTCTCTGCGGCAATTGTCGTAGCAAGTATTTCAGGATACTGTAAGAGTTTCAGAACATTAGTCATGGCTTTGCATGATATACTAAATCCACTCCCCAGTGTAGCTATACTTCCAATAGTGTTACTCGTATGTGGGCTGACGAAGGATTCTCTATACATTCTTATTTTTCACGCTGTATTCTGGCCCTTAGTTGCGACACTTATGATGAGTATATGCACAATACCACAGGAATATCGGAATTTTTCGTACAATATTGGTATCCCAAAATGGAAAATGAGCATTTTTGTATTTATTCCTGCAATATTTCCATACCTATTATCTGGAGTTCGTAACAGCTGGGGGCGTGCGTGGCGCTCGTTAATTAGTGCAGAAGCAATCTTTTACATTTCAGGTTCTCAGCAAGGGCTTGGATATTGGATATATAGTAATCGTGCGTATGCAAATATGTGTGATGTTATGGTCGGAGTCTTAATGATCGTGCTTATCAGCATTGCTGTAGAAAAGATGTTTCAAATTATCGAGAACCGTACTATAAAGAAATGGGGTGTGACCAAATGAGAGACATCGTGTTAAAAGTTCAGGACGTAAGTAAACAATATACTAAAGATAGTAGTTTTGTGTTTTCAAATCTGAACTTAGAACTTTACTGTGGTGAAATACTATCTATAGTTGGTAATAACGGCAGCGGTAAATCTACGTTGCTTCGAATGATCGCTGGACTTGAACCTATTACTGATGGTAAAATCTTATATGAAGGTGTTCCAATTCAAAAGCCATCCAAAGACATTCTCTTACTATCGCAAACTACCGAGCAACTATTTCCGTGGCTGACGGCAGAAGGAAATGTAATAATACCGCAGTTGCTGTCATGCAACAGAAGATACAGAGATGCACAGAAGATAGCGAGAGAGAAGCTTAGTAGCGTGGGTATTGATTCATTGGAACTGTACAGGAAATACCCATCACAACTGTCCGGTGGACAAAAACAACGAATTGCTATCGCAAGAGCATTAGCTCTTGCTCCAAGCATAATATTATTAGATGAACCGTTCTCGGCTCTTGATGAGTCATCACGAGTAGGAATTGGCAATACAATAAAAGAACTTCCTCACAAAGAGAATATATCTATCATTTTTATTACACATCAAATGAGTGAAGCAAAAACGATAGCAAATAGGATTTTTTTCATTGAAGAAACTAAATCGGATAGTGTTATATGATATATTCTTATTTATTATACACCAAAATCCGCATATTGTCAATATTATTACGTGCACATAATCCCCCATATAACAACGCATTCATATCATGCAAACATTTTTTAGTCTATCAATCTAAATTGTCCCCCAAAAAGTAGACAGTAAAAATGCACCCACCCTGCAATAAATGAAGCGCAGGTAACTGTTATTGAGAAAATCCCAATTTGCAGACAGTGAATCTGCATCGTGGACACTGAAAATG
>Ga0255346_1006701_pt1 | contig 11129 bp, 6 predicted proteins | sample wastewater_treat_FD_194410 | JGI IMG/M metagenome (GOLD analysis project Ga0255346, IMG submission 194410) | Wastewater microbial communities from Lulu Island WWTP, Vancouver, Canada - plant22 | ecosystem: Engineered > WWTP > Wastewater > Unclassified | place: Canada: Vancouver, British Columbia... | reverse complement strand
TGTAGAGGATTCGTTATTACCAGATTCTTCTGACATGATCTCGGACTCAGCAGAAACTGTTTCCTGATCTGTCTCGTTTGAGGTGGTTACATTCTCATTGGCTGCTGCATATTCTTTATCAGCATCATAAATAACAGCTGACTCAGAAACTTCGTCTTCGGTTACTTCGGAACTATACTCAGCCTCCTCGACAAAGTCTGCTGAACTAACATTTGTGGAATTGATATAAGACATACCAAGGCCACCGCCCAAACAAGTAGCAACAACCCCGCATGCTAAAGCTGCGGCTTTAAGACTTACCATCAACTCATCCTTTCGTGAATTAGAGTATTTCTGGGCTAATATCATGATATCACATTATCCTGAAAATGGCAATAGTTTCGATATCTTTTCCATTTTCTTTCTAATTTTATCAACTATCTTCATAGAGTCAGAAGTAATTATGCACAAAATAGTATTACACAAAAATGAATTTAGATATATCATATTACAAATAATTGTGCTATTTCCGATGCTTTCTTTTGTTGATAATGTCAAAGATATATTCCCGTTTTTGGTATATATACCGACGTATCACTGATCTTGCATATGATTTGTTCTATACGTCACATGAAATACTTATATAAATTATGGCTCTGCTATTGCAAAAAATATTATTTAATGGTATAATATAGTAGCTGTTTTTTACAGCAGATATATAAAACAGGAGATACAAATATGAGTAATTCAACTTACACAAACAAGATCAACACGGTAATTTCAGAGGTCAAAAAGGCTGTTATCGGCAAGGATGCCATAATTATCAAGGTACTTCTCGCCGTTCTTTGTAAAGGCCATGTTCTTATCGAGGATATACCGGGCGTTGGTAAGACCACTCTCGCACTCGCTTTCTCAAAGGCTCTTTCTCTTGAGCATAACCGTATGCAGTTCACTCCCGATGTTCTTCCGTCGGACGTAACAGGCTTTTCTGTGTACAACAAGTCTACGGGGAAGTTTGAGTTCCGCCCCGGTGTTGCTTTCTGTAACCTCTTTCTCGCAGACGAGATCAACAGAACATCAAGCAAGACTCAGTCTGCTCTTCTTGAACTTATGGAAGAAAAGAGCATCACTGTTGATGGCAATACTTACAAGCTCCCCGAACCATACACTGTTATCGCTACACAGAACCCCATCGGCTCGGCAGGTACTCATAATCTTCCCGATTCACAGCTTGACCGTTTCATGATAAAGCTGAGTATGGGCTATCCTGACTTCAAGGGCGAAGTTGATATCCTTAAATCAAAATATAATGCTAATCCTCTTGAAAGCGTAAGATCAGTTGCGGATTCGTCCTTTATTCTTGAACTTCAGGATTATATTTCTAATGTATATGTAGACGACAGGATCTACGAGTATGTGGTCTCACTTTCAGAAGCTACACGTAATCATCCGATGATAAAACTCGGTGTCAGCCCTCGTGGTACTCTTGCTCTGATGCAGCTTTCAAAGGGTATCGCAGTTGCTATGGGCCGTGATTATGTTATCCCCGAGGATATTTCCTACATTTGCGGTGATGTTTTCGAGCACAGAATAATGCTTAATTCAAAGGCTAAGTTCTCTGACGTTTCAGCTTCTGATGTTATTACCGATATCCTCAAATCAGTTCCTGTACCGGGAATATCTGAACCCAGAAGGTAAGGCCATGCTTCTGACAAAAATATTATTCATTGTACTTATTATAGTATGCTTCTTTTTCTACATACTTTATCTTGGCGATTTTGCTCTCGTTCTCTTTATTATAATGCTAATTCTGCCCGTTATCATGTTTGCCATCACTTATTACACGAAACGGAAGATAAAGGTAGAGTTTGCTGTCAAGGATAAAGTCGTGGCAAAGGGGCAGTCCTTCCCTGTTCAGCTGGTCGTTACAAATCCCGGCATATTTCCCATCGGAAAGGCAGAAGCTTACATAGAATATTATAATGTATTCAATAACCAGATCACTTCATTTGAGCTTTATCTGCCGATACAGTCAAGGAATTCCCAGAGAGTGACTTTCCAGATAAGTTCTAAATTCTGCGGTATCATCAAGATCAAGAATTCACAGCTTGTCATTTTCGATCCGCTGAGAATATTCAAATTCAGGACAGCCAGAAATATCCAGACAGAAGTTGCGGTCGTGCCCGAAGGTCAGGACATTGACGGAACTATCAATTACACCGACAGAGTAAACGATGAAAGTGATAATTTCTCGGAACACAAGCCCGGAGACGATCCATCGGAGGTGTTCGATCTTCGTGAGTACATCCCCGGTGATAAGCTTAACCGTATCCACTGGAAACTCAGTTCAAAGAAAGATGAATTCATAGTAAAGGAATACAGTCTTCCTGTTGATGTTCCATGTGTGCTGTTCCTGAACCTGAAATGCTATGATGACAACGACTACACTCTTCCCGTTTTTGATACTCTTGTGGAGTCTCTGCTTTCAGTATCACAGTTTCTTATTGCCAATGAACGTTTCCATAAAGTTGTGTACTTCAACTCGAGACATAAGGAATTCGTAGAAAGAAATATTGAGAACGCGGAAATGCTGTCTGATATGATAAAGGAACTGATCATTTCTATCAGCGATAATCTTTACTGTGAATCTCCCGAATCATATTTTTCGGATCATAACATAGGTTCCCTGTCATCTTTTACATTCATAACCTCAGTTCCTGATACTGATATACTTGAATACATAGACGATGAAGTTGATTCCGAACTGAAGAATTCCATTGTTGTTGTCAAGGACAGCGACGACGCAATGAAGATCCAGTCCGATTACTCAGGAATGAACATAATACCCGTAGTTATCGGAAGAATATCAGCTTCCATAAAGGATATAGAATTATAATGAAAAGAAAGAACATACAAAACACCAACGGCATTTCGGTATGTGACAGTATCGTAATGTCGGTAAAAAATAAACGTCCGAATATGCGGAAGCCTTTTTCGGCGGCTATAGCTGTCATAGGTTTTGCATCGGTAATATTGTCGTTTCTCGGAATGTTCCAGATCAATTACGACCACGGAAAGATATTTTTCTCATCATGCGCATTAGCTCTTTTCTATGTCGTTGTAACAGTTCTTGAAGGCAAGGCGTTCTGGCTTTTTGTAGCTTCGCTCTTTGCATATATCATAGCCGCATACAAGAATGTCTCAAAGATAGTGCTTGGCTTCAAGTTCGTGTACAATATAATCTACAGCCGTTCATTCCACACAGAGATACTTTACTATAAGGGACTGAAACCTTCACTTGAGGTCGACTCGGTAACGACCATGATGTTTTTCTACATCTGGCTGCTGGCAATAGTGCTTTTCTTCTTTACTATCTGCCGGCCTAATCCGATACTCCCACTTCTTGTAAGCTTTCCTGTCATTGAGATAGGACTTTACAACGGCATTCCGCTCCCTGTGATCAGAGGAATGTTCGTTATTGCTTACTGGATGGCACTGCTTGGTATGTGTACCATTGACATAGGTGAATACTCAGGCGGTCAGAGCGGATTTGTCCGAAAGAACAATCTGTTCTTCCCTAAGCGGCACATGAAGCTGAAAGTTACAGAAAAATGCGGCGCTATCATCATGGCTTCCGTTATTCTTATAACATTCATAGCAACAGGATTCCTTAAAGTCATCGACTACAAGAGAAGCGATGAGATCAATAAAAAGCGTAAGGATCTTTCCGAGGCCGCTAACAGTTTCAGTATGGATAACGTGGCAGAAAGCCTTGCGAATCTGATGAGCGCTGTGGGATTCGATATCAAATACGAAAACCATAAGCTCGGAACGAATGACCACATCACCTACAAGAACGTTACTGATCTGGAAATAAACATCAGTGCAAAGCCTGAGACTGCACTATATCTCAGAGACTTCGCAGGCTGCGATTATCATGATAATGAGTGGTTTGATCTTCCTGACGGCTCATACGATGATCCGAGATATTCTGATTGCAGTGCATACGGTATAAATCCTCAGGATTTCCCTGCTATGTTTGCACCTGTTGTCTCATCAGCCCCTCCTCAGTCGGTAGTTGTAAAATCACTTCTGAAAAGAAAGAGCATCTTCGCTCCGTACTGCTCTGCTAATACAGGAGATTTTGGTTACGAAGATGATACGATGCTTCTCCCGAAAGAGCAGAATACAAAGATCATGAATTACGATTTCTATCCTATGACCGCAGAAAACTCGGTAATGGAACATATGCGTTCTTCATTCGGCCAGCTTGTCAGAGGCTCTTACTTAACCAGTATGATACAGGATCCGGCTATTGCAGGAAATATTTACGATTATTGTTCGTCTCACGGTAATTTCAGTTACGGAGATAATGACACCTTTACTCTCGACCATGAGATAGTTGCTCCCGATGATCTCCTCTACAGTAACGGAAATATTCTTCTTGCAGAATTGCTCGAAAATAATTATAAATCATTCGTTTATGACAACTACCTGAGAGTTCCCGATACTGAGGCTATGCGAGAGGTAAGAAATGTTTACTCCGATGTTCTGAACGGTGCTCCCGTCGGTACTTACAGTGACAGAATAGCTGTACTTCAGGCGATACGTGAACGTATCGTTTCCGAAGCTCAGTATTCGCTCCATCCCGGAAAGACACCGTCAAACCGTGATTTCGTAAATTACTTCCTCCTTGAGAACCACAAGGGCTACTGTATACACTATGCTACAGCAGGTGTAATGCTTGCAAGAATGGCAGGCATCCCTGCACGTTACGCTACAGGATACGTAGTAGTCGGCGATGACTTCACAGAGGAAGCTCATAATGATGACGGCACTTACAGTATTGATGTCAAAGACAACCGCAGTCACGCATGGGCTGAGGTCTATATCGACGGTATCGGCTGGCTTCCTTTTGAATTTACAGCAGGCTACTCGGATACAAGCGTACAGCCCGAGGCTCCTTCACAGGAAACAACTACGGTAGACCCAAGCCAGACCACTACAGGCACAGGCGATACAGGTTCCACAACTAAGGGCAATCATGGCACAAAAACCAAGACAAGTATAACTACCGCTGCCCGTACCACAACAACGAATTCTGTTACATCAAAGTCTATCGGAGGTTTGATCGGCAAGGGCGGAAACGGCAAGGTTTCAAAGGTACTGGTCAATATCCTGAGATTTGTGCTCCTCATTCTTGTTTCGGCAGGTGTGCTGTTTGCAAGAAGGTTCCTTATCCTGAAGTTCAGGGAAAAAGGCTTCACATCGGGCAAAAATAAGGAAAAGATCCGCAATATCTATTCTTATGCAGAAAAGCTTATGGCTGAATTCGATATTACTCCCGAAAACGGAAAATTCACTGAATTCGCCAAGGAAGCAGAAGACCGATTATCAGGAAGATACTTTGCTCCCGGTGCATTTGAGGCTATGACTCAGACAGCACTTCGCTCGGGATTCAGCAAGACAGCGCCTTCAAACGAAGAAATAAAGTCCAGCATCGAAACAGTCAGAAAGATCGCTGATACGCTGTACAAAAACAAGAACTTCATAGGCAGACTGTACATGAAGTTCGTAAATGTCCTTATATAAGGAGGTATTACTATGATCGACAATTCGGGTTATATATTCAAAGGCATCATGCTGACAATATGCGGCATCATCATTGCTTTTTTCCCCGGCGTGATCACCTGGATATTCTATGCCGTGGGTGCGATAATCATTTTCGGCAGCGGATGCACATATGTAGGTTCGCTTAAAGAAGGCGGAGGAATGCTATTCGGTTCGCTTATTGCAGCAGGTATCGGATTCGGTATAATGTTCCTCCCCCGCATTCTCACAGTTCAGATACCGCTTATCGCAGGGATCATTTTTGCAGTTGTGGGCATTCTCAGACTGGTAAAGACCTACAGCGAAAAGTATGACGGCAACAAAGCTGTCAGCACAGTTATAGGAATTCTTCTTGTTCTTGCCGGCATCTTCTTTATTGTCAATCCGTTCAAGGTGAGCGCAGTTATTCGTATAATTATCGGTGTTATCATGATCTTGCTTGGTATATTTGATTTTGCTGTTGCCTATACGATAAAGCAGCGAAACGATAATTCTCAGCCAAGTGTAGTTGATATTGATGTGAATTCCATCAGCGACAGTCACGACGATTAACTATTTTATAAAACGGCATCATGGATAACCTCGGTACTCTTACAGAAGTTTTTACATGTGTCTATTGAGGAAAACCCTTTTGAAAAAGGGTTCTTCCTCAAACTCCTTTCCTAAAACTTTCAGTATTAATTTTTGCTCATTATAGGGCGCACTTGAAAGAAATGAAAAATTCTTACTTTTCTTATGTGCGCCCTATAATGGGCAAAAATTCTATTAAAAGTCTTTGGAAAAGGGGTTCGGGGAAAGAACCTTTCCTCAGAAAGGTTTTTCCCCGATAAATGCGTATAAAGCTTCTATATGAGTATCGCAGTTAAACGTGGTGCCGTTTTTTGTTTAGCTAAAGTATAGTAAGTTTTTTATGTGAAAAGGCTTTACAACAGTTAATTAATATGGTATAATATAATGTAATAGATTTGTAGGAGGGGTTGCTATGTCTGTAGTTGATGATCTGCTTAAACAGATCCTTTCAGATGAAAAACTACTGGGCAGCAAGGCGTTCCGTGATAAGATATTCACAGATGTGCCTATTCTCCGCAAAGCTTCACAGCTGAAACGTCCTGAGACACCTCAGCGTATAAAAGAAATGAAAGCCATGGCACTTACTCCCGAAGCCTACTGGAAAACCTCAGCATGGCTTTTCTATAATCAGGGAAAATTCATGGCCGATTACGACGACGATCTCCCGTACAGTGAAGATTTTGTAAAAGTTTACCCTACCTATCGTGATCTTACTACCGATCAGCTGAGAGGCTATTTTACCTGGCGCACAGCTGTTCGTAAGAATGATGTAAAAAAAGCACCGTCTCCCTATCCGTTCATGTACGTCTATGAACTGTTAAACGGCATAGGCACTGAACATGGCGAGGCCGCTTTCCATAAAATAGACGATTTCTCCAAAGCATATGAATCTGTGGATGACAAGCTGGTTTCATTCCGTGAAAAATGGCTTTGCGATTATATCATATATCATGATCTGTCACCTGATCTGTTTCACGATATCGGTGACACTCCCAACGAGAGAAACATCATTACTCTTATGCACTGGGAGGAAAGTTCTGCGGATGATATTTATGAAGCTGTTTGCAATATGTCGCCGTACCGTCCCGAACAATCAAGATATGCACAGGAGAATCCTGAAATATTCAGGTATGTTCTCTGTAAAAGTTTCATAAAGATCTCGGAGTTTTTCCGTGACAATCGCAAAAACAGCTTTTGTTCAAAGCTATTCGGAACTATTGCGGAATCAGCGTACCGTATTTTTGACACTGCTGTTTTTTACGATCCGGCACCTGTCAGAGATAAAGATTACAAGGTCAACGAGATACACTCTTATATATGCAGGCAAGGCAAATGGTTTGCAAGACACCTTACAGGATGCCGTCACCGCAGCGCAAAATTAGGAAATTTCGTCAAGGCTGTAGACTGCATTCTCCGTGAGGAGACAGGCTATCAGTACAAACTCAGCGATGCCGAAGTTTCAAAGCAGGAAAAAAGCATTATCCGTTCAGTCATTGCTGAATATCTGGATCAGAAGAAAAAAGAAGAGATCCGCAAAATTGAGATAGATGTATCAAAGCTTTCGGATATCCGCAAAGCTGCCGATAGCACAAGAGATAAGCTGATCGTTGAGGAAGAATTCGACACAGAGGATGAATCGCCCGTAATTGAGGAAACAGTTGCAGAGAACGTGGATTCTCCGCTTAATGAAGCCGAAACAGAATTCATGTCCGCACTCATAAACGGCGGCGACTATGATTCTGCCGCACGTAAACACGGTTCGATGACTTCAGTGCTTGCTGATTCCATAAACGAAAAACTGTTTGACAGATTCGGAGATACTGTTCTTCTCTTTGACGGCGATGTTCCCGAAATAATCGAGGACTACCTTGAAGAACTGAAAAGTATCGTTAACATATAAAGGAGATAACAATGAAGATACCAAAACGTATCGCTTCGGCGGTGATAAACTCCCTGAAGGGCGGCGTTGTGCCGAGAATAGGTCTTCCCTACATTACCGTCGGCCGTGAGACAGAAATAGATGCGCTCCTCCATGATGTGGATATCATACAGGACGGCGGTGCTTCTTTCCGATTTATCGTCGGCAGATACGGAAGCGGTAAGAGTTTTCTTCTCCAGACAATAAGAAGTCACGTCATGGACCGCAACTTTGTTGTGGCGGATGCAGACCTTTCCCCTGAGCGCAGACTTCAGGGCTCAAAAGGACAGGGACTTGCCACGTACAAGGAACTCATCAGGAATATGTCTACCAAGACTCGTCCCGACGGCGGTGCGCTTACTCTTATCCTCGACCGCTGGATAAGCAGTGTCCAGACCGAAACAGCCTCCGAAAGCGGCCTTTCTCCCGATACTCCCGAATTTGAAAAAGCCGTTGAGAAAAAGATATACGACGTTATCGGTGCTCTCAATGAACTTGTACACGGTTTTGACTTTGCAAGGCTGCTTACACTCTACTATCGCTCCTACATCAATAATGATGAGGAAATGAAGGCTAAAGCTGTAAAGTGGTTCAGAGGCGAATACTCTACCAAGACAGAGGCAAAACAGGAACTGGGTATCAATATTCTCATTTCCGATGACGACTGGTACGAATACATCAAGCTTTTCGCCGTATTCCTCAAAAAAGCAGGATATAACGGTCTGATAATCCTTATTGATGAGCTTGTGAATATTTATAAAGTTCCCAACAGTATTACCCGTCAGTACAACTACGAGAAAATACTTACCATGTATAATGACACTCTCCAAGGGAAAGCTAAGTATCTGGGAATAATCATGGGCGGTACTCCTCAGTGTATCGAAGATACCCGCCGTGGAGTCTACAGCTATGAGGCTCTGCGCTCACGACTTGCGGAAGGACGCTTTGGCCGTGAAGGAGTCCGTGATATGCTGGCTCCCGTAATAAGACTTACTCCCCTTACCTACGAGGAAATGCTTGTACTTACCGAGAAGCTTGCAGATATCCACGCTCAGCTTTTTGGCTACGAACAGGTAATTACTCAGGAGGATATGATAAAATTCATTCAGCTTGAATTCGGACGAATCGGCTCTGACAGCCATATAACTCCCCGTGAGGTCATTCGTGACTTCATTGAGCTGCTCGACATTGTATATCAGAATCCTCATATAAATATAAGCGAATTCATCGCATCCGATGAGATGTCCCACGCTTCTTCAGTTGACGAATCTGACGTTGACGAAGAATTTGCTGAGTTTGAGCTGTAAGAGGTGAAGGATGGACGTTTTTGACAGATATGCGCCTTTTGTTCAGGATTTCATCTACCGCAACAACTGGGAATCCCTGAGAGCGATCCAGGCTGCCGCAGGTGAAGCTATATTCAATACTGACGAGAACGTGCTTCTCTCCGCTTCCACTGCATCAGGCAAGACCGAAGCCGCATTCTTCCCTATTCTCACACTGTTTTCCGAGGATATGCCTAAGTCTGTGGGCGCTATTTATATCGGTCCCTTGAAAGCCCTTATAAATGACCAGTTCATGCGTCTCAATGAACTTTGTGAAGAAGCGGATATTCCCGTCTGGCACTGGCACGGTGATGTTTCACAGTCCCACAAAAGCAGGATGATGAAGCATCCCTCGGGCATATTGCAGATAACTCCCGAATCCCTTGAAGCTATGCTCATGAGGAAACATTCGGCTATACAAAAGCTTTTCGGTGACCTGCGCTTCATCGTTATCGATGAAGTTCACTCACTTATGCGTGGCGACCGTGGAGGTCAGACTCTCTGCCTTATCGAACGCCTTTCCCGTCTGGCTGGTGTGAATCCTCGAAGAATAGGACTTTCTGCCACCATCGGTGACCTTGAAGCTACAGGAGAATTTCTTGCATCAGGCACAGGCCGTGGAACTGTTATCCCTAAGATACAGCAGAAAGGTGTCAAGTGGCGACTTTCCATGGAGCATTTCTACATTGCCCAGGATAAGGCCGACAGCGATGATAATAATGACAATTCAGACCATGCCATTGACGATAAAACGGACACTGCTCCCGAATTCGCAGATCAGGGCATGGGATACATCTTTGAACATACAAAGGGCAAAAAATGCCTTATCTTCGTTAATTCCCGTGAGGAATGCGAAGCTGTGACAACTACGCTCAGGTCTTACTGCGAAGCCAGAAATGAACCTGACCGCTTTCTTATACATCATGGCAACCTCTCTGCCGCATACCGTGAGACTGCTGAGGCCGCCATGAAAGATGAAGACATCTACATGACCACCTGTACCACAGCTACTCTTGAGCTTGGAATCGACATCGGAAGGCTTGAACGTGCCTTTCAGATCGATGCTCCGTTTACTGTATCGTCCTTTCTTCAGCGAATGGGACGTACAGGAAGACGTGAACTTCCGCCTGAGATGTGGTTCGTTATACGTGAAGAAATGCCTGAGCCAAGATCGATGCTTCCCGAAACAGTTCCGTGGAAGCTTTTGCAGGGCATTGCGCTAATTCAGGTCTACCTTGAAGAACGATGGGTAGAGCCGCCAAAACTGGACAGGCTTCCCTTTTCGCTTCTGTATCATCAGACCATGAGCACTCTCGCTTCAAACGGCGAACTCACTCCCCGTCAGCTTGCTTCACAGGTGCTGTCACTGAAATACTTCCACAGGATATCACAGGAGGACTACAAAGTGCTTCTGCGTCACCTTATCGAAACCGAACATATTCAGCAGACCGAGGAAGGCGGACTTATAGTCGGACTTGCCGGCGAGCGAATGGTGAACAGTTTCAAGTTCTACGCTGTATTTCAGGAAAACGAGGAGTACACCGTCAGATGGGGTTCTCAGGAGCTTGGCACTATAGTAATGCCGCCGCCTGTTGGTGAAAAAATAGCCATTGCAGGCAATGTCTGGATAGTTGAGGAAGTTGACCACAAGCGCAGACTCATTTACTGCGAACAGGTCAAAGGTAAAGTTCCTGCTTATTTCGGAGACTGTCCGGGCGACATCAATA
>Ga0255346_1006700_pt1 | contig 11130 bp, 11 predicted proteins | sample wastewater_treat_FD_194410 | JGI IMG/M metagenome (GOLD analysis project Ga0255346, IMG submission 194410) | Wastewater microbial communities from Lulu Island WWTP, Vancouver, Canada - plant22 | ecosystem: Engineered > WWTP > Wastewater > Unclassified | place: Canada: Vancouver, British Columbia... | reverse complement strand
GACATACCAGATGGTACAATAGGACCGATACGTTATGGCTCTTATGAATATACTCGCTCACATAGACAATATCTCACAAGCATCTATTCGAAGCAAGCTTCGGGGAATTGACCCGTAGAGATTAAAGCATGACAATTTGCGCCTTCTAATTCAATGGGAACTATCGTGGTAACGCCAATATCACCTGTTTGTATCGTAAGTAAATCGCCTTCTTGCAAACATGACTTTAAATGATGTCTATGAAATTCTTCTGTAACTCTTTTTATACCATTGAAATTAAATCCATTTTCTTCAACATTATAACCTTGAATATATAAAATTCCTTCTTCGTAATCTGTGTAATGAGACTTAACGGTTCCAACAAAGCCGTTTGTCATAAGGAAAGTTACTTCAGCAATGGGTTTGACTTCCCAATCACTCGGAATAACCCCCACTTCTGTTTTCTTATACCCTTTTGGTATTTCCATCGATTCTACCATTTGAAATTCATCTTTCTTAAATGGCCCTCAACTTTAGCCGTCAAAACGTCAACTTCATCGCTTAACTGTGGCAACGGCGTTTCATATCGCTCGGCCAGTTCTTTAATGCGCTGGGTCAGGCGGTGGCTGATGTTTTCCATTTCAGTACGTATCCGCTGCTCTATGCTGTTCATCCATTTCTTTTCCACCACGATGGTTTTTATTTCGTTGATGGTCAGTTTCGGATACTGGGCAATCACTTTCTTTTCCAGTTCGGCCATTGCTTGCTTGATTTTAGCTTTTGTGTCGGCTTCTTCCTCCATCAACTTTTTATACTTTTGCAGCATGTCGTATTCTTCGGCATTGTCGGCACTTCGCCTGCCGATGTCTTTAATGGCCGTCTGTAAAGTCTTTTTGCTGATTTTTTGCTTGTCGTCTATCGCCTCCGCTAAAAGCCCGTCTTCGCCTCCGTGTTCTTCGCGCAGTTCATCCATTGCGGCATTCAGGGTTTCGGCTTGCGCCTCCATTTCATCAATGGCCTTTTGCTCCTTGGCAAAATACTCCTGAATCATTAACGCCGGCGGTATCAATGTGCCTTCCAGCCCTTCAATGCCGGCTACTTCCTTCACAATATCTTTTTCGCCTTTCCTGGTTTTCTTCCGGATTCGTTTCACTTCATTGCCGGCCTTCCAGCCGTCGGCGGCCAGCTCATAAAAATCGTCCTGCATCGTCTCTGCCCAGTAATCCATCAGGTGCTGATACATGGCGTATTTGTCGGTGAGTGGCCTGTTTTCGTAATGTCCGAGCAGGTTCTCGGATATGGCGTGGATCTCTTTTTTCGGTTTCAACCCCTCCTCCAGCGCCCTGGCATAGTCAACGGTTTTGGTTTTCCATTTCTTAAACACGTCATCCATCTTTTCGGCAAAGGCGGTAAATTCCTGATGGTTGAAGATGGTGTTTTTGATTTCTTCTAGGCCAATTGCCAATGTCGAGTAATTGGCTCGTTTATCGGGTTTAAATAAAGTGCTTCTCAATGTGGGGTAAACCTGCCAGTAATGGTCCAGATCATCAATATCCCGGTTGGGAATACCGCCCAGCAGATGCGCTTCAATGTCCTGCAGGTCTTCTTGTTCCTGGTTGTCAATGTATCTTGGAATATTCAGGTTGTAGTCGTTCTTCGGGTCGGCAATTTCCGCAATGGGAATATTCCGCGCATACCCGGGTGTTTCAATGCGGTTGTTGAAGGTGTCCACAATTTTGTGAATGTCCTGCTCCCGCAGGCGATTTTTGTTACCGTCCTTGATAAAGCCCTTGCTGGCATCAATCATAAAAATGCTGTCACGCTTGTCTGCGTTTTCTTTATCCAGCACAATCAGACAGGCGGCAATGCCCGTGCCATAAAACAGGTTGGGCGGCAAACCGATAATACCTTTGATGTAGCCCTTTTGAATGATCTTTTTGCGGATTTCCGCTTCCGTATTGCCCCGGAACAGCACACCCAGCGGCATAACAATACAACCCTTGCCCTTTGATTTAAGCGATTTAATCAGGTGGAGCAGAAAGGCAAAATCGCCGTTTTTTTTAGGCGGCACGGCATCATAACCGTCAAAGCGTTTGTAAAGGTCGTGGTTTGGGTCCAGGCCGTTCATCCAGGACTTGAAGCTGAATGGCGGATTGGAAACGCCGTAATCAAATTGTTTCAGTTCGCCGGTGGTTTCATCCGTGAATTGCGGCGAGGCCAGCGTATTACCCAGTACAATTTCGGCATCCGGGTTGCCATGCAGCCACATATTCATCACGGCCAGGGCGCGGGTCGCGTTGTCGTTTTCCTGTCCGTAAATGGTAATGCCGTGCGGTGCTTCATCCGCCGATTTTATAAGCAATGAACCGGAACCGGCGGTGGGATCATAAAGGGATTCGGCCTGGCTTTTGGATTTGCTGATACCGATGACTTTGGCCATGATTCGGGAAACTTCGGACGGTGTGTAAAACTGGCCCTTACTCTTGCCGCTTTCAGTCGCGAAATGCCGCATCAGGTATTCGTAAGCGTCACCCAGTAAATCATCATTTTCCGCGCGGTTGCCGCTGAAATCAAGCTCTGACTTTTCAAAGATTTCCAGCAGATTGCTCAATTTATCAACCTTGTCTTTTCCCTTGCCCAGTTTTTCATCATCATTGAAGTCCGCGACGGTGATCACTCCCGTCAGATGGTTGGCCTGGGCAAACGCTCCAATGATTTTATTGATTCTGTCGCCAATGTCCGACTTGCCTTTATGCTTTACCATGTCGTAGAAGCTGGCACCCTCCGGGATATCAATCAGAGGGTCTTTCTTGTCGGATACGTATTTCATAAACAGCATCACCAATACATAATCCTTGTATTGGCTGGCATCCATACTGCCGCGCAGTTCATCACAGCTTGCCCATAGTGAACTGTACAATTCTGACTTTTTAATGGCCATGGTTTATTCTCTCATGAAAGATAGGTTTTTTGCGCCAAAAGAGTATAAAAAGTCCGGCCTTGCATGTCAAGGGAATTACCCCCGCGCCCCCATACCCCCGAATATTTTCTGAAATTTTCCGGGCAGTCTCGCCTACGATCAGACAGAATAAAACCGGTTCCGGACAGCCCTTCAAGGGATTCTTTTCAAAGCGTGCAATACACACACAGTTCCCTGAATAAGGTTCCATACCACCCCTGTTATTCCAATCAGGTCATAGGGGGGTGTCGGGATAGATTTCTTTTTTAATTGTGGACGGACCACAGGAGCTTTGGGTTCTGATTTGTTTTACAACCGGCAATAATGACAGAAGAACAACGCGACGTCAGCCCTGTATGCCCGTTCAGGGACAGCCGATTTATTATGCCGCTCCGTATAATATCCTAATTGAAGAACAGGGAATATGTTGATTAATGTATAATATTAAGCTATTCGGTCTAAAATTACACTTTTTGTTGAGCGGTTTATGCCGACAGCAATGTCGGCACTTACAACATTATAACCGATCCATATAAACAATGTTACGCTAAGAGAATAGAAATAGTAATTGATTACTTTCCTTGTGGTATGATATAATAGAATACCAAAGAAGGAGGGTTACTATGGGAAAAGCAAAGATAGCAATTACCTTAGATGCCGAATTTATCGGCGAGTTGGATAGACTGGTCGAAGAAAATTATTTTCAAAATCGGAGCCAGGCAATCTGTGATGCTGTGCGTGAAAAACTTGCCCGAATCAAACGCAGTCGCTTGTCCATGGAATGCGCAAAACTAGATCCGAAATTTGAAAAAGCTATGGCGGAAGAAGGTTTAGCTGAGGATGTGAGCCAATGGCCAGAATATTAAGGGGTGAGATTCGTTGGGCGGATTTAAATCCTGTGCGTGGGCATGAACAGGCAGGCTTGCGCCCCGTGCTGATTCTGAGCCACGACATTTTTAATGAACGCTCAGGTACGGTCATCGCCGTGGCCATCACAAGCCAACCACAAAAAGCTGGTTTTCCATTGACCCTTGAACTGAAGTCTCTCAATTTACCCAAGAAATCATGGCTTAAAATTAGTCAAATCAGAACGTTGTCTGTTGAGAGAATCGGTAAAGTCATCTGCAAGGCAACGCTGGAAGAGTTGAATCAGGCCATAGAAGGGTTGAATGAAATAATCGCGTAACCAGCCGCTCCACCCGATCGCGGGTCGCTGGCCCGCTCCGGGTGAGCTTTTCGTTAGTCCGGAGAAAAATATGAGTCGATCGATAACAAAATTCGTCAGTAACGATACTTTGTGGCAAGAAATACAGACGCGCGTTGATAAAGGCAAGAAGGTCAAGGCTGCTGTAGCCTATCTTGGTCAAAAGGGCTCCAAACTATTGCCTCTTAAAAAAGGTGACTCCCTTGTTATTGATATGAGTCTCAGCACAGTCCGCGCAGGCGTCACTGATCCGCGCGAAGTTCGCAAACTAATGAACAAAGGTGTGAAAGTATTCAGTCGTGGTTCTCTTCATGCAAAGTTCATAATTATTGACAAAACCCTGATCGCCAGCTCAGCGAATATTTCCAACAACTCCAACAAGAAACTCGATGAAGTTGGGATCGTAACGACCGATGCAGCGGCAATCAGAAGAGCCTTAGCCTTTTTTGAAAAGCTTTGTACTGAGCCAGTGCGGCGGCAGTATCTTAAGGCTTGCATAAAAGCTTACAAGCCGCCATTGTTCACGCCTGGGGAACAAAGAAAGGGTAATGGACGCATTAAAGAAGCAAAGTTGTGGTTTATTTCCGGCATTCGAGATATAACACCTTCCGAAAAAGAAAAGAAATCTATCGAAAAGGTCGAGAAAAAAGCCGAGAAGAAATTAAAAAATCCCGATACAACAAGCGTCGCGTGGATACAATATTCAAGAAGGCCGAAATATCTTGACGATATTCGACCTGGCGACTGGATAGTAAAATGCTCATCTGACGGATCATCACAATATGTTGATGCACCAGAGCAAGCACTCAGTGAAGATATCCGAATAGCAAGCAGTGGGAAAAAGTACTTTATGTTTATGACCGAATCACCTGATGCTGGTGAAACTTTATCGCTGTCTGCGTTTCGGCGAAAGATACGGTCATTGGCTCCAAACCTTGACCGGGACAAACCGCGTACACAGCCAATCGAGAATAATGACGACGCAGATGCAATTCTCAGCATCTGGACACCATCCGGCCGATTATCAAAATCTTGAATCGGATAGACTGATCCTAACCTGGCGCTCGACTGCGACGCGCCAGAGGCGGCGCGTCAGCGCCGCGTTAGCCTTAAAATATGCTGAAGAAGTCCTTGACTAAGAAGTAAATTGGAAGTACGACTATTAGTACAATAGGAGGTACAACCAATGCCAAAAGCACCCAAAATTATACCCATTTCTGATCTTAGACAAAACGCCAGCGAAGTCGTGAAGAGTGTTTCATCTTCCCGAGAACCCATTTTTATTACTCAGCGCGGAAGAGCTGCTGCTGTCATGGTCAGCATGGAAGTTTATAAAAACTCGCAGCATGAAATAGATATTTTATACCTGCTCGCCAGAGGCGAGAAGGAAATAGCGGCAGGTACCGGTTACGAACTCGCTGATGTGTTGAAGGAAGCAGATCATTATCTTGAGGCTGCAAAAATTTGAATATTTTATTTACGCCCACAGGACGCCGTCAGTTCCTTGACGCCATTTCTTACATTCATCGCGACAAGCCTTCTGCGGCAGTAAGCTTTCGCCAGAAAGCAGAGAAATCATTATCACGGTTAAAGAAGTTTCCTGAATCGGGAAGGCCACTCCCTGAGTTTCCAGAACTATCTTTTCGCGAAGTTATTGTAAGTCCCTATCGTTTTTTCTATAAGATCAAGGATAATAAGGTATGGATTGTGGCAGTATGGCATGGTGCTCAATTACCTGACGAGCCGGAAAAAATCGGGTAACCAGTCGCTCCACCGGATCGCAGCGCCAGGCGCCGCTCCCGGTGAGCTTTTCGTTATATGGTATCGGAATGAATACAATGGAAAAATTTGAACTGAAAGATGAGGATTTGCAGGCGATTGAGATTGCGAAGAATACCGCGCGCCGTTTTCTCAAGCATTCTAGGATCACACCGCAACAAATCGTTGCCCTCGGAAACGCTCTGTATGCCCTTGAACGATTACTCCTTGTTACTCCTGGGTCCTCCACTGGGTTTGGTATTTTTTATCGTACAGGAACTGAAGGATACAGCGAGATGCGTTACATAGCCTGCACCGCAATCGGTAAACCGGACTTGCTCTTTCATGACCTGCGGAGAAGCGCTGTTCGAAACATGGTCAGGGCTGGGATTCCCGAACGAGTTGCGATGACAATCTCCGGCCACAAAACTCGCAGCGTCTTTGACAGATACAACATCGTGTCGGAAGATGACTTGAGGGAAGCGGCCGTAAGGCGGCAACAATTCACGGAAAAACAGGCCGGATGGTTACAAAATAGTTACAATTTGACCAAAAACGGTCATAACGTCTTACCCCTCAGTTCTGTAAGCTATTGAATTTACTGGTGCCTGGGGCGGGAATTGAACCCGCACAGCCTCAAGGACCGAGGGATTTTAAGTCCCTTGCGTCTACCAGTTCCGCCACCCAGGCTTTAGAATATAAACGGGAAGCTTTGGGCTTATATTATTTTTGAATGTCAGTGTCAAGGTCTTACTGATTACCTTTCTTATCATTTTTTTTGTTTCTTGATGATTTTACGGCTTATATGATAAACATCATTTACCTTTGAAAAGGAAATAGATTGTGCAGGAAGTCGATTTAATCATCACTGGGGCAAAAGCGCTGCTACTCGATTCTCAAAACACCATCATGGATCGGGCTGCCGTCGTCATCAAAGAAGATGAGATCGTCGCCGTGGGCCGTACCGATGAAATAGCAAAACAATTCAGGGCGAAGACAACCATCTCAGCCGGTCATTCCTTAATTATGCCCGGTTTTGTCAATTGTCACACCCATGCGGCAATGACCTGTTTTCGGGGCATTGCTGATGATCTGGAGTTGATGGACTGGCTTAATAGCTACATCTTTCCCGCAGAAGCAAAAAATGTGAATCCAGAGCTGGCCTACTGGGGCTCTCTTTTGGGCGCTGCCGAAATGATCAAATCCGGCACAACAACATTTTGCGATATGTATATTTTTGAAGATGAAACCGCCCGGGCAGCCAAAGAAGCCGGCATCCGGTGCCTGGTCGGTGAAGTGCTTTTTGATTTTCCCTCCCCCAACTTTAAAACTCCAGAAGAAGGCATTGCCTACACAAAATTTTTGATTGAAAAATGGCAGGGCGATTCTCTGGTTAATATCATGATCGAACCACACGCACTTTACACCTGCTCTCAATCATTGCTCGGGGAGGTAAAAGAACTTTCCCAAAATTATCATCTTCCGATTGGACTGCATCTGTTGGAAAATGCCGCTGAGAAAAAACAACTTGAAGAAAAATTCGGTAAGGGAGCCGTCTCTTTTTTAAAGGACATCGGCTACCTTAACGAGCAACTGATCGCCTTTCATTGCGTTTGTTTTTCTGATGAAGATATAAAGATGTTTGCCGACCACGGTTGCAATGTATCCCACAATCCCGTGAGCAACATGAAACTGGCCAGCGGGATCGCACCGGTTCCGGAAATGCTCAAGGCGGGAATCAATGTAGGTTTGGGAACAGATGGATGCGCCAGTAACAACAATCTGGACATGATCAAGGAAATGTCTACCGCTGCAAAGCTGCATAAGGTCGCCCTGCTTGATCCGACGGTGATGGACGCACACACTGTTGTCCGTATGGCAACTATCGAAGGCGCAAAAGCCCTGGGAATGGGGCATAAAATCGGTTCCCTCGAACCCGGAAAGAAAGCCGATATCATTACAATCGGCTTGAACAAGCCCCACCTGACTCCGCTTTATAATGAGTACTCACATCTTGTTTATGCGGCATGCGGCAATGATGTTGATACGGTTATCATCAATGGAAAAGTCGTGATGGAGAATCGCAAACTTCTGACCATTGATGAAGAGGAAGTCATGGGCGAAGTGGGAAAAATTGCTGAACAGGTAAAAGAAAGCTTCAAAAAATAAAGGAGATGGACCAATGAACGCACGCTGTCAATGTCATCGCTTTTTTTACATGATTATTTTTATTCTCTTGTTTCCCTTGTGCTCTACGGCGACAGTCAGGGAAGTTACCCTCTTCCCCAATTCCGCAAAAATATCGGAAACGGTAAAAATTCATCCTCAATGCGATAAAGGAAAATGCAATGCTATCATCACTCTACCTCCGCAATCCGCCCCTGAATCACTTGTGATTACCCTTGCTCCACAAAGCCCAATAAAAATTGAGGATGTGCTGGTAAAATCTGTTCAGGTTCAGGATGAGGCCCGCATTAACGAATTACGCAAGCAACTGGCGGCAAACGAAAATGAAAAAAAGATCATTAAATCAAAGTTGCACGCACTCGATGCTCAGATTCAATTCTGGGAAGCACAAACAAAAACCAAAACAAAAATGATTGCGGACTCTTACAAATTAGCCGAAGCTATCGGAAAAAATATCCAGAAGTCCAATATGGATAAGTTTGTCGCGGAAACGCAGTTGGAAAAAGTTGAAAAAAATATAAAAAAAATTCAGGAGGAATTAAACCAGGCAGCAGGGCGAAAAGAAACTGCGTGGGAAATAACATTATCCCTGGCCGGTTCCAGCCAAAACGACATATCGCTATCCTACACTTACCTGGTTGCCGGTTGCGGATGGCTTCCTCTTTACCGTCTTGAAGCATTGCCTGCACATAAGAGCGTGTCTTTTTCCTGGGAGGCGGAAGTGTGGCAGTCCAGCGGCGTTGATTGGAAGAACGTTCAGATCAATTTGGCCACACTCCAACCCGCCATCCATATCAATCCTCCTGACATGCCGGAATGGATTATCAAACCCCGCAGACTTTACAAGGCGGCACGAGGCAAGATGGATCATGCCGCTCCATTAGCCCAGATAGAAACAGCCTCGGAAGATGAGTCCGTTGCTCTGGGGGCAGCTCCCGTAGAAACTCAAAGTACGACCTATTCAACCTGGTCGTTGGGACAGAAGAATATCTCAGCGGGAAGTAAACAGCGCCTGCAAATCAGCAATGAGCAGTGGCCGGCTGAATTTTTGTTTCTGGCAAGGCCATCTTTAAATCCGCAGGCATTCGTCCGCGCTTCTGTAAAGCTTGATCAACCTGCCGACATTCCCCCTGGAAAGGCAATATTGGTTATCGATGGGGCCATACTGGGCAAACGTGAATTTTCTTTTGCAGGAGCAGATGGAACTCTTTTTTTCGGAACAAGCCCGCTGGTTTCCGTCACTTCGACAACGATAGCCGATCAATCGGGAGAGAAAACAATTTTTCAGGACAAACAGACCAGAAGCTGGCAATGGCTGATTGAAGCAAAAAATTCCGGTAATACCGATATTCAACTGCGCATCGAAGAACCGGTGCCTCAGACACGCAACAAAAAAATCAAATTAACTTTTAAGCATAATCCAGAGCCTGTAGAAAAAGATCATGCCAAATTTGTCTGGCTCCTGGATGTGCCCGCCGGACAGAAAAAAACAATTCAGAACAACATTGACCTGGAAGCCCCCGCTGACATGAACCTCGATTTCGGCTGGCGGTAAAATATTTTTGTCGTGCAGGAATTGATCCGGCATTCATAATTTCTGTAGCGATTAGAACGATTATTTTAAACAATGATGTTTAATCAAATAAATAAAAATCAAAACAAACAGATTTTTTTTGTCTATATCGTTCTGGCAGCAATTACGCTCGCCGTATACTGGCAAGTGAATCAATTCGATTTCGTCAATATTGATGATGATATTTACGTCATAGAAAATTCTTTCATCAAATCAAAAATAAACATGGACGGATTTCTCTGGTCGCTAACTACAAGATATGGTGACTTATGGAATCCTCTTGTCTGGCTGTCGCTGATGTTCGATTATCAACTTTATGGTCTCAAAGCAGGCGGGTATCATGTAACTAACTTGATTCTTCATATCTTCAGTACCCTGCTGCTCTTCCATCTCTTCTGCCGAATGACCGGAGCTGTCTGGAAAAGCGCCTTCGTCGCTGCCGTTTTTGCTCTCCATCCTCTCCACGTAGAATCAGTAGCCTGGGTAGCGGAAAGAAAAGATGTTCTGAGTGCCTTCTTCTGGATGCTGACGCTATGTCTTTATGTCTTTTACATAGAAAAACAATCTGTAAAAAGATATTTGCTTGTTCTTTTCTCTTTTGTTCTGGCGCTGATGAGCAAGCCGATGGTTATCACCCTTCCCATAATTATGCTTCTCCTGGATTACTGGCCGCTGAAACGCTTTGAGACAAGAAAGGATAATTTTCTTCTATGGCAGTTGAAGGAAAAGATGCCTTTTTTTATTTTATCCGCAGTTCTTGCTTTCGTCACCCTTTATTCTCCAGATAACCAAGAGACCTCTGTTCAAGTATTCCCTTTAAGTGACCGATTTGCCAACGCTGTTGTTTCTTTTGTTACTTATCTGGAAGAAACTTTTTGGCCTCATGATATGTCTATTTTTTATCCTTTTCCGACTCAAATTCTTTTTGGGCAAGTGATCATATCTTTATTAATCATTACCGCGATAACGATTGTCGTGATTAAAATGATGAAACGTTTTCCCTATCTATCAGTTGGATGGATTTGGTATGCAATAACGATGGCTCCCGTGATCGGAATTATCCAAATCTCTGTAACGGCACCCTATGCGATGGCGGATCGTTACCATTATCTTCCATCCATTGGTATTGGCATTATGATAGCCTGGGGCGTTCCACTTTTCTTCCCAAACGCAAATACTCGTAAAAAGGTCTTGTGTCCGATTACAATAGCCATACTTATTTTAATATCAATTTTATCTTGGAAACAATGCAACAACTGGGAAAATAGTATTCAGTTGTGGAATCATGCTTTGATGGCAACAAAAAATAATTTTATGGCACATGGCAATTTAGGCGTTGCCATGCTAGTGTAGTGCGTCAGAATTATCTTGACATAAGGGATTAAAGATATTAAATGTTTATGCATGAGAACAGCACAAGCCATTATACTGGAAAACAAAGAGTGCACGACATTGGAAACCTGGGCAAGG
>Ga0255346_1006694_pt1 | contig 11138 bp, 10 predicted proteins | sample wastewater_treat_FD_194410 | JGI IMG/M metagenome (GOLD analysis project Ga0255346, IMG submission 194410) | Wastewater microbial communities from Lulu Island WWTP, Vancouver, Canada - plant22 | ecosystem: Engineered > WWTP > Wastewater > Unclassified | place: Canada: Vancouver, British Columbia... | reverse complement strand
TGAGGTCAAAAAGAATGAGATAGGCTATCTTCCTCAGCAGACTATGGTGCAGAGAGACTTCCCTGCATCCGTGAAAGAGATAGTTCAGTCGGGATGTGTCAACCGCTGCGGAATCCGTCCCTTTTATAATAAGGAAGAGAAAAAACTGGCAAAGGACATGATGGAGCGTCTGGAGATAACTCATCTGGCAAACCGCTGTTACCGTGAACTTTCAGGCGGTCAGCAGCAGAGAGTGCTTCTTGCCCGTGCGCTTTGTGCCGCAAGGAAGATGATACTCCTTGACGAGCCTGTTACAGGTCTTGATCCGAAGGCTTCAAATGAGATGTATGAGCTGATAGACAGCCTTAACAAGAAGGACAACATAACCGTTATAATGGTATCACATGATATGAATGCCGCTGTGAAGTATGCCGAGCATATCCTCCATATCGGCGGTAAACAGAAGTTTTTCGGCACTAAGGAGGATTACCTCAGCAGCAAGATAGGTAAGGCTTTCCTTTCTGTTATGGGAGGTGAGGACGATGACTGAGAAAATTGACAAGCTTATGGAATATTTGCAGTTCCCTGCGGTAAGATACGCTATTATAGTGGGACTTCTCATCTCGCTCTGCTCATCGCTTCTCGGTGTGACACTGGTAATGAAGCGATTCTCGTTCATCGGTGACGGACTTTCACACGTTGCGTTCGGCGCAATGGCGATCGCTACAGTTCTCAATGTTACGGACAATATGCTGATAATCATGCCTGTTACCGTAGTTTCGGCTGTCCTCCTGCTGAGGACGGGACAGAATACGAGGATAAAAGGCGATGCCGCAGTTGCCATGATATCCGTGGGAGCGCTGGCTCTGGGATATCTGCTCATGAACCTTGCCCCGAAAAACGGCAGGACTTCGGCAAATCTGTCGGCGGATGTGTGCAGTACCCTTTTCGGCTCAACGTCGATACTCACCCTTTCGCAGAAAGACGTCATAACCTGCGTTGTCATGTCGGCAATAGTGGTAGCGGTGTTCTTCTTCTTTTACACCAAGATATTCGCCGTAACCTTTGATGAAAGCTTCGCAAAGGCTACGGGCATACGCTCTGATCTGTACAATCTGCTTATTGCAGTAGTTATCGCAGTCATCATAGTGTTTGCCATGAACTTCGTCGGCTCACTTCTGATATCGGCACTTATAATATTCCCCGCACTTTCCGCAATGAGAGTGTTCAAAAGCTTCAGGAGCGTTATTGTCTGCTCCGTGATAATATCGCTTTTCTGTGCGTCAATGGGACTTCTCCTCGCTATTCTTGAGGGAACTCCCGTCGGCTCGACCATAGTAGCGGCTGACATAGCGGTATTCTTTATTTTCAGTATTATTTCAATGGTTGCAAGGAGAGGTGAAAAATGAGAAAAACTGCATTTTTACTTTCGCTTCTGTTCTGTGCGGCTTCGATGTTTTCATGCGGAAGCGCCGAGACATCAGATACCTCAGAGACTTCACAGGCTTCTTCCGAGACTCAGCAGCCCGAGGATGGTATCGACTATGACCTGACCACAATGAGCAGCACCATGATATACAGCACTGTTTCAAATATGATACTTTACCCCGATGTGTACGAGGGAAAAATGGTAAAGCTTGAGGGCAATTTCAGCGTTTATCATGACGAGGGCGGCGATAAGTACATCTTTGCGGCTATCGTCCCCGATGCAACAGCCTGCTGTCAGCAGGGAATAGAATTCGTGCTTGACGGTGATTACAAATATCCCGATGACTATCCCGAAGAAGGTCAGAGCATTACAATAAAGGGTGCGTTCAACAGCTACGATGAGTACGGCTTCAAATATGTTCAGCTCCTCAATGCGGAAATGAAGGTGAATGCCTGATGGTACGTGAAATTGTAAGAGATCCCCTTGTTCTCGGAAGAAAATCCGAGCCCGCAGGAAAAGAGGATATGCAGACGGTACGTGACCTCCTTGACACTCTCGCAGCAAATTCGGACAGATGTGTGGGAATGGCGGCAAATATGATAGGTGTACACAAGACCATCCTTGTTGCCGCTGTCGGCGGAAAAGCCGTAGCTATGATAAATCCGAAGATAACCGACAAGTCGAAGGATACCTACGATACCGAGGAAGGATGCCTTTCTCTTGACGGCGTAAGACCGGTTCAGAGGTATAAGTCCATCACCGTTGAGTATCTCGACCACCGCTTCAAGAAAAAGAAGCAGACCTTCCGTGACTTTGAAGCGCAGATAATCCAGCATGAAATAGACCATTTCAGCGGCAGGATAATATAATACGACAGAGGAAGGACTATCGGAAAGAGTTCTTCCTTTTTTTTGCAAAAAGATCCCCGACAGACATACACCTCAGAAAAAGTGGTGTTTGTCATGTCAGGGATCTTTTTTATCCGAACATTTCGTCCCATGTGCAGCTCTGACCTGCTGAATTTTTAGCGTAGTATGTCAGTATAGCCGAAGCGTCCTTGGCGGAAATATTTCCGCTGCCGTCAACACCGCAGCAGACGGATTCAGTGTCGATATCCGCCGCAAGGAAGGCTATCCTCTCCTTTATTTCGGAAATAAGCTTATCGTCTCCTGTGGACAGATAGTATATCTGATCGGCGGAGATCTTAGCGTAGTAAGTCAGTGCAGCAGAAGCGTCAACGGCGTTGATGATGCCGTCCATATTCACATCGCCTTTCAGCACACGGGCTATTTCGGGCGAACCCAAAAGTATATCACCGTAGTAGATGTCGATGAGGCACTTGAACACTTCACCGTCCTTCTCAAAGTGGATATCGGGAGTAGTCTTGTCTCGGCCGAATGAAAGTTCTTCGGGAGTGAATTCGGATACGAAACCGTTATCGTCAACAAGTTTTGCTGATTCCACAAGTTCCTCAGCCTTAACACCGCTGATGAATATTTTCTCACCTGCATCGCTTTTCAGCACCACATTCGGATCAGTCTGCACAGGCACTTCCGAAGTAGCTGCTGCGGTTGTAGTTTCGGCAGGCTGTGCAGTCGTTGTCTCGGACACTGTTGTAACGGAAGTCGTTGCAGTTTCGGATGCAGCTGTACTCTCGGCCGTTGATGATACGGAAGTTGTTTCAGCTGTTGATGATGTGGCTGCTGTTGCTGAAGTTGTGGTCACAGAAGAAGTAGTTGTTGTGGCAGTAGTTGTGGTTGTCGTTGAGGTCGTAGTAGTTGTAGTAGTTGTCACGTTTTCGGCTTTCTTGGCCCACGGTATAACAACATAGGTATTCTTTGATGCCGCACCGTAAATAGGACACACATCAGTTCCTACATTCACAAGGTCGCCGTCAGCTTTTACAGGGCCCGACTGCCACCAGCTGTCGCTTGTGCCGTCGCCTGTGTAGATGCCGATATGATGGTTATCAGCGATGGTTCGCAGTCCTGCCATGCCCAGACCTACGCTTCCGTCAACGCACCAGATGATATCGCCTTTCTGAAGCACTCCGCTGCTTAGCATTTCCTGCTTTGTGGGGAATTCATAGTAGTGGAGATCGTAGTAATCCACGAATACCGTCCAGCCGCCGTTTCCGCTTGCTGTTGACCAGCATTTGCGTGAAAGTCCCAGACCGTTGAAGTAACTGCTGAAAGGCACATACTGACCTGTAATGGAGATATCAAGTCCGCTTTCAACGGAAAGTCCCTTGGCTATGGCGTGCCATACGAAGCCCATGCAGTTAAGTCCGCCGTCTTCGTAAGTGCCGCCCACTTTCAGCATTTCGCTTACTGACCATTCATTCATCTGCCATTTGTCGCCTCTCGGAGAAGAAGCGTACACCCAGTCGATGTATGGTGTGCCTTTGTAGTAATCATTGGTGGTGTACTCGTCAATGAAACTCTGCCACTTTGCAAGGTCGCCGCTGCAGGTATTAAGGCTTGCCATGTTGATAGCCTCGCCCATGTACCAGCCGTCGGAGTTGTACATATACGGCTGGATCCTTGGATTTACGGGAGTTTCACCGCTTCCGGACCAGGGGAGGACGATGTATGTATTGCTGACAGCGCATCCGTATACGGGATTTATGCTGTTCTGCTGTTCTCTCTTGTCGCCGCTTCCGTATATCGGTCCTGACTGCCACCACAGGTCTTCGTCTCCGTCGCCCATGTAAATGCCGACATGGTGATCGTCGCTGGGAGTTTTCAGGCCGTTCATCAGTGTGCCGCAGTCCCGGTCAACGCACCAGATTATGTCGCCTTTCTGAAGAACTCCGCTTCGCAGCATTTCTGCTTTGGTGTTGAATTCGTAGTAATGGACGTTATTCTCTTTGATGAAGTCGAACCATCTGTTTCCGCCGCCTGTCCATGAACTGTAGGAAAAGCCCTGTTCGTTGAAGTGGTTGAGTATAGGCACTCCCTTTGAGGCTTCCTCCATGGAGACTCCCGAATTTTCGGAAATACTCTTTGAGAGTATATGCCAGAGAAAGCCTGTACAGTTCATAGAACCGTTGGTCTCGTCTCCGCCGTACTGATCCATTATCCAGCCGTAGCCCTCATCGAACTGCCATTTATCGCCGTAGGGCGAAGCGGCATAAGCCCAGTCAGAGAAAGGAGTTCCCAGATAATAGTCGGTAATGGAATATTTGTCGAGAGTCATGGCCCACTGCTCACGGCTTTCGATGAAACTGCCGCCCCCTGCACGGCTCAGTGCTTCATTGAGGTATACCCCATCCTGATTCTGCATGACTGCTGCTTCCGCTTCAAGCGAGGGCACAGCAAAAGCCCCGGATCCCGCAATTATGACTGACGACATGAATAGTGCGGCAGTATGCAGGAAACCGTCCTTCCAATCCTTCATTTTACCATCTCCTGTAGTGTGGCTATTGCTCCGCCAATTAACTCTTGAAGAATTATTACGAAGGACTGACAGTGAAAGACAAGGAAGAAAGCCGCAGGAATACTGTCGTATTTCAAGACTTTCTGACGCAGTATTTCGCTGTCAGGACAAGTATGAAAATTCAAGGGTTAGTTGGCGGAGCAATAAAAAGTATTAATCGGGGAGAAGCCTTTCACAGAAAGGTTCATCCCCGAAAACACAAGTATAGGTTTTCAGTAAGATCATCACCGACAGCGGCGATCATTCAAAATCATATTCCCCGTCGTAGTTTTCCTTGAATACCTCAAAGACTTTTTCGAGGAGTTCGTCATCGTCAACCGAAACGAATTCGTCATAGTCAGGGCCTTCTCCGGGGATTATCTCAAGGATAACCACCTCGTCATCTTCCTCATCGAAAGGAAGAAGGACTGCGTAAGTTCTGCCCTCATATTCAAGAGTGTCAATGATCTCGAATGATACATCCTCTCCGTTATCATCGGTAAGGGTGATATAATTCTCCATATTATCAGCTTCTTCGAGCTCATCCAGCTCTTCGTTTTCAATATCTGCCATAGTAAATGCCTCCTTTGAGCGATTTGCGTACACAGCAGATGCAGTGCCGCAGTATTATTGTAACATAAAACCGCCGCTATTGCAATAGTTCTGTCAACAGAAAAAAGTTGCAAAAACTGCATTTTTGTGATATACTTGTTACAGATCATGTTCCGGATGGAGGACGATGCTATGAAAGTTACCAGGATAACTATAAACAATCGGAGAGATTCCGCAGTCAGCGGCGAAAGAAGTATGGAGCATCAGCTTCTTTACTTCCGTACACCTGCTATTTTCAGGATACAGGAAAAAGATGTCACTGTAAACGGACGCTCTGTCATGCTTTGCAGCAGAGGAAGCCAGCGTTCGTTCCGTCCTTCTTCTGCAAAGGGTATTAGGTATGACATTGTTACGGTGAATATGAATTCATCGGACAAGCAGTACGTTGAGTCGATGAACATACCCTTTGACCGCCCCATAGAGCTTTCCGATGACTATGTCATATCGTCGATGCTGAGGTCAATGAGTTCCCACATCATGCACAAAAGCCTGTATCAGAGCGAATTCATGGAGCTTTCAATGCGCCTCATCCTCATAGCCATAAGTGAGAACTGCCACAAGATACCGTCGGGAAAGGTGGAGACTATCCCGAGATACAGCGAACTGAAAGCCCTCCGTGACGCTATTTACGATGATCCCATGAACCACTGGTCAGCCGAGGAAATGAGCGAGGATATGGGCATAAGCCGTCCCTACTTCCACAGGCTTTATCAGTCTGCATTCGGAGTTACCTGCCGTCAGGACATTATCGAGAGCAGGCTTATCTATGCTTCGGAACTTCTCAGGAACACGGATATGTCCATAAGTGTCATAGCCGAGACCTGCGGATACGACAGCGATGCCTATTTTATGCGTCAGTTCAAACAGCACAAAGGATGCACTCCCTCGGAATACCGCCGCCGTGCCGCAGCAAACGGTGACATTGATACGGAATAATGCGCTTTGTGATAATGATGTGTAAAAAGCAAAAAAAACTTTACAATCAGGAAAATCTGTGATATAATGGGAATAATGGTTTTCTGAACTAAATATATAAGGAGATAATTCTAAGCCATGAGCGATGGAAATACAAGAAGAAACCGCAAAAGAAGCAAGACTTCAAAGAGATACAAAGTAAGATATGACCGCATCCTCGGAGCTGTACTGCTTCTGGCGGCTGTGGCAATGGTCATTTCTTCATGCGTAAACAGCTGTTCATCAAGCCCTGCTGACGATAATGCATTAAGCACCGAAGCGGCTACTACCACAACTGCTCCGCAGTCTACCATAGTGGACAACCTGAAGCCTACCGACGGTTCGACTCCCGGTATCATCCAGACCAAGCCCACTAAGGAAGAAGAGGACGTTACAAAGTACACAAGCGAAGTTCACCCCTTTGAGGATACCTACAAGGGTGACCTCGTACTCATAAACTCAGACCATATGTATCAGTTCCCCGAAGGTGATACGGACATCGTCACTTTCTTCGACCATATGGATACATCATGCTACAGCGTATGCGACCTGGTAACAAAGCTGGATTCTACCGCACTTTCACACCTTGACGCTCTTATGCAGGGCTTTATCGGTGAGGGCAACGAGAACGACATCACTGTCATCGGCGGATACCGCACACTCGAAGAACAGAACGACAAGTACAACAGCGGACTTTCAGGCTTCTCGGGCGGCTACACCGACTACCATTCAGCACGTACATTCGATATCGGAATCTTCCCCAAGGACGGTTCAAGCTCGGGATATTACTCATCCTTCGGCAACTATTCATGGATCGATGAACACGCTTCCGATTTCGGCTTTATCGTAAGATACCCCGAGGGTAAGGAATCCTACACAGGCGAACGTGCAAGAACTTACACCTACAGATATGTAGGACTCCCGCACGCTGTTTACATCAAGCAGAACGGTCTCTGCCTTGAGGAATACCTTGAAGAACTGAAGAATTACAGAAGCAGCAATCCTCTTGAGATCACTGCCGGCAATGACTTATATAATGTATACTATGTTCCTGCTGAAAAGAACGGAAACACCGAAGTTCCCGTTCCGAAGGACCAGACTTACACAGTTTCGGGCGATAACTGCGGCGGATTCATCGTATCGGCACTTATGAACTGAATCAACTGAGAACTTGTCTTCATATTGTGAAGGCAGTTCTGAATTGTTCCCCTGTCTCATGACCGTAATATCCTGTGAAACGGTATATGTATCAGGGGGACAATTTTCATGGAAAGGAGACACAATGATAAAAAGAATAACTGCATCTGTATTGTGTACAGCCATGTGTGCCGTCTCATTTGCCTCCTGCGGAAATACCGACAGAGGCGACGGTTCGGGATATATGTACAATCTCACTCTCCTCGGCAACCCTGAGACTCTCGATCCTCAGTATGCCAGCGATCCGTCGGCCAATACGATTATAAAGAATATGTTCAGCGGTCTGCTTTCCACCGACAGCAGCGGCAATATCAACTGCTGCAACGCTGAAAGCTATGAGGTCTCAGCGAACGGACTTGAGTACACTTTCAAGCTTCGCAAGGACAATTACTGGTTCTATGACAAGAACAAGGATGATATCATCGAACCCGAGGAATATTTCCCCGTGACTGCAAAGGACTACGTATTCGCTCTGAAACGTATACTCGACCCTGCCATGAAGTCGCCCTTTGCCGATAAGTTCAGCTGTATCAAGCACGGCGGTTCCATACTTCAGGGGGAACTTGCTCCCGAAATGGCAGGACTTTCCGCTCCTGATGACTACACACTGAAGATAACCCTTGAATATCCCAGTGCGGAATTCCCTGAACTTCTTGCGTCATCTGCGGCTTATCCCTGCAACGAGGAATTCTTCTACTCCACAAAGGGACGCTACGGTCTTGACGATGAATCCATAATGTCCAACGGCGCATTTTTCGTCCGCCAATGGTTCTATGATCCCTACGGACATAATAATATTCTCTATATGAAGGCAAACAGCGCCAACGAGAATGACCATTACGAGATATCGCCGTCTTTCCTCAGCTTCGACATCAAGGACAACGAAGCGGAGATCAGACAGGCTTTCAAGGAGGAGGATACTGCCTGCTTCACTACCATGAACCCGTCAGGCTATAATCCCGACAAGTACGTGATCTCATCGGGAAATGCCGTAACTCTGGGCCTGATCTTCAATCCCGAAGATAAGACCTACTCTGACCTGAATCTGCGAAAGGCGCTTTCACTTTCCATCGACAGGGAAGCCTTTGCTTCTCAGCTGAGCAGTGACCTTCAGGCGGCTTACGGCATAATACCGCCTGCGGTGGACCTTCTCGGAAGAAGCTACCGTGAACTTTCGTCGGAGAAGATGTTCGATGTCTACAACGTCAAGGAGGCCAAAGGCTACCTTGAAAAGGCAAAGCTTGAACTGGGAACAAGTTCGCTGGAAAGTGTCAAGATAATGGTGAATTCTGCCGTGGTCAACTCAGCACCTCTCCATCTTCTGTCTCAGAGCTGGCAGGAAAAGCTGGGTATATATATCGGTATCGAAGATGTGACCGACGAGGAGTTCAATGAACGCATAGAGAGCGGCGATTACAGCATAGCACTCTATCCCGTAAAGGGAAAATCCTGCACGGGGCTTTCCGTTATCAGTCAGTTTGAAGATACACCATGCCTTAACTTCTCGCTGGGCGGATACCGCTATTCTACGGATATACTGCGCTGCCCAACACCTGCGGAGCTCGTGAATGCCTATTCATCAGCCGAGCGTGGTATCCTCGGACAATTCGGCTTCATTCCCATAGCATACAAGAAATGCTACCTGATAGTCGCTCCCGACAACGAGGAGATAAGCTTTGACCCGTTCTCGGGTGCGGTGGACTACAGACTGGCTAAGAATTATCATTAAGGCAATGCGAGTTAAATTAAAATAAAAAAATAATGTGAAAGTGTCCTGAAATGACAGCTTTCAACGAATGTATATTATAGATGTACATACTATAGAAAAACAAAAGAGAGACAGCAAAATTTCAGACGCTTCCGTACTCCGCACTCCTTGTGCTGAAGTGTCTGTAAGGAGTGATAATATGACAGATCCCGAATGGGCTGAACTTCTGGAAAAACAACCTGAAGCCGCCTATAGGAAGCTTATCGACAGCTACGGAAACTATGTCTATGCCATCGCCATAAGCAAACTGGGAAAATGCGGCACACGGGAAGACGTCGAGGACTGCGTCAGCGACGTTTTCGTTGATATATATAAGAACAAAGAAAAATATTCATCCGAGGGCGGAAGCCTTAAAAGCTTCATCGCTACTATCGCTAAACGACGGGCTATCGATATGTTCAGACAGCTCACCGCCCGAAGAGAAGGACCTTCTATCGATGACGATACTACTGTCTTACCTCCTTCAGATATAAATATTGAGGACGAGACTGACAAACGCCTTTATCGGAGCAAACTCTGGAACACCGTAAGGTCTCTGGGCGAACCCGACAGTTCCATTATAATTTACCAGTATTACTACGACTGCTCTGTAAGAGAAATAGCAGAGCGTCTGTCCATGACCGCAGATGCTGTTCAGAAAAGAAGTCTGAGAGCCAGAAAAAAGATCGGTCAGCTGCTGGGGAAAGGGTGAAAAGAGAATATGACAGAACATGAAAAAAATAATCTCGATGAGCTTAAAGATATAGACGAAGCCGCAGTCGAGGAAATATCCAGTAATTACCCCATGCTCGGAAAAAGTGCCAAGAAAAGGATACTTGAGAAGTGCCTTGAAAAGACAGAAGAAGCAGGATTCGAGACAAATGGTATCACCGTTTCGGGTACGGAAGTTTACCACCGCCCGATGTGGCGGCGTATCGCAGGTTCAGCTGCCGCTGTTGCTGCTGCTGTGGCTGTTATAGTTGGTACGGTCTACGTCAAGAGGAACATTTATCCTACTGTGAAAGAACCGCTTACAGGCATGAATTCTACCGAAGCAGAAGAATATACAGAAGAAAACACAGACGACATCAACGAGGAAGAATATACCGAAGCCGTAACTACCGAAGCTGAAACACAGGCAACCGAAGCTGTGACTACTGTTTCTGTCAACTTCAGCGCAGCTACAGCTACATCTATGCTGCCGATCACTACAATGGTGACAGATACAACAGAGGAGACCACGACCACCGAAGAAACCACCACCGATGACGAGAATTCCACCGAAGCCACAACAGAAACAGAGGCAGAACTTTCTGTGGATTATCTCGCAGGCAAATGGTCTGCAACAGGCTATACCGAAGCAAGAGTTTTCGAGTTCTATGAGGACACCCCCGGCGGTAAGTATAACAACGTTTCCGATGGTACAGGACTCCCGTTCAGCTATGAGATAAGCGGAGATACCCTCATCTTCAGATTCGGCGGCATCGATACCGATCCCGATATCGTCTCCGTTGACCGCATAGACAGCGATCATCTGACATTCCACTGGGAAGACGGCCGCAGCGAGTCTCTCACCAGAACCAACGAATAAAAAGCCACTGCTAACTGTGGTATTCATATAGCAGTTTATATGTATTATTGAGGTAGACATTTTGAAGAAGATGCTTCTCAAATTCGTTTCCCAAGACTATTAATTTTGCCCCCATATAGGGCGCACACCAGAAAAGTTTGAATTTATCATTTTTTCAGGTGCGCCCTATATGGGGGCAAAATTCTATTAAAAGTCTTTGGAAAGGGGTTCGG
>Ga0255346_1006688_pt1 | contig 11150 bp, 10 predicted proteins | sample wastewater_treat_FD_194410 | JGI IMG/M metagenome (GOLD analysis project Ga0255346, IMG submission 194410) | Wastewater microbial communities from Lulu Island WWTP, Vancouver, Canada - plant22 | ecosystem: Engineered > WWTP > Wastewater > Unclassified | place: Canada: Vancouver, British Columbia... | reverse complement strand
AAGGGGCTATCCATTTCGCTCAAGTTGATATATGCTGTTCGTCATGGACGATCAGAGACCACATCCAGTCGGGGGCATCGACTATCCGCGAACCTTGCAAGAGTTCGATAGTTGGTTCGCAACAGAAGATGACTGCGCCCGTTACCTAATGCGCTTACGATGGCCACAGGGTTTCCGGTGTCCCGGCTGCAATTCGCAAGAGTCATGGTTGACATCTCGCAGCTTGCTGCATTGTAAGCAATGCCATCGTCAAACCTCAGTCACGGCAGGCACGGTGTTCGAAGGTACAAGAAAACCCTTACGCGTATGGTTTCAAGCAATGTGGTATCTCACTAGCCAAAAGCTCGGCGTAAGCGCGTTGGGCCTGAAGCGAGTGCTCGGACTGGGCAGCTATCAGACCGCATGGGCTTGGCTGCACAAGCTGCGCCGTGCCATGGTTCGTCCTGGTCGGGACATGCTCAGCGGACATATTGAGGTTGACGAGACGTACGTTGGTGGAGAGGAAGAGGGTGTTCGTGGCCGAAGAACAGAGACGAAATCCATAGTCGTCATAGCCATTGAGGTTCACCCTCCCAAAGGGTTCGGCCGGGTACGTCTCCGGCAAGTCCATGATGTCACAGGACAGAGCCTGGTCGGCTTTGTTAAGGACGTCGTGGCGGTAGGCTCGATAGTATCGACCGATGGCTGGTCCGGCTACAATGGCTTGTCGGCCTATGGATATAAGCATGAGAGGCGCGTCCAGTCTGCCAGCGGTGATCCTGCGCATGTGGTTCTTCCTGGTCCTCATCGTATTGCCTCGCTACTGAAACGCTGGCTGCTCGGAACACACCAAGGGGCAGTGAGATATGAGCATCTCGACTACTACCTGGACGAATATACGTTCAGGTTTAACCGTCGCTCATCCAAAGCCCGAGGACTGCTGTTTCATCGACTTGTTGAGCAGGCTGTTCAAATCAAGCCGACTACATACCGAAGCATCGTGGACGGAGCGCTGAAGCCGGTGCACCATCATCGTTAGCTACTTGAGTGAAGTGGATACCCCCTTTGGTTAATTGCTTTTGGATGAGCCGATGAAAAAAGGAGGGTACTTCATGGATGAATCCAGGAAGACAGAAACTAGAGGTTTGACCAGGCGAGAAGCGTTGAGACTTACCGGGATAGCCATTGGCGGATTCGCCGTCGGGGGCGTTCTGGCTTGTCCCGAAACGGTCAACGCCGATACGTGCGATAACTGCTGCCCCGAACCGGATACCGGCTGTAAATGGTACAATCCTGACAAAACAAACTACGCTGCTGTTCCCCCCGGGTATAAATCGTCACAGAAGTATTCCTACTTTGAGACGCTGGACTATTTCTATCCTTACATCAAGAGCCACACGACCATCGCCAAGCTGGACGCGGATCAGATGCGAATCACGTTCATGGGCTCGGCCATCCCTCAGGCACGCCGAGCACAGCAGATGATGAGCGTTTTCGTGGAGGTGGGCTGGAACGATGAGACGCAGATGCCCTCAGATCAGTTCGTCTTCGACTGCGGCGCAGGGGTGTGCGCCAATTACGGTGCCATGAATGTTGGTTTCGGTAGGATGGACAAGGTCTTCATAGCGCATCTGCATGGCGACCACATGAGCGACCTGGCCCACATCTACTGCTTCGGACCCTCGACAGACCGCAAGTCCCCGCTTTACGTCTGGGGACCCGGCCCCTCGGGCGTGGAAAGCCCCAAGGGCTCAGGCAAATATTACAACGATGGCACCAAGGCCTTTTGCACACACCTCCGGGAAGCCTGCCGGTGGCACTCGGAAAGCTTCAGTTTCCAGACCACAAGATATCCCGGCTATCCCACCAAAAACCAGATCCAGCAGATGTGGGGATTGCCGTGCAAGCCCGTCCCCGTTAGCGACGATCATTGGGGCGATGCCTATGCCATTGTTCCCATTCAGCTGAACTGGAAGAAATACGGGAAAGTACCGGGAGACAACATTGCCTACTGCAACCAGACGACGGGCGTGAAGATCACCCACTTCCCGGTGATTCATTGCCGAAAGGGCTCTATGGGCTACAAACTGGAATGGTGGCCGCCGGGAAAGGACATGAGGGATCCGGCGCAGGCCATCACCATGATCTACACGAGCGACACCAAACCCGAGATCCACTCCCGGAACCAGGCCATTAACGGGGGCGGGGGCGTGGACGTGTTTATCCACGAAATGATCATTCCACCGAATGTGTGGGCCATGAAGTACACTGACCCCATCCAACCCATCGGTCCCGAGGAGCCTCCACCTTCCAGTGACCCTTCCGTCCAGCAAACTGCCATGGTCCAAAACAGCTCACACTCTCCACAGGGGGCTTTCGGTTACCTCCTCAGCCAGATCCATCCGCGTCCGCGGCTCACAGTGGCCACTCACTTCCCCGTGGCGGACGACACGGTCAGCTGTGCCATGAACAGCGTCCAGGAGTATTTTCCCGATACCGTCGTCTATCAGGGCAATGACGCGCCCCAGGAGGCCGTCCGCATCACCTGGTCCTTCGACCTCATGGTGATCACGGCATCCAAGGATAAAATTGTTGAGCAGAGAGGATACGTATCGGATTTCGGGTTCGCCCCAATGGTCAATTTGCCTTCAGGCAACGCGTTTCCACCGAAATACCACGACATCCAGGGGGACGGCGACCCCTTCGCTCAGATCGACACCTCGACAGAGATACCGGCTTGTGATTGTATTACTGAGCCGGACACGTGCAACTACCGCGGCGACGGGTATTGATTTGGCAATTTGAGGATCGGACTGTCGGACTTCGGACTGCGTCGGACCAAGCCAACGGGAGCAGCGGATAAGCCGCCGAAGGCGGCTTATCATATCGATTGGCTCACGAAAAAACCACAATTCAGGCCCCATTTCGACCTTAAACGCTTGTTTTCAGGATCGAAATGGGCACTTTAACGGGGAAAGAGCGGAAAGCATCGAGCAGCCACAGCCAACAATTTCATGAACCGGACGCCGATAAAGCCTGGCGCCGGTTATGATTGTGTTGGGGCCAACAAGCGATCCTGGAAAAGTTTAGACAGCTCTCCTATCCTTGAAAAACCAGAGCATCGAAATCCTCAAGGGTTCCGAATCTTATCTTCAGATTTGCGGGGAAGAAATCAGCTCACTCTCGCCACTGGAGCTCATGATAGTATTATTCTGCTCACAGTGCATGAGAAGGCTCACGGGCTCGACCATGAAGCGATGACCTTCCAGCAAAGCGAAGTGGGACGCTGATCCCAGGATGGGCGGAATATCTGAACTCCCAAAGAGGCCATGTACGAGCCAGCATTACTGTCCTCCGCATAAATCACGAGCACTGGGCGCAAACGGTCCCCCCAAGCACCTCCTTTTTGAAAAACTGGAACCGAACCAAAATTCCAAATTAAACTGAATAAAACATATCGAAATCGATGATTTGGATGATCTCACCCTTCATTAGCAGACGTAGGACCACATAACTCCTTTCCGCTGACCCGGATTGTTTTCTGGAAAAACGAACAGCGGCATGGGTGAGAAGACTCGGCGATCCAAACCAGATCCGTCGAGTCTTTCTTTTTGAAGGCTGAACAACCTTAATGAAGGAGGAACAAGATGATCAGTGATTACCTGAAAGCGGGCTATCCAAGCCTTTGTATCCTAACCCAGGAACCTGACCGGGCCGAATCGCTCCTGTTTCGCACCGAGCACTGGGAATTCTTCGCCTGGGACTGTGTACGCGGCATTCGCCAGTATCCGAAACCGCAGGCGGTCGAGGAAATCAGAGACCCGGTCGAAGCCATCCAATGGCTGGATCATCGTCAGGACACGGTGCTCATTACCCACAACCTGCACCTCTTCCTGGACATCCCCGAGGTCATCCAGGCCATCCAAAACGGGGTGACCAGGTGGAAAGCGAGCGGCTCGTGCCTGGTTATGATTTCTCCGGTAATCAGCATGCGACCGGAACTTGCGAAGCTTTTTACCGTCATAGACCTGCCCCTGCCGGATGAGGAGACTTTGTTCAACCTGCAGTTGGAGTTGGCCAGGAGCGTTCGGGTCGAGCCTGATCCGGATGCGGTACGGGCGGCAAGGGGGCTGACCGAGTTCGAGGCGGAAACGGCCTTTGCCTTGTCGCTCATCAGAGAAGGGAAGTTTTCAACGAGGGTTGTTAGCGAAGCCAAAGCACAAATGATCCGGAAGTCTCAGTTGATGGAGTTCTGGGAGCCCGCAGATATCCTGGAAGTGGGTGGTTTGGACAACCTCAAGACCTACATCCGGAATCGCGCGAAAGCTTTCGAGGCCAAAAACCATCATTTACCGAGGCCAAAAGGCATCCTCCTGGTCGGGATACCGGGGACCGGAAAGTCGCTCTCCTGTAAAGCCACGGCTTCCATTCTCGGCTGGCCTTTGATTCGGTTGGACATCGGGGCTCTAAAGAACTCCCTGGTCGGGGAATCGGAGCGGAGGATGCGCCAGGCAACTCAGATCATCGACGCCTTCGGAGAAGCGATTATTTGGGTGGATGAAATCGAGAAAGCTTTCTCCGGTTCTCGCAGCAGCGGTGAGACCGATGGGGGAACCACGGCGGGGATGTTTGCGCATTTCCTGACTTGGCTCGCAGAGACCAAATCGCCTGTCCTGGTCATGGCGACGGCAAACGACATCTCCAAGCTCCCTCCGGAGTTCATCCGGGCCGGTCGGTTTGACGGGATCTTCTTTGTGGATCTCCCCATCGCGGTTGAGAGGAGGGAGATCCTGGGTATCACCAACTCCAAGTACAAGGCGGAAATCCCCCTGGAGTTTGCCGACAAGCTCGTCGGCTATACAGGTGCAGAGGTAGACCAGTTGGTCAAGGACTCTCTCTTCGACGGTCTGAATGAGGCCTTCAACGCCATCGTGCCGCTTTCCAGGGTGATGAAAGAAGAGATCAACGGTCTTCGCGAGTGGGCGAAAACCCGTGCACGGCTCGCCAACACTCCGGAGGAAGCGACACCTGACCAGCGAAAGATCCGTGCAGTAAGCTTTTCCTGATGTCTGCAGTTTTCCAACCTGAAACCAATTAACGCCAGCAGTTCATGACTGATGAGTATCGGGTCATTCCCACCCGGTAAACGTCGGGGTTTGATCCCGGCCGGTCACGACTGCTGGCAAAAGACCACCCATCGAAAGGAGGACCAGCCAGGTGAGCCACCTTAGCAAAATCGAATTGCAGATTAGGGATCTCGATGATCTCAAGGGGGCGTGTCACCGCCTCGGGATCGAATTTCTTCACAATCAAAAAACCTTTCGCTGGTATGGGGAGCCCAAAGAGTGCGCGAGTGCCATTCGAGTCCCCGGTGCCGCCTACGAGATTGGAGTCGTCCGGGAGGGGAATGTCTATGCCCTCATCTGGGACGATTACGGAAAGGGCGGTCTTGAAGCAAAGCTTGGCAGGAAGGCGGGGTTGCTCAAGCAGGCCTATGCAGTGGAGCGAACCAGGCGGGAGGCTATCCGCAAAGGATATCGGGTGCATGAGTCGAAAACCGACAAGGGCGTCCGATTGCAACTCACCCTTTCATGAGGAGGTAATCACCTTGGCGACAAAGATTCTGGAACCGGAGGCGAAGCTTATTCCCATTCGGCGGGCGTATTTCAAAAGACCATTTTGGGAGCAATGGATGGAGCTGGAAGCATGGCAGCGTGAAGTCTACGTCCTCGGCTGGTTGGCCAAGGTGGACCACACGCTGATGCGCCTGGAGAAGAAACTCTCTCAATTACAGGAGGCAAGTCTTGAAACAGATCATGATCGACATAGCGGATGACGGCGAGGTCAAAATTGAAACACAGGGTTTCTCCGGAAAGGGGTGCGTTGAGGAGTCCCAGTTTCTGAAAGAGCTTCTGGGAAAGGAAACACATCGGCAGCTGACCCCCGCCTATTACGGCGGGAAGACCAAAACGAAGAAATACCTCACCCTTTGCGGGTGAAAGGAGGTTCGCGCATGAGTGAACAAAACATCTTCCAGCAGGCCTGTTTGCTGCAGCTCTCGACGTCTTGCTGGCAGGGGGCGAAGGCCCTGGAACCCTCAGTCATCGAGTCTCGCTTTACCGACGGCCAGAGCCAGTGGCTGAGCGGACGGAAGTTCCTGGTCAGCCCTGACAGTTTGGCCAAGGTTCGCGCGGTCATTTCCAAGGCCAGAACCTTTGTCGAAAAGCTGGCCCTGCCGTTCCCCGTGGCGGGCTTGACGCTGGTGCCCAAGGAAATGCTCACGAGGATCGACAACGGGCTGGAGGGAATCCGGCAGGAGTTCTTCTCGGCGGTAGGCGAGTTCATCGCCGTGTATGATGATGAAAGACGGGAGGCTGAAAAGAGCCTGGGTGAGCTTTTCAACGAGGCGGACTACCCCATCGATATCCGCTCGAAGTTCAAGCTGGAATGGCGCTTTCTCACCCTGGATGTTCCGGGGAAGTCTCGCATCTTGCCGCCCGAGGTGTACGAGCGCGAGAAGGCCAAGTTCCAGGCGATGATGGAGGAGACGCACGAACTGGCGGTGACCGCCTTGAGGGAAGAGTTCGGCGGCCTGGTCCATCACATGCTGGATCGCCTGACCGGTGAGAACGGCAAGCCGAAGCGTTTCAAAAGTTCCATGCTCGATAAGATGCAGGATTTTATCTCGGGCTTCGAGGGCCGGAACCTCTTTGACGACGAGGGGTTCGCGGACTTGGTCGAGCAGGCGAAGGCCATCGTCTCGGGCGTCTCACCGGAGAGCTTGAGGGAGAATCCGCAGCTTCGGCAACGGGTCAGCTCGAAGATGAGCGAGATCAAAGATGCCATCGACAATGCCCTGGAAGATCTTCCCCGGCGCAAGATTCGCCTCGCAGCGTAACCTCTCAGTTCATTCCAGTTTCTGATCTTTTAAACCAACCACGAGTAATCAACGGGTGTCCGACGGTCGGTACTTTAACGGCAATGGGAGAACTGCTTCCACCGTCGGGCACCCGAATTACCCAAGAACATCAAAGGAGAAAGCCATGAATCAGTGCATTTTGACCGGTAACCTGGGTGGTGACCCTGAAATTCGTTATTCGGCCGAGGGGAACCCCGTCGCAAGCTTCAACCTCGCCTTCAGCTCGGGCAAGGACAAGACGAGCTGGCTCAAGGTCGTCTGCTTCAACAGGCTGGCCGAAGTCGTGGAGACCTACCTCCACAAGGGAGCGAAGATCGCGCTCGTGGGGACTCTCGATCAGAACAAATGGGAGGGAACCGACGGAATTGTCCGGACCAGTTACCAGCTGATCGCGAGCAACATCGAGTTCATCAAGACCGACGGCCGGGGATTCGAGAACAAGCAAAAGGGGAATGGAAATCAGCAAGACGGTCCGCCGTTTTAACCCATTCAAACCGCAGCCAGGGAAAGGAGAGACGGTATGTCTTACAAGCCAAGAATCATCCGGATTGATGACGGGGAGTTCTATGTCGAGGGCTCCCCGGAAAAGAAGTTCTGCTATCGGGTTATTGTGACCGATGAGGAGCAGACCTGCACGTGCGGTGATTACACCATCGAGGTCAAGAAAGATCCTGGTTACCGGTGCGAGCATCTTCTCGCGGTCCTGAGCGGTAATGGGAATATCGAGGGTCTTGCCGCTCTCGATCGTTCTAAACCAAAGCTTGACGAGCGGTTCATCTCCAGCATTCAGGGCCGGGATTTCGTGATCTATGCCGGGGTTTTGGATCTCGCTCACCAGAGGGGTCTTCGCTCGGTCGTCGTCGATGCCGTTCAATACCCAACTGCCGAGAACGGCATGGAAGCAATCTGCAAAGCAACGGTTGAGTCCGAATGCGGGGAAACCTTCGTCGAGTGGGGTGATGCCAATCCCAAGAACGTGAATACGATGGTGGTCCGTCACCTCCTGAGAATCGCTGCGACCCGTGCCAAGGCCAGAGCTTTGCGGGATTTCACCAACATCGGGATGACCTGCTTGGAGGAACTCGGTGATCTCGATGAGGTGTCAGGCGGAGAAAATGGCGGTAACGGCGCGGCAAAGAAAAACGCGCCATTGAAATTCGAACGGCCGGCCGAGACGGAACGACCCAAGAAACCGGCGGCCAGGAAGGAACCAGCTGTTCGCGATGTGCCGAAGACTCCGCCGCCTGAGTCGAAGAAGGAGGAATCGAAACCGGAACCGCCCAAGCAAGACAATATGCCGAGAATGTCCACGGCCCAGCTGAAGGCCATCGAGAATCTCAGCCGGAGACGGGGACTTTCCCGAGAAGAACTGGAGGATCTGGTCAGGAAGTCGTACGGGAATCCCGTTGAAAACCTTGGTGCCGCCGAGGCTTCGGCTTTTATCCGCTTGCTCCAGCAATCCGCTTAGTCAATCAAACGGGGGCGGGATAACCGACTGCATGTTCATGTTGGTGCTCGCCCCTTCTTTGTAAGGCTGCGGTTCTTGCTTTTGTCCATCCACAATTTCAGATCAGTCATTGTCATTGACCATATCGAGGGGGGAGTCATGCCATACACGCCACAATTTTCACACCGGGAAGCAGCTATCGTGAGACGAATCGCCTGGGGAATGCGCAAACCCATGACCAAGGCGCTTTCATCAATCATTGCCGTGGCCGTCAGGTGCGCCGACCCAAAGCCCATTTGCGAAGCCTGTAGGGATCGGAGTTTCTGCCCGGAGTGTCCGTTTAGAGAGTCCCCGGCACTGTTGACCCATTCCGGTGACGGCCCGAATTGCAGGGAAGCAATGGAAGCTCTGGGTGATCCAGACGAGTCAGAACCAAAACCGGATGTCCTTGGTGAGCACCCACTGCAAACCGGGAACGCAGTTACTGTGAAAATCACTGAATCCAACATAAAGGAGGAAAATGCCATGGACATTATCGAGATGCGAAAAGAGCCTCATCTATCCGCATCGGGCATCAGCGATTATCTCACCTGCGGGTTTCTCTACAAACTGCGGCGAATCGACAAGGTGAAGCCCGAGTTCACGTCTGACGCGCTCGTCTTCGGCTCGACCATCCACGCCACACTGGCAAAATTCCATGAGCACAAGCTTATTGGCGAGAAGCTGAGCCTCAATGATCTCCTTGCCGTCTTCAAAACCCACTGGGAGAAAGCGGCCAAAGTCCGGGAAGATATCCGCTACGACCCTGGCAAAGACTTCAAAACACTCCTCGGCGAGGGTCAGGCGCTTCTCACCACTTATTACCGGAACCTGGTGCAGGACGAGTTCAAGGTCATCGCCATCGAGCAGCCCTTCCGTTTCACGGTTGGGAATGTGCCGGTAATCGGCGTGACGGACTTGATCGAGGAGGACGAGTCCGGGACGGTCATCATAACCGACTTCAAGACGACCAGTCGGGCCTACTCCGCCGATGAAATCGACTCCAACATGCAGCTCAGCATCTATTACCTGGGTGCCAGGGCGAACGGCTACCACGACCGGCATATCCTTCTTCGGATAGACAGCCTGATCAAAACCAAAACGCCCAAGTTCCAGCAGTACTACACCTCTCGCTGTGAACTGGATGAGCGGCGGGTGACCAAGAAGATCCTGGCGGTCTGGGACGGCATCCAGAAGGGCGTTTTCATCCCCAACGACGGGAACTGGAAGTGCAAGGGGTGTGAGTACAAGTCCCATTGCGACGACTTCCTGCAAAGTGAGGAGGCGGCATGATCGCTTTAAACGAACGACAGCAGGAAGCCGTGGACTTTATGGACGGCTGTTGCATCGTTCACGCGGTGCCTGGGTCGGGGAAAACCACGGCCGTCGTCTACCGGATCATCAATTTGGTCACGAAATACGGAGTCCCGCCGGAGGCGATTCTTGGTTTGACTTTCACACGGTCGGCGGCCTCTGCAATGAAGGAGCGACTGGCCGCCGTTCTGGGTAAACGGGCCTCGAAGGTTACCCTGTCGACCATGCATGGATTTTGCCTCCATTTCTTGAAACGGGAAGGTCGGAAATTCGATCTTCTGACGGGCAAGGACCAGGTTTTCTTCATGAAGCGGGTGCTAAAGAAGCTGAAAGTGAAAGACATCCTTCCGGGGATGGCTTTGAGGGATATCAGCCTGGCCAAAAGCAACGCCATCGATGGCGATGAGTTTGCAGATCTTTACCAGGGCGACCCCTTCATGACGAAGATGGGGGAGATTTACCGGGCCTATGAGTCGGAAAAGAAAGACGAGCTGCTGCTGGATCTGGACGACTTGCTCTTCATGACCTACCGGGTGTTGAAGGGGGAGGAGAGCATCAGGGAGAAGTATCGGCATACCTATCGCCACATCCTTATCGACGAGGCTCAAGACACGAATCCTTTGATGCAGCTCCTAGTCCGGGAGCTCGTGCGGGATTTTGGGGGTGAATCCAGCTTCTGGCTCTGCGGGGACGAGATGCAGGCAGTTTTTTCGTTCAACGGATCGAGCGTTGCCGCCATCCTGGAGTTCACCAGGATATTCGAGAGACCTGCCAAGCGAATCGTGATGGACTTGAACTACCGGTCAAGCCCGGAGATCGTCGAGGTGTGCCAGAACCTCATGCGATACAACGTCCGGAAGATCGACAAGGAGCTCAAGACCATGAACGGCCACGGCGACAGGGTGGTCATCATGGAGTGTGAGAACCAGAAGGATGAAGCCCTCCAGGTGGTAAACGAGATCTTCGATCTGGTGAACCGGCGGGGGTATTCATTTCGGGATATTGCTGTGCTTTATCGAGCTAATTTTCAGGCAAGGGTCCTGGAGGAAGTGCTCTCCGAGCACGAGGTGCCCTACAAAGTGGAAAGCGGGGTGAGTTTCTACGAACGGTATGAGGTGCGGGGTTTGGTCGATTACCTGCGGGTGATCCACAACCCCGATTGCGACGAGGCGGATCTTGCTCTCCGGAACATCGTCAACATCCCCAACCGCTACGTCAGCCGAGCCTTTTTGAACGAGCTCGAATCCTACTCGATGGAAAAAGGTGTCCACTTCTTCCAGGCTCTCAAGACCATTTCCATCAGGGTGCCGTTCCTGAAGCACAATCTGATGGGGCTGGTCAAGTTCCTGAGCCCGCTGGTCAGGGAAGCGGGCACGATGAAACCACTGGAAGCGATTCAGGTCCTGCGGGGCTCTCTCGATTACGACAACTTCATCGCTCAGGATGAGATTC
>Ga0255346_1006683_pt1 | contig 11155 bp, 11 predicted proteins | sample wastewater_treat_FD_194410 | JGI IMG/M metagenome (GOLD analysis project Ga0255346, IMG submission 194410) | Wastewater microbial communities from Lulu Island WWTP, Vancouver, Canada - plant22 | ecosystem: Engineered > WWTP > Wastewater > Unclassified | place: Canada: Vancouver, British Columbia... | reverse complement strand
GTTCGGTCTATTCGCGGGTCTTTCAGGCTGCTGAATATGATTGTGAATGTACTTTCTTCCATAATGCACCTCGTCTTTATTTATGAGATGCATGTTTCTTGCCTAATTTAGATGCGTTTGCCCTGGGCAGAGAACTTGTATCGTGATAGAAAAAATCTTTCTTCGTGAAACGACCCAAATTTTTTTCCAGCAGCAAAAGAAAACCGTAGAAATAAAACACCAACGGAATCTACTCAGGAAGCTTTTCATAGGTGGTCTCAAAGATTTAGTGTAACAAGTTTATTAAACACTTCATCAGGTTTGTAATAATTTAGTACCGCTCTCGGGCGGTCATTCAACAAATCCTGTACTTCTTTGATCCTTTCTTCAGTGACCTGAGTAAAATCTGTTCCCTTGGGAAAGCACTGTCTGATTAATCCATTGGTGTTTTCATGCGTGTCACGTTCCCAAGGCGAAGATGGATGTGCAAAGTAAACCTGGATGCCACTATCAATGGTGAACTTCTCATGTTGGCTCATTCCACCAAAGTGCCAAGCGCACTGCATTTGTACTTGCCTAATATGAGGTCGCCTTCCCAATGACCAGGAACAGTTCTGTCTTCTACTTCCGCCGGGCGTTCTTCAACAGACAGCATACCGCTGATTTTTCCTCGTGTTTCCTCGGTTTGTACCGTTTTTTTGAGCTCTGCGGTACTTGCGTTCCTGTCTCAAGCCTTCAATCAAGCTTTGTTTCAAGGCTCCACGTGGCAAGACATAAATGTATTGGTAAATCGCTTCGTGTGAAAGGCGCATGCTCATGTCCTGAGGATAATCGATTTTCAACCTTTCGACAATAGCTTTTGGAGACCATCCCTGTTTCACTTTTTCTTCCACATAGTTGCGAAGCCTTTGGTTTTGCATCAAGCGTCTTTTATCTTTCCTTCTGGAACTCGCATTGGCTTTTGCTTTTTGATTTGCTGAGAAAACCCAATAGCCTGTTTTGCTTTGGTTCCGCTTTATCTCTCGCGATATAGTACTGGCACTACGCTCTAATTCCTTGGCGATTGACCTTATGGACTTGTTTTGAGCAAGTCCCTTGCTAATTGTTTCTCCTTCTTCTTCCCTCAATCTTTTGTATTGCATACGAATGATTGTATCTCCTCACCCGTTGCACTAAATCCTTGAGCCCAATATGGCAAAAAACACGAGAGTTTTCGGATTCACTTTTCAAATCTACTGTTTTTTAGATAAAGCTTAATTCCACACAGGTTTCGTCAGCACATGCGTGGCGGCGAGGGAGGCGTTGCCGGCGAGCGATTGCACCATGCCCACACGCGCGTTGGGGATTTGGTTAGCGCCGGCCTTGCCCCTCAACTGCAGAGTGGCTTCCAGCGCCTGAAAGACACCACTCGCGCCCAGCGCGAAACCACGCGCTTTGTTACCCCCCATGGTCGCCACCGGCAAGCTGCCATCCAGCGCCAAACTTCCATCAGAGGCTAATTTCCAGGACTGCCCGCGTGGCGCGGCGCCAATGGCTTCCAGCGAAAGCAAGGCATGCAAGGTGGTGATATCGGAATACTCGAAAAAGTCAAGGTCTTCCAAACTGAGCCCGGCGCGTTCCAGGGCGCGCTGGGACGAAAGCGCGGCTGCATCGAAAAACAGAGGGTCGAGTCTGTCGTGCAGTGCCAGGCGGGAATTAGCCACCGCTGAACCCGCCAAACGCACCGCTTGAGCGCGCAGGGTGGATGGCAGGCACGAGCCACGCGTTAAAATCAGCGCGGTAGCCCCATCCGCCAGGGGAGCAACATCATAAAAATTGAGCGGGGGTTCCACCAATGCCGCTTTGTTATAGGCTTCGGCACTTATCGCGCGCCGGAACATGGCATGCGGGTTTGCCACAGCGTTGGCATGCGCGATCATCGGGAACCCTGCCAGGGCTTCGCGCGGGAAGGCGTTTTCGTGCAGGTAGCGCTGCAACAAGAGCGCGGCCTGACTGTTGGCGTTCATGCCAATTTCGCTTTCAAAATCCGCGTCGAGACTTTGCGCCACGAAAGCGTCCAGTTCGCTGCTGACGATGTCCGCTACCTTTTCAACACCAAGCACCGCCACGACATCCGCAGAACCCGCCCGAATGGCGTTGGCAGCCAGTTGCAGCGCCACGCCACCGGATGCCTCCGCGGCTTCAACGGTGAGCGCTTCAGCCTGACCGGCCAAGCCGACCTGGTCGCAAATCAAAGCGCCCAAATTCGCCTGGCGCGACGCGCTCGCCCCAAGCATATTCGCCACATAAAGGGCTTGTGGAACCAAACCCTGCGCGTCTTCAACAGCCGTCAAAAGCGCCTGCAGACCTAAATCGCGCAAGCCAAGATCCCAAAGTTCGCCGAGTGGCGTTTGGCCAATGCCTACAATAAAAACATCATCTGAAAAACTCATTATTCAATCACAATCTCGCCTCTAAAGCGAACATAGGTGGCGTAGTCAATTTCGGTGCGGCGCGCGATGTAGTCCTGGGTACTAAGCGCGTTGTGGCGACGTTGCAGGATGGGCTCGCGGACTTCAATGATGAAGGAATCCGAACCCGCGCCGGAGCCATAAGAGGTCATCAGGACACGCTCGCCGGGCTGAGCGATATCCAAAATCGCGCTCAAACCAATCAGCGCTGAGCCGGAATAGGTGTTGCCGATGTGCGGCACAAGCAAGCCGGGCGCGATTTGCTCGGGCGTAAAGCCAAGACTTTTTGCCACACGCTGTGGAAATTTGGTGTTGGGCTGATGAAATACCGCCCAGTTGAAATCTTTTGCCTGATAGCCACTTTCGGCGAGGATGCGTTCGGTGGCGGCAGTGATATGCGCGAAATAAGCCGGCTCGCCAGTGAAACGCTGACCGTGTTCGGGGTAAAAGGCATGCGCGCGGCGCCAAAAGTCGGGGGTGTCTGAGACATAGGAGTAGCTTGCCACGATTTCAGCCAGCGCGGTCTCGGCAGGACCGATGATATATGCCGCGCCACCCGACGCTGCGGTATATTCCAGGGCGTCGCCAGGCTTTCCCTGGGCGGTGTCCATGCCGATTGCCAGACCATATTCGCCCATGCCCGAACCCACCAGCGCCATCGCAGCGACCATGGCTTCAGTGCCGGCCTTGCAAGCGAATTCCCAGTCGCCAGCCTGAATGGAGCGTGGCGCGCCGATGGCTTCGGCGACGATCGTGCCACTGGGTTTGACGGCGTAGGGGTGCGACTCGCTGCCCACCCACACCGCGCGCAGTTGACTGGCATCAATTTCGGCACGCTTGAGCGCGTTGCGGGCAGCCTCGATGGACATGGTAACCACGTCTTCGTCCAGGCCTGCCACAGCTTTTTCGATAATCGGCAGGCTGCCCTCGCCGCCGCTCCAAATGCGTGCCACCTCTTTGGCGGGCAGGCGGTAACGGGGCACATAGGCGCCATATCCGGTTATGCCCACGGGCTTGAGCGGTTTGTGAATAGGATTGTGATCATGATTGTGGGTATCAGTCATGGCTGTCTTCTTTCATTTCTTTGAGGATTTCCTGAGCGCGTTGGGTGTTGATAGCATTTTCCCTGACCATCTGGTCTGCCACGCTTTGCGCCTGGATAGCAGTCGCGCCAGCTGTTAGCGCGATTTGGCGGGCGTGCAGGCTCATGTGCCCGCGCTGAATGCCCTCGGTTGCCAGAGCGCGCATGGCTGCCAGGTTTTGAGCCAGACCAACCGAGACGATGATCTCGCCCAGTTCTGCCACGGTGCTTACGCCCATGAGCTTTAAGTTGGCTTGCGCTGTGGGATGCACACGCGTGGCACCGCCAACGATTCCCACCGCCATCGGCAGAGTCAATTTGCCATGCAGGTTGCCACTTTCATCTTTGCGCCATTGCGAAAGGCTGGTGTAGCTGCCACCGCGCGCGGCGTAGGCATGCGCGCCGGCTTCAATGGCGCGCCAGTCGTTGCCTGTGGCAAGCACAACCGCGTCAATGCCGTTCATAATGCCCTTGTTGTGCGTCGCAGCGCGGTAAGGGTCGGAAACAGCGAAAGCCCAGGCTTCCAGGATGCCATCGCGAACGGTCTCGCCACTGAAATTGTCAAAGGCGAGCGTTTCGGGCGTGAATGTGGCTTCGGCAGTCGCCAGGCGTTTATCTGCCAGGTTGGAAAGGATTTTGAGATGCACCCTGCCACCAGTCAGCTTTGCGACTGGCGCGGCGAGTTGTTCAAGCGCGGTGTTGATGGCGTTGGCGCCCATCGCGTCGCGGACATCCAATATGAGATGGACGACGAGAAAAGGTCCAATGGGTGAGTTTTGAATTAAGCGGGTTTCAATTTCGCGCGCGCCACCTCCGCGCTGGACCAAACGGGGCGCGTTTTCGTTGACGATTTCAAGCAGCGTGTCTTTGTTTTCCCGGATAATTTTCGCGGTGGCTTCGGGGTCTTTCAGGTCAAGCAGCTGGAGCTGGCCAATCATCTGCTGACTGCTCATGCTGGCGGTGAAGCCACCCGATTTTTGCGCAAGTTTGGCCATGAACGAGGCGCCGGCGATCACCGATGGCTCTTCAACCACCATCGGCACCAAAACAGCCTTGCCATTCACCACAAAGTTTTGGGCGATGCCAATGGGTAAGCTAAAAACACCCACCGCGTTTTCGACCATGGCATCTGCCCGTTCGGGGCTCAAGCCTCCCTGGGATGTGAAAGTCTGCAGATCGCTGGCGTTCAGCGCGGTATGGTCTAACAGGTATTGATGTCGCTCAGTTAAGTTGCGTTGATAAAATTTCTTTGTCATAAGCGTCTTTTAATAGGCTTTGTTCAAGCATATGGCATAGTTATAGCTTTTTGAAACTCTAAAAAACTATCAAACTTGTGAAAAAGGCAGCGTTTGGCTGCCTTTTCTTACACTTTTTTAGCTTAAACGTCTGTTAAGGCATGATTGGGGCAATGAAGTAATCATCAATCCCGTTGTTATCGATTCCGCTTTCTCGGGTCCATCCTTCAATATTGTTGCTTAGGTCCCTAATTTTCCACCAGATTTGCCCCGATGCGCATTCAGGCCCCGCTAAGACCAAGAAAGTTTGCCCTGGATGAATGCGATTCGTCTCTGCTGAATTGCTGTTTGGTTCCACACGCATTATGTTGCGCAGTTTGGGTTCTTCCTGCACGAAACCATAGCCATTAACCGTAAGCCTGCCCGGCAATCGCCCGGGACAATAGTTGATTGTTTCAATGCGTTGAAGCTGAGACTGTCCAAATCGCGACTCATAAACCCAACCTGTTTCCATATGAGTGGTTTTTACCTGCCACATGATATCGCCATCCACACACTCAGATCTTCCTACAATCAACAGAACCGCACCCGCAGACAGTGACCTTTTGCTTGAAGCATTTATGCTTGGTGAATTCATCAACTCGATAATACCAATTCCAGAACGAACCCAGGCCGAATCGCCCACATTGAATGCTGAATAGTTGCAGCGATTGGAAGTGGCGGTTGGCGGTGGCGTTTCGCTTGGGTGGCTGAGCGCGGTGAGCGTTTGCTCCAGAGATTCCTGGGTAAGCTCAACTTCCCGCGCCCTGAGTGTGGCTAACAAATCGTCATTTGACTGCGTAAAGCTATCCGGGACGGATGTGCTCTCGGTTTCTTGTGGAAAGATGTTTGAGAATAGCCCGGTTTGATTATCGTATTCAAGCTGAGCGTTCTTTTTATCCTGGAGTTTAATAATCAAAAAGACAAGCAGAAAAATCGCCACAGCCCCAAGTACGCCCATCAGTGGCGCGAACCATCTGTTTCTTTTCCTTCGAGGAGGATACGGAGGGTAGTTTACCTGCTCTTCTGGGTAAGGCACATAGTATTCCCTGCCAGTATACTCATCATAATACATGCGACCTGGCGCCTCATTAGGCATATTTTCAAAGTGGCCGTTATTTGACCGGTCAAAATCAGCTGGGTTTTGCATTTACCTTAACGCTCCTTTTTATGGGCCGAAGTATGGCCCAATATAATAGTAGTCATGCCTTGGGCCAGTCTCGCGAATCCAGCCTTCAATGCCATTTTGAACGCGGACATACCACCAGTTGGCACCTTTACCATCACAATGCGGTCCTTTGAGCAGCTCAAAAACTTCCGTCGGTTGGCGATAAGACTTGCTTGGGTCATGTTGTGTGGGTTGAATGAGATACAAAATTTTGGATTCGTCCAAAATGGGCTCCGGATAAACCTCGACCGGATCGTCCGGATATTCAAGCACAAATGCTTTCATACCCACCAAGAGGCGGGTCGGCTTGGCATTTGAGCAAACATGGCGCATATGCAAAGGCAACAACCACCATTCGCTTCCATCGCCAGGGGCTTCAGGAATCCAGTATTCAGTATCCCAACTGGTTTTGACCTTGAACATATTCACGCTGGCGTCACATACAGGTCCCTCAATTACTTCAAAAATCGCGCCGGCATAAAATTTATCCGCCGCATGCCCTTCAATTTTTCCATATGGGCCATCGCGCATTGTGCCGCCACCGGTGGGTGGATTGCCATAAGCACTGTCTCCAACGCCCAACATCGTCGCGGGACAAGACTTATTTGGTCGGCTCATGCCGGTTGTCGGGGTTTTATAGTTATCAATCGAGGCGTAAACAGGCTCAGGACTGCTTTTCTGACCGATTGATTGGCTTACCGGCTGAGTGCTGGTTGGGAAAACATTTTGTGCTGGTTGCTGCGGGGCAGGAGTTGGCTCTTCTTTCACAGGTTCAGGAATGGATTCTTGTTGTCCCTGTTGGGGCGCCGAATAACTATCAGCGGGAGACTCTATTTGCTGGTCAAACTGGGTGTTAGGGCTATAGCTCTGTGGCTGGCTTTTTGTGCGTTTTGACAAAAGCGAAAAAGCACCTAAAGCCGCGCCAAAGAGCACAAAAGCAATGATGACGCCAATCAAAGCCGCGGGTACAGCTGACTTCGCTTTTTTGGGAGGGCGATCATACATGGCTTGCCAGTCATTCCGGTCGTAATCGGCGGGTGTGAGTGGCTCCGGTCTATGCTGAAAAGTTTGTTGAGGTCGATCCAGGTTAGCCGGGTGTTTTGGGTCTGAATAAGGATTTGGTTGATAACTTTGGCTCATTTTCTCCTCCGAGTAATTGAATGCCTGGCTATAAAATGGTTTAGCTAATTATAAACGCAAAGACAGATAAAAAAGACCCGTTTTCGGGTCATTTTTTGAGTGTTATCATTTTATGGCATCGTTATAGAGCAAGTTTTAGAGGGTTTGGATATTTGAAGCTTTTAGCTTCCTTACTTCCTCTAAAACCTTACGCATTTGTGGGAAGATGGCAGGATTGGCGGAAAGAATGTCCACACTGCCTGTCAATAAATCAGCTTCGCCAAAAAGGCCTTCCACGATGCCTCCCGCTTCGCGCACCAGTAAAATACCCGCGGCGACATCCCAGGGGTTCAAGGCAATCTCCCAAAAACCCTCAGCGCGCCCGGCCGCGACATAGGCTAAATCCAAGGCGGCTGATCCGAGACGGCGCACGGTCTGTGCTTTTCGTGAGAAGTGGATGAAATTATCGATGTTCGTCCGGGGTGTGTCTAACAAAGCGTGCCTAAAACCGGTTATCAGAAGCGCGTCAGTGAGCTTATCAATCCTTGAAACCCGGATAGGTTCACCGTTGAGCCAGGCTCCCTGACCTTTTACCGCGCTGAACAATTCATCCATCTCCGGGCAGTAAACAACACCCACCTGCAACTCGCCTTCATAAGCATAGGCAATAGAGATGCTATACTCAGGCAAGCCATGCGCGTAGTTTAATGTGCCGTCAACAGGATCTATATACCAATTATGCGCTTTGTCTTTTTTGTGCATGCCAGTTTCTTCTGCCAAAGCAGTGTGACTTGGAAAGTTTTCTTCAATCTGCGCCAACAAATAGGCTTCGATTTCCTTATCAGCGCGTGTAACCAAGTCAGCTTTGCTTTTATATTCGACTTTTAGGTCTTCTTTGCGCATTTCAATGGCCATTTTGCCGGCATAACGCGCCCATGATTCTATTTGCTCTATTTGTGGCTTCATACACGTCCTTAGCTTGTTTATTGTGGTCTCTTCCTATTGTATCAATGAAAACCTCATAAAAGCGATTGGCACTTGTAAAGTTTTCGATTTTATCCGCATAAGATTTGTCGCTGAAACCAGCAGCAAACTGACAATTGTGGATAAGTTTTAATAATCTGTGGATAAAAGATTGTTGTATGGGGAATATTACGCTTCGCCTTCGCATTCTGCCTGTAATTGTTTGAAAAATTTATGTAAAATTTCATCCCTTTGAGCGGCAATTTGTTTGCCCGTTAGGGTGTAAAGACGATCTTTAACGTGTCGGAGTTTGAAGAGATATTCATGATAGGCGCTATGTGGTTCATTAGGAAGCCTTTCGCAAGTGTTCAAAAACTGCTCCGAAGGCTTGGCATAAAACGGCTGACCTGCGTGAGTTGCATAGGCGATGGTGCGTGCCACGCCAACAGCGCCGAGCACATCCAACTTATCCGCGTCAAAAACGCATTTTGCTTCAAGGCTTTGGGGCTGTTCGCCATCATGCCGATAGCGATGCGCGCGAATGCAATGCTGTACCGCTTCGATGCGCTCTTGTTGCCAGCTGGCTTGTTTTAGCGCTTCGCCAGCAAATCGCGCGGATGCCAGGTGGTGTCCCATGCGTTCGCCGCCTTCTCCGCCAGGTGTCGCACCCCTTGAGTCATGCAAAAGTGCCGCGACATAGACAATTTCAAGGTCAGCAGCTTCTTTCTCGGCGATTTTTAAAGCCAAATTGAGCACGCGCAAGACGTGCTCAAAATCGTGTGCCAGGTCCGCGCTAAGATACCAGGCGCGGGCTTCTTCAATGCTTGGAAAAAAGTCCTGCATTACTCTTGTGAATAGAACTTGCCTTTTTTGATCACATCAGCGACCATGTTTGTGCCATAGCGATAAGTCAAAATACGATAGTCAGGTACGCTTAGAATCAAAATATCGGCTTGTTTACCGGCTTCAATCGAGCCGATTGTGGCATCGCGTAAAACAGCTTTGGCGGAGTTGATTGTGCTTGCAGCCAAAGCCTGGCTCGGCGTGAGCTTCATATAGCGTGTAGCCAAAGCTTGCATAAACTGCATGGATTCATTCCAGGTTGTGCCGGGATTTAAGTCGGTTGCCAGGGCAAGAAAAGCATTAGCAGCAATTATTTCGCGAGCGGGCGAGTATTCAGATTGCGCCAAGCCAAAAGGCGTGCCCGGAAGCGAGACTGCCACGGTTTCAGATTTTGCCATCCTTTGGATGTCTTCAAGAGACGTTTTAACCAGATGATCAACCGAAGCAGCATTGAATTCAGCGCCCAGGCTTGCGCCACCCAGATTCTCAAACTCATCAGCATGCAATTTGAGTGGGAAGCCAAGATCTCGCGCGGTTTGGAGTATCTCGCGTGTTTCATCCATTTCAAAAACATCTTTCTCGCAAAAAACGTCCACAAAGGGCAGGGCTTGTCCGGGAGCGTGTTTAAGCCACCAGGTCTTAGTCTCGGGCAACGCTACTTCACAAAGCCAGCGCGTGTAGCCGGCGGTGTCGCCTTTGAATTCCACTGGAATGGCATGCGCGCCCATGTAGGTAGGCACCAACTCAATGGGACCGGCCTTGTTAATTTCAAGCACGGCTTTAAGTTGGCGGAATTCGGTCTCCAGGTCAAGCCCATAGCCCGATTTTGCTTCCATGGTGGTTGTTCCGTGAGCAAAAGCACGCATAGCACGATCCATGGCTTGCGCCACGAGCTCGTCCAGACTTGCTTTGCGCGTAGCATTAACTGTGGAAGCAATACCCCCTCCAGCCGCCATGATTTCCATGTAGCTTTTGCCTTGCAAGCGCATTTCATATTCGTGGGCACGGTTCCCCGACCATACGAGATGTGTGTGGGGGTCAACAAAGCCGGGCACAATGGAGCGTTGCCGTGCATCGATACGTTCTGCAACTGGATATTTTTCGAGTAAACCAGTTGACGTGCCTACTTCCAAAATTGTTTCACCCTGAATGGCAACCGCGCCTTTAGGGATGATCTGGAGCGCGCCAAATGTGTGGCCTCGCTGCGCCCCTCCGACAGTTGTAACAAGTTCTGAGCTATTGTGTATGAGTTTCATAGTTCTATTGTAATGGATTTTCTCCCCATTTTCACCTACATGAAAACAATCTCCTACGGATATAATAAAGACATTGGAGAAACGACAATGAAAATTTCACTTTCAGCAAAACAACAAAAGATACTGGAATTTATTCTTGTTTTGGGTATTGTCACCGTTATAAGCGTCTCAATTTTGTCCGCCGCAAACCCATCATCTAACCCACCCGGACGCGATGGCGGATACTATATGTATCTCGGTAAAGCTCTGAAGTCCGGCGCAAAGCTTTATGATGATATCTGGGAATCAAAAGGCCCATTGATTTTTTGGATAAACGCTCTTGGCATGGGAAGAGACTTTTCCCGGTGGGGGTTGTTCTTCATCGAAATCGTTTTTATGGCAGTTAGTTTGTTTATTGCCTATTTCGCCATCAATAAAAGGTATGGAAAACTGCCCGCGCTTGCCACGATTCTGCTTGGATCTTATTTGCTGACTTTTGTTATCGGACCCGGTAATTCTGTTGAAGAATTCTCGTTGCCCTTCACTTGGATCTCAATCGCAGCCCTGGTTTTGCTCATTTCAAAACCCCAAAAGCTCTTTCTGCCCTTTTTTCTGATGGGCGCGACCATCGTATTAAACTTTTTGTTACGTGCCAACAATATCGGAACGCAAGCCATGGTGATTGTTGTTTCACTCATCTTTGCTTTCACGAAACGAAAAGAATGTAGATTCTGGCAAGCATTGTTGTTTCTTTTACTTGGAGTGCTGACCGTTATCCTTCCTGTTAGTCTTTATTTCATCGTTAATGGCACATTTACAGCCATGATCGAAACCTCAATTATCTATAATTTTTTCTATTCAACATCAAGAGGTCATGCTTTTAGCAACAGCATCATGCCTGCAATTGATATTTTTTTCAGATGGTTCTATATTATTTGTGCTATTTGGCTGTTGGCTTTTGCGCGCTTCATTTTCCTCTTGACAAAGAAGACCTTTGACCCCTTTCTCCTGCTAACCGTATTAGCTTTTCCGATTGAGATCAT